>Ga0315278_10007349_pt1 | contig 10064 bp, 5 predicted proteins | sample YL17G06_0_MG_FD_203880 | JGI IMG/M metagenome (GOLD analysis project Ga0315278, IMG submission 203880) | Sediment microbial communities from Yellowstone Lake, YNP, Wyoming, USA - YL17G06_0 | ecosystem: Environmental > Aquatic > Freshwater > Lake > Sediment | place: USA: Wyoming | collected... | reverse complement strand
CGGGGGTGGGTGGGAGATTGGCGGGGGGATTTGCGGCAGGAGGGTCGGGGGCTGCGAGGGGGGGTGGTGTGGGAGGGGGAGGGGTCGCGGCGAGGGCTTGCGTGGCGGCCGCCAGCAGCGAGCCGGGGCGGGTTGAGGAGAGGTAGCGACGGGTCGTGGGCGTTGGTGTGGAGGAGTTGTTGTCCAGCGTGCGGTACTGGGCCTGGGGTGTGGGCTTGGTGGGCGGAGGCTCCTGGGCGGCCATGAGGGTTGCGTAGATGCGGTCCTGATCCTGTTTAGCGCGTTCGGTGAGGTCCCAGAGCCTTGGGTCGGCGGGTGAGCGTCCGCCGACGAGGCGTTCGATCTGGCGATAGAGGGCGTGGGCCTGGGGGAGGTTTCCACTGATGGCGAGGTTTTCGGCCTCACCTTTCAGCGTAAGCAAGTTATCATAATTTTCCAGCCAATAGCGATCGTCGGCGCGTTTGCGGGACTGCTGGATAAGGACGGGGATGAGGACGGCGAGGGCGATGGCGACGAGAGCCATGGCAGCGGCGACGAGCCAGCGGGTTGGGCGTGTGGCGGCGGATGCGGGAGGCCGGGCATCGCGCGTGTTTTCGGGCACAACTGCGCCACAGCGTGAGCATTTGAGCGGCGGTGACATGATGTTCACTCCCTGGTGGTGTTTGGCGGGCAGGCAAAGGCCGCCGGGCCGCTATGATACCCTGCAGGGGGGCCAAGTGTGGGAAAAACTCAGGGGTGTGGGGCGTGGGTTCGGGGGAGCGCGGGGGGCGTCACCGGGTTTTGGCGCCGTCGGCGGCCCAGAGGAGGACGTTCTTGACGAAGCTCAGGGCGTAGGAGGGTTGGTAACCGAGGACATCCCATGTGTTGGTACCGAGGAGGGCGGTGGTGAGATCGAGGGAGCTGAAGATGACGCAGCCCTTGCCGGCTGTAAGGATGTCGATGCGGGGCGATTGGCGGTTGGCAGAAGGGCGGAGGCGGGGCGTCGGCAGGGCATCCATACCTGCGGCGGTGCCTGCGAGGAGGGGGTGGCCGGGGGCGATGGCGGCAAGCTGGCTCGTCGGGAAGGCGCGCTGCAGCAGAGCGGCGGCGCTCTGGCTGAACTGGGGCGCACCTCCGCAGGCATCGATCAGGAGCACGCCGCCATCTTCGACATAGGAGCGTAAAGCGGCGACCTGGCTTTCGGAGAGCGTGCATGTGGCGGCGCCGGTCATGTGGGCGACGGTCCAGGCGCCGGGGCGGAGCCACTCGGGGCTGACGGGGGAGACATCGAGGCGATAGCCGGTCTGGTATTCGAGCCAGCGGGCAAGCCGGACGAAGGCGTAGGGTTCGGGGTCCCATAGCCCGACATAAGGGACGCGTGCGAGGCGGATGCGGTAGGGTGGGTCACGTTGGAGTGGGGGCAGGTAGAGGCGGCTCAAGCGGTTGCGGAGATCGGTTTTCCCGGCGGCATAGATGAAGAGATTGGCGCCAAGCTCGAAGCTGTCGCGTTTGGCGTTTTCAGCGCGGAGTTGCCAGTGCTGGGCGAGATCGCGGGGTGAGTGGACCATGAGCATGCGTGAGCCATTGGAGAGGCATCGCAGGGGAGGGGGCGAGTCCATCCGGAAATTGAGCGTGTAGATGGCGTGTTCGGGGGGGAGGTCCTGCCAGGCGTAAGCGGGGAAGAGTTTATGGCCGAGTTCGGTGATGAAGGCAGTGAAGCTCTCGCTGTCGCCGTCGGCTTGGCTGAAGATGAGTCCGCCGGCCTCTGCGAACTGTCGAAGCTTGGCGCAATGCTCATCGGAGAACTTGGGGCTTTCGTGGCTGGCGAGGTAGAGGATGGGGCAGTCCATCCAGTCGGTCCAGTCATGGTCGATGTCGACGATCTGCCAGTTGAGTGGGCGTTCGAGTTGGCGTGAGGCGAACCTGGCGAGGTTAGCGACGTCCCTTGGGCGATTGGCCCAGGCGCCGTCGAAGGCCAGCTTGTTCATGAGGATAGGAGGGCGTCCGCGGGCGAGGAAGAGGAGGGCAAAGGCCATGTCGATGATGTCATCGGTTCTGGCGTCGGCGCGGCCGGTGGCGAGCATGGTGCGGAGGTCCTTGAGATCGGTTGCCCAGGCTGCGGAAGGCTGGGGAGAGACAAGGGCGTCGGCGAGTTGAGCATACCAATCGTGCTGGCCGAAGTACTTGAATCCGGAGGCGAGGCCGACGCGTTCGAGGCCGTAGAGAGTATATCCGGGGTACTGAGAGCCGACGCGGAGGCAGTTATCGGCTTTAGCGAGCCAGGCGAGGCCTGCGGCGAGGGGCTTGGAGAAGGGCGCGCGTCCGACGGCCTTGCCGTACTGGGGGGCTTCGAGGTAATCGTGGGTGACGAAGAGGGAGGTGAGGCCCGCGGCGGTCATGGAGAGGGAGCCATCGTCGGTACTGCCTGGGGTGTAGCCCCACTGGCCGGTGGGGAGCTGGCAGGTTTCCCAGTGCTTCTGGACCTTGGTCCAGTAGCTGGGGAGGACTTCGAGGCCGACCTCAGCGGCGGACCAGGCGCCGAGCAGGCCATACTGGGAATTAGAGTTGTCGGGGCCGGCGGCTCCGGCGCCGTAGGTGTAGCCGCCGTTCTTGGCGGCGGGGATGAGCCAGGCGAGATCGGCCTTGAGGACGGGGCGATCTTCGGGGCGGTTGGCGCTAGCCAGGGCGGTGGCGCGAATGCCTCTGGCGTAGGTTTCGCACTGTCCGGCCATGGGCAGTTGCTTCATTTTGGCGAGCATATCTCGCATCCTGGAGCCGCGGACGTCGAGGCGTTCGTCGACGATGGACTGGCCGCACTGCAGCAAGGCATATACACAGAGGCAGTTCATGCCGGCGTAGGTTTCATCGCGGCGGTCGCCCTTGAGCTGCCCGTCGGCAAACTGGGAGAGCATGAAATCGACACCTTTTCGGATGGCGAGTCCGATAAGCTCGTCGATGGCGAGGCTGTTTTCGAGGTTCAGCGGGCTGGGGGGAGGGCGTCCGACGACCTTGGGGATGAGAAGGGGTCGTGTTGTTGTCTGCCTGGTCGCGGGGTTTGGCCCGGCGTTGGGCGGGGGATCCTTGGTCTGAGCGGTGGGGGAGCGGTCGGCATCGGGGAGGTTGTCCGGTGGGGTGGTCGCGCTGGCCTGTGCGGTGGGGCGGGAGGCGTCTGGTCTATTGGTGGAGGTCAGCAGGACGATGACGGCGCCGGCGGTGATGATCAACACGATGAGGGCGGCGGCGACGACGCCCCAGATGGCGGGCCACTGCTTGGGCGGCAAAGGGGGCTGGGCATGCCACATGGTGGGGGTGGTGGGAGGCGGGGCGGGGGATTGGGTCTGTGCGGTGGGGGGCAGTCCGAGTCCGGGCAGCAAGAGGGATGGGAACCGCTGTTGGTCGGCCCGTGGCGAGAGTTGGGGTGGTGGCGGCGGCTCAGCAAGTTTGCGTAGCTCTTCCAGAGAGGGGGCGAGAAACGACGCCCCGCAGGCGCTGCACATGGTGCGCCGGCCGGCGTCCCCGGGGGCCAGCGCCAGCGTCTTGCCGCAGCTTTCGCATCTGAGGTTGAGGGGCATGTTCGCTTGTAGATACCAGACTGCCTGACTGCTCTCAAGGGAAAACTCTCTCGCGGCGGGTCGGGGGGCGTGCTGAGACTGCCGGGACATTGGGGGCGGACCTGCGGTCGCGCCGGTACGCACGGGGGTTAGACCCGCCTGATCATCTCGAAGTTGCACTGGCGGCGTTCGATGCGCCCGGAGACGTCCTGCTTGAAGGTGCCGGCGGGTCTGTACGACAGCAGGATGTGGTCGCCGGCGAGCGATGAATCGTGGAATCCGTTGGAGGCCAGGTCGGCGCGGTGCTCTTCGATGAGCTGATCGAGGATGCCGGGAGCAAGGAGGTCCTTGACGGAGGCCTGAAGGGCATCGATGGGGGTCCAATAGCCGGAGTCGGTCGGCGCCTCGTCATCCTCCAGGCCCCGCCAGTAGCCCCAGATGGTGACGAAATCGCGGTCGAGGGGGAGGATGGGGGTCTCGTCGGGAGCGATGAGATCGGCATGTCGCTCGAAACGGCGGCGGTCGAGTATGTATCCCCTGGATTCGCTCTGCTGGCCGGTGACGTAGATGGCTCGCGGGTAGGTTGTTCGCAGGCTCATGCGGCACATTTTCATGGCCAGCGAGAATTCTTCGAAGGGGCTGTTGTAGCCCTGGAGGAGAAGGCTCTTGTAAGCGGGTTCGCTGAGCGAGCCTGGGGGTAGTTCGCCGACGCGGGAGATTCTCCAGACGAGGTGGATGCGGTCCTTGGTGCAGGAGTAGTAGGTGGGATTGGACTGGGAGAGCTTGACGGGTTTGGTTCGCCAGCGTTCGGGGAGGAAGTAGTTGAACAGTTCGGGGTTGCTGCCGACGACCCAGAGAGCTCCGCCGGTGCTTTCGACGCGGCCGTAGACGTAGTCGACGCCGAAGACGGAGACGGGCTTGAGGTAGGGGGGGAACTTGGAGAGGGCCGGGGCTTTGAACCGGTCGCGTTGCATATTGAGATACGCGCTTCGGCCGGAAGCCTTGACGGCGTTTTCGTGTTCGGGAGTGCGAGCGAGGAGTTCGTAATCGACGAGGGCATAGACGACGCGGCCGTCCTTGCGGCGGCGGATACCGCCCTCTCCCGGGCGGACGATGAAGTGGCTGGGCTTGTGATCGGCGACGATGAAGCCCTTGAGATGGAGTTCGTCGTGGACGAGCTTGGTGAGCTGGGCCAGCTGGGTTTTCTGCCGCTCGGCGTCGTAGAAGGAATGCTTGTAGGCCTCGACGGCGTTGCTTCCCTTGATCCACCCGAACAGCAAGATATATGAGCGCAGGATGTCGATCTCGACTCCGGGATGCCGGGCGATCTGGCGGACGATTTTTTCCTTGGACCTTCCTGTCTGCCAGAGCTGGAGCTTTTCCGGGGGGACGTAGATGGCCAGGGGTTTCTGCGTGAGAATCCTGATGTTCTTGGGTCCGTACTCGCCGCGGCGCATCTCCTCGACGAGGGAGAACTCCTCGAAGGGGGTGTTGAATTCGGCGTTGACGGCGCGATCGAGGGTGAAGGTGTCGAGGGGGATGTCTTGGCCGACGCGGGACCACTTGATGACGAGGTCGAGACTCTGGGGCTGATGCCCCGGCAGCGGGCGGGTCTGGATGCGGTAGACGGCGCTGCTTCCCTCGAGTCGCTGCCGGTGTGAGGTGAACCACTCCTCGACGTACCAGTTTTTGGGCATGAGCTGGTCGAGAAAAGGGAGGCCATGCTCGGTGATGTAGAGGTCACCTTCGCCTTCGGGGTTGAGGTGGATGTAGTTGGCGCCGAAGAGGCGGAGGAAGGTGGCTTCGGGGTGGAGGGACTGGAGGTCGATGGCCGTAAGGAGGCCGATGGCGGATGTCTTGGGACGTCGCACAGGAGCGGTGGAGAGGCTGGTGGTCATGCCAGAGTCGATTCTGGATAGAGCATACAGCGATGAGGCTCCGTGATAAAGGGCGGCGGAGCCTGCATGGCTGTCCGGGCGGCAGCACGTCCATGAGTTGGTGCCGGCGCCCTCCCTGCTCCTTAAGAAGACTCCCGACCGCTTTTTCCCACGGCGAAGAAGGCGAAGCGGGAGGAATGAAATGGCTTCTGACCCTTTGTTCAGATTATCTGACCCTTTTTTCAGATTACTCGCTCTTCCGCGTCGTCGCCGATCCCGAAATCATCTTCTTGAGCTGCTCAGCCATGTTCCCATCCAGCTTCTCCAGCACCCTGACCTGTTTCATCGCCCGCTCCCGATCCCCCATCGCCGCGCACGCCTGACCCAACGCAAGATGCGCCACCGTCTGCTTCTCATTCAGCCGCACCGCCTTCTCCGCCGCCTCGAGCGCCTCCGAATGCTGCTTGAGGTGATTGCACGCCATCGCCAGTCCCGTCAACGCTTCCACGTAGTCCGACTTGGCCGCCAGCGCCCCGCGAAACGCCGCCGCCGCCTCACGATTCCGCCCCTCACGCAGATGGACTTGCCCCAGGTTGTTCCCAGCCACATAATGCTTCCCATCCAACTCCAAACACTTGCGATACGCGCTGACTGCCTCCGCCCAGTCACTCATGCGCTCCCGGCAAAGCCCCAGCCGAAACCACGCGTCCGCCTCCTGCGGCAACTGCTCCACACGCTTCTGAAAATAAGCCGCCGCCCCGCCAAAGTCGTCTCGCATGAATGGCCGAAGGCTCAGCCGGTCCACATTCCGCGTCACCGCCGGAACCCAGTCCGCCGCCACCTCTTTGCGAGCTTCCCCCAACGGGCGCAAGCTTCCCGGCACAAGCTCCCGGATATACCTCGCCGGCACCGCGAAATTCAACGATTGCCCCGCCGTTATGTTCCGGTCCCCGCCCGCGGTGATCGTCCCCGTCTGGATCGCCACCACCCGACCGCTCAAGTCAAACAACGGCCCGCCGCTGCTTCCCGGCGACACGGCCACCGTGTGCTGCACCGCCTGCCCCGCATCCGGCACCTCCCGAATCCCCGACACCAATCCCTCCGACACCGTGCTCTCCAATCCCAGCGGCGCGCCGATCGCCACCAGCTTCTGCCCCACCCGCGGCGGCTCCTCCGCCAACCGCGCACCTCTTCGCGGCCCGCCCAACGCCACCTCCACCATCACCACGTCCATCGTCTGGTTCTCTGCCAGAATTCCCCGCACCGCGATCGTCTGGCCGTCTGCCGTGCGAACCTCCGCCCGGTCCGCCCCAGCCAACGCGTGCCGCGCCGTCACCACACGATCCACTGCCGCGAAAAACCCGCTGCTTACCTGCGGCATCGCCTTGTCCGGATCATACGTCACCACCGTCACCACCGCCCCGCGTTGCTCCCGATACACACCCTCCGCCCCAGTAGTATTAGCGCCCGAAACGCAGCCACCCGTCGCCATCACGCAAAATACCAATGCCCATCTCATCCCCGCGATTCTACCGCATTTCCCGATCGCTGGTACCCCGCCCGCCAAGCGCCCACGTGCCGCCGACCACGCGGGCATCCAGGCGCCGCGGGTGCAACTTCTCATTGCCGGGAGCCGTCGAACCGTTTAGAGTCGTCATGGCCCAACCGGCGGTTGCACAATGCCATTGCGAAAGGGAGACTCATGTCGTCTGCCGTGCCCACTGTGGGCGCTGTGCGTGATCGCGATCATGGCAGTTGTTCTGACGGGCGTCGAGCGGCCGGCCACGAGCCCGGCGGATGGGGCGAAGATCGCTGTAGCGATTGCGCAGCTTGGCGACGCTGATTTTGCGGTCCGCGAAGAGGCAATGCGAGCGTTGTGGGGCTTCGGCAAGGCGGCGGAGCAGTCGCTGACGGAAGCGGCGGGGGGCGCTGAGCCTGAGATCGCGGCTCGGGCCCGGGAGATTCTGTTGGACTTCCGTTACGGGATTGGCCCGGAGTCGCCGGCGGAGCTCGTGGCGCTTGTGCGAGCGTATCGGCGAGGGAATGTGGAAGAAAAGCGAGGGGCGGTCGAGTCGCTGTTCATGATGGGTCCGAAGGCGTACGCGGCGCTGGCGCGGATGTGCGAGGCGGAAGAGGACCCGGGGTTGCGTGCGCGGGTCCTGCACGAGCTGGGGGGGAGGGCGGTCAGCGCGGTGGGGGTGTGCGTGGGGGCGGGGGATTACGCGACGGCGGAGCAGTTGCTGGAGATCAGCGTGGCGGCGGGGTCGGAGGAAGGCTGTCGCTGCTATGCGGCGTACCACGTTCTGCGGGGGCAGGCGGATGCGAAGATCGCGTTGCTGCGGAAGCGTATGGAGGCCGAGCCGTCGTTCAGCGCCGCGAAGGCCTTGACCTACCTGTATCGTGCGACGGGGGATCTGAAGAGCGCGCGGTGGGCGGCGGAGATGGGGGCGGATGCCGAGCTGGAGGAGAACATTCTTTTTGAGCTGGGCGACTGGAAGGGGCTGGCGGCGTCTCTTGTCCGGCGTGTGGGCGACGATGCGGACATCGAGAAGCTATCTTTTCTGGCCGCGTATCATCGGCTGGCGGGGGACACTGATTCGTACGAGCACGCGCTTCGGCTGATCCGCCGGTATGCGGACGGCGCCAAGGCCAGCGTGGAGCTGGTTGCCAAGGCGTTGCTGCTGAACGATCGGACGGACGAAGCGATCGCTCTTCACATCAAGGCGGGCAACGTGCAGAGGGCGTTTGAGCTGCTGTGCGCCCAGCAGAGGTACCAAGAGGCATTTGAGGCAGCCGAGAGGGACGGGAAGGGCGACCGGGCCGAGCGCGCGACGCTACAGTGCGTGATGGGCAGGATGCTGCACTATCTGGGGCGTAGGAAAGAGGCGATTGCGCTGTTTGACGAGGTGGGGAGGCAGGAAGCGGCGGACATCGGGTTTGAGGGGCAGTGCGCGTTGGTGGAGGCGGAGTTGCAGTGCGGTCTGGAGGATCGCGCGTTGGCACACGCGGCCGACGCGGCGAACACGGGGGGGGCGAACCTTCCGGCGGTGTTCGGCGCGTTGTTTCCGGGGCGGCGGGTGGACTCTGTGACGTGGTGGAACTACTACCGGGTGGCCTATCCGAGCGAGAAGGCGGGGAAGACGGTGGGGCGCATGCGGGATCTATTGTACAACAAGCTGGGGGAGGAAGAGCTGGCAGCGTTGTGCAGGGGCGCGGCGGAGTTTGCGCGAGAGATGAGCAAGCGAGACGGCGCGGCGTTTCTGGCGGTGGTTTCGAGGACGATGGCGGCGGCCGGCCAGGACAAGCTGGCGCAGTCGGTTTTTGAGCAGGCTGTGGCGATGGGTTCGGACATTGAGGTGGGTCATCTGGCGGCGGCGCGGGGGCAGTGGGCGTTGGCCGCGGGTCTTTATGGGTCAGGGGACGCCCGGGGGAACGTGGTATCGTCGGCCTTGCGCGGGTGGGCGTTGGTGCGTGCGGGGCGGGAGAAGGAAGGGCGAGCAGTCATCGACCGGGTCTCGCTGCTGGCGTTGGGGGACACTCGGCAGCGATTCGTGATGGCTGAGGCGCTCGCACAGGCGGGTCTGACGGAGGGCGAGCGCGAGCAATTCGAGCTGATCATCCGGACGGCGCCGTTCTGGTCGGGGGAGCTGATTGAGACGCTGGCGAACAGTGCACAGGAGGCGGCCAGGCGAGGCGATTACGCGGTGGCATCGGAGCGTGGCCAGCGTTCGCTGCTGGCGTGCCTGCGGGCGTCCGTGAGCTTCGTGAACGCGAGGAACTACCTGATGGTGCCGCATCTGGTCCACCGAGCGCGCGCGGCCGGCCTGATTCAGGCTGGCAGGGTTGAGGAGGCACTGAAGGAGATCGACGCGTGCAACGCGATTCTGCCGGGCGACATCACGCTGACGATCGACCTGCTGCCGCTGTTCGAGAAGGCCGGCCGCGCGAAGGAAGCCGACGCGTTCTATGCGCGCGGCCGCGGGTTTCAGGAGAAACTCTGCGCCGATTACCCGAACAGCCCTGGGATGCACAACAGCCTGGCGTGGATGCTGGTGCGGTGCGGGCGGGATCTGGACGAGGCGATGGTTCACGGGCAACGGGCCGCGGAGCTTGATCCGAGGAACTGCGCGATCCTGGACACGCTGGCCGAGATCCACTTTCAGCGTGGCGAGAAGGCGGAAGCGATCTCGCTGATGGAGAAGTGCATCGCGTTGGAGCCGCAGGTGGCCAGGCACAAGGCCGCACTGAAGCGACTTGAGGGATCATCACGTACGAGCGCGCCGATCGAATGATGGGAGCCGGGGCGGCGCTTGTTTCGCACGCGCTGGCGCAATAAGGTGGTTGGCTTAAGACCCCGAGGCCACTCATGGATGAATTCGTCCTGGCGGAGCAGACGCACGCATTCATACGGAAGCACCGATGGGAGGTGGCGGTTCTGCCGTTCGGCGCCACCGAGCCGCACAACCTGCACCTGCCGTACGCGACGGACACGTATCAGGTTGATGAGATCGCGCGGCAGTGCTGCGGGGCGGCGTATCAGCGCGGGGCGAAGGTGCTGCTGCTGCCGACGCTGCCTTATGGGGTGAACACGAATCATCTGCAGATACCGAGCGCGGTGGCGTTGAGCGTCAACCCGACAACGCTGCTGAAGATCATC
>Ga0315278_10007346_pt1 | contig 10066 bp, 8 predicted proteins | sample YL17G06_0_MG_FD_203880 | JGI IMG/M metagenome (GOLD analysis project Ga0315278, IMG submission 203880) | Sediment microbial communities from Yellowstone Lake, YNP, Wyoming, USA - YL17G06_0 | ecosystem: Environmental > Aquatic > Freshwater > Lake > Sediment | place: USA: Wyoming | collected... | reverse complement strand
AAAAGGTCGTCGCCCCGTCCACCCGAATCTGAAGGAAGGAGTCGAGACTGACACCGAACGTTTCGTCATCACTTTCGCAGGGCGAAATGAAACTCGTCGCACTGTCGCAAGTACTCAATTGGGTATCTACTGCACTAACTACATGGACTATCTCGATCACTGAGTCGAGCGGGCTGCCAATGATCTGGGCATCGATATCAATCGTGACGGTCGAGGTACCCGTCGTCGTGATCCGGTAGTAGTCCTCGTCCGGCTCTACAAGGGTATTGGGGTTGCCGCTCGGACTGATCGAGGCCGCAAAAGTGCCGTTGCCCAAAGCAGTGGCGGTAGCAGTCGAGTCGTTTCGACCCAACGATCCCCCGATGACAACAATAGTCAGGACCTGGGTATCCGTCAGTTGCGGACTGGAGCTATCCGCGACCCTCACCGTGAACGTCTGGTTGCTGGCCGTCGCCGTGGCCGTTCCAGTGATCGACCCGGCAGCACTTATCAATAGTCCAGCTGGCAGGTTGCCGGAACTAATCGTAAAGGTGTAGGGCCCGGTTCCGCCCGTTGCGTTTATCGCGCGATTGTATGCTGTTCCAACGGTCGCATCGGGCAGCGTGACTGTCGTGATCAGCAGCGGATTCACGATGTCGATCGTGAGTGCTTGCGAGTCGCTTTGCGGAGGTGTGTTGGAATCGACGACCGTGACCGTAAAACTTGCGGTGCCAATTGGTGCGGTGGGAATTCCAGTGATTGCGCCGGTGGCGGTATTCAATGCAAGGCCCGGCGGCAAAGCACCCGCGCTGATGGTGAAGGCCTTGGCTCCGAAGCCACCGGTGACGGTGACTGTCTGGTTGTAGGCGACTCCCAAGACGCCATCTGCCAGCGTGGTGGTGCTGATGTTGAAGACCACGGGAACGATCTTCGCGCCACCACCACCGCCGCACGCGGCGACCACCGCCAGCAGAGCTGCGCCAAATGTGACCTTCGCGATTCGAAGAAGTCTTTTCACGGGCCCTCGAACTGGTCAAACCGCGGATCGGTCCCGATCAACGTTATATTGTTGCCCGACACCGTGGACCCCGCTCCGACCACGATTGGTCCGATGGGCACAGGCGCCGTTCCCGGCATCGCAATGCGAGTCGCGTAAGGCCAGCCGCCCACACTCGATCCCCCGGTGAAGTTGGGATCAATATCCTCCACTTCGATCGTGTAGCTGCCCGCCGGCACCGGGATCTCAAAGTAGCCGATATCGCCCGCGGCTGCGGAGCCAGAGCTCGCGCCGGTCGGGTCATTGATCGGATTGCCCCGGGAAATCCGGGCCCTGAATCCGGAAGACACCGAGACCGCGTTGCGGCGATCCTCGCTGAGGCCCGTGTTCACCCGCCGGGCGATCACATTGACAAATTGTGCGTGCGACAGGCCGTCGGGGAAGAAGACGGTGCCCGTGATCGTGCCGTGCGTGGTCGCGAACGTGGCCGCCGGATAGAGGCGCGAGATCCAGGCTTTGTCGTCGTCCGACAACACTGCCTGCGAGACATCGAGCAGGTACGGAAACATCGTGGGCAGGCCTTCGAGGTCGTCCGCGGTGCAAGAAGGACCCGCGAAGCAATTCACGTTGATCTGCGAATGATCGAGACCGGAGAAGTGCCCGAACTCGTGGATCATAGCGGCGTCAAACAGGGCGGCTGATATATCCACAGGATTATTGTCCACAGGATTGGACAGGCCGTCCTGAAACAAGCCGTTCATCACCGCATCGCCGGACAAGATCTGGAAGGGCGCGCCCTGATGGATGGCGCACGGCCCGGCAAAGCCAATGATCGAAATCGTGTCCAGTCCGAGCGCGGTGAAGATCGTGCCATCCGCGTCGTAGATAATCGGATTCTGGACTCGATTGTCGCAATCAGTCTCTACCGCATTGAATTCGGCAATATTACTTACGTCGCCATCAGTAAAGAGGACGCCCACGTTGCTGATGGCGCCGGCCCGCATATAGGCGATAGTGGACGTCGAGATGTTTTCCCAGACATTGAACATGGCCAGAACCCGCGCCTGCGCTTGAACTTCGGTCACGGCTGCGCTCAAGGGCCCATTGTCGGTGCGATAGAAGATGGGCATCGGTGACCATACGTAAGGGTCACCGGTGTCGCCCACGTTGAGCGGCCCTCCCGCAAAAACCGCGCTTCCCGGCAGCAACAGCCCTAGCAGCACCGCTGCCATTGCCACCAAGTTCTTACGCGGCATTGGCACCTTACTGGCTCCCCTGCGCAAGTTCGCGGATCAGGGCCGTCAGGTCGCGCAACTCGACCGGCCCACCGACATGCTTCTGGACCAGGCTGGAGGTCCTGGGCGACAGCGGGATTCCCTTCGCTGCCACCTGCGCGCCGATGCCATCGAACAACTTCATGTTGCCGTGGCCGTTGACCGCAACTTCCCGGCCGTTCTTGTCGCGCAAAATAAGGAAACGCCCTTGTTCCAGTCCGGCCGGACTTGAAAGCCCGTATTGACTGGGGGCAATCATCATCAGCAGCAGGTCCTGGCCCTTCTGATAGCCGGCGGCATCTTTGCTGTCGCGTATGTCCCAGATGTATTGCCGGAAGGTGAATTCGCCTCTTGCCTGACCCTTCAGCGTCTCCTTCACCTGCAACTTCACCACCACGGTGTTCAGCCCGCTGAATTCGGGATGTCTTTCCACGCGCGCGCTGATCACCGTGCCCCGCACGATGTCGGCGGAACGAGCTGTCAACTGGTCAAGATTACGGGGGATGGTCAGCGCACCACGCTGCGCCAACGCGGGCGCCGTGCACGCGACCATCATTAACAGCAGAAGGATTCGTTTCATCATTGTTGAATCACGCCTTCGACACCTTACCAGTGCCGCCATACATATATATGCCTCATTGCCAATGCCTGCAAGCTGCCAGCACGGCGATATCAATTCACTTGACCGCGATGGCCTCGCCGCCGAATCCATTCCGCGAGCAGGACCAGCGCTAGAGTGCCCACCATCATCAGTACCGCAAGCGCGATCATCACCGGCAGCCGGCTCGCGAAGCGCAACTGGCTGAAGAGATACACGGGGAATGTCGCGTCATTGCCGGCAAGGAACAGCGCCAGCGCGAATTCGTCGAGCGATACGGTAAACGCCACGATCCACGCCGAGATGACCGCCGGCGCGATGAGTGGCAGCACGATCATGGCAATGACCTTGGGATAGTGCGCACCGAGATCCATCGCCGCATCTTCGAGATCGCGGTCGAAACCAGCGAGGCGCGCGGTCACGATCAACACGACAAATGGCAGGGCCACCACCGTGTGGCCGATGGCGATTGTCCACAGCGACCGATCGATGCCGATGGCGAGAAACAGCACCAGAAGCGCCACCGCCAAGACGACGATCGGCACGACGAGGGGCAGCATGGCGAGGGCAAACAGGAAGGACTCGCCGCGAAAGCGAAAGCGCGTCAGCAGAATCGAGACCGCCGTCCCCAACACGGTGGCCGCCGTACCGCTGCAGAGCGCGACGATGATGCTGTTCCGCGCAGCCCGCAGCACCTCGGGGGAGTCAAACAGGCGTTGATACCAATGCAGCGTCAGATCCTGCAATGGAAATGAAAGGCTGGTTCCGGCATTGAATGAGAACAGCAACAGGACGCCGAGCGGCAGGTAGAGCAGGACGACCAGCACCACGAAGTAGGTCGCCAGCACCCGGGGCCGCGGCGGTGCAGCAGCTGAAAGCGCCAGGGTGGTCATTCGAGCAGCCGCCGCAGATTGACGAGGCGCGCGGCGATCGCGACCAGGACCATTGTCACCGCGAGCATCACCATCGAGAGCGCCGCACCGCGCGGCCAGTTGGCCGCCTTGGTGAAGAAGTCCTGGACGATATTGCCGAACATGCTGCCGCGGCTGCCACCAATGAGCAGTGGCGTCACGTACTCGCCCACCGTCGGGATGAACACCATGAAGAATGAGGCCAGCACACCCGGGAGACTCAGGGGAAACGTCACCGCCCAGAAACTCGCCCACGGCCGCGCGCCGAGATCGGCAGCGGATTCGAGCATTTCAGAATCGATTCTCTGCAAGGCTGCGTAGATCGGCAGGGCCGCAAATGGAATCCAGACGTAGATGAGCGTGATGATGACCGCGTTGCGGCTGTAGAGCAGTCCACCCAGCGGCTCCGCGATGACCTTGGTGTAGGTCAGGAAGGAATTGATCACACCTTCCGATCCGAGCAGGAATTTCCAGCTCATCACTCGCAGCAGGAAGCTGGTCCAGAACGGAATCATCAGGATCATCAGGCAAAGCCCCGCGGCTCGGCCGGCGCGGAACACGAGGAAGAAGGAAACCGGATAGGCCAGCGCGACCGATGCCAGCGCGACGACGAAAGCCATGCCGATGGAGATTGCCAGCAGGCGCCAGTAGCTGCCGATCGCGAAAATGGCCTGGTATTGGTCGAGACTCGGCCGCCACAGGCTGAGCAAATCGCCTTGCATGTCCGCGCGGAAGCTGAGCGCGAACATCAGGACGATCGGTACGAGGAAAAAAAGTCCCACCCACACGACAGGCGGGAGATACAGGGCCCAGAAGGTCGCGCGTCGAGGGTGCACGCCCGCTAGTTCAGGGTGCGGCCTTGACCTCGGTCCACATCGCGGTCCAGTCGTCGCGCTGCCTGGCGGTCAGGTTCGGCGTGAAATTGGTCCGCTGCAGCACGGTCGGGTCGTCAACCGAAAATGCCTGCTTGAGTGTCGGGTCGGAAATGCTCTTCATGACCTCGTCATTGGCGACGCCATAGTAGAACTGGTTGACGACATTGCTGGCCGTCGCGTTCGCGAGCTTTTCATCCAGGAACCTGAGCGCGAGATCCTTGTTGGGCGAGCCCTTGCGGATCCCGTAGAGGCCCACCCAGGAATTGCGGCCCTCCTTCGGATCGGCGTAGGCCACCGGCACACCCTTGCCAAGAAGCGTTGCATAGGTCCCTTGCCAGCCATAGGCCACCCACACATCGCCATTCGCCATCCCATCGATCAGCTCCGGCTCGCCTGCCCAGTAGAACAGGTTGAGTTCGCGTTGCTTGATCCACTCGGCCTTGATTGCAGACAGTTGCTCAGCCGAAATATTGGTCTCATCGTAATGGTGGATATAAGAGGAAACCGTCACCATGCCGGGCCCGTCGTCCCAGGTGGCGATATGTCCCTTGTATTTCGGGTCGAGCAGCGCCGCCCAGCTATCCACCGATCCTTTCACCTTGTCGGTCCGATACAGGATGGACGAGAAGCCCCAGTCCCAGGGCAGGAAATACTGCTTGCCATTGAAGCGCCCCATGGCCCTGAAGCTCTCGGGCACCTTGTCCCAGTTCTTGAGTTTTGAGACGTCGATTTCCTCGACCAGGCCTTCATCCACGTAGAACTGCAGCCAGCCCGTATAAGCATGGAAGATGTCGGCCTTGGTGCCAGCTTTCATCTTGCCGTAGACATCGGCATCCGAAGAGCCGATTTCGAAACTGACCTTGGCCTCAGGATACTTGCCCTTGAAGTCGGTCCAGAAGTCCGCCGCGTCATAGCCTGCCCACTCGAGGACCGCCAGGTCGCCACTGGTCTGCGTGACTTCCGCGGCCTCCTCTTTCTGGGAGCAGGCCGGGATCGCCAGCGCGAACAGCGCCGGGATCAGCAGGAACTTGCGCAATAAATGATTCATGGCAGGATCCCCCCCAACGATTTCTTGATTCAGTCCGGCAGCATCGTACGCCGAATTTCAAGCGAGCAGGATACACGGCACCAAATCTAGTCGAGGACTGGAAGCTCGATGGCGGTCGGGCTCTCGGGCGTATGCCAGACGCGTTGCGTTGCTTTTATGTAGCTCTCGGGCTTCGCAAACATGATGTTGGGCACATAGGACTGCGGATTGCGGTCGTAGAGCGGGAACCAGCTTGACTGGATCTGCACCATGATCCGGTGTCCCGGCAAAAAGGTGTGGCTCACATTCGGCAGGCGTATGCGGTACGGAAGCACCTTGTCGGGCTTGAGCGGGTGCGGTGTCGCCAGATCTTCACGATAGCGACCGCGGAAAATATCCGCCGACAGCATTTGCTGATATCCGCCGAGCTTCGGATGATCCGGAACTTCATCCGGCCACACATCGATGATCTTGACGACCCAATCGGAATCACTGCCGCTGGTCGAGGCAAACAGATTGACTATCGGCTCGCCTGCAACCCGCAGCGGCACTTTGAGCGGTTCGGTCGAATAGACCAGCACGTCGGTCCGCGACGCCGCATGCCGTTGATCGTCCACCAACCACTCGCCCCAGGTGGAGTCCGGCGCACCGGTTGGAAGTGTCGGACGCTGCCGATAAGGAACGGGCTTGGCGGGATCGGAAACATATTCGTCGAAGGGCTGTCCCGTCACCTGCGGCCGATCGAAGCCAAGCCGCCCACCAGAAAGCAAGTAGAGCTCGCGCGCTTTCTCGACACATCCCTCGGTGCATGACTGCGGCCAGTGGTCGTAACGGCGCCACTGGTCGGCACCGGTCTCATAAGCCAGCACGCGCGGGCTGTCGGGTTTAGGTCCGCCTTTCAGGTAGTAATCCAGGAACGGCTGCATCACGGTTCGACGAAACCAGGCGGCCGTATCCCCCTCAAACTGGATCGCACCAATGCCGCGTCCCTCGCGTCTCCCCTGGCCGTGATTCCAGGGACCGAGCACCAGATGCACGAATTCACCGTTGGGATCTCTTGGCGCGAGTGCCTTGTACAAGGCAGGCCCGCCATAGATGTCCTCCTGGTCGAAAAGCCCAGCGACAATCACCATCGGAACGCGCAGTGGTTTCTTCGCGAGCAGCTTGTCGACTGCCTGATTCTGCCAATACGAGTCGTAACTCGGATGTTCGGCGAGCGACCGCCAGAAGCCGAGTTGCTCGAGTCCGTGCGAGGATGCCATGGCGCCCGCTGAACCCGCCCTCAGATAGCTGTCGTAAGTATCGTATTCGCCGGACCACCACTTCTCCTCGTTCTTGCGTGTCGCTTCCTGATCGTAGGTGTAGTCCAGCGAGCCATCCTGCCGGAACGCGCCGTTGTGAAACCAGTCGTCGCCAATCCAGCCGTCGACCATCGGCGCGAACGGCACCGCGGCCTTGAGCGCCGGGTGTGGATCCACCGTCGACATGACCGTCGTGTAGCCTTCGTAGGAACCGCCGATCGTGCCGACCCGACCATTGCTCTCCGGCACGTTTTTTACCAGCCACTCGATGGTGTCGTAGCAGTCCGTGGCTTGATCGACATCGGTCGGATTCAACGGACCCTTGAGTGGCCGGGTCATGACGTAGTCGCCCTCGGATCCATGTTTTCCGCGCACGTCCTGGTACACGATGATGTAGCCGGCGGCGACCGCCGTGTCATCCATCTGCGGCACGGCGGCAGCCAGGTGTGGGCTGTTGAAACGCAACACACGCTCAGAAGCGTTGTAGGGCGTTCGCGTCAGCAGCATCGGCGCCTCTTTCGCGCCTTTTGGAACGAGGATGAATGTCTTCAACAGGACGCCATCGCGCATCGGAATCATTTCCATGCGCTTGACGTAATCGAATTCATCGGTCCTGGGCTTGAAGTCCGCGGGCGTATCGCTCGGCAGGGAAGCCACGGGCTCATCGGCGAATGCACCCGTGCTGCATGCCAACAGCGAGATCGCAACGACTGCAGCGAATCGATCGAGATTACGAAATGGCGGCAAAAGGCTTCTTCTGGGCGATCAGCCGCGTGGGCTGCGCGTCGTGACGACCGCGGAGAAAGGGACCAGGCGCTGGGCCTGTACGTCCCAGAGCCGGAGCCGCGCCGAGTGCAGACTGGTGCGGAGCGTCAGGCGCGGTGCCCGTTGCAGGCGCGGGTGTGAGTTGAAGCACTCGCGCAGCCGGTAGTTCGGAACCCGACTCGCCAGGTGATGCAGGTGGTGGTAGCCGATGTTGCCACTGAACCAGCGCAGGATCGCCGGCAGATCGTAGTAAGAGCTGCCCTCGACGGCTGAGCGCTCGACACTCCAGACATCGCCCTTGGCCCAGTAGGTTCTCTCGAACTGGTGCTGCACATAGAAGAGCCAGACGCCGGCTGCTCCCGCCAGCAGCAACACCGGTAGCTGCACGAGCATCACCGTGCGCCAGCCCAGCGTCAGCGAGAAAACGCAGATGACCAGCGCGAGCACGGCGTTGTTGGCCCAGACGCTGGCCCATTCCTTGCGGTAGGTGCGCGGCAGGTCAAGCGGCAGGCGATGCTTGAGCACGAACTGGAACAGCGGGCCGATGCCCAGCAGCACGGGCATGCTGCGGTAGAAGCGATAGGACAGGCGCCGCCACCAGGGTGCCGCCGTGTATTCGCTCACGCTCAGAGTGACGATGTCCCCGACTCCGCGGCGGTCCAGGTTGCCCGACGTCGCATGGTGGATGGCATGGGTGCGGCGCCAGTAGGCGTACGGCATCAGCGTCACGACGCCGAGCACGCGCCCGACGGCGTCGTTCAGGCGCGGGCTGCTGAAGAATGAGCCATGGCCACAGTCGTGCTGAAGGATGAACAACCGCACGTACAACCCGGCGACCGGCAGCGCCAGCAGCAACACGAAGCCGTAGTCCCAGGCCAGCTGCACGCCGAGCACCATGGTGCTCCAGCCCGCAATGAACAACAGGCCCGTGGTCACGAGCTGGAACCAGGCGCGACGATCGTCGGCCCGGGCAAAGGGCGTGATCAACAGGCGCAACGGCGGTTCGGCAATCGCCCCTTGCGCAATGGCCGGCTCTGGTTGGTCAGGCATGGTCAATTGGGTAGTTTAGGCGGAAGGCCGGCGTCTTTGTATCACAGCCACGCCATCGCTGCTAATGGGCCTGCTGCAAACAGTTCAACGACACATTAGATCGTGCTATACAGCGATTCGTTCCGACGCCATCTCGTGGCGGATCAGGCCCACAACCGAAAGAAGGATAATCAAGAATGCTTCGTTTCACTCTCAGGCTTATGCCCATCGTCGCGATTCTCGTTGCCGGATTCGTGATCGTCGGGGCGAGCCCGGCGGCCCGTGGCCAGGAGGCCTCCCCCGCGGCCGGTCCGATTGCGGTCAACACACTTGCCCCCGGCGTGACCGCCGAGGTCCTTGCCGCTGCCCCGTCCACCGTCGCGCCGGGCCAGACCGTCTACGTTGCCCGTTTTGTTTTCCAGCCAGGCGCCGCGATCTTCCCCCATAGCCACCCAGGGACTACGGTGCTGGGCGTCGTCTCCGGCTCTTTTGGATGGACGCTCAAAGCAGGCACCGCCCATGTCATTCGCGGCGCGGGCGCAGGCGCTGCGGGTCCGGTCGAAGACCTGACCCAACCGGGCGCGGACGTCATCCTGAAAGCGGGCGATGCCATTTTTTACGAGGCCGACGTGGTGCACACCGCACGTGGGGCTGGCGACACGGAGGCCGTGGTCCTCGGCTCGCTGGTGCTGACGGCGGGAGCCCCCCTCCTGATGCCAGCCGACATGAAGATGGGCGCGCCGACGTCCTAGCATTGCCGTCGGAGCACTCCGCGCGGGTTCTGGCCCGCGATTTCGGCCACGCGTGACGCGGTCTGATGGAGCGACCTGGTCGCAGTAACAGAAACCCCGGCGCGGAGCCGGGGTATTCCAAAATGGCAGCGCGGGCGTAAGTTGAATTTCCTCTCCCTTATACCCGCTGCCGGGTCCGCGCTATACGTATAAACCGCAATGCCGCTCGCTCTTGCTTGCGGCCTGGACGCAGTCAAATTCTTCCTTAATGGCTGTCGGATCCGATTCGGCAGCAAGTTCTCGCGGTAGCGGGGGCGTGTTTTCCCCTTTGACATTGCGAGATCGTGCGGCCCAAGAACTGCCGCATGCGGTGCAGGTGGCGCTTGGCTTAATCGGTTGCCTGAGGCGGCGCCAAGGTCCATTGTGATGTTTTGGCGGTCATCTTCATGACGTCTCCGCTCGCCGAACGCGAATTCAAGGCCTTGCTCGATGTTACGGTCGATGCCGTCGTCATCATCGACCATCGCGGAATCATCGAGACCTTTAATCGTGCCGCCGAGAGGTTGTTCCAATGCACGG
>Ga0315278_10007339_pt1 | contig 10072 bp, 8 predicted proteins | sample YL17G06_0_MG_FD_203880 | JGI IMG/M metagenome (GOLD analysis project Ga0315278, IMG submission 203880) | Sediment microbial communities from Yellowstone Lake, YNP, Wyoming, USA - YL17G06_0 | ecosystem: Environmental > Aquatic > Freshwater > Lake > Sediment | place: USA: Wyoming | collected... | reverse complement strand
CGGCCGCTGGTAGATCGTGCCGTCGGCGTTGCGATCGAACGGCATGCCGAAGTGCTCGAGCTCGTAGACGACCTGCGGCGCCATCTTGCACATGTACTCGATGGCGTCCTGGTCGCCGAGCCAGTCCGAGCCCTTGATCGTGTCGTACATGTGCCAGAGCCAGTTGTCCTCCGACATGTTGCCGAGTGAGGCGCCGATGCCGCCCTGCGCCGCCACCGTATGGGAGCGCGTCGGGAACACCTTGGAGAGCACCGCCACGGACAGTCCCGCCTCGGCAAGCTGCAGCGATGCCCGCATTCCGGCGCCGCCGGCGCCGACGATGATCGCGTCGAATTTGCGCACGGGGAGCTTCACGGCGCCCTCCTTGCGAGAAGGGGACGATCGAAGGTCCGTTGTCGGGCGCGCGCAATCGCGCGGCGACGCCCGGCCTCGGTACGCGGCTCGGCAATGCCGCGCCTTTCGCGAATCGGCCGCCGCCCTCGCTCGCGGACGCGCTCTTCGAGCCTGGGCTTCGCCCCGCTCGCGAGGGCGTGCACCTTTGCCTGGGCTGCGCCCGCCGCGCTCATGCGCGCCCCCAGAGGATCTGGATCGTCCAGCCGAGATAGCCGACCAGCACGACGACCGAAACCGTTTCCAGCGCGAGGCGCACGCCGACGGGCTTGATGTAGTCCATCACGATGTCGCGCACGCCGATCCATGCGTGATAGTTGAGCGCCACCATGAACAGGAACGATGCGAGCTTGAAGCCGCCGTGGGCGAACAGCTGCCTCCATAACGGGTAGTCGATGCCTCCGTTCCATAGCGCGATGCCCAGCACTAGCAACGTGTAGACCATCATGACGACGGCGGTGAGGCGCTGGATCAGCCAATCCATGATCCCGTAATGCGCCCCGACCGCGTGCCGTCGCGTCACCACAGCCGCACCCCCACGATCAGCGTCAGGGCGACGCTGACCACAAGCACCACGGCGCCCGACCGGCGGGCGGGCTCGAGGTCGATTCCCCAGGAGAGATCGAGCAGCAAGTACCGGATCCCGGCGCAGAAGTGATGCACGTACGCCCAGACGAAACCGACGAGCACGACCTTCACGACCGGATGCGCGCACGCTGCCTTCAGCTCCGCGTAGGCTTCGGGCGACGCGAGGCTCCCGGCGACGCCGGCGAGCAACAGCGGGATTCCGGCGAGGACCAGCACTGCGCCGGACAACCGGTGCAGGATCGACACGATCCCCGGCAACGGCAGTTGGATCCGCGGCAGGTCGAGGTAGACCGGACGTTGCTTCACGACGGGAACCGTTGACTGGGCATGGTGGCAATCGGCGAAACCTGACACGGGACACGGCAACGAGCACCGGCGCGCCAAACCGCGCCACGGCCATTGTGCATAGCAGCAACAAATTATAGCGCGACGCGCCCGCGTTCGGCCAATGGCGCTCGATCCGGGCGGGTTCGGAGTATCTCAGCCAAGCTCGTTGACGTAATGGTGGCGCTTTGTCGAGCAAAGACCGCGCCGCCATTCGACCGGCCGGTCGCCGTACGTCAACGTCACGCGATCGACGGCAAGCAGCGGGTCGCCCGGTCGAACGCGCAGGATTCGCGCGCTCGCCGCATCGGCCGGAACCGCGCGCAGCTTTTCGCGGGCCTTCAGCATCCGCACGCCGAACCGAGTCTCGAAAAAGCTGTACATCGAGCCCTTGTAGGCATCGGCGCTGGGCTTGGTCAGCCCCCTGAAAAGCCCGCCCGGCAACGTGATCTCGTCGAGGATGACCGGCTCGTCCGAGTATTCGAGCACGCGACGAAGCAGGATGACGGGGTCGCCGGGTTTGAGAGCGAGCACGCGGGCCATCTCCGCCGATGCCTTGCCACGGCGGACGTCGAGGAGGCGGCTTCCCGGGTACTCGTCCCGGCCATCATTGCGGCGGATGCGAAGGAAGCGGAACAGCGACGACTTTTCCTCCGTGTGCGTCGCGACGAACGTCCCCTTGCCCTGCCGGCGGACGACGAGGTTGTCGGCCGCCAACGCGGCAATGGCCTTGCGCACGGTCCCCTGCGAGGCGCCGAAGCGCTGGGCAAGGACATTCTCGCTGGGGATCGCCGCACCCGGACGCCATTCCCCGGCGTCGAGGCTCCTCTCGAGAAGGGCCCTGATTTGCAGATACAGCGGCTGGAACGACGGCGTGCTGTTGGTCATGGCAATCGGCCGTGGCATGCGGGCTCGGTCCAACCCGGGGGCCACGGCGAGAACGGCATTATCGGCCGCCCGCCGAAGAATGTCTATCTCATGTCATTTATCTTGTATCATATATAAGACTTGCTTGACACGACTCCGCCGGCCGGTCTAGAATTGCGCCGTAAGCACGGGGGCACCGCGCCCGAGCGAACGCGGTCGACTCCGCCGACACAGTCGACGGAAGCGGCCCGGTTTGACGCAACGCAATGTGCCGGTCGGGGACATTGCGCTACGCTCGCCCGACGATCGTCGGATTCGCTGCAGGACCGGTCGTCTTCCGCCCCTCTTTCCACGGAGCCTCCCATGAAAAAACCCGTTCGTGTTGCCGTTACCGGTGCCGCCGGCCAGATCGGATACGCTTTGCTGTTCCGCGTCGCGACGGGCGAGATGTTGGGCCGGGACCAGCCGGTCATTCTTCAGCTCCTCGAGTTGCCCATCGACAAGGCGCAAGCCGCGTTGAAGGGGGTCATGATGGAGCTCGAGGATTCGGCGTTTCCGCTGCTCGCCGGCATGGTCGGCACCGGGGACCCCAAGGTCGCCTTCAAGGACGCCGACTACGCGCTCCTGGTCGGGGCCAAGCCGCGCGGGCCCGGCATGGAGCGCAAGGACCTGCTGCTGGAAAACGCCAGGATCTTCATCGAGCAGGGCAAGGCACTCGACGCGGTCGCCGCCCGCGGCATCCGCGTGCTGGTCGTCGGCAATCCCGCGAACACCAACGCCTATATCGCGATGCGGTCCGCACCCTCGCTGCCGAAGAAGAATTTCACCGCCATGCTGCGCCTCGACCACAACCGCACGCTGTCGCAGCTCGCATTGAAAACGGGCAAGCCGGTCGGTGCGATCGAGAAACTCTGCGTCTGGGGCAATCACTCGCCGACGATGTACGCCGATTACCGCTTCGCGACCGTCGACGGCATGTCGGTCAAAGCGATGATCGGCGACGAGAATTGGAATCGCACGGTGTTTCTGCCGACGGTCGGCAAGCGCGGCGCCGCGATCATCGAAGCACGCGGCCTGTCGTCGGCTGCCTCCGCTGCCAACGCGGCGATCGACCACGTCCGTGACTGGGCACTCGGCACGCAGGGCAAATGGGTAACGATGGGAATACCGTCGGACGGCAGTTACGGCATCCCGCAGGACGTGATGTACGGCGTCCCCGTGACGACGGCCGACGGCGAGTACACGCGCGTCACCGGCCTCGAAATCGACGCGTTCTCGCGCGAGAAAATGGACGCCACGCTGAAGGAACTCGAGGCAGAGCTCGCGGGCGTCGCATCACTGCTCGGTTAGCTTTTTTCGCGACGACGAGCATGACCACCCGCCTCTCCCCCGACGCCGCGCTCTTCGGTCACACGGGATCGATGCCGTCATGGCCGCCGTGCGTACATTACGCCGGCAGCCCGGCTCACGTGACAAAGGCGATGGCGCTGCAGGCCGAGCGCGGACCGGTTTTCGACGTCGCGGCCGATTGCGAGGATGGCGCGCCGGTCGGCGGCGAGCTTGCGCATGCCAAGACCCTTGCCGCGCTGATCGCGGGCGGCGCCAACCGGCATGGACGCGTCGGGGCGCGCCTGCACGGCACGGATCATCCCGCGTGGCGCGCGGAACTCGAGATCCTCGTTGGCGACGCGGGCGACCGGCTCGCCTTCCTGACCTTGCCCAAGGCGGAATCCGCCGCGGACGTCCTGCGTTTTCTCGATGCCGTCGCGCTTCAAGACGCCCGGCGCGGCCTTGGCCGCGAGATCCCCGTGAGCGTGCTCGTCGAAACGCACGGTGCCGTGCGCGATGCGTGGGCGATCGCGGCGCTTCCCGGCGTGGCGAGCCTCGACTTCGGCACGCTGGATTTCGTCAGTGCGCACCACGGCGCGATTCCCGCCGCGGCGATGGAGAGCCCGGGCCAGTTCGACCACCCGCTCGTCCGCCGCGCCAAGTGCGAAACGGCGGCGGCGGCGCTGGCGCATGCCCGCATCCCCGCGCACGGCATCACCCGCGCGATCGGCGATCCGCAGGTTGTGTTCGACGATGCCCGGCGCGCGCGCGAGGAATTCGGATTCCTTCGCATGTGGAGCATTCACCCCGCGCAGATCGATCCGATCCTGCGGGCGATGCAACCCGACGGCGGGGAGATCGAAGAAGCGGCCGGTGTCCTCAATGCAGCCCAGGCCGCCGATTGGGCGCCGCTCGCATTGGGCGGCAAGATGCATGACCGCGCCTCGTACCGCTATTGCTGGACGGTGCTCCAGCGGGCGCGGGCGGCGGGTGCCGCGATGCCCGCAACCGCAGCGGCGTTCTTTGCGCCGACGTCGCCTGTTGTTTGACCACGAAGGATGCCTCCCGTGCCGCGACCGTCGCTTTGCCTCTTCCGGTGATCTCCGTCCCCTCCACGATGGATTCGCTTTGGAGCACCCGCCGATGACCGCGCTATCCGCAGGCGCCAGGTTCCGCGCCGCCCTCGCCGCCGAAAGGCCGTTGCAGCTTCCCGGCGCCATCTGCGCCTACCACGCGATCCTGGCGGAGCGCTCCGGCTACAAGGCCATCTACCTGTCGGGCGGCGGCGTCGCCGCCGGGTCGCTCGGCCTCCCCGATCTCGGCATCAGCAACCTCGACGACGTGCTGGTGGATGTGCGGCGGATCACGGACGTCTGCGCGCTGCCGCTTCTGGTCGACGTGGACACCGGCTTCGGCGCCTCGGCGTTCAACATCGCGCGCACCGTCAGGTCGCTGATCAAGTCCGGCGCGGGCGCGATGCACATCGAAGACCAGGTGGGCGCGAAGCGCTGCGGCCACCGGCCGAACAAGGAACTCGTGTCGCGGGACGAAATGGTCGACCGGATCAGGGCGGCGGTCGATGCCCGGACGGACGTCAATTTCGTGATCATGGCGCGAACGGACGCGCTCGCGGTCGAAGGTTTGCCGGCGGCGATCGACCGCGCCTGCGCCTGCGTCGAGGCCGGCGCCGACATGATCTTCCCCGAAGCGATCACCGAGCTCGCGATGTACAAGGAGTTCGCTGCCGCCGTCAAGGTGCCGATCCTCGCCAATATCACCGAGTTCGGCGCGACGCCGCTCTACACGCTCGACGAGCTCCGCGGCGCCGATGTCGCCGCCGCGCTCTACCCGCTGTCCGCATTCCGCGCGATGAACAAGGCCGCGCTGAATGTCTACCAGGCGCTGCGCCGCGACGGCACGCAGAAGGGCGTCGTCGACACCATGCAGACGCGCATGGAACTCTATGACTACCTCGGCTATCACGCGTACGAACGGAGCCTCGACGCGCTGTTCGCCGCCAAGAAGTGACGGCCCCGCCTTTCGGCCCGACCCCAAGGAGAAAAGGATGAGCGAAACGACCGCCGCACCCAAGCCCAAGAAATCGGTTGCGCTTTCCGGCGTCACCGCCGGCAACACGGCGCTATGCACGGTCGGCCGCACCGGCAACGATCTGGCGTACCGCGGCTACGACATCCTGGACATCGCCGACGCGTGCGAGTTCGAGGAGATCGCGTATCTGCTGATCCACGGCAAACTGCCCACGCGGGCGGAGCTTGCCGGGTACAAGACACACCTGAAGTCGCTGCGCGGACTGCCTGAGCCGGTCAAGGAGATCCTCGAGCGCGTTCCGGCGGCAGCGCACCCGATGGACGTGATGCGCACCGGCGTATCGGCACTCGGAACGGTGCTGCCCGAGAAGGAGGATCACAACGCCCCCGGCGCGCGCGACATCGCCGACCGGTTGCTGGCCTCGCTCGGCTCGATGCTTCTGTACTGGTATCACTGGAGCCACAACGGGAAGCGCATCGACGTCGAGACCGACGACGACTCGATCGGCGGCCATTTTCTCCATCTGCTGCATGGCCGCGCTCCGAAGCCGTTGTGGGTCAACGCGATGCACACTTCGCTGATCCTCTACGCCGAGCACGAGTTCAACGCATCGACGTTCGCGGCCCGCGTGATCGCCGGCACCGGATCCGACTTCTACTCGGGCATCGCGGGTGCGATCGGCGCATTGCGCGGGCCGAAGCACGGCGGCGCCAACGAGGTTTCGTTCGAGACGCAAAAGCGCTACGACTCGCAGGACGAGGCCGAGGCCGACGTGCGCCGGCGCGTCGAGAACAAGGAGGTGATCATCGGGTTCGGCCATCCCGTGTACACGATCGCCGACCCGCGCAACAAGGTGATCAAGGAACTCGCGCGGAGCCTGTCGCAGGACGCCGGGAGCCTCAAGATGTTCGCCATCGCGGACCGGATCGAGACGGTCATGGCGGACGCGAAGAAGATGTTCGCGAACCTCGACTGGTTTTCCGCGGTCTCGTATCACATGATGGGGGTGCCCACCGCGATGTTCACGCCGCTGTTCGCGATATCGCGCACGACGGGCTGGTCCGCACACGTCATCGAGCAGCGGATCGACGGCAAGATCATCCGGCCCTCCGCGAACTACATCGGGCCGGACGACCAGACGTTCCTGCCGATCGATCAACGCAAGTAGAGCCGATTCCGAGACCGCGAGAAGCCATGTCCGCCCGCATCAGCAACGCCCGTCCCCGGCCCGACCGCGTCCTGGTTGACATCGCCGACTACGTCACGAAGTACAGGATCACGAGCAAGGAGGCGCTGGACACCGCCCGCAACTGCCTGATCGACACGCTGGGCTGCGGCTTCGAGGCGCTGTCCTACCCGGCATGCACCAAGCTGATGGGGCCGATCGTCCCGGGCACGGTCGTGCCCAACGGCGCGAGGGTGCCGGGCACTTCGTTCCAGCTGGATCCGGTGCAGGCCGCGTTCAATGTCGGCGCGATGATCCGCTGGCTCGACTTCAACGACACATGGCTCGCGGCCGAGTGGGGGCACCCGTCCGACAACCTCGGCGGCATCCTCGCCACCGCCGACTGGCTGTCGCGAACGGCCGTCGCCGCGGGCAAGCCGCCGCTCATGATGAAGGATGTGCTGATCGCGATGATCAAGGCGCACGAGATCCAGGGGGTGATCGCGCTCGAGAACAGCTTCAATCGCGTCGGCCTCGATCACGTCGTGCTGGTCAAGGTCGCCTCGACCGCGGTGGTCGCGAACATGCTCGGGCTCGCGCACGACGAAGTGATCAACGCCGTGTCGCACGCGTGGGTGGACGGCCAGAGCCTGCGCACCTACCGCCACACGCCGAACACCGGCTCGCGCAAGAGCTGGGCGGCCGGCGATGCGACGTCGCGCGCCGTGCGCCTTGCGCTCATGGCCAGGACCGGCGAGATGGGATACCCGTCGGTGCTGACCGCTAAGACGTGGGGCTTCTACGACGTGCTGTTCAAGGGCAATGCGTTCAAATTCCAGCGCCCGTACGGCAGCTACGTCATGGAGAACGTGCTGTTCAAGATCAGCTTTCCGGCGGAGTTCCACGCGCAGACCGCCGTCGAGTGCGCGATGGAGCTCCACCCGCGGGTCGGGAACCGGGTCGACGACATCGCGAAGATCACGATCCGCACGCACGAGTCGGCGATCCGGATCATCGACAAGCAGGGGCCGCTCTCCAATCCGGCCGACCGTGACCATTGCATCCAGTACATGGTCGCCGTGCCGCTGATCCATGGCCGCCTCACCGCCGCCGACTACGAGGACAACGTCGCCGCTGACCCGCGCATCGACCAACTGCGCGCCAAGATGGAGTGCGTCGAGGACAGGACGTTCTCGCAGGATTACCATGATCCCGACAAGCGCTCGATCGCGAACGCCATCACCGTCGAATTCAAGGACGGCAGCAAGACGCGCGAAGTGGTGGTCGAATATCCGATCGGCCATCGCCGGCGGCGCAAGGAAGGCATTCCCGTGCTGGTCGAGAAGTTCCGGACCAACCTCGCCCGGCGATTTCCGGCGAAGCAGCAGCAGGCGATTCTCGATGTCGCCCTCGACGCAAGGAGACTCGAGGCCGCTCCGGTGCACGAGTTCGTCGACTTGATGGTGATCTGACCTTGGTGATCTGACCGCCGCACCCTACACACGAACCGCGAGAGCCGACATGCCGCATAACCTGCACGACACCCTTCAGCCATTCACGCTTGCCTCCGGCGCCACCGGCCGGTTCTACTCGTTGCCAGCGCTCGAAAAGGCGGGCATCGGCCGCGTATCTAGGCTGCCCGTGTCGATCCGCGTCGTGCTCGAAAGCGTGCTGCGCAACTGCGACGGCAGGAAGGTCACCGCAGAGCACGTGAAGGAACTCGCGAACTGGGCGCCCACGGGCGCGCGCACGGCGGAAATACCGTTTGTCGTCGCCCGTGTCGTGCTGCAGGATTTCACGGGCGTGCCGCTCCTCGCCGATCTCGCCGCGATGCGCAACGTCGCGGCGGACATGGGCAAGAACCCGAAGGCGATCGAGCCGCTGGTCCCGGTCGATCTCGTCGTCGACCATTCGGTGATGATCGACTACTACCGACGCCCCGACGCGCTCGACCTCAACATGAAGCTCGAGTTCAAGCGCAACGCGGAGCGCTACGAGTTCATGAAATGGGGGATGCAGGCGTTCGACACGTTCAAGGTCGTGCCGCCCGGCATCGGCATCGTCCACCAGGTCAACCTGGAATACCTGGCGCGCGGCGTGCACGACAAGGGCGGCGTGCATTACCCCGACACGCTCGTCGGCACCGACAGCCACACGACGATGATCAACGGCATCGGCGTCGTCGGCTGGGGCGTCGGCGGCATCGAGGCGGAAGCCGGGATGCTGGGGCAGCCCGTGTATTTCCTCACGCCCGACGTCGTCGGCGTGGAGTTGAAGGGCCGGCTGAACGAGGGCATCACGGCGACCGATCTCGTGCTGACGGTCACCGAGCTGCTTCGCCGCGAAAAGGTCGTTGGCAAGTTCGTCGAATTTTTCGGCGAAGGCACCGCGTCGCTCGCGGTGCCCGACCGCGCGACGATCGCCAACATGGCGCCCGAATATGGCGCGACGATGGGCTTCTTTCCGGTCGACGATGCAACGATCGACTATCTGAAGGCGACCGGCCGCACGGCGGCGGAGATCGATGCCTTCGCGTCGTACTTCAAGGCGCAGGGTCTCTATGGAATCCCCCGAACCGGCGACATCGACTACACGAAGGTCGTCACGCTCGATCTCGGGTCGATCAAGGCTTCGGTCGCGGGGCCAAAGCGCCCGCAGGACCGCATCGAGCTCGGAAATCTGAAGCAACAGTTCGCCGAACTCTACGCCAAACCCGTCTCCGAAAACGGCTTCGCGCAACCTGCCGCGAGCCTCGCCAGGCGGCTCGCCACGCGTGACGGCGTGGATCTCGGCAACGGCGACGTGCTGATCGCCGCGATCACGTCGTGCACGAACACGTCGAATCCCGGTGTTCTGCTCGCCGCCGGCCTCCTCGCGAAGAAGGCGGTCGAGCGAGGACTTTCCGTCAAGCCGCACATCAAGACCTCGCTCGCTCCGGGCTCTCGTGTCGTCACGGACTACCTGACGAAAGCCGGCCTGCTGCCCTATCTGGAGCAGCTCGGCTTCGGTGTGACCGCGTACGGCTGCACGACCTGCATCGGCAATGCCGGCGACCTCCGGCCCGAGTTCAACGAAGCCATCACCGGCAACGACCTCGTCTGCGCCGCGGTCCTTTCCGGCAACCGCAATTTCGAGGCCCGCATCCATCCAAACCTCAAGGCGAACTTTCTCGCCTCGCCGCCACTCGTCGTGGCGTACGCCATCGCCGGCACGGTGCTGAAGGACCTCACGACGGAGCCAGTGGGCACAGGCACGAACGGCCCGGTGTACCTCAAGGACCTCTGGCCGACCTCGCACGAAATCGCGGCGGTGATGAGTTTCGCGAAGGACCCCGCCATCTACCGCGCGCTCTACGGCGAC
>Ga0315278_10007338_pt1 | contig 10072 bp, 7 predicted proteins | sample YL17G06_0_MG_FD_203880 | JGI IMG/M metagenome (GOLD analysis project Ga0315278, IMG submission 203880) | Sediment microbial communities from Yellowstone Lake, YNP, Wyoming, USA - YL17G06_0 | ecosystem: Environmental > Aquatic > Freshwater > Lake > Sediment | place: USA: Wyoming | collected... | reverse complement strand
CATTATCTTCAGGCTCAATATTTATAAGATTCTGCATAGCCCTTCCTTTCGAAGTCCTGGAACCTTCTGGAATGGCGTAAACCTTCAGCCAGTAGCATTTTCCGTTTCTTGTAAAGAAAAGCATTGTGTTATGCATTGTTGCAATGTAAAGATGTTCGATGAAATCCTCGTCTCTGGTGGCTCCTCCTTTGGCCCCTGTACCACCACGGTTTTGCCTCCGGAATTCTGACAGCGGTGTTCTTTTTATGTATCCCATATGTGAAATGGTAATAACCATCTCATCATCGGCATAAAAATCTTCAGGATTGAACTCTTCGGCATTCGGAATTATTAAAGTGCGTCTTTTGTCACCATATTTCTCTTTTATCTCAAGAAGTTCATCCTTAATTATTTTCATTTGAAGATCAACATTTGCAAGAACACTCTTTAAGTATTCAATCAATGTCATAATCTCCTGATATTCTGCTCTTAATTTCTCCTGTTCCAGACCGGTAAGCTGACGAAGACGCATTTCTACTATCGCTTTCGATTGAATTTCCGAGAGAGCGAATCGTTCCATAAGCCTTTCTCTTGCCATATCCGGAGTCTGCGATGCCCTGATTATTGCTATTACCTCATCAATGTTATCGCTTGCGATAATCAATCCTTGAAGAATATGTGCCCGTTTTTCTGCCTGATCGAGATCAAATTTTGTCCTCCTTATTACTATTTCATGACGATGCTTCACAAAATAATGGATCAAGTCTTTGGTATTTAATGTTTTAGGACGACCCCTGACAAGAGCTATATTATTAACACTAAAAGATGTCTGAAGTGAAGAAAACTTATACAGGTTATTCAGAACTACATTTGCGCTGGAATCTTTCTTAAGAATTATTACAATTCTCATCCCGTTGCGATCCGATTCATCATTTATATATGATATACCATCAAGTTTTTTCTCATTTATGAGATCTGCAATTTTACGGATCATCTCCGCCTTATTGACCATATAAGGAATCTCATCAACAATGATACATTCCCTCCCGGAATGTGTTAATTCTATTTCGGTCCTTCCCCGAACCACAATCCTTCCCCGGCCAGTCTCTAAAGCATCTCTTATTCCCTGTTCACCATAAATAATCCCTCCGGTGGGGAAATCAGGACCTTTTACAAATTGTAAAATCTCTTCAGTTGTAATATCATTATTATCAATGTAGGCTATAGTTGCATCAATTATTTCTGAAATGTTATGTGGTGGCATATTGGTTGCCATTCCAACAGCTATACCTGAAGCCCCATTCACGAGAAGTTGTGGTATCCTGGTTGGCAGAACAGAGGGTTCAGTTAAAGAATCATCAAAGTTGGGTTGAAAATCTACAGTATCCTTTTCAATATCAGCAAGGGTTTCCTCGGCAATTTTCTTAAGCCTGGCTTCAGTATATCGCATCGCTGCAGGGCTATCACCATCGACTGAGCCAAAGTTGCCCTGTCCGTCGACCAAAGGATATCTTAATGACCATTCCTGGGCCATTCTTACCATGGCATCATAGACAGAAGTGTCCCCATGCGGGTGGAATTTTCCCAGCACCTCTCCTACTATTCTTGCTGACTTCTTATAAGGTTTGTTAGAAAGGACCCCCAGTTCAGACATTCCAAATAGTACCCTGCGATGGACCGGTTTGAGACCATCTCTCACGTCAGGTAATGCCCTCTGCACAATAACCGACATTGAATAGTCGATATATGCAGACTTCATCTCCTCCTCAATATTGACCTTTATGATTCTCTCTCTCTCTGACATAACAGATTATTAATTAAGTATTTACAAATAAACCTAAAAGCCGTGGTTTAGATTTACGAAAGTAATCAAAATTTAGTTACTTTCGAGCTTCTTAGGTTGTGAATTTTTAACATTCATTGTTCATAAATGGGCACGAAAATTGCCATATAGATTTTATGTATAAACTAACTTTGAAAAGGTAGTTATGAGTACTTTTGTCAAAATGTATCTGACAGAATGTCGGATTGTTTTCTTCAAATTTGTAATTGATAAAATAAAATATGGATTCACAATTTTCACAAAGGGTTAAAGATATCCTGGGTTATTCCAAAGAAGAGGCTATAAGACTGGGTAACAGTCATATAAGTCCTGAACATCTTTTCCTTGGTATACTCAGGGACGGAGAGAGTGTGGCTATCGAAATCCTGATGAATCAGGGCATTGACCTCCTGGTTCTCAAAGGGTCTCTTGAGAAAAGCATCAAGGTTGAAAGTCCTGTTCCGGTAGCTGACCATGAAGTTATTCCTCTTTTAAGGAGCACAGAAAGAATTCTTAAACTGGTTTATCTTGAAGCAAAGGCTCTGAAGAGCACTACAATAGATACAGAACATCTGCTTCTGGCCATACTAAAAGATGAAAATGCTTTAGTAACAAGATTTCTTTCAGAACTGGATGTTGATTACCAGTCAGTCCGCAAAATGGTTGAGTCTGAATCGCCAACCTCAAAAGCTGATTATCCCAAGGACGAAGATGATGAAGGACAGAGTTTTAGCGGTCCAGGTAAAGGACAGTCGTCAACCCCTCCTTCTTCCAAATCTTCTTCAGATACTCCTGTATTGGACAATTTTGGAATTGATCTTACCAAGGCAGCAGAGGAAGGCCGGCTTGACCCGGTCGTTGGCAGGGAGAGAGAGATTGAACGACTTGCCCAGATATTGTCGAGAAGAAAGAAAAACAATCCTGTCTTAATTGGCGAACCGGGAGTTGGAAAGTCTGCAATTGCAGAAGGCCTTGCATTGCGCATTATTAAAAAGAATGTATCCAGGGTGCTTTTTAATAAAAGAGTGGTTGCTCTTGATCTCGCGTCAATAGTTGCCGGTACAAAATATCGCGGACAATTTGAGGAAAGGATGAAAGCAATACTTAATGAACTGTCAAAAAATGATAACATAATTCTATTTATTGATGAGATACATACAATCGTAGGTGCCGGCGGAGCAACCGGCTCACTCGATGCTGCAAATATGCTGAAACCTGCTCTTGCCCGGGGTGAAATTCAATGTATTGGTGCAACTACCCTGGATGAATACCGTCAGCATATTGAGAAAGACGGCGCTCTTGAAAGAAGGTTTCAGAAAGTGATTGTTGAGCCCACTTCAATTGAGGAAACTATTCATATCCTCCATAATATCAAGGAGAGATATGAAGAGCACCATAATGTGATCTATACTGATGATGCTATCGATGCATGTGTAAAACTCACCAACCGTTATATTTCGGACCGTCATCTCCCCGACAAGGCAATTGATGCCCTTGATGAGTCGGGCTCAAGAGTTCATATTTCAAATATTGTTGTTCCGGAGAAAATCCTTTCGCTGGAGAAACAGTTTGAGGAGACCAAAAAGGAAAAAATGCTTGCAGTTAAGAATCAGAACTTTGAAAAAGCTGCCAGCTTCCGTGATCGGGAAAAGGACCTGCTCGATCTGATCGATCAGGAGAAGAAAAAGTGGGAAAAGGAACTTGCCGTAAACCGCGAAACAGTTGATGCAGATAAGGTCGCCGAAGTTGTTGCAATGATGACAGGTGTGCCTGTTCAGAGGATTGCCCAAACAGAAGGAACCCGATTACTGAATATGGCTGATGAACTGAGCGGAAGTGTAATTGGCCAGGATGAGGCTATTCATAAAGTTGTGAAATCAATCCAGAGGAACAGGGCCGGGCTGAAAGATCCGAATAAGCCTATAGGAACATTCATATTCCTGGGTCCCACAGGCGTGGGAAAAACCCAGCTTGCAAAAGTTCTCGCAAAGTTTCTTTTCGATACAACTGATAATCTCGTAAGGATCGACATGAGTGAATATATGGAAAAATTCTCTGTTTCACGACTTGTCGGAGCTCCTCCCGGATATGTTGGCTATGAAGAGGGTGGTCAGCTTACAGAGAAAGTCAGAAGGAAACCTTATTCTGTTGTTCTCCTCGATGAAATAGAGAAGGCTCATCCCGATGTATTTCATATTATGCTCCAGGTGCTTGATGAAGGCCAGCTAACTGACAGCCTTGGAAGGCGTGTCGATTTCAGGAATACTATCGTTATCCTTACATCAAATATCGGAACCAGACAAATTAATGAATTCGGACATGGTGTTGGGTTTGATACTTCGACTAGAAAAGCTACAAGGGACGAACAAACAAAAAGCATACTGCAAAAGGCTCTCCAGAAAACATTTGCACCTGAATTCCTAAATAGAATTGATGATGTTATAATGTTCAATTCTCTGGGAAAAGAAGAGATCAACAAAATTATTGATCTCGAATTGAAAGGTCTCTATGACAGGGTAAAATCACTTGGTTATCAGTTGAAAATAGCAACTGCTGCAAGAGATTTTATTGCTGAAAGAGGTTTTGATGCAAATTTTGGAGCAAGACCACTTAAGCGTGCAATTCAAAAATATCTCGAAGATCCGATGGCTGAAGTACTTATTAAAGCCAATCTTAAGGAGGGCGATTGCATAAATGTGGGATTCAATAGCGCCAAATCGGAGATCAAAATAAAAATTCAGAAGAAAAAGATAGAGCTTCAGGAAAAAACTGACACTCCGACATAAAATCAAACCGGTTCCCCGTAAAGATCAAATTCAGTCGATTGTGTAATAAGGATATTATAAAAGTTGCCTGGTTTCAGATTATGCATATCTGAGATCAGGACCTCCTGATCAACCTCCGGACTATCAAATTCAGTTCTTCCGACAAAAAACTTACCCTCTTTTCTGTCGATAATAACATTGAAAACCTTGCCCACTGAAGACTCATTCAATTCGGCTGAAATATTTTGCTGGACAGACATCAGTTCAGCAACTCTTGATTCCTTAACATCTTCCGGAATTTCATCTTTATACTCTTTATATGAATAGGTATCTTCTTCGTGCGAATAAGCAAAGACACCCAGTCTCTCGAATCTGAATTCTGAAATAAAATCTTTAAGCTCAAGAAAATCCTTTTCAGTTTCTCCCGGATGTCCCGCAATCAGGGTTGTTCTGATTGCCGCCCCGGGGATCCCTTTACGCAGTTTATTGAGAATAGCTACAGTTTCTTTTCTGTTGTGTGATCTTTTCATTAAATTCAGCATATTATCCGATATATGCTGAATGGGAATATCTATATAGCGGCAAATCCTGGAATTATCACTGATCAAAGGAATCAGTTCAAAAGGAAAATTGGCAGGGTACAGATAATGAAGGCGTATCCATTCGAGTGAATTAATTTTCAGTAATTCAGAGACCAATTCAGCCAATCTTTGTTTCCTGTAAAGATCGAGGCCGTAATAACTAAGATCCTGAGCTATCAGGATTAATTCTCTAACACCATTACCGGCAAGCTGTGACGCTTCTTCTACAAGTTCCCCGATGGGTCGTGAGATATATTTTCCGCGTATAAAAGGAATTGCACAGAAAGCACAAGTACGGTCGCAACCCTCAGATATTTTGAGAAAAGCATAATGGCCGGGACCGGTTATTGTTCTGTCAGTATTAAGTTCGTTCCTGAAGCTAACGCCAAGTTCATCCAGGATATCTTTCATGTTGTTTACACCGAAATATTTTTTTACTTCAGGGATTTCATGTTTGAGTACATCGGCGTATCGTTCTGAAAGGCACCCCATTACATATAAATTGTCAATATATCCTGATTTCTGAGCTTTAACAAACTTAAGAATAGTGTCGACGCTCTCTTCCTTTGCATCATTAATAAAGCCGCAGGTGTTGATAATTACAGTTCCTGCCTCGAAATCATCCGAGTTGTAAAAAACATCGTAACCTCCGGCATTCAGTTGTTTCAGAAGCTTCTCCGAATCAACAACATTTTTAGAACAACCTAAGGTGACGATATTTATTTTCTTGCTATACATAATGCTATAGAATTATTTCCATATTTTGGCCCCCCTTCCCCCCTAAAGGGGGGTTAAATCTCAATCATCTATTGTAATTCTGTAAAGTTGCAGTATTAGTCCCCCTTTAGGGGGAAGGACGCGAAGCGGCCAGGGGGCACTTCTCCCAGAACAGAATTTCTGCAGCGGGACCAAGGGGCTTTCAGTCTTTATTTCGAACTCAAAAGAGAATCGACAAAGTCATATCGGTTGAAAACCAGCAGGTCTTCAAGTTTTTCACCCACGCCTATATATTTCACAGGTATTTTGAACTGATCAGAAATGCCAATTACCACTCCCCCTTTTGCGGTACCGTCAAGTTTTGTAATTGCCAGAGCAGTCACATTTGTAGCCGATGTAAATTGCCTGGCCTGCTCAAAAGCATTTTGCCCCGTGGATCCGTCAAGCACAAGAAGAACTTCATGCGGGGCTTCAGGTATGACTTTTTCCATAACCCTTTTTATTTTGGACAATTCAGCCATCAGGTTTATTTTATTGTGAAGTCGTCCTGCTGTATCAATAATAACAACATCTGTTTCAGATGATACCGCTGATCTGAGAGTATCGAAGGCTACTGATGCCGGGTCTGATCCCATCTGTTGTTTTATAAGCGGGACCCCTACCCTGTCGGCCCATATCTGAAGCTGATCAATTGCTGCGGCCCGGAAAGTGTCGGCAGCTCCAATAAGGACTTTTTTGCCGGCTGATTTGAATTGATAGGCAAGTTTAGCGATGGTAGTTGTTTTGCCTGAGCCATTTACACCAACTACCATAATAACATAAGGAACATTTTTTAGTGTCGATGAGAAGTCCGGTACTGAATCATTTTGATTTTTCCCGAGCAGGGCAACAATCTCCTCTTTGAGAATTGCATTTAATTCGCTGGTATTTAAATATTTATCTCTGGCTACCCTGGCTTCGATACGTTCTATTATGCTCAGAGTTGTTGCCACCCCGACATCAGAAGATACCAGAACTTCCTCCAGATTATCGAGGACTTCATCATCCACTTTTGATTTACCTGCAACAGCCCTGGATAGCTTTTGGAAAACGCTCTCCTTAGTCTTTTCGAGGCCTTTATTCAGGCTCTCCTTTTTATCTTTCCCAAGAAATCCCAGTAAGGCCATCCGAAAATGATTATTTTGAAAAGTAAATATAAAAAAAGCTTCCTTCCGCTAAGAAGAAAGCCATGAATATCTTAAAAGCAATAGCTACTGTTACTTCTTTGCGAAGAAGTCTTTAATATGATCATTATGAACGATCTCTTCTTTAAACAGGTAAGCGCCGGATTTATCGGATCTGGTCATTTTAATACATTTTGTAAATGCCTTGCCGGCTCCTGATTTAAGTGATGCAACAACTTTCTTTGCCATGATTTAAATTTATTTACTTGATTTCTCTGTGAAGAGTATGTTTTTTAAGAATTGGATTATATTTTTTCCGCTCGAGACGGTCAGGAGTGTTCTTCCTGTTTTTTGTTGTAATATATCTGGATGTTCCGGGTTGTCCGCTCTCTTTATGTTCGGTACACTCAAGGATTACCTGTTGTCTGTTGCCTTTAGCCTTCTTTGCCATTTTCTATCCTGTTTTAATAATTCAAAATGTAACCTTTTTCTTTTGCTTCTTTCAGGACCGTGGTGAGTCCTTTTTTGCTGATGAGACGGATGCCTGAAGCAGAAATTTTAAGTGAGATCCATCTTTCTTCTTCCGGAAGGTAATATTTTTTAACAAAAAGATTAGGATAAAATTTTCTCTTAGTCCTTCTCTTAGAGTGCGAAACGTTGTTTCCGACCATCGCCTTTTTCCCTGTAACCTGACAAATTCTTGACATTGATGTTTGTTTTACTTCTTAACTAACGTTTGTCTTTTTAAAACGAAGCGCAAAATACGTGATTTTTATCTTATTAAACAAATATTTAATGTACTTTTTTTGATAAGCACCGGGAAATGGAGGCTAATAGTTGATTATCTCTTTTCTGAGAAGGTTCAGGGCTGCCAGGGAAAACCTTCTGATGTTGCCAATTCTGTCGTTTCCGAAAACACGTTTTTCACATATAGTCTCTTTTTCAGAAGAGACTGCTATCCAGACAGTTCCAACAGGCTTTGCTTCTGTTCCACCATTAGGTCCTGCTATACCTGATGTAGCTGCGGCATAATCCGTATTAAATAAATTTCTTGCGCCGATAGCCATTTCTTTCACAGTATGTTCGCTTACAGCTCCATGTTTTTCGATTGTATTTTTCTGTACGCCAAGTAATTGTATTTTCACTGAATCTGCATAAGCGATTACAGAACCTTTATAATATTCAGAACTTCCGGGGACACTTGTCAGCAAATGAGCAATTTCGCCACCAGTACAACTCTCAGCAGTGGAAACTGTTTTATTCTTCGATTTTAAAAGTTTTCCGATAACCATTTCGAGTGACTCTTCATTTTCTCCGTATATAAACTCAGGAATAGTCTCATACAACTTTTTAACCTGGTCATCAATGAGATTTGATAAATAGTTATAATCTGACCCGGTACCTGTGAGTCTCAGTTTAATTACTCCGGACGCCGGAAGATAAGCAAGTTTAATATTCTCAGGAAGTCCCGATTCGAACGAAGTAAGAATCTCTGCAAGTTTAGCTTCGAATGTACCATAAGTCATTATATTTCTATGAATTATTAGTTGTGATATGAAGCGTTTATTTAACTCAGGAAGCACAATATCTGTCATAAGATATTTCATCTCATGTGGGACACCAGGCATTGAAATATATATTGTTCCCTCTTTTTCAAACCACATTCCGGGAGCGGTTCCGGCAGCGTTTTTTAATACCCTGCAAGATTCAGGAACTTCAGCCTGGCGCCGGTTATTTTCATTCATTGGAAAATTGCGATGACTCATCATCTCTTCTATCATCCGCAGAACTTCATTATTTATGACAAGAGTGGTATTGAAGAATTCACAAAGAGTCTGTTTTGTTATATCATCACTTGTGGGACCGAGACCTCCTGTAATCAGGATGATATCGGTTTTGCCGGCTGCTTCATTCAATGCATTGATGATGTCTTCCCTCCTGTCGTGCACCGAGGTTATCCGATAGACATCAAATCCTGCCTTGCTCAGTTCCGCACCTATCCATGCGGAATTAGTATCTACGGTCTGTCCTATAAGAAGTTCATCTCCGATTGTAATTATAGCTGCCTTCATAATTTTAAAAATACAAATCTATTGATTTTCTTTAAGATTTTGCCCCCCTTCCCCCCTACCTCGCTCCGCCGTAGCGGCTACGCGAAGGCGAAGAAGGGGGGCTAATTCTCAAACATATAGATGATTATATTAAAAGAAAGAGTATTAAACCCCCTTTAGGGGGAAAGGGGGCCTTCAATCATCTTTGCTAACTTTGCAGGTAATGTATTTCTTTCTATATTCAACAGACAATCTAAATCGAAGAGATGAACAGGAATGATCAAATATCAATGACAGAAGCGTATGTCAGACAAAATCTGGAAGGTTATGACAGCGGCCACGACTGGTGGCATATAGAAAGAGTGAGAAAGCTCTCATTATTTATAAATGAAATGGAGCTTCTTGCCGATCCATTCACTGTCGAGGTTACAGCATTGCTGCATGATTCGGCTGATTCAAAGTTCACAGGTGGTAATACTGAAGAAGCTTATTTAGCGATCAGTGATTTCATGTCCAATTTCGGAATGTCAGAGATAAAGGATAAGGTATTGAATGTTATTAAGAATATCTCATTCAGCAGTAAAAGTACATCCGGCAATCCGGATGATCCGTTGCTTTGGGTTATACAGGATGCTGACAGGCTGGATGCTATTGGTGCTATTGGTGTTGCAAGGGCTTTCACCTACGGGGGCTTCAGGAATAATCCTATTTATGATCCTGATGTTGAACGTCGTAATCCTTCAACTATAAGTCATTTTTATGAAAAACTTTTGGTGTTGAAGTACAGACTGAATACACTGACAGCAAAAAGACTGGCAGTTGAGAGACATGAATTTTTAGAAGTATTTCTGAAGCAGTTTTATAAGGAATGGGATTTTGCGACGGGATAAGTAGTAAATAAGTAAAATTACACGACCAATAATCATTTATACACATACCCGATCAATCCATTTACCTTTACAGGGTAACCCATGTCATTATATTCATAGGAGTT
>Ga0315278_10007337_pt1 | contig 10072 bp, 8 predicted proteins | sample YL17G06_0_MG_FD_203880 | JGI IMG/M metagenome (GOLD analysis project Ga0315278, IMG submission 203880) | Sediment microbial communities from Yellowstone Lake, YNP, Wyoming, USA - YL17G06_0 | ecosystem: Environmental > Aquatic > Freshwater > Lake > Sediment | place: USA: Wyoming | collected... | reverse complement strand
CCATCGTTTCGTGGACTTCTTTGATGATTTCAGTTAAGTCGTTTTCCTGAATATTGCATTTCATTTTGCCGGCGTCGAACTTCTGGAAATCGAGGACGTCATTGACGAGGCTGGCGAGGCGTTCTATATTTCTTTTGGCGATGTTGAGGAATTTCTGCTGCTCGGCGTTTAGCTTTCCGACCACTTCGTCGATGACAAGAGTAACGCTTTCCTTGATGCAGGCGAGAGGCGTGCGCAATTCGTGGGAGACGGTTGATACAAACTGGGATTTCATTTCCATAGTCTCTTTGAGTTTGCGGTCGGCTTTTTTTCGCTCAGTGATATCGGTGATAATGCCAATAGAGAAAGTTGTTTTTTCTTCCGGATTTTTCAGGATGCTCAGAGAGATGTCGACGTCGATTACTTCACCGTCTTTTTTAATCATCTGGGTCTCAAGATGATACTGCATACCTTTTTGTTTGCCATCGAAGTTTTTTATTTTTTCCCATTCCTCTGCGGGGTAAAGAGATTTTACCGGCCTCATATATAAATCTTCCCTGCTCATACCAAGCAGGGTTTCAGTGAACTTGTTCCACGAAAGAAGATGTTCATCGTGGTCAACGACGGTGATAGCGACTGCTGAATTTTCAAAGATTGTGCGGTATCTTTCCTCTGCGATTTGCAGTTGTCGTTCAGCTTTTTTTCGTTCGATGGCGTAGTTGACGGATTTGGTGAGGGTATATATATTGAAGCTGCCTTTTACGAGGTATTCCTGAGCGCCTTTGCCTACGGCCTGAAGACCCAATTCTTCGTTGCTGTCGCCTGTAACGACAACGATGGCCCCCTCAGGATATTTTCCGTTTATTTTTATGAGGGTGTCCATTCCGTAGTTATCGGGCAGATTTAAGTCCAAAAGTATGACGTCAAAACCGTTTTCGGTCAGTTTTTGGAGAGCAACGGCGAATGTTTCCGCAAATTCGAGTTTGGAAATTTTCAGCGGTGATTTAGACAGGAGCCTTTGCATGGCGGCTCTGTCTATCGCATCATCCTCGACGACGAGTATTTTAATTGTCGTTGTAGAAGGTGAATTCATTATTTATCCGGTTACTGTTTATTCCTCGAAGGTTTTATTGCCGAGAGCTTTTGTGATTTTTTCCATCAGGTCGGTAAAGTCAAATGGTTTGGTGATGTAATCTGCAATATTATAGGAAGAGGCGGTAGAGATGTCGTCAGATTCGCACAAGGCAGTAACCATTATTACGGGAATGTCTTTGAGGTCCGGATTTTTCCTGAGGCAGTCAAGCATCTGATGGCCGTTCATAACCGGCATATTCGTATCAAGCAGAATGAGGTCGGGTTTTTCGCTGGTGGCTTTTTCGAGACCTTCCCTGCCGTTTGATGCGGTCGAGACCTTGCAATGTCGCCATTCGAGATAGCACTGTATTGTGCTGACAAGGTCGGCCTCATCATCGACGACAAGTATCCTGACTTGTGAGGTATCCTTTTTAGGTTTAAATAATCCGAGCATACCAATACCTTTCAAATTGCGCAGACTGCTTACGACAGTCTCACGGGATTTTCGTCTTAAACAGAGGGTAATATTAGCAAGAAATTGCGGCAGCTGTTTGGCGGCCCGCAGGTGAAGATACAAGCGAGTTTTTAGCGAACCTGAGACTGCTGCGATTGTCTTATTATGGGTCTTTGAAGGCGGTTTATCGGCGAGCATAACCGTTTTTCGTTAAGCCTGTTTGCGGTAATGTCGATGGTGAATTATGACGATTATCGGGCAGATTGCAGAGAAAGTCTAAGTTTTGTTTTATGCAAAAACAGGACCATATAGTTTCATACATACTCAAAGAACGAATTCTCGACGAAGAATCACTGCAAAAGGTTGTTGAACAGCAGGAGTCAAGCGGTCAGAGTATAATCAGCATTCTCAGGAAGAACAATCTTGTGAACGAGGAACAGCTTTCGCGGATAATCGCAGCGGAGAACAAGATAGAGTTCATAAATCTTTCGCCTGATATGATAGACTCGATGGCGGCCCATATGGTTACATACGAGACGGCCAACCAGAACAATATCATACCCGTAAAGAAGAAGGACAACGAGCTGTTTATTGCGATGAGCGCCGCACTGAATCTGGTTGTTCATGACCAGATAGAGGCAAAAACGGGCTGCAAAGTGGTGCCTCTTGCCGCCACACCGAGCGCAATCAGACAGGCCATCAGGTATCACTTTAACGTTCAGAACATTACTCGCCAGGCAATAGCATCGATGCGCCTGAAAGAGGATGTCGGGAGGGATGAGCCGAACAAAGGTGAAATAGAAACCCGTTCACCGCGAGTTGCAAATGACCCTGTTACGAAGCTTGTTTCCTCGATAATAATTGGCGCTATAGATGCCAAGGCGAGTGATATTCATATCGAGCCGCAGGAGACAGATATGAGGGTCCGCTATCGTGTCGACGGTTTGCTGCGTGATGCGGTCGGCGTGCCAAGTTCCGTCCAGCAGGAAGTAATATCACACATTAAAATTCTGGCGGATATGGACATATCGGAACATCGGCTCGCACAGGACGGCCACATAACCATAAAGCACGATGAGCGAGGATATGACCTGCGGGTTTCGTCGCTGCCTGCGGTGGGGGGCGAGAAAATCGTCCTGAGAGTTCTTGATAAAAGCACGAACAAATGGTCGCTGGACAGCGTGGCAGGCACGGCTGCGGACAACCAGAAATTCAGGGAGCTGATAAAAAATCCTTACGGAATGATATTACTTACGGGTCCTACGGGATGCGGCAAGACAACGACATTATATTCTCTTCTTCAGGAATTAAATACAGCAGATAAAAATATTGTTACGGTAGAAGACCCGGTGGAATATCGTCTCGACGGCGTAACGCAGGTCCAGGTCAAACCTGTTATCGGCTCGACTTTTGCTTCTGCGCTTCGAAGCATACTTCGTCAGGACCCTGATATTATACTCGTTGGAGAGATACGAGATTTCGAGACGGCAGAAATAGCCGTCAGCGCAGCGCTGACGGGGCATTTGGTTTTAAGCACACTGCATACGAATGACGCTGCCGGTGCGATTTCACGACTGATTAATCTGGGCATACAGCCGTTTCTTGCCGCTTCAGCGCTTCTGGGGACGGTAGCCCAGCGACTCATCCGGATAATTTGTCCGAAGTGCAAACAAATGTATAGTCCATCTTCACAGGAGCTGGAACTATCGCTTGTGCCTTCCGATTATGACAAGAACATTCAGTTGTGCCGCAGCCAGGGATGCGGCGACTGTTATGATACCGGATACAGCGGACGAAAAGCGATTTATGAGATACTGAACGTTTCACGTGAAATCCGCAGAATGATAATCGAGGGCGAGAGCGAAGACAATATCAAGCAGCAGGCAATTAAAGAGGGGATGAGAACACTGTATAAAAGCGGCGCAGAGCAGGTAATTAAGGGGACAACGACGCTTGAAGAACTGCTGCGCCTTGTCGATGTGAGGACGGCGTAATGGCGGTTTACGAATACGTAGCGAAGGACGACAAGGGGGCGAGATTTTCCGGAGTCTATACGGACGTCGAGAGCGTCAAGCTGATTAAGGAAGACCTGGGAAAGATGGGAGATACGCTCATCAATGTCCGCCGCAAAAAAACACTGGTCCGGGAATACAGGAACATATACAAAAAAATAAAGCGTTCGGAGATTGTTGCGTTTACTTATGAGCTTGCGGGGATGTGTTCGGCAGGAATGTCGATAGTAAAATGTATCGAAACAATCGAGGGGCAGATAGAAAACCCTGCATTCAAATACGTGCTTTCCGATATCAGGGAAAACATCGAGACCGGCTCAACGCTGAAAGGTGCGTTTGAGAAACACAAAGAGGTGTTCTCTGAGTTTTTTGTGGGGATGCTTGAGGCTGGCGAGACAGGCGGAAAACTTTCTGAAACCCTCCGTATGAGTGCCGATTACCTGGAAAAACAGGCTGAGATAATGCGGAAGGTAAAATCCGCTTTTGCGTATCCTTTGCTGGTGGGGACGTTATGTATCATCGTAGTGGTTTCTCTTATGTTTTTTGTTATCCCTGTGTTTTCGAAACTATATCAGCAGTTGCGAGTTCAACTGCCTGCGCCTACACAAATTCTTCTTAATATAAGCACACTGGCCAGAGAATGGTGGTGGGCAGGACTGCCTGTTATTGCAGTTTGTTATTTTCTGATAAGGCAGGTTCTGAAGACCCCGTATTTGAGGGCCAAATGGGACGTTTTCAAACTGCATATGCCTGTTTTCGGCAAACTCAATCGAATGGTGGTTGTGTCCAATTTTATTCGGACCTTTGCGATGATGGTTTCAGCGGGCATTTCGCTGATAAGGGCATTGGAGATAGCAGGCGTGGTTGCGAATAATGCGAAAATCAGCGAGATTACAAAAGAACTGGAGCGTTCGATAGAAACTGGTAATCCCGTGGCGGCGTCATTGAAAAATTACGATATTTTTCCGTCGACCATAGTTCAGTTAGCAGCTTCCGGAGAAGAGGCCGGTGTATTATCAGAAATGCTGAATAAGGGGGTCGACCTTCTTGACAGAGACATCGACCGGATAATAAAAGGCCTTTTGCTCAAGATAGAGCCGATAATGACGCTTATTATGGGAGCTATTGTGGGATTGATTCTGGCGGCCGTATATCTGCCGATGTTCGATTATTTGAGCCATCTGAAATAATTTAAAGATCGTTTGAAAAAAATCCGAAAGAGGCGTGGATTTTGTGACGACAAGAATTAAGCGAGAACAGAAATTCTTTAAGCAAGGAGTGATAAAATGTGTCTGAGAGCAAAGAAAGGTTTTACGCTTGTCGAGCTGCTGATTGTGGTATTGATTTTGGGAGCACTGGCTGCGATAGCAATTCCGAGAATCAGCGCCAGCGCCCATAACTCCAAGATTAATGCCTGTGCCACCAACGTTGACATAATGAACTCGCAGATAGAAATGTATGCTGCGGACCACGACGGCACATATCCTGCAGGTCTGGCGACGATTACGGGCGACCCGAACTACTTCCCCGATGGCGCACCGACCTGTCCGCTTGGCGGAACGTATTCGATAATCAGCAACAACAGGGTTTCGTGCAATCATCCGCAGTAAAATGACAAATACGCCTGTATGCCGACAGGCTTAAATAAGTGAGATTCGGAACGGGATACGAGGATGGCCGTAGTTTGACTGCGGCCATCCTCAATGTATTTATATGCAGGGAATTGAAACTATGCACAGAAAGGCATTCTCGCTCGCGGAACTGATTGTAATTGTTCTGATTGTCGGCGTAATGGCACTTATCGCCGTTCCGAGACTTAATTTCTCAGCCGTCTCGAAAATGAAAAGTGAGACGGTCGCCAGAAAGATTGTTACCGACCTTCGGCGGACAAGAATGATGGCAATTTCCGATGCGGCAAATAATACAAACGGCTATTCCCTGCTTATGACCGGCCCATCGCCATATACGGGTTACCAGATAAAAAACCTCAATACATTAGCCATAGTGGATACTCAGACTATTGCCGCCGGTGTAAACTGCACAACAACGGGCGGCAGCGAATTTAAGTTCGGGCCGTTAGGAAATATGCTGTCGGGCAGCGGGACTCAAATTACCGTTTCCGGCAGCGGCAAAATCAGCACGATAGATATTACCTCAGCGACAGGGATGATAAAATGCACCGAAAACTAATCAAAAGTTATCGAGGCGTTACTCTTACCGAAGTCATTGTAGCGTCGGTCCTGCTGATAGTCGCCATAGTCCCCATACTGAAGGCTTTGACAACCGTTCATCTCAACAGTTCAATCATCGAGCGCAAGACGCGCAGCCTTGCTTATGCACAGGACAAGCTCGATGAAATAAAAGCGCGTTCAATCTACAGATATTTTGAGAATTTTAACAAGGCCTCCACTACTATCAGCGGCTTATATATGTTCAAAGTTACAGATAATCAGGACGCCAATCTGCGCACCGTGTCGGTGTCGACAGGCTACGACATCAACGGCAATGGCACTCTGTCGGCAGACGAGGTCGAAGTTACTTTGACCACATACCTTGCGAAAAGATGGATATAGGATTTTTTATTTTATGGGGACACTGAGACAATATTTACGGAGCAGGAGGCGGATTTGGCGTGCATTAACGCTTATGGAAACGGTTTTGGCGCTGACCATAATGGCGGTTATTTTTGCGGCCATTATGCCGCTGTTCAGGCAAATCCGGGTCAACTGGGATTCCAAAGAGGCCGCCGCTGAGACGCTCCAGAACGGCAGAGTCCTGATAGACCATATAAACCGCAATCTTTCAAAAGCGGTGAAGATAACCGCCGTAAGCGGGCCAAATGTAGTTAGCGGATATATTGAATTTAAAGATAATAACAGCGTTACTTTCAGATATGATGTGAGCAGCAGCTATGTGGAATATGGTCAGATTGGGAATCTTTCAAGTCTGGCGGGCCCTGTAAGCCAGTTGCAGTTTACCTGTTATGACTATAACGATTTCAATACGCCGACAACGGATGTAAATTCAATACGATTAGTGAAAATTCAGACGACATTGACAAATTCTTTACTGCACAGCCAGGACAAGACTTTGACCGCATCCGTTTATCCTCGTGCGAACGGCAATAATACGGGCAACGGTGGTATATCGCTGATAGTGTATGGCGAAGAGAACCAGGCAATACCACGCTACCGGACTTTGAGCGATTCGACGTGGTCTGTGCAGAAACAAGCCAATACCGTCGTCAGCTATCCCCAGTGGATTGTTGCCGCCAGGTGTCCGACGCGCGCCGAGACTGTGCTTGCGGCGCTTGATAACAGCGAAGACCTCAATGTAGAATTTTTCAACGGGTTTAGCTGGACGGCAGCGGCTAAAATAACTAATAATATGGTGCTGTTCAGCGAAAGGCCTTTCGATATAGCATACGAGCGATTATCAGGCAAACTGGTGATTGGCCACAGGCAGGGAGGCGGCAGCAAGCTGTTCTATTGCACTTATGATGGCACGACACTTTCCAGCTCATCCAATACCTCAATATCTGGGGCGGGAGACCCGATATGGATTCGCTTTGTTCCGAAACCGGCATCCAATGAGATACTGGCCGTCGTACTGGATTCGAAGAACGACGTTTCAGCGCTGGTCTGGAACGGCAGCGGGTGGGGAAATAATGTGCTGCTCGAAAATGACACGAGAACATACGACGACGAATGTATAAGTGCGGCATATGACCAGAGCGGCAATGCGATGGTGGTGTGGGGTTTGAATGACTCCGACACTTTTCAGTATCGAAAGTGGACTGGTTCATCGTGGCTGGTTGAAGGAAATGGGCCTAATCTCGGCGGAGGCGGTTATGTCCGATGGCTGAAACTGGCAGCAGACCCTGCCGGCAGCCAGATGATTCTTGGCGTGCTTGACGGTAACAGTGACATCAGGCTTATCGTATGGAACGGGTCGTCGTGGGGAACGCCGCTTCTCGTGGAGACGTCGGCGGCGGGTGGTTTCGACAGACGGAATTTTGACGTTATCTATGAACCCGGCGGCATTCGTGCCATTGCCGTCTGGGGACGCAGCGGTCAAAATCACTGCTACTACAGGGTTTGGAACGGGTCGAACTGGTCGAATGAGCAGACCGGCCCGGACATCGGAGCAGCGGCTTCAATAGTGCAAATGGCCACTGACCCCGTGGGAAGCCGGATATTTATCAATATCTTGAATACAAACAGCGAGATTAAATCTATGATATGGGACGGCAGTTCTTTCAGCTCGGTATCAACGTTTGTGTCAAATGCCGGAGGTCCTGATACGGCAGAATGTTTTATGATGGTGCCGCTGTTCCGCAATGAGGATGTGCATCCGTAGCAAAACAAATCCGAAACGCAAAAGCCAAATCTCCTTTTCGGACACCGGTTTTATTTTCGATATTTATAGGACGCGGACGGTGCGGTTGTTTATTACAGCAGTTATCGTTTTTGGTGTCCGATAAAAGCTGGTTTTTCCTCTGGTATTACAGGACTTATCCCTCAAATACAAAGAGCCTTGTTTATACAAAGATGAGCGTTTTTTTCCGAAATTGATTGTTTTTTTAGACGATATGAACTTGACGGTCTATGGTATTTGTATGTCCTGATTTCAGGGCGGAAAGGCCGTGTTGTATTATGAGAATGCCACGTTCGCACAAGATTAAAATGAGAAATGACGGTTCGGTGCTTCTGATGGTAGTGTTCATCATCGCGCTGCTGTCTTCGATAGTAATGGGTATGCTTCAGATGAATATGGAAGAGACACAGGTTGTGCAGAACCAGGTTCGTGCTGCTGAGGCAACAGCAACTGCCGAGGCGGGTTTAAACGATACGCTTTATCAGATACGAACCGACCCGTTGTGGACGACCGGCTTTACTAATAAAGCCTTCAACGGAGGCTCATATACGGTTGCCGTTACGGGGACTTTGCCGAACCGCACGGTAACTTCCACAGGCACAGCGGCGAATAGTTTTGTAAGCAGAGTTGCGGCTGACGTAACAATAGGCTCAGCCATTCCTCACATAATCAGAATCGACGAATTCAGGGTAAACGAATGATGTTTTTCTCAAAGACAGCATTAGGTATAGGTATATCGGACAAGCAGATAAATATGGTGCTGCTCAAGAAGGTCGGCAACGGCGTTAAGCTGCTCAGGAGCGCCAGCGGACCGATTCCTGACGGCGTGATAAAGAACGGCAATATCGAAGAGCCTGCACTTTTAGCCAAAGCGATAAAGAGGCTGAAAGCCAAAAACGGCATACGAGCACGGCGAACAGCAATATCTCTGGTTGCCAATCCCGTGCTTACGCAGATAATGGAACTGCCGATGAACAATATGACTAATATAAGACAATTTATCCGCAACGAAATAAAACAATATGCGGTGCTGCCTCGAAAGAAAGTTGCGGTGGATTTTTGCGGGATAAAGTCGAGCGGCAAAGTTGGATTCCGTCGCGCACTTGTAGTTGCGGCCGGCAGTCAGAAAATAGCCGATGCCGTTAAGGCAATGAATAGTTCTGGTATGAACGTCGAGAGCGTTGAACCGGCCTCGCTTGCATATCTTCGGGCCTGTTCCGAGAAGAAGATTTCGCAAAAGTTCGGGCGAAATCTGCTGTTTGCCATCGTTTATGAAAACGTTTTTACCCTGTGTCTGTTCAGAAATCAGGCGCTGGATTTTATAAGGACCAAAAGAGTCGAGGGCAATATATTACAGACCGAAGAAGGATGTGAATGGCTTGCAGAAGAAATAAATGCGGTGCTGCAGTTTTACGAACTCGAGATTCTGGATAAGCGAGATGAGTGGGAAATAAACATAGTAACAAGCATTCCTGCAGATGTGGTCAGGGAAAAGATTAAACCGCTGCTGTCCAATATGGAGAAAGCTGAATTTAATGTCAGAACGTGGGACGATGCGTGTCTCGACGTTCCGATTGCGGATGCGAACGGTGCGAACAGTTTTCCAGCAGTTGCCGCAGGTCTGGCAATGAGGCTTTTTGACTTTCCGGGATGCGGCCTGAATATTAATCTTCTGCCGAGCGAGATAGCAGAAACCAAAAGCGTTGAAAAACAGGTTCTGGTGTTTGCAAATATTGCGGCGGCAGTTTTTTTTCTGATGGTCGTCAGCATCGGCCTTGTAAATATGAAGGTCGAAAACGTAAGCGGAGATATCGAGCAAAGGGCCAAGACGAAATTTATTCAGAACAAGAACACGCACAAATTGCTTGTTGAGCAGACCTTGTTGAAAAAACAGATTGAAGATGTTTCTGCGAAACTCGAAAAGGCGGATGTTATTTTGAAGCCGGGTTCGTTTTTGCACTGGGGACATATTCTCGAGGACGTCAGGCTTGTAATACCCAAAACGGTCCAGTTGACGAGTCTTGCGGGCTTGGACAATTCGAGAATGCAGCTCGAAGGCAAGGCGCTTTCATACGAGGCGGTTCGGCTGTTTACCGAAACTCTTAATTCCTGCAGAAGCATAAAGTCCGCTTCGCTTGTAGGGACAACAGCGGATGAAGAAAAAAACGGTATGGTA
>Ga0315278_10007336_pt1 | contig 10072 bp, 7 predicted proteins | sample YL17G06_0_MG_FD_203880 | JGI IMG/M metagenome (GOLD analysis project Ga0315278, IMG submission 203880) | Sediment microbial communities from Yellowstone Lake, YNP, Wyoming, USA - YL17G06_0 | ecosystem: Environmental > Aquatic > Freshwater > Lake > Sediment | place: USA: Wyoming | collected... | reverse complement strand
GCGACGATCGCCGGGTCGGTGATCTCGACCTTGTGGTGGACCGCATAGCGCTCCTTCAGGCCGCGCAGGATCGCGATCGTGTCTTCGACCGACGGCTCGTTGACCAGCACCTTCTGGAAGCGGCGCTCGAGCGCCTTGTCCTTTTCGACGTACTTGCGGTATTCGTCGAGCGTGGTGGCGCCGACGCAATGCAGCTCGCCGCGCGCGAGCGCGGGCTTCAGCATGTTGCCGGCATCCATCGAGCCTTCGGCCTTGCCGGCGCCGACCATCGTGTGCAGTTCGTCGATGAACAGGATGACGCGGCCTTCCTGCTTGGCGAGGTCGTTCAGCACGCCCTTGAGGCGCTCTTCGAATTCACCGCGGAACTTGGAGCCCGCGATCAGCGCGCCCATGTCGAGCGACAGGATGCGCTTGTCGCGCAGGCTCTCGGGCACTTCCTTGTTGATGATGCGCAGCGCCAGGCCTTCGACGATTGCAGTCTTGCCGACGCCCGGTTCGCCGATCAGCACGGGGTTGTTCTTGGTCCGACGCTGCAGTACCTGGATCGTGCGGCGGATTTCATCGTCACGGCCGATGACCGGATCGAGCTTGCCCTGCTCCGCGCGTTCGGTCAGGTCGATCGTGTATTTGTCGAGCGCTCCACGCTGCTCCTCGACGTTGGGATCGTCGACCTTGCTGCCGCCGCGGATCTCGTCGATCGCACGCTCGACCGCGGCCTTCTGCACGCCCGCGTCCTTGAGGATCCTGGCGAGCGGGCCCTTGTCTTCGAGCGCGGCCAGGATGAACAGCTCGCTGGTGATGTACTGGTCACCGCGCTGCTGCGCAATCTTGTCGGTGAGATTAAGCAGCCGCGCGAGGTCGTTCGAAAGGTGCACCTCGCCGCCGGTGCCTTCCACCTTGGGCAGCCGGTCGAGCGCCTCACGCAGTTGCGAGCGCAGCGTGTTGATGTTGGCACCGCACTTGTCGAGCAACGGCCGCACGGTGCCGCCCTGCTGGTCCAGCAGGGCCTGGCCGAGGTGCACGGGCTCGATGATCTGGTGGTCGCGACCCAGGGCGAGCGACTGCGATTCCTGCAGCGCGGCCTGCAGCTTGGTCGTGAATTTGTCTTGGCGCATGGAGGCTCTGTCCGTGGGACGGTATGCGCCCAGAAGTGGGGACGGACCCGCGATAAAAAAGGGGTTAGGGGATAGGGGTTAGGGGTTAGTCGGAACGCGCTTCGGAATGAGTACAGCGGCGACCTAAATCCATGGCGGTCAGCCACTTACACCTATCTCGATGAGCCAGCCGCTCCTCCGACTAACCCCTATCCCCTAACCCCTTTTCCGACTAACCCCTATCCCCTATCCCCTAACCCCTTTCCTAGTGCATGCCCTGGTGCGTCAGGTACACCAACCCCACCCCCAGGGCGATGAACAGCACCTGGCCCAGGCTCGCGCGCAGATCCACGCGGCGGTGCAGTCCGGGGATGAGATCGGCCACGGCCACGTAGATGAAGCTCGAAGCGGCCAGGGCCAGCGCATAGGGCAGGAAATCCATCGCCGTATTGAGCGCGTAATACGCGATGACGCCGCCCACCACGGAGGTGAGGCTCGAGACCAGGTTCAGGGTCATCGCCCGGGCGCGACTGAAGCCACCATGGAGCAGGATCGCGAGATCGCCCACTTCCTGCGGGATTTCGTGGGCGAACACGGCAAGCGCCGTGACGATGCCGAGCTGCGGGTTGGTCATGAACGCTGCGGCCACGAGCACGCCATCGAGCAGGTTGTGGAACGTGTCGCCGGCCAGGATCAGGTTGGCCGATGCCCGGTCACGGGCGTCGTGGCTCGGGGAGTGCATCTCGCACGGGTCGTCGTGGCAATGACGCCAGAGCACGAACTTCTCGAGCAGGAAGAACAGCAGGATGCCGCACAGCAGCGCGAGGCCGATCCGATGAGCCGACCCGGGACCGGCCCCGTCGAGCGCGTGTGGAATCAAGCCAAGGAACGCCGCGCCAAGCAGGGTGCCGGTCGCAAAACTGACCAGGTGCGGCAGCACGGCCGTGCGCCAGCGCGCATCGAGCGCCAGGAACACGCCGGCCGCGAGGGCGCTCAACACACCGCTCAGCGCCGTGTAAACGACGATCAGGGTCAGGCTGCTCAAGGGTCGTTCTGCTGCGTGCGGTGCCGGAAATGCCGGTCAGGTTAGCACGCGGTCCGCGTGCGAATAGTTGGGGGTGCGGGGCGCGAGCCATGCCAGCGTCGCCATGCGGCCGGTCCGGCCGCCGTCGCGACGGAAGGAAAAGAATTTCGCGGCTTCGCGCTGCGTGCAGCGTCCGCCGCCACTGACGCGATGGACGCCGACACGGGCCAGCGCAAGGCGCGCCAGCCGGTACAAATCGGCCTGGAAGCGGCCAGCCGCGTTGCGCACAAACGCGTCGCCGTTCGCGCCGTCGCGTGCGATGAATGCCTCACGCACTTCCGGACCAACTTCGAACACATCCGGTCCGATCGCCGGACCGAGCCAAGCGACAAGCTGGTCGGGCTCCACTTGCAGCGCAGCCACGGTGGCCTCGAGCACTCCGCCCGCGAGTCCACGCCAGCCCGCATGAGCCACTCCGATTCGGGTACCCGCGCGGTCCGCAAACACGACCGGCAGGCAGTCGGCCGTCATGACCACGCAGACGTGGCCCGGCTCGAAAGCGACGGCAGCATCCGCGCGTGGCGGTACGCCACCGGTCGCGGCCTGCGCCGAATGTTCGACGACGTGGATGCCGTGCACCTGTTCGAGCCACAGCGGTTCCGCCGGCAGTTTCGCCGACGCCCGCAGCAAAGCGCGATTCGCGCGAACGTGTTCCGGATCGTCGCCGACGTGCTGGGCGAGATTGAAACCCGCGAAAGGCTTCACGCTCAGACCGCCGCCGCGCAGGGTCGAGAGCGCATGCACGTGCGGTGCGACGTCCCAGTCGGGCGTCAGCCACGAAGCCTGCGGCAAAGACACGCCCTGCGTCATGCCTTGGCGGTGGCGAGGTCCGCCGCCAGCACCGCAAGCAGTCCCAGCATGTCCCCGGGCAACGGCGCCTGCGCTTCGAGCGGCTTGCCCGTCACGGGATGCTCGAGCTGCAGCTTCGCCGCGTGCAGCGCCTGCCGCGGGAATTCACGCAACGCAACGCGCAACTCTTCGGTCGCGCCTTTCGGCAACGCGAGGCGGCCGCCGTACACGCGGTCACCGACGATCGGGTAATTGACGTGCGCGAGATGCACGCGGATCTGGTGAGTGCGGCCGGTTTCGAGCTGCACTCGCACGTGGGTGTGCGCACGGAAGCGGCGGATCACGCGGTAATGCGTGACGGCGTCACGCCCGCCGTCGCGGATCGCCATGCGCACGCGGTCGGTCGGGTGACGGTCGATCGGCGCGCTGATCGTGCCGCCCGCCGTCATCACGCCCCGGCAGATCGTTTCGTACTCGCGATGGATTTCGCGCGCCTCGAGCATCCGCACCAGCGCGGTGTGCGCCTTCAGCGTGCGGGCCACGATCAGCAATCCGCTCGTGTCCTTGTCGAGCCGGTGCACGATGCCGGCGCGGGGCAACTTGCCGAGTTCGGGGTCGCGCGCAAGCAGCGCGTTCTGCAACGTCTGGTCGGGGTTGCCGGCCCCCGGATGCACGACCAGCCCGGCGGGCTTATTGACGATGAAAACGTGCTTGTCTTCGTACGCCATCAGGAGCGGGATGGCCTGGGCCTCCGCGGTCGATTCCTCGGTCATCGTGCCGGCGATGACGACGGTTTCACCGCCGTTGACCTTGTCCCTGGGGCGGTGGACGGACCCATCGACCAGCACCTCACCAGCCTCGATCCACGTCTTGAGGCGGCTGCGCGAGTAATCCGGCAGCAGGCGGGCGAGCGCCTGGTCGAGTCGTTGGCCCGCTTCGGCGTCAGGAATTTGCAGGCTGAGTTGAACGGTTGAGGTCGGCATGGGGTCGAATTCTATATACTTCACGCCCTTCCGCAGGGTTTGACCCAGGATTCCCGCATGGCTGCTGCCTTTTCCCGACGGTTACTCGTTTCGGCTCTGCTTGCTTTGGCCCTGCTGGGCACCGGCGGCTGCAGCAGCCTCAAGTTCTGGGACAAGAACAAGGGGGACAAGGTCATCGAGGGCTCGCCCGAGCAGCTCTACCGGGACGCGATCCACGACATCAAGAGCAACAACTACCCGAGCGCCATCCAGCGCTACGAGATGCTCGAGGCCCGCTACCCGTTCAGCGAGCAGGCCAAGCAGGGCCAGCTGGACCTTATCTACGCCTACTACAAGAATCGGTCGGCCGATGCGGCGATCGACCAGACGGACCAGTTCATCCGCGAAAACCCGACGCATCCGCGCGTCGACTACGCCTATTACGTCCGCGGTCTCGTGTATTTCGAGTCGGGTGCCAACTGGCTCGAGCGCAAGTTCAAGGCGGACATCGCCAAGCGCCCGCCGCACGAAGCGCGCAAGTCGTTCCAGGCCTTCCAGGTCCTGGTGCAACAGTACCCAAAGAGCCCGTACACCGCCGACGCGCGCCAGCGCATGATCTTCCTGCGCAACCGGCTGGCGGATTACGAGATCGAGGTGGCGCGCTATTACCTCAAGCGCGGCGCCTACGTCGGCGCGGCCAACCGCGCCAAGGGCGTCATCGAAGGCTACGACGGCGCGCCGGCCGTGGACGAAGCGCTCAAAATCCTCGCGGCTTCGTACCGCAGGCTGGAGATCGACGACTTGGCGCAGGTCACGGACAACGTCCGCAAGGCCAACGCCACGCCGGATACTGTCGGCCAGCGCGGGCAAGACCAGTCGAAGAAAGATCGTTGGTGGAGGTTCTGGAACTGAGGCACTCGCTCAGTCCATAAGCCCTTGGGCCAAATCGCGAGCTGGCCTTCAGTCGCTCTTGCCCACCAGGTGACGCAACCGCGCCAGCATCGGCGTCACGACGGGAATGGTCAGCATCGTGCTGCCCACGGCCATCAACAACAGTGCCGTGAACGTCGAGGCGGTGATTACCCCTTTGTCCAGCAGGATGTTGGCGAAGATGATCATGATCAGCGCCTTGGTCTGCAGCAGCCAGCCGATCAGGCTCGCCTCGCCCGGCTGCCAGCGCAGCATGCGCCCGGCCAGGCCCGTCCCGATGAGTTTGCCGCCGACGGATGCCAGCAGCAGCATCGCCGCCGCCAGGAAGACCTGCGCGCCACCCACCTGCCATTCCGTGCGCAATCCGGTGCTGAGGAAGAACACGGGCATCATGACCAGCAGGACGTTGTGCCGGATCGAATCGAGCCGGTCCTGGTCGAACCAGTCGCGGTCGATGGCAGCACCGGCCAGGAACGCCCCGACCATGAAATGCAGGCCGGACCAGTCCGCGCCCAACCCGCACAGCGCCAGCCAGATCAGCGCGACATACCAGCGATCGGATTCCTGCATGCGCTGCATCAGCTGACGGAAGGCGAAGGCCACGACGACGAAGGCGACGAGGAATCCGGCCTGGCGCCCCACGCGGTTCCAGTCCATGAGGATCAGCGCGAGCACGCCCCAGATGGCGATATCGTCCATGCTCGCGTAACGCAGGATGCGCTGGCCCAGCGCCGTGCGCAGCACGCCGAGCTTTTCGAGGAACAGCACCAGGATCGGCAGTGCCGTCACCGCGCAAGCCATGCCCACGCCAACGATGAATTGCCAGGTATGAGCCTTGGGGCCGATCCAGCCTGGAAACAAGGCCAGGACCGCGGCGGCGATGCTGCCGGTGAGCAACGGGACGCCGAGCGCGAGACCGGCGGCCGCGCTGCTCTCCCGCCGATGCTCCCATGCGTGCTTGAGATCGAGTTCGATCCCCGCCAGCAGCACGAAGCACATCACCGCCCACCAGGCGATGCCGTTCAGCGACTGAACGACGGCGGGGTTGAAGACGAAGCGGTAGTACTCAGGAAAGACCGCACCAAGGATGCCGGGCCCGAGCACGATGCCGGTGACGATCTGCACCACGACGAGCGGCGCGAAGTACTCCGTGCGGCCGAGTCTCCAGACGAGAAACGGCAGCGCGAAGATCAGCACCATCGCGACCAGGAAGATCTCGGACGTATTCAATCTGTCACCGGCACCGGTGCTGGTACGGGCGGAACGGTGCCGGGCGGCGTGATGTAGAACGGAATGTTCGCATGCCCGGCGCTGCCAGACCCGTCGTGCACGTAGACGAACAGTCGATAGGCCCCGCGCCGGCCCGGAGCGATGAATGTCGGATTGGCGCCGTCGCCCTCTTCCATGGTCACGCGTACCGTTCGCGGTATCGGCTCGTCGTCCCCGCCGGTCTGCTTCACCCTGATCTCCCGCACGAGCTGCCAGGAGTAGCTCAGCTTGCTCCCCTCAGGATCCGCTGCAGTTACCTTGGCGGAGACTCTCTGCCCCGGGGCCAGGACCACGTTGTCGACCGCCTGCTTCGCATCGAGCGTGATGGCCTCGACACGCGGCGCACGATTGGCGGGCCATGTACCGGTCCATGCGTACTGCATGAAGTCGACAGCCTCGGTCGCGGACCCATCCGCGAGGAACATGCCGTACCAGGTGGGCGTGCGCTCCTGCTTCTGGCCCCAAAGGAAGACATAGTTACCGATCAGCCGCGGGTCACCGGAGGCGATGACCGTCTCGTAGGCCTTGCGATAGGACGCCGCCTTTTCGCTGCTGGTGTGCTCGATGGGCGCGCCCCAGGTCGTCTTGACGACCTCCCAATGCCCAGTGGCGCCCCACTCCGTCACCATGTATGGCTTGTTGAAATTCGCCTCAGCCAGGTAGCGGGGCAGGTTCACGATGTCCCCGTACATCTGGATGCCGATGAAATCGAGATCCGGCGCGCGTTGCTCGATGAGGCGCGCCAGGCGCGCATCGAAACCCGCCAGCGCCGTGGCCGTCGGATGATTCGGGTCGAGCTGGTGGATCATCTTCGAGATGTCGTTGATCGCGTCGAAGACTTGCGGATTCTTGAAGTGCAGGTTCGCTTCGTTGCCGATGATCCACGCCAGCAGTGCCGGGTGGTCCTTGTACTTCAGCACCTCGCGACGTGCGTACTCCAGTTGCTTCGCAACAGCCTTCTCGTCGCTGTAGTCGAACTTTAGGCGCTCCCGGCCGATCTCGATGCACATCGCAACGGTCACGCCGTGTCGCGCCGCTTCGTCAAGCACCTCGCGGCCGCTGCGCTGGCCGTTCTCGGTGCGCCAGGTGCGGAAGGAATTGCCGCCGTGGGCAGCCAACGCGGGGATGCTGCCGAACTCGAGGCCTGCGCCTTTGATCGGATAGGGCTTACCGTCACGCAGCAGCACGAACTTCGTGCCGTCGCGCACGACTCGCACCGGTACAGCGCCAGCCGGTGCAGGCTCAGCGGCAGACACACTGCCCACGCACAGGGTCAGCAGCGCGAACAGCAGGCAGACGATGCGCGACGTGCTCATGCGACACCCCGCTTCTTCACGGTGAGTTCGGCCTCGAGGGCCTCCAGGCTCTTGCCTTTGGTCTCCGGCAGCAGCTTCATCACGAGCGGCAGTCCCACCAGGGCGAAGGCCGCATAGATCAGGAAGGTCTTCGAGTTGCCGAGGTTCTGCAGTTGCCACGGGAAGATCAGCTGCACACCGAAACTTACCGCGGAGTTGATCAGCCCCACGAACGAGACCGCGATGCCGCGCATGCGATTCGAGAACAGTTCGGAGAACAGCACCCACATCACGGGACCCAGCGACATGGCGAAGCTCGCGACGAAGGCCAGGATGCCGATCAGGATGAGCGCGGGATTGATGCTGATCGCTGCAGTCAACAAGTCGGCCTCGTGCGCCTTGTAGGAGGCGTCGCCCAGCGCCTCGACGGCTGCCGTCCGGAACGCGGTATCGCTCGTGAACGTCTGGCCGACCAGTGGCGCGAGCGCCGTTGCATCGATCTTCTGCGACAGGCCCGCCACGGCGTCGTCACGGATGGTGTAAGTGGCCGAACCGAATCCATAGGAGAGCAACAGCATGCTCGCGGCGATGCCGACCAGTCCGGCGATCAGCAAAGGCCGCCGACCGAGACGATCGATCAGGCTGATCGCCAGCACCGTAAAGACCAGGTTGATCAGGCCGACGAATATCGCCTGCATGAACGCAGCGTCGGTCCCGACGCCGGACTGCTGGAAGATCATCGGCGCGTAGAAGAACACGGCGTTGATACCCGTGATCTGCTGCAGCACCGCGACGAGAATCCCGAGCGTCAGCACGCGCCGCATGGTCGGGCGGAACAGCTCACCGAGCGAGGCTTCTTCCTCGTGCGTGGCCAGCGCCTCCTTGACGGCGCGCAACTCGACGTCCGCCTGTGCGGGACCGATCGCCCTGCCAAGCACGTCGCGCGCTGCCGCGTCTTTGCCGTGCATCGCGAGCCAGCGCGGACTCTCCGGCACGGTGTACAGCGCGATGAAATAGAGAATCGCCGGCAGCGCCTCGATGCCGAGCATCCAGCGCCAGTTCCAGCGGGCCAGGCCGAGTTGCTGCACCCACGCCCGGTCACTGTCGCCTAGGCTCAGGATCAGGTAGTTGCTGAAGAACGCGGCGGAGATGCCGATCACGATGTTCAGCTGGTTGAACGAGACCATGCGCCCCCGCAGGTGCGCGGGCGCAAGCTCAGCGATGTACATCGGCGCGATGATCAGCGCGGCGCCTACACCCAGGCCACCCACGAGCCGCGCCACGACCAGCGTGAGGAAATCCGGGGCGACGGCCGAAGCGATGGCCGACAGCGCGAACAGCACAGCCGCGATCTTCAGCACGGGCAGGCGCCCGATTCGATCGCTGAGCGGACCCGCCATCATCATCGCAAGCGTCGCGGTGAGCGTCAGCGAAGCAACGGCCCAGCCGAGCTGTATCTTCGAGAGCTGAAATTCGGTCTCGATGAAAGGCACGACCCCGGAAATGACCGAGACGTCGAACCCCATGAGAAAACCGCCCAGCGCTACGATCAGCGCCGTCCTGACCGTATAGAACGTAGTTGCTTCCACAATCCCCCCGCCCGCAGTTGTTTGTTCAGTTGGCTGTCAGCTCGAAGTCAGCACGCAGGTCGGCCGTCGAGCTGCCGCCGATCCACGCATGGAACGCCCCCGGCTCGGTCGCGCGCTGCATGTCCCTGCCGTAGAAGGCCAGGTCGTCTGCCGACAATTGAAACGAAACCTCCCGGCTCTCGCCGGGCTTGAGATGAACCCGGCTGAAGCCTTTCAGCTCCCTGACGGGTCGCGTGACGCTGCCCACGACGTCCTGGACGTACAGCTGCGCCACTTCGTCCGCCTCGACCTTGCCCACGTTCTTCACCACGGCACTTACCGTGACGGGCACGCCAACGCGCGCGCGCGACGGGGCGACCTTGATGTCCGAATACTCGAAGCGCGAATAGGACAACCCGTACCCGAATGGATAGAGTGGCTCGTAGCCCGCGTCCAGGTACCAGGACTTGTTCTTCAGCCCCGTCTGCGACGTCCGCACCTTGATGTCGTCGATGTGCACGAAAGCCCCCGGCAGCGGTGGCTTGCCCGTGTTGCGATGCGCATAGTAGATCGGTAATTGCCCGACCACGCGCGGGAAGGTCACCGGCAACTTGCCGGACGGTGATTCCACGCCGAACAGGACGTCGGCTATCGCGGGGCCCGCCATGACGCCGGGATGCCACGCGTACACGACGGCGTCGGCAGCGGCGAGAATCGGTTCGATCGTGAGCGGCCGGCCGGCGAGAATCACGACGATCACCGGTTTGCCGGCGCTCTTGACGGCGCGGACCAGGTCCATCTGGTTGCCGGGCAGGTCGATGCTGGCGCGCGAGTGCGCCTCGCCGGAAAGAATCGATTCTTCGCCGAGGAACAACACCGCCGCGTCCGAGCTGCTGGCCGCAGCCACGGCATCGGCAAATGCCGTGGTCGTCCGGCTGCGTGTCGTTTCCATCGCCCGCACGTGGCGGATGGTGACGCGTGGACCCACCATTTCCCGGATCGCCCGCAAAGGCGTGCGGCTCAGCGCGGAGTCGCCATCGTAGATCCACGTGCCGAGTTGCTCGTAGTCGTCGTCGGCCAT
>Ga0315278_10007335_pt1 | contig 10073 bp, 12 predicted proteins | sample YL17G06_0_MG_FD_203880 | JGI IMG/M metagenome (GOLD analysis project Ga0315278, IMG submission 203880) | Sediment microbial communities from Yellowstone Lake, YNP, Wyoming, USA - YL17G06_0 | ecosystem: Environmental > Aquatic > Freshwater > Lake > Sediment | place: USA: Wyoming | collected... | reverse complement strand
TTGTTCTCCATCGAGCGAACGTAATTGATGATGAAAGGTCTGCTGTAGCATGGGGTAAAAGAATTGCCAGAATGGTCGCGACCGGCCCACGCAGTTTTCCCACATGCGCGATTGGCTCTCGTGAATACCGAGCGAGACCGAGTCGCCCAACGGCGTCCCGAAGTAGCGGGGATCGAGCCCCTGGTCGTACAAGCCATGCCCGCCTTCATGGATACAACTGAACAGGCAGGACTGGAGATCGTGTTCGTGCACACGAGTCGTAACGCGTACGTCCGTCGGATGGAATGATGTCGTGAAGGGGTGCGCCGACAGGTCGAGGCGGCCCCGTTCAAAATCGTAGCCCATGGCGATCAAGACCATCCGGCCAAACTCCAGCTGGCGCGTTTGATCGAAGGTGTGAAATAACATCGAATCGTCGATCTGAATCGGGCTCTGCTGAATCTTTTTGAGCAGCGGCACGAGGCGTCCTTTGATCTGGGCGAACAGTGGACGTAATTCCTTGATGGTAGAGCCTGGTTCGTATTCATCGAGTAGGGCATTGTATGGCGAGTCTCGGTAGCCGAGGTACTCGGCCTCTTCCCGCTTGAGCGACAGGACGGTGCGGAGATTAGGGAGAAATTGCGAGAAGGACTGATTTTCCTTTGCCTCCACCCACACTTGTTGCGCCAGCGAACATTCCCGGCTGAGCTTGATGACAAAGTCGGAGGGCAGCTTCTTTGCCCGGCTATAATCGCGCCATACTTCGCGGAGCAACGACCGTGAGGGCTCGTCCCAAGCCTCCCCGGGGCTATCTCGAATCTCACCGGTCTCTGGATCGACCCAGGTGGCGAGCAACCGTTCAATCTCCGGCGAGACGAGTTTTTGGTGTGCGATGCCCTGGAGCGTCGATATCTGTTCGGCCCGTGCCTCTCCCCCGCCGGCGGGCATATAGGTTTCCTGATCCCACGAGAGGAGCGAGGCTGCGCTGTTAATGCGCTGGATCTCCAAGAGCCTGGTCGTCAAATCGTCCACAGTCTTCAGGGTTTTCACAGTAGAGTATTTCCTCCAGGAACCGTCATGCTATGATCGCGCCGATTTGCATCTTGTCATGTAGTGTACGCAACAAACCGTACGTTTTCAAACTAGCTCTCATGAATCCTGAATGTTTCTGCCGCAATGGCCGATGCCTGACTCAAGCGAGACAGGTGCGACTGGCGCGAAAACCGCGACGAGCGAGGGTTGATCTGGTTCATCTGGCCTATCTAGTCTGTCTGGTTCAACCAAACAAACGAGACAGACCAGATAAACAAAAGAGACCAGCTGGTCCTCGCGCTTGTCACACACCACTCCGCGGGCGCTGCGTATGACACCTCAGACAAACCGTCTGGCCTATGGCGCAATCATTGCTGCCGCTGTGCTTTGGGGCGGGTCGATCGTGGCCCAGAAGCTGGCCCTGAGCGGATTCTCAGCTGTTGAAGCCTCGGTCCTGAGGGACATCGGTGGGTTGTCGATTCTCCTGAGCATCTGGTGGTGGCAGGAAGGAACCTTGGCCAAGCTGACCAAGGCGGATGTGCGTCTGCTGGGACTGCTCGGGCTCGGCGTATTGGGCAACCACCTGTTCATTATGATGGGGCTCAAGTATGTGAGCGGGGCCGTGGGTGGGGTGATCATCGGATCGAGTCCGGTGGTGACCGCGCTGCTCTCGGCTCTGTTGATTCAGGATGTCCCGCTGCGCGCCGTGTGGGCGGGCGGTCTCCTCTCCTTCGCAGGAGTGGGGTTGGTCTCTGTGGCGGGCTTTCAGGCCGCTGGCGATCAGCCGTTGCTCGGCAGCCTGTTGGTCTTTGGCGGCGTCGTGAGCTGGGCTCTCTACAGCATCGGCAGTCGGCAGCTGATGGAGCGCCACTCAGCCCTCACCGTCAATTGGACGACACTGCTTGTCGCGACCGTCCTTCAAGCTCCCCTCTTGTGGATGGATCGCAAGATGCTGGATACGGGACTCGGGTCCGTGACGCCGGCGGACTGGATGGCGCTGGGGTATCTGGTCCTGTTCGCGACGGCCATCGCGCAACAGGCGTGGTTGTATGGCGTGAAGGGCATTGGGCCCTCGCGCGCTTCTGTTTTTGGCAATCTGACTCCTGTGGCTGCCATCGTCCTATCAGCGTTACTGTTGAATGAATCAGTGGGCATGATTGAAATTCTCGGCATCGCACTGATCTTGGCTGGAGTGTGGGTCGTCGATCGACAAACCTCCCGTCTCACAGCGTAGCCGGCTGCTGAAAAAAGCCGCCAGCGGCCTTGCTGGACGGCCTTTTTGAGCAGCCTGCAAGATCGAATTTTTCAGCTTCTCTCATCCTCCATTCCCCTCTCGCCCTCATCTCTGTGATTGCAGTATGATGCGGCTCAACTTTCAGATAGGAGCCGTTCATGCTGGAGCAACGCATCGAAGAAGTGAACAAAGCGAATCATGCATTCTATGCCGCGTTCGGCAACCTCGACATCGTCGAGATGGATAGGGTCTGGGCACACCAGGAATATGTGACCTGCATTCATCCCGGCTGGCCCTTGCGGTCGGATTGGCCTTCGGTCCGTGATTCCTGGGTCTTGATCTTTAATAACACCTTTTCCATGACGTTCGAGCTGACCGATGTGACGGTGCAGGTGGCGGGCGATTTGGCCTGGGTCGTCTGCGTGGAAAACATCACTACCAACCAATCAGACGAACCGCAGCAGGCGCAGGTGTTAGCCACGAATCTTTTTGAGCGGATCGGGGATGAGTGGTTGCTGATACATCATCATGGGTCGGCAGTGATGGGGTAGGGAGCTGGTGGTCTCCCTGCTCGCGCAACGCGCGGCCTGAGAAGGCCCTCGTTGGACGCGCGCAATCGGAGACCAACCAGCTCCCTCCCCCATTGTTTATAGGTGGAAGAGAAGAGGGAGAAAGGCAGTTCTGAATCGCGCGCCCTCGGAAGGGCCTCGATCGACGCGCGCACGTTGAGAGCTGGCAGGCCACTCCCCCATTGGGATGGTGGAAAGAAAAGGGTAGAGTGCTCGTTCGATGGGCGCAGTGGGGGAACCAATAAGTCCATGGCTTAAAGGAGAAGGGGGATCGTGAAACTTGCGGCCTCGGAAGTGCCATACTGCACGTTCGCCCTCGGCTGACTTATTAGTTAGACGCCTCTTAAGATTTCATCATGCAGCAGACAGTTATCCCACAGCATCGCATTACTGACGCCAGGCGTAGCGTGGTGTTCTATGTCGATGGACTTGGCTTTTCGATAGATTGGCAGCATCAGTTTGAGCCAGGTTTCCCGATTTTCATTCAGGCGACGCGAGACAGTCAAACGATTTTCCTGACCGAGCATACTGGTGATTGCCAAGTGGGTGGTGCCGTCTACTTTTTGGTCAAGAATGTGGACACGTGCCACGCCGAGTTCGCAAGTCGAGGCATTGTTGCTACGAAACCTTTGAGCGATACTTCTTGGGGAACTCGAGAGTTTGTCGTCACAGACCCCGACGGGAACCGTCTTCGCTTTGCAACTGACCTTGAGCCAAACGGTGTAGCGTGAAACGCGTCGCACAGGTTGAATGCCCAGCGGGCATTGCACGCATTTATGCGGAATAGTGTTTTTCTAGATGGTCGCGTTGAAAACCTAGGATGTGTCTGATCAATAGTTCCTGATTCTGTGTGGTCATTCTGACGAAACGGGTGTGTAGGCGGTAGGTATCGGCCTGATAGGGGAGGGGCTCTAGCCGCAACACTTCAGCGTAGACTTTGAAGATGACTTTATCGGGCAGGATTAGAGTGATTGACAGGATCTCGTCGGGTTTGTAGACCACGTTCACGGTAACGCCTATACCTCCGCCGCTAATGTTGACGGACTTCTCTATGAGCTCACCCTCTGTCGTATCCGTCTCGGTCTGAATGCTGATTGGCAAAACGGTGTTGACGCGATAATACACGCGACGGTCTTTTGCGGACGGCTGTGAAGTCGGTGCATCAGATGGCATGTTGCGAAAAAGTATATCAAATTCAAGGAGGGGAGAAGGGGCAGCAGATTTTCTGGCGAGTTTTCCGGTCGTCCACGTTGGTGTACGGAGGATACCCGCGCGTAGGAATAAGGTGCCGGAACTGTTTTCTTCAGTGCTGGCGTGGAACGTTAGGGCTTTGGTGCGGCGGCGGTGGGGGCTTCTTCTACTCGGATGGTGTTGGCCCATTCGGCGACGAGAGGGTCTCGTTCTTCCATCGTCATCCCGGCATACTTCATAAACATCTGCGGGCCTTTACGGCGTCGCCAGGTGAGATAGCTCAAGAAATGTGCTCGGCAGATACTGTGGGTGCCGGCTGGAGCATAGACTTTGGCTTGGCAGCCGTGGATCATACATCTGAGGTCGTGCATCGCGTTCTCCAATTACGAACCATAGTATGCAGAACGGAAGGGGTGATTATCAACCTTGACGTATCGGCTCCGTTCCGGTAAGTCCATCGCTATGGTGAAACTGTTTCCTATTGTCTTCCTATCCTTGTCCGCTCTCGTTTTCCTTTCTAGCTGTGTGTCAGCATCACGAGAGGGGCTCCCTCCTGGGAGTCCTTTTGCTGAGAAGGCGGCCGTTTCGGCAAATCTGCTGCCTCAAGGGATTGCGGTGGGGGATGTGACGAGCCAGTCGGCCCTGCTTTGGTTGCGGACCGATGGGCCGATGATGGTACAAATTGAGTGGGCGACGGTGGCAGCCTGGGACAGCCTATCGAAGCTTGGGACAGGCGTCACTCCTGTGGCACGGACGCCGTTGTTCACGACTGGCCAGGAAACGGACTTTACCCTGGCGATTTCCCTTGAGGGGCTGACACCGGCCACACGATATCGATGGCATGTATTCGCCGGCACGAAGGACCGTGAAGGCGTACGGACTGAGGTAGGGATGGCGGCGCAAGGGGAGTTTACGACGCTCCCCGATGTGAAGAGTTACGCACCTGTGACCTTTGCCTGGAGTGGCGATCTGGGCGGCCAGGGGCGTTGCAGGCGTGGCGCTGCCGGATACCCGATTTTCGATGTGATGCATGCTCAGCGGCTCGATTTCTTTCTGTTTCTTGGTGACTCGATATACGGCGACGACCTCTGTCCGTCTCCTCCGAACGAGCCTGGCGCTGACTTTCGGGCGGCGACCCTGCCCGAGTACCGCGCCCGTCATCGTTACCAACGGGGTGCGGGTGCGCTACGGCGGTTTTTGGAGACCACTCCAGTCTATGCCATTTGGGACGACCATGAAGTGCGAAACGATTTTTCAGGGCCCTTTGACAGCCAGATGCCGGCTGGGCGTCAGGCGTTGCGCGAGTATTGGCCCATCCGCGTGGAGCCTGACGATCCCCATCGGCTGTATCGAACGGTGCGTGCCGGAGCAGATCTCGAGCTGTTTATCCTCGATACACGACAGTATCGGAGCCTGAATGCCGATCAAGATGGTCCGGCAAAGACGATGTTGGGAGAGAGGCAGCTTCAATGGTTGTTGAGCGGGCTTACAGAGTCGACTGCGACGTGGAAAGTGATTGTGACCACGGTGCCCCTGTCCATTCCAAAGGGAGGAAGCGCCGACGGCTCCGGGAACGATGGCTGGGCCGGGGGTCCTGGCATCCCAGGGTTTGAACGGGAGCGGCAGGTGATTGTGGGCCACATTCTCGGCCGAAAAGTGAAGAACGTGGTGTTCCTGGCAGGCGATGTTCACTATGTGCAAGCGAATGAATACGATCCGAATGGTGACGGGATTCCTGATTTCCATGAGTTTGTGGCTGGTCCATTGTCCGCCGCGCCTGGCCGACTGGCGCCGGCCAATGTGGAGTTGCGACCGACCAGATTGACGAATGAAGGCGGGTATATGAATTTCGGCCTGGTTCGAGTCACGAAGTCCTCATTCAATGTGACAGTCCTCGACGAGACCGGCGCCAAGCGGTTTTCTCATCGTCTATCTGCCAAGTAACCGGGTGTATCTGCGAAAGTCCTCTTGAAATCTTGATGGGTGGCCAGTTACGGTACACAATCGTTGTGCGTGTGTGCGAGACTTAGATGCTGTTGCAGCTGATTTCCATATTGGGCGCGCTGATGGTGTTATCTGCCTATGGCCTGATTCAGGGTGGGGTCTGGAATGAACTGAATGCGGGATACCTTGCGTTGAACATCGTTGGGTCGTTGCTGTTGGGAATCGTCGCGATTGCGGATCAGCGGGTTGGATTCATTTTCTTGGAGTTTGCGTGGGCCGGCCTGGGATTAGTCGGCGTCGCTAGGGCAATGAAGGCCCGGCGTACCACAACTTAACTGTGCTCGGATGAAAGGACTACACAGATGGCAGGGTTGATGTCAGCGGATGAGATTTTTGAACAGGCTCAAAATGCCGCTGCTGCGGCGACGGGGCTCGATGAAAAGGCCATGCAGATCGATTACTCGGCACTCAAAGAAAAATTCCGCGCAGCCTTGGGGGATCGAAAAGTCGCGCGTTGCCATATCAACAAGTTTTTGCCGGAGGGCTACGAAGATCAGGGGCGCTTCAATCTCGTCCTGCTCACTGCCGGCAATGTGCTGTTCGACATGGTCATCGGCGACTCGTATTTTCGCTATGACGTGGTGTCGGTCGGTCAACTGGACAAAGTTCAGGTTATCGATGCGATGTGGGACAACAAGGAAAAGCGCAAGGAAGAGCCGTTCCTGAGCCTTCGCCTGATGCATGGCGAAGAAGCACATCTTCTGTTGGCGTTGGACGATGAGGAACGGGCAAGTCTGCTGAAGTTTGCGTCGGCGGTTATGGCAGCGCGAAATCCAGAAAAGTAGTTATTTCGGAAGCGGCGCGCCTCCAAACCCTACGTGCTCATGGCTCCAGCAAAGGTACCAGCGCAGCATGGCCTTTTTCACGTGCACGATCGACCGGTCGTAGGCCTTTGGCATCCTTCGCTGTCTTGTCTGCTCCCTTCATCAACAGCATGACCGCGATCTCCTGGTGTCCTTGTTGTGAGGCGACATGGAGAGCCGTCCAGCCGTTCGTCGTCACCGGTGTCACCTCCGCCCCTTTGTCCAATAGCAGTGCCACAATCTCCCGATGCCCCTTGCCCGCTGCGACGAAGAGAGAGGTCGCATTGTTGCCCAATCGTACTTGCTTGATGTCCGCGCCACGATCCAATAGCAGGGCAACCACGTCACGATGCCCTTCTTGGGCCGCGATAAAGAGAGGGGGGTCGCCGCTCTCCGTTCTCATCTGTTTCACATCCGCGCCCTTATCCAACAGTAGTTCCACCACGGCTCGATGGCCCATCTCGACGGCGATGTGAAGCGGGGTCGCTCCATCCGTCGTCACCTGTTTCACATCTGCGCCTTTGTCCAGTAGCAGGGCCACAGCATCTTGATGCCCCTTTTCAGCTGCCCTGTATAGCGGAGTGATTCCGTCTTTGTCCGCCGCGTTGACGTCGGCCCCTTTTTCGATGGCTCTGGTGGCCTCGTCGAGATCCCCTTTGTGAGCTGCCGTAATCAGGGCCTCATCCACCGGTAACATAGCCAGGATCATCGGCATCAGTCCGAGCACGGCTATAAGAATCATCCTGCGTTGTTTCATCTGTCGGCTAGCTCTTTACGTAAAAGGGCAAGGTGTGGACGGTGGCAGGATGTTTGCGACCGTCGAATTCCACCGTCAGCTCAGTGCCTGCCTTGCTGAAATCCCGCAGCGGAAATCCGAAGGCGATCACTTGATTGAGCTGCGGCGAATGGGTAGCACTGCTGATCCAGCCCACTTCACGATCGCCCGCAAAGAGTTTGGCTCCCTTCGGGGGCACAGTGGCATCCTTCATGACCAGTCCTACCAGATGCCGTCGTACGTTGCCGTACGTATCCATTCTCGCCACGACTTCTTGCCCAGGATAGCAGCCCTTATTCAAGCTAAACGCTTTCCCTTCCAAATTCGCTTCCGGTGGGACAATCTCTTCGTTGAGATCCGGCCCGGCCTTTGGCAGCCCTGCTTCGATGCGGAGAGCCTCACGAGCGTGACCACCGACTGCCTTGATGCCGTAGGTCGCGCCGGCCTCCATGAGCCGTTCCCAGGCCGTATGGAGGGCATCGGCGGGCAGTAGTATTTCGAGGTCTATCTCTCCGGTTTCTTCTGTGCGCAAAACGAAAGCGATTTGGCCGCCGATCTTGGCTGCGATGGCGCTTGCCGGCTTGAGATCGCTCATCTCGACGCCGAAGGCGGCGCTGACGGTCGTGCAGGCCTTGGGTCCACTGACAAGCAAGAGCCCCCAGGACTCCGCACAGTTCTCCATCTTCGCTTTGATGCCGTAGAGTAGAAACTTTCTGAGGGCTTGGAAGGTGGCCTCGCCGACCTCGCCGACATCTTCTACCCACAGACTGTCGGAGAGAGTATAGACCCGAAAGTAGCCAAGCATCTTGCCTTTGTGGGTGAGAAAGCTCGAATAGCGGCCCTCGCCTGGCTGGAGTGGGAGAATATCGTTGCTGATGAGGCCCTGCAGCCATTTCACACGATCGTCGCCGGTGATGCGGATCTTGCCCCGGTGCGAAAGGTCGGAGAGTCCGACTGTCTGGCGTACTGCCCGATATTCCGCGAGCCATTCTCCATAGTGAGCGGGCATGTCCCATCCGGCAACCTCTTCGAAGGTCGCACCAAGCTTCGTGTGGTGGTCGTGGATGGGTGAGCGCTTCATGAAAATTCCGTCAAACGTGAAACGGTAGGCGTGAAACGAAAGACAGAGGTTCGCCCTATACGCCTCACGCCTCACCCCTTACGCCTATCGAAAGAATTTCCTCTACCAGGTCTTTCAGACGTGAGGAGAATTCATTCCGCGAGACGATCTTGGTCACTCCCAGTACCCTGGCCCGGTTAAATGTATCGACTTCTTCGTGATTGGCGAAGGCGAGGATGGGAATGGCTTTCATGCCCGTATCGGCCTTGAGTGTTTCCAGGGCTTGAAAGGCATCCAGTCTCTCGTCATTCATGTTCAAAATGAATGCGGATGGGGTCGTGGCCAAGGCTTTCTCTGCAATGTCCTGCTGCGTCCGAGCCCGTTCAATCTTGTAGCCCTTCGCCATCAGGGCGTCGCGGACTTTCGTATAGAAAAAGATGTCGGTGACAGCGACGAGAATGGTCTTCTGGTCTGTCTGGTCTGTTTTGTCTATTTGGTGAGAATTCGTCGTCATAGGTGAGTCTGCTTTTGCATCAGATAAAAAGTCGTTCTTCTTCACAACACAAGACAGACCAGAAAGACCGTATAGACCAGATAGACCTGTCAGTTCAATGAACTAATCAGCCGTCCCAACGCTTTCTTTGCCAAGGTGTAATTGGGATTGAGCGCGAGGGCTTTTTTGTAGGAATCGATGGCTTCGGTCCATTGCCCCTTGCGCTCGTAGACCCGGCCCAGGTTGAGATGAGGGAAGGCCGGGCTCTCATAACGTCTCGCCTGCAGGGCTTTCTGAAACCAGACAATCGCTTCGTCGAGTTCGTCCTTTTCGATCAGATAGGCCCCGATGTCATTATAGGGGTTGCCGAAGTCGGGATCCTGCGCGATGGCCTTGTGACATTCCTCGATCGCATCATCGAGCCGCCCCATGAAACTATAGGTCCACCCAAGGAAGGTGTAGGCCTCGGCTGTCGGATGAGTCTCAATCGACTTCTTGTAGAGCGTCACGGCCTCTTCCAGTTCGCCCTTCATCTGGCGCTCATAGGCCTGCTGGAAGAGCTGCCAGGCTTCGCGTTTGTCTTCTTCGTGGCCTTCGCCTTGTACTAAAAAATCTTGTACATCCATAGTGCGGCCGATGAAAAAAGTCCCCAGCTTCGTTCTCAGTCGAGCGAACTCCTCAACGTACTCAGCAGTACGCCTGCGGGTTCGCACTCCCTGCGGCCTTGCTGGATGACCTTTTTGATCAGCCGCAAAGAATCGCAGGAATAGGTTACTCGTTCTTCAGCTTCTTCCTAATCAGCTCTGCACCGTAGCGTCCGGAGAGCAACATGGAGCCGAATGCCGGTCCCATGCGCGGGGTGCCGTAGACAGCCGCTACGGCTAATCCAATCACGAAACAGTTGGGATAGACCTCGCCGGTCCGGTCCATTAC
>Ga0315278_10007334_pt1 | contig 10073 bp, 8 predicted proteins | sample YL17G06_0_MG_FD_203880 | JGI IMG/M metagenome (GOLD analysis project Ga0315278, IMG submission 203880) | Sediment microbial communities from Yellowstone Lake, YNP, Wyoming, USA - YL17G06_0 | ecosystem: Environmental > Aquatic > Freshwater > Lake > Sediment | place: USA: Wyoming | collected... | reverse complement strand
CGCGGCGGCGGCCACGGCGGAGCGCCGCCGCAGCTCGCGCACCTGACGGCGGAGCGCGGCGAGGTCGGCCGGCGCCCGCTCGCGCGAGCCCGCAAGCGGCGGAGCGGCTGCGCCGCCGCCCGCGTCCGCGCCCTCCTCCCCCTCCCCCGCGCTCTGCGCATGCAGCTCCTCGATGGCGTCTTCGTAGGAGTCGATGAGCCGCACGAGACGGGCGGCGAGTGCCTTGTCTTCGACATGCGAGCCGGTCCCCCAGCTCGTTGACACCCCGCCTCCTGCCAGATCCTCGGTCTCGAGCTCCGCGGCGCAGAGCTCCGGGCAGTCGGGGTTGATGCAGATCCACAGGCAGCCGTCCGCGTCCGCCTGGCTCAGGTTGGGGAGCAGCGGCTCGCCGCAGATGCTGCAGGTGACGTCGAAGGACTCGGGCATGGGGACTTCCCTGGGGCGCGGGTGATGGCCGACAGGAGGACATCTCAGACCATGAGGCGCTTGCCCATAGTCGACGCGAATCCTGACGCTCGCTCGACCCACTGCTACAAGGCGACAGGCTGCCGAAAGCATCCACGGAAGGACTCACAGCGATTCCGTGAGAACGACCGACGGCAAAGCGGTTCGGGTGGCCCGGCAGCCGGCTCTCGACGCTGGTCCTTCCGACGGTGTGCGCGCCGTCCTCCTGCGCCCTGTTCGAGTCAGATGTCCTTCAGGGCGTCCCCGAGGAACACCTCGATGACGGTCGGATCGTGCCGAACCTCCTGCGGGGTGCCTGCAGCCAGAGTCTTGCCCTCGGCAAGGACATGGATGCGCTCGCACAGCCGCATGATGAGCCGAAGGTCGTGGTCGACGATGAGGATGCCGCAGCCGAACTCGGCACGAACGCCCATGATCGTCTCGAGCAGCCGGTCCGACTCCGTCTCGTTCATCCCGGCCGCCGGCTCGTCCAGCAGGAGGAAGTAGGGCCGGCCGGCAAGGGCGCGGGCGATCTCGACGCGGCGCTGAGCCCCGTAGGGCAGGTTCAGCGCCTGCACGTCCGCGCTCGCCGTCAGACCGAACCGGCCGAGGAGCCGGTCCACATCGGCGCGGTGGTCGACGCCCTTGCTCTCGTGCCCGCTGACCGAGCCCACCTCGACGTTCTGACGCACCGTGAGATGGCCGAACAGACGGATGTTCTGGAAGGTGCGTCCCACGCCCATGTGGGCGATGCGGTTCGGCTTGAACCCCTCGACCTCTCGTCCGTCGCAGCGGACCTTGCCGGACGTCGGCGCGTAGACCCCGGAAAGGACGTTTAGGAGGGTGGTCTTGCCCGAGCCGTTAGGGCCGATGAGGCCTATGATCTCACCGGCCGCGACCTGCAGGGAAACGCCGTCAAGAGCATGGACGCCGCGGAAGTGCTTGCTGATGGCGAGCGCCTCCATGACGTGGGAGGTCGCCGCCGGCGCCTGGGCCGCAGCTGTCGCGCTCGTCTCGTCTTGCCCGTCGGCCATCTCAGCCTCCTTCCTTGTCGTCGCCCATCGGTCGAGCGCCTGGCGGGCGGCTGCCGGGGAAGAGCCGCTTCTTGCCCTTGCGCACCCATTCGTCGAGCTCCCACCAGCTCAGGATGCCGTTGCGCCGGTAGATGAGGATCAGCAGCGTGACGATCGCGAGGATCATCTGCTGCAGGCCACTGATGCGCGGCACGTCGATGCCGAAGAGGCTACCGCCCTCGATGTTGTAGAGGATCTGGGACAGCACGGTGACGACGCCGGCGCCGATGATGGCCCCCGACATCGTCGCCATGCCCCCGATGACCAGCATCGAAAGCACCGCGAACACCTGGGTGTAGTAGAACTGGGACGGGTCAAACGCGAGGTTGAACTGCGCCCAGACTGAGCCGCACAGGGCGGCGAGAGCCGCCGAGGCGACCCAGGCGATGTAGCGGGCGCGGACCACGCTGACGCCGGTCGCCTCCGCGGCGAGCGGATCCTCCCGGCTGGCCTGCAGCCGCAGACCCACCCGAGAGTCGCGGAACGTGACGCCGACGATCACCGCGAGACAGGCGAAGCCGAACGCGCCCCAGAGCGTGGTGTTCTGAGGCAACCCGTACACGCCCTGGGCACCGCGAGTCATGCCGAACCAGTTCGCGTACACGCCGTGAGCGATCACCAGGAGCGCCAGCGTGCTCATGGCCATGGCGGTCTCTTTCATCCGACACAGCACGATGCCGATGAGCGCGGCCGCGAGCGTGCCCGCAAGCGTCGCCACGATGATCGTCGGGATGAAGCTCCACTCCGCGTTCAGCAGCCAGGACGGCATGGTGCGAAACACATCGCTCTTGATCACCGAGGGTACGGTCAGCCAGGCGGTCACGTAAGCGCCGATTCCGACGAACGCTGAGTGACCCCAGGAGACCACCCCGGAGTTGCCGGTGAACATCTGCAGGGCGATCACGATGATGACGGTGATGAAGAAGTTGGGGATGATCAGCGTGAGGCTGCTGCCTGTCCCCGCGCTGAGGGCGCCGACGACGGCGACGATCGCGAGGACGCCGATGAGCAGCCCCGACGTACTCGCCACGTTGCGAGCGTACAGTGAGCGGCGCAGCCGGTTCATCAGGCACGCTCCGCGACAGGAGCCAGCAGGCCGTTGGGCTTGAAGTACAGGATCACGATCACCAGCAGCAACGCGAAGGGGTCACTGAACGGCGCCACGCTGGTCGGCAGCACAGCGATGAAGAAGACTTCGGCCGCGGCCAGGATGAAGCCGCCGAGCACTGCGCCCGGCAAGCTGCCCAGCCCGCCGATCACCGTGGCGATGAACGCCTTGAGGATGGGGGTGAACCCCATCCCGGGGTCCACGGATCCGCTGCGCGACACCCAGAGCACCCCGGCGATGCCGGCGAGGAGGCCGCTGATGACGAACGCCAGGGCGATGACCCGATTCGCCTTGACCCCCATGAGGCGCGCCACGGAGAAGTTCTCCGCCGCGGCGCGCATCCCGATGCCAGCCAGCGAGGTGCGCATGAAGATCAGGAGCCCCAGGAGGCAGGTCACGCCGACGGCGATGGTGACGATGCTCAGCCAGCTGATCGAGAGCGGGCCCACGTGGATCGCCTTGATGAAGAGCGACGGACCCTCGATGCCCTTGGTCCGGGGAGAGACCGCCGCTCGAAAGACATTCTGGATGATGACCGACAGAGCGAACGAGCTGAAGAGCAGCGTCAGGAAGCTGGCATTGCGGAGCGGCCGGAACGCGAACCGCTCCATGAGCAGCGACGCGATGGTCGCGAAGACGATGCCGGCGCAGACCGCTATCCCCCAGGAGACTCCGTTCAGGGTGAGCAGATACATGGTGTAGCCAGTGATGGTGACCAGTTCACCGTAGGCGAAGTTGACGAGGCCCATGACGCCGAACACGAGCGCCAGGCCCAGGGCCAGCAGGGCGTACATGCTGCCCAGACTCAGGGCATTGATGATCTGTTGAGCGATCTCGGCAGCACTCATGCGACATCCGCTCCCAGGTAGATCTCCTCGAGGTCGACGGCGCTGAGGAGCTCCTCCGCGGATCCCGCCATCTGCAGCTCGCCGGTGGCGAGCACGTACCCGCGGGACGCGACGTCGAGGGCCAGACGCACGTTCTGCTCGACCAGCAGCACGGTGACGCCGCGAGACGGCAACTGCCGGAGCAGCTCGAAGATCTGTGCCACGATGCGCGGCGCCAGGCCCAGCGACGGCTCGTCGAGCAGCATCAACCGCGGCTTGCTCATCAGCGAGCGCGCCAGCGCGAGCATCTGCTGCTCGCCTCCCGACAGCGTGCCGGCGAGCTGCCGGGCGCGTTCCCGCAGGATCGGGAAGAGCTCGAACATCTCGTCCATGGTCTCCGCGACCCCAGCCTTGTCCTTGCGGACCGTGGCGCCGATGCGCAGGTTGTCCGTGACCGTGAGGTGGGCGAAGATCCCGCGACCCTCAGGAGTGAGCGCGAGGCCACGCCGCACCACGTCCTCCGCCTTGAGCTGCACGATGTCCTCACCATCGAACTCGATAGTGCCGGCCGACGGGCGCACAAGCCCGGCGATCGTCAGCAGCGTCGTGCTCTTGCCGGCGCCGTTGGCGCCGAGCAGCGTGACGACCTCACCGGGATACACCTCGATCGAGAGATCTCTCACCGCCACGATCGGCCCGTAGCCGGACGTCACGTTGGCGAGCGTCAGCAGCGGTCGGTCCTGTTCCACCAGTCTCAGGCTCCTCTCTTACCAGCCAGCGTAGGGGGCGATCTTGGAATCGTCGAAGCGGCCTGCCTCACAGTCGGTCAGGGCATGGTCGATGATGGCCAGCGCCCTCTCGGCGTCGTCGTGGCTGAGGGTCAGCGCCGGCGTCATCTCGATCACGTTGGCGAGCAGGCCGCAGTAGATGACCATGAGGCCCAATTCGAAGCAGCGGTAGACGAGGCGCGCCGCGAGCCGGGATGCGGGCGCCTTGCTCGCGCGGTCTTCGACCAGCTCGAAACCGAGCATCAGGCCCATGCCGCGAACGTCACCGATCGAGGGGTGCGAGCGGGCGAGCTCCCTGAGGCCGGCGCGCAGCTGCTCGCCGACGGCGCTCGCGTTGACCATCAGCCCCTCCTCGCGGATGACATCGAGGGTCGCCAGGCCGGCGGCGCAGGGGACGGGCGCGCCGCCGAGCGTGTAGAGGTTGTAGATGTCGGCGTCGAGCAGCTCACGCCGCGCGACCACCGCCGAGAGCGGCAGGCCGCCGCCAAGGGGCTTGCCCGCGGCGAGCGCGTCGGCGGTCACGCCGCTCTGCTCGAACGCCCACATCGTGCCGCTGCGGCCGAGGCCGACCTTGACTTCGTCGAACGCGAGCCAGATGCCGTGACGGTCGCACAGCTCGCGCAGAGCGCGCACGAACCGCGGCGGCGCCGGCACGTCGCCCCCGTCGGACTGCATCGCCTCTAGCAGGATTGCCGCTGTGTCCTCCGCCGGCGAGACGTTGGCGAGTACGAAATCTTCGAGGTAGGAGAGGCACTGAAGCGCGCAGTCATCCGGTCCGGAGCAGTCCCACAGGCAGCGGTAGCAGTACGGGTACGGCACCTTGGTGATGTTGCCGGTGCCGATCGTCCGCGCCTGGGTCGAGTGACCCGAGAGCGCCGCGGAGCCGGCGGTCTGGCCGTGGTAGGCGCCGACGAAGCTCACGAGGCGCCGGCGCCCGGTCGCTACCGGGAGCAGTTTACCGAGGCAGTCGTTGGCGTCCGACCCGCTGGTCCCGAACCAGGCCGCCCGGGGAGCATCGCCGGGGAACGTCGCGCACAGCCGTTCCGCCAGCGCCATCGTCGGGGGCGCCGGATACGTGCACAGCATCGTGGACCACGAGCGGTCCAGCTCGTCGAGGATGGCCTGCCGCACCTGGGGATGACCGGTCCCCGTCTGCAACACGCCCCCCGCGGCGATGAGGTCGAGGTACTCGTTGCCGTCGACGTCCCAGACGCGCACGCCCTCGCTCCGCTCGAGCACGAACGGATAGAAGCGGATCTTGTGCACGCCGCCCATGGCCGCGGCCTCGCGGCCGAGCCAGGCGTGCGTCTCGGTCAATCGACGGTCCTCCACGCTGCGGTCCCTCCTCTCTTGCCGGGCGTCCCGCCCGGCGTCGTCGCCGCCCGCGGCGCCGGCGGGGCGGCAAGCGCCCCGCCGGCGCCTCGGATCAGACTCCGAGGCCCGCGTGGCCGGCTCTCAGAGCGGAGCTGGCACGTAGCTCGGATACGGCAGGTACTTCACGAAGGTGAACTTGTCGCCGTCCATCTTGAGCAGACAGACCTCGCGCTTGGCCTGCCGGGTGGTGGGATCCATGACGAAGTCCTCGGTCGTGCTCAGCTTGACGCCGCTGAGGTTGGCGATCGCGTCGCGCAGCGCAGCGCCGCCGTCGCCGCCGCTCTGCTCGAGCCCGGCCTTGAGGACATAGATGAGGTCGTAGCCGTTCGCCACGATCACCGTTTCGGGTTCCTTGCCGGTCTTGGTCTTGTAGCTGGCGTAGAAGTCGGCCAGGACGGTGCCCGGCTCCGGGTAGGCGAACGTCGTCAGGATCATGCCGTTGAGGGCCTCGGGCCCGGCGGAGAGGATGTCTGGCGTGTCGTTGCCGTCTGAGGTGACCACCGGGATGTCGACGCCGGCGGCTTTGAGCTGCTTGAGGAACACCGGGGTGTCGGGCATGAACATCGGCGTGTAGATCATGTCCGGCTTGGGGCTGGCGTTCTGGATCTTGGTGACCTGCGCGGAGAAGTCGCCGGCGCCGAGCTTGTAGTTGGCGGCGCCGACGATGCTGCCGCCGAGCTTCTGGAACACATCGGCGAAGTAGGTGGGCAGGTTGGCCGAGTAGGCCACGTCCTGGGAGCGCAGCAGGTATGCGCTGCGGTACCCCAGGTCGGTGTAGCAGTAGTTGGCCATCGCGGCGCCCTGGACGTTGTCGCCCATGATGTACTGGAACGAGAACTCGCCGTTGTCGCGGGGCAGGTTGGGCGCCGTGCCGTCGCCGGTGTCTGACGGGATCTGCTTGGCGGTGGCCAGCCTGTTGATGGCGGTGACATTGTCCGATGTCGTACCGACCATGTACTGGGCACCACCGTTGATGAGCTCCTGCGCCGTCTGGATCGAGAGCGCCTTGTCGTTCTTGTTGTCCTTGTACTCAAGCTCGAGCTTCATGCCGTTGATGCCGCCGGCCGCGTTGATCTCCTCGATCGCGAACTGCACGCCTTCGAGGACCGGCGTGTCGTACGACGAGTAGCCGTCGCTGAGGTCGGCGGAGTAGCCGATCTTGAAGACCTTTCCGGTGCCGGTGCTGCTCCCGTCGCTGCTGCCGTTGCTGCCGCCGCAGCTGGCCAGCGTCAAAGACGCCACGAGGACCAGCAGCAACCCCACGATCAGATAGAGCTTCTTCACTCTCTCCCCCTTGGTCCGGGTCGTCCGCCACGCGGGCGGCCGCCGCTATCTACCTCTTGCTGGAGAACGCGCCCGCCTGTGGCGGCGCCTGCTCGCCGACTCCTTCGTCCGTGTCGTCACCCCCCCATGAAGATGCCGGGCTGAGCAGCCCGCTGCCGACAGCCGTGCACAGCCCCGCGACGATGCCGCAGCGAGACGGCGCGGAGTCGAGCACGATGTACTCGGATGGCGAGTGGTCGTGGGCACCGACGGGCCCCAGCCCGTCGAGCGTGGGCACTCCCACGGCGGCCGTCCAGCAGCCGTCCGACATGCCGCCGCTCGTCTGGCCCGCGACGTCCAGACCCTGCTCGCGCGCGAGCCGCACTGCCGCTGCGAGCAGAAGTTCGCCGGCGGGATTGGGCTCGATTCCCGGCCACGTGCCGTCGTTCCCAACCGCGACGGTGAGCCCGTCGTAGTCGCCGGTGTGGGATATCTCGCGCAGGGCCCAGTCGAGATCGGCGCGGGCCGGAGCACGCACATCGATGATGCTCTCCGCGTGCTCCGGGACGACGTTGGCGATCGTGCCGCCGGCGATGGTGCCGGCGTTGATCGTGAGGCCCGGACGCGCGCTGTCGAGGGCAGACAGGCGCAGTACCTCGCGGCAGAGCCCGATGACCGCGCTGCGGCCTCGTCCCGGTTCGGTGCCGGCGTGCGCGGGGCTGCCCTCGACGGCCAGTCGCAGCCACGCGCCGGTCTTGCGCCCGCTGACGAAGTCGCCGTTCTCGCGGCCACACTCCAGGACGAGCACCACGGCGGCGCCGGCCACACGATCGAGCGTGGAGAAGGGGACGACCCTCACCTCTTCGTCGGGCACGCTGTGCAGCTCCACGGCGGCGAAGGGCCGCGGGCCGCGGGCGAGCGCCTCCATGGCGGTCAGGGCGACGAGCAGCCCCCCTTTCATGTCGGCGACGCCGGGGCCGTACGCCACGTCGCCGCTCACGGTCATGGGTCGCGCCGTGGCAGTGCCCTTCGGAAACACCGTGTCGTGGTGGCCGAGCAGCACGATCCTGCCCGAGCCGTTGCCGGCAAGACGGCAGATGAGGTGCCCGCCGCCGGAGCGCGTCACGATCTCCGTCTCACAGCCGAAGGCGGCAGCCCAGCCGGCGAGGATCCGGGCGACTTCGTCACGGCCCCGCGGCGCATCCGCGCCGGTGTCGATCGCAACGATTGCCGCCAACCGCTCTCTGAACGTGGCGGCGCGGGAGGCCGTCCACGCGGCAGCATCCGCGGCGGCCTGCGACGGGGCCCGCCCGATCTCAAGGGCGGGGTCAGGCGAGGCCATGGAGCCTTGCGGTGTTGCCGGCCAGCACGCCGCGACCTATGTCCTCGGCCTCTGCGACGGTCAGGAAATCGCGCTCGACCGAGCCCGACAACACGCGCTCGAGAGCCTCTCGCGCCATGCGCGCCGAGATCCAGAACACCTCCGGCTCGGACGCCTCGTCCGAGCCGTAGAGGATCTTGCCCGCAGGCACGACGCCGAGCAGCATCTCGAGTTCGCGATCGATGCCGACAGAAGCCCAGGGCAGGAACTCGGAGAGGTCGAGGTACACGAAGGGGAGGATGCTCGCGACGTACGCGGCCTCAGCCATCCACGGGTAGCCTCCGTGGATGAGGATGATCGGCTGGTCCATGTGATCGTGAAGCAGCCCGAAGACGTCCTGCGGGCGCACGTGGGCGAGGACGATATCGGGGTCGCCGCCACCGCAGTGCAGGTGCATCACGAGGTCGAGGCGTTTTGCGGCGCGGAGGGTGGCCCGCAGGCAGTAGTCCCGCACCACTTTGCCCGGGCCGCGATCCCCGGGCCAGCCCGCGGCCCGCCACAGGTCGTAGGCCTGACCGGCCTCGGCCGCCGTGGGAGCGCCGACGTCCAGGCCGGTGCGGTAGGCGATGATCGACTTGAAGCCTACCGTGTGTGCGTCGTTCGCCGCCTCTTCGAGGCGCGCCTCAAGACCGGCCTCGAACTCGGACCACCCCAGCTCCTCAGCCTGGAGGTCGACGATCATCGGTTCTATCCGCGCTACCCGGTGAACGGGCACGCCGAGGCTTCGCTCGAAGTCGTCCCTCGGTACGGTCGGCTGCGGAAAGCCCTCGTCGGCGATCACCGCCACGACGTTCTGCTCGGCCATGAGCGCGGCGCAGTAGCCGGCCGGATCGGCGCCGATCGCGGTCGCGCGAGCGGCGGCGAGAGCCTGCGGCTCCGGCTCCACGCCGAGACGCTCCGCCAGCCAGCGCCGCGCCGTGAGCGCGAAGACCGTACTGTCCCGCAGCCCGGTCACCTGGTCGGCCAAAGCGCGGTCGGTCTGACCCGACGAAAGGAAGCACATGCCCATCATCGTGAGCCTGTCCTCCCAGCCCAGCGGGTCGAGCTCCACGAGATCCGCAGCACGGAACCCATGACAGTGGTCGTCGATGATGGGGCTCCCCGTCAGGTCGACGAACCTGGTGTGCGCGCTCACCTCAGCACCCTCCTCTACAGGCATCCGGCTTCAGAACCGCCATAGCTGCTCCCGGACCAGCTCTTCGATCGGGCGCCCTTCGTCCTCCTGGGCCTCGGCCCGGCGGACGGCGACCGAGCTGTCGTGGAGCAGATCGCCCATCGCGGCCCTCAAGACGTCTGAGCCAGCGAGCGCCTCCGCGGCCTGGCTCAGGCTGGCGGGCAGCTGCTCGTAGCCGGCCTCGGCGCGTTCCTGATCGGTGAGCGACCCGGGGTCGACCCAGCACGGCTCGGGTAGCACGAGCCCCCGTTCGATGCCGTGGAGGCCGGCGGCGATGATGGCGCCGGGCAGCAGATACGGGTGCCCGGCGCAGTCCGCCGCCTTGAACTCCATGTTGGCGGTGTCGCGCCGGCCGCCGGCCATCCCGGTGATGAAGCGCAGCGCCGCCTCCCGGTTCTCGTGGCCCCACACCCGGTACGCGCCTGCCCAGTGCAGCGGCTGCAAGCGCTCGTAGGACGGCACGGTCGGGCAGGCGAGCGCGACGATGGCGCTCAGCTCCGCGAGCACCCCGGCGAGGAAGCTCTCGCCGGGGCCGGTGAGCTCGAGCACCCGGTCACCGCCGCAGAAGAGGCTCTCGCCCTCCAGGTCGTAGAGGCTGAAGTGCAGGTGGGACCCGTTGCCTAAACCGGGCACCGTGACCG
>Ga0315278_10007332_pt1 | contig 10074 bp, 5 predicted proteins | sample YL17G06_0_MG_FD_203880 | JGI IMG/M metagenome (GOLD analysis project Ga0315278, IMG submission 203880) | Sediment microbial communities from Yellowstone Lake, YNP, Wyoming, USA - YL17G06_0 | ecosystem: Environmental > Aquatic > Freshwater > Lake > Sediment | place: USA: Wyoming | collected... | reverse complement strand
TCGATGAAATCGAGGGTGTGGTCATGGATACATTGTACATCCGTGGCGACACGCCCCCAACCGTGTCAGGTCGTCTGACTCTGGTATCCGGCAAGTATCAGGTTGAGTTTGCTGAAGAAGGAGCCGGTTCGCCGTTCATGCTGGCGCTGTCGGGCGAGAATATGTGGGACCTCGACATCAACATCGAGATCCCTGCCAACTACTGGATCAAGAATGAAGATATCGACGCCGAGTTTGCCGGATTGCTGAATATCATTCGCGAAGAGGGAAAGTATCGGTTTGTCGGCGAACTGGAGATTCTTCGTGGGCGCGGTTTTCTCTTCGACAAGACATTTCGCATTAGTCCCGACTCGTCGCTTGTGATTTTCGAGGACATCGAGTATCCCAATCCTCGACTTGATATCTGGGCTTCCACTCGCGTGCCGCTGGCGCGAACCAGTGGACAGGAGCAAAGCTACGAAGATGTCAAGGTGCACGTAACCGGCAGTCTCGACAATCCGGAATTCGCTTTCTTTCTCGCTGGTCAGGAAGATGTCCCGATCAGCTATGAGGCTATAGTGCCGCTGATCGTGGCGAACTACTATGGCGACGCTGCTTCGTCCGGCGCTTTTGAAGAGCGAGTATCTCAGTTGATATCTTCACAAGTCTCGCAAATCGGGACGCGACGGCTGGGTGTCGAGACCTTCGAGATCGACCCGACCTATGAAGGATATCTCGACCTGGCGCAGACTCGTGTGACCGTGGGAAAATACGCCGGGTCGAATCTGTATCTATGGGGGCGTTCTTCCGTCGAGTTTCAGGACTTGCCTGAGGCTGGTTTTGAGTATCGCATAAGCAGGGCGCTGCTCCTGGAAGGTTTTCGTGATGAAGACCCCGATGAGGGAGAAAGCTATCGCCTGAATTTCAAGATGCACTGGGAGTTCAGATGAAGCGTCTGACGCTCTTGCTGGTAATCCTGTTTGCAGTTGCTCCCAAGGTGCAGGCTGCCGACAAAGCAATTGTGAAGTGGGCGCGCACGGGTCCCCGTATTGACTCCGTTTTCATCGAAGGAAATCAGTTCTTCTCAGACGACCAAATTAAGAGACATCTCTACTCGCGTCCGAGAACTGCCTGGCTGGCAATCAAGGGCGACCGCCGCAGTCATGTGCAACGAGAGACGTTGCAGCGTGATACATTGGAAGTGAAGTACCTCTATCTGAGCAATGGTTTCCTCAACGTCCGCATCCAGCACTCCTATCAGCCGATCCTGCCGGACTCTTCCGCTATCGTGCGCCTGCAGATTGAGGAAGGTCCGCGATATCTGTTTGGCATCAGCCGTCTCAGCGGCGTCTACGACCGACAGTATCATGTACGGCTCAGCGAATTGGTGTCACAACTCAGGCGCGGCGCGCCGGCTAACTTGTTTCTGCTGAAAGATACTGAAAGTGCCCTTAAAGCTTTTCTCGCCAATCGGGGTTACCCCTATGCTCGCATCGGCTATGCAATAGACACAACGAGCAAACCGGACAGCTGCGATGTGGAATTCACCGTCGATTCCGACTCACTCGTCCATTTCGGCAACGTGGTTGTCGATGTGGCCAACCCGAAAGTCGATGGCCGCGCGCGCTATCCTGAGTACGCCAGTCTTCGGGAGCTGAGAATCGTGCCCGGCGGCGTGTATCGCCGTGATGATCTTCTGGAATCGCAGCGCCGCCTGTTTGAATCGGGATACTTCACTACGTTTCAGTTATCCCAATCTGAAGAGTCTTTCGACCGCCTCAACCCTGATTTCCGTCTCAGACTGACTGAGCGCAAGAGTACGTACCTCACTTTTCGCGTCGGCGCAGCGCAGTCGGGAGTGCGCGATCTGGAATGGGATCTATCAGCCGGAGCCGGACAGCGAAATGTCTGGGGGAGTCGGACACTCGAAGGAACGGCAGCTCTGTCGTTTTCGGGAGGGAAAGACATACGGCTGCTGGACAATCGCTTCACGATGCGCTTCGTGGAGCCTTGGTTTGTCGGGACCAGAACCAAGCTTACTTTGGCGATGGAATACCAACCTCGTCTTGCCGATCCCCGGACATTGAGATTCGATAAAGAATCCTGGTCGATTTCGACGGCTTTTTCCAGGTGGTTCGGTCGCAAGATGCGGGTTAACCTCGGTCTGGAATATCAGCACGTCAAGTTGTCGGATATTCCCGATTGGGAAATACCGATCATCAAGGAGCAGGAGGGGATTTCAGCGCGTCGCAAAATATATCTCACTGTTCGGCGTGACAGCCGCGATGATGTTTTCATTCCTCAGGGAGGTTCGGTGACCGAGTTCGGCGGTGACATGTATGGTGGTTTCCTCCGGGGCGACGCGGACTTCTTCAAGCTTCAGGCGAGCTGGTCGCGCTATCGGCGCACGTGGCCCGGCTGGGTGGCGGCGTCTCGCTTGAAATTTGGCTGGGTCGAGGAGTTCGGCAAGACAACGGCAGTGCCGCTCGATGAAGCGCTATATCTGGGCGGCGCCAGCTCGATTCGTGGGGTGAAAGAAAACAGCCTGGGTCCGCGCGATGCCGAGGGCAACCTGGTGGGCGCCCGATACACGGCGATTTTCAATCAGGAGTTTCGCTGGAAGACGGTGCAGTTCCTTACGGTTCTGCCGCTCATTGGCGATGTGATGAGCCGTTTCCCACTGTGGCAGTCGGTGTTTGTCGATGTTGGAAATGGTTTCCTCACCACAGATGAAATGCGCTTCGATAATCTCGCGATCGCCTACGGATGCGGCTTTCAGATCACGTCTCCGGCCGGTCCCATAAGAGTCGACTACGCCGAACTAGTCAAACACCACGATTTTGATTACTCCCACCGCTGGCACTTCACTATATTGTACGCGTTCTAACCGCGGTGTCGTGCGGTCCACCTGCCGGGCACTTCGAATGTATTCCTGTCGTTAGAACAAGGTGAGATGATAACGATGGACCGAATATATCTTGATCACAATGCTACCACGCCGGTCGATCCGGAGGTGGTCGAGGCCATGCTGCCCTGGCTGGGCGAAGGTTACGGCAACGCCAGCTCGGTGCACAGCTTTGGCCGCGAGGCCAAAGTCGCTTTGGAACAGGCGCGAGAGCAGATAGCGGCTTTCATCAACTGCGAACCGGCGGAATTGTATTTCACTTCCGGAGGCACCGAGTCGGACAATATGGCTGTGCTTGGGGCGGCCTATCAGTTGAAGGGGAAGAAGAGTCACCTGGTTGTCGGCGCTACCGAACATCATGCCGTGTTGGAACCGGCTGAGCATCTGATGCATCAAGACGGTTTCAAACTGGATTTACTGCCGGTCGACGGAGATGGTTTTTCATCCGTCGATGACCTTCGCCGACTTGTCGGTGACCAAACAGCTCTGGTGTCCGTGATGCACGCCAACAACGAAACCGGAGTGGTGCAGGATATCGTTGCCTTGACTACGGTGACTCGCGAAAAGGGTATCTTGTTTCACACCGACGCGGTGCAGTCTACCGGCAAGATCAAAGTTGATGTTGTGCAGCTTGGTGTCGACATGCTGTCGCTCACCGGTCACAAGATCTACGGCCCAAAGGGCACCGGTGCGCTGTTCATTCGCAAAGGCGTAAAGCTCGCGCCGCTGTTCTATGGCGGATCGCACGAAAAGAAACGGCGACCCGGAACCGAGAATGTCTGCGGCGTAGTCGGCCTGGCCAAAACGCTGGAAATCGCCGGACGGCGCATGGAAGAAGATCACCGGTGCATTCAGGACTTGGCGGACTACTTTATCGATCAGGTAACTACGACTCTACCCGATGTCTTTCTCAATGGACCCCGTCGGAACCGGATTCCGCAAACGGTCAATCTGTCGTTCGCGGGTATCGAGGGTGAGTCAATCGTGCTCTCTCTGGATATCGAAGGGATTGCCTGCTCGGCCGGCTCGGCCTGCACTTCAGGCGCGACCGAACCGTCGCATGTGCTGATGGCTATGGGCAAACCGAAAGTCCGTTCCCAGGGCGCCATCCGCTTCTCGATGGGACGCTCTACAACGAAAGAGCAGCTTGACTACGTGATCGCGAAACTTGCCCCGGTCGTGCAACGCCTGCGTGACCTGTCACCTTTGTATGGTAAACAGAAATAACTCAGTTAGAAATGTTGCGTCAGGTCCTGTCCTCGCCCAGAGCGTGTTGAAAAGCCCTTGGCGCCTGTCATCGCGAGTCTCGACCGCGCTTCGCTGGCGGGACGTGGCGATCTCCAGTCACTCGGCAGTAACAAGTTTGAGATTGCCGCGCTGCGATGTCCCGCCTCACGGCGAGCCATCTCCGCTCGCAATGACATGGATTGGGGCTTCTTCAACAACCCCTCTTGGTAGGGGACGTGACCTGACGCCGTTCTCGGTAGAATATGAGCGCTAGAGGTCGAGTGTTAGTCGCCATGTCCGGCGGCGTCGATTCGTCAGTAACCGCCCTGTTGCTGAAAGAACAGGGGTACGACGTGGTCGGCGCGCATATGAAGTTGTGGGACTATGTCGATGTCGGTGGCGACATCCACCGCGATGGCCGCTGCTGCGGAATCGATTCGATTACCGACTGCCGATTTGTGTGCGACAAAATCGATGCGCCCTTCTATGTACTGAACCTGTCCGACGCCTTTCGCAAGCTGGTTATCGAAAACTTCGTCGCTGAGTATGCCGCCGGGCGGACCCCCAATCCGTGCGTGCGCTGCAATACCGAAGTTAAATGGGACGCTTTCTTGGGCAAGGCAGAGGAACTCGGCTGCAGCCATATCGCCACCGGTCACTACGCTATTGTCGATCAAGGGGAGAAAAGCCGCTGGCGTATTCGCAAAGGAGTAGACGCCACGCGCGACCAGTCGTATGTACTGTGGGGGCTGAACCAGTCGGCCCTTTCGCGCACGCTTATGCCGCTGGGAGGACTGCTCAAGTCGGAAGTGCGGAAGATAGCACGCCGGCACGGCTTTCGCACTGCCGAGAAAGCCGAGTCACGCGAGATTTGTTTTGTCGCCGATGATGACTACCACCGCTTCCTGCGCGAGTACGCGAGCAAGCACGAGCTTCGTTTCCATCCGGGACAGATTGTCCACGCCGATGGGCGGGTGTTGGGTGAGCATGAAGGCACCGAGTTCTTTACTGTCGGCCAGCGCAAGGGGATAGGCATCGGTCACGCTACACCGCTGTACGTGCAGAGTGTCGATCCTGCGCGCGGACAGGTGATTGTCGGTGACGACGCCGATCTTTACACGAGCGAACTGGTTGCCGAGCAAGTCAACTGGGTATCGCAGCTCCCGCCTGAACAGGGCGTCACCTTTTCCTGTGAAGCGAGGATTCGGTATCTGCACCAACCGTCGGGGGCGTCAGTAAAGACGCTGGCTTCCGACCGTCTTCATCTGACATTTGATGAGAAGCAGCGGGCGATTACTCCCGGCCAGTCGGTGGTGTTGTATACCGGAGATATTGTTATAGCCGGCGGGGTGATAGCACGCCAGGATTCTTCAACGTGAATCGGTCGGTACGCTCCGTTGACAAGCCGCAAACATGGCTTTATTTTCTACGTAGCGACAGATACTGAACTAGTTCTTTGCAAGGAGACCACATATGCCCAAAGCCACGTTCATGGGACATTCCTGTGTGATGCTCACGGACGGTAAGCACAAGGTGATGATCGATCCGTTCCTGTCCGGCAACGAAAAAGCCGCGGTTCAGGCCGACAAGGTCGATGTCGATTTCATCCTGATTACCCACGGCCACGGCGACCACATAGGAGATGCGGTTTCGATCGCGAAACGCACCGGCGCGACCGTTATCTCCAATTACGAGATAATGAACCTGGTCAGCCGACAAGGGGTGCAGAAGGCCCATCCGCTGCATATCGGCGGCGGAGCCAACTTTGATTTCGGTCGGGTGAAAATGACTATCGCACATCACGGCGGCGGCTACGGCCCGGACGCGTCGATTTACACCGGCCCGGCAGCCGGATTCCTCGTCGAGATCGGCGGCAAGGTTGTTTACCACGCGGGCGACACCGGCCTGTTTTACGACATGAAGCTGATTGGCGACATGAACAAGATCGACGTCGCATTTCTGCCTATTGGCGACAACTTCACCATGGGCATTGAAGACGCTCTCAAGGCGGTCGAGTTCCTCGGACCGAGACATGTGGTGCCGATGCACTATGACACCTTCCCGATCATTCAGGCCGATCCTCAGCAGTTCGCCCGCAAAGTGATTGGCAGCCAGGTCCATGTCCTGAAACCGGGTGAGTCGTTCGATTTCTGAGCGGGCACAGCGATAATCTGATTCGGTCCGCCTGCGGCGGATAGGCATCACCCTGACGGGCGTATTATGTGGTGTCAGCCGACCCTGGCTGACACATGCAACGGCAAGGCTGTCAGGCAGAGTCGCCTGACAGCACATTGTGTTGCGTCATATTTCGCGTGACCTGCACCGGTCCTTTGATGTTCAAACTTGCTCCCTTCAAACATGGAACTTTTGTTGGTGAGTTGAGTCGAAAGTGTGGTAGACCGTTTCAATCTGGTGAGATAAGATGAAGAAGTTCAAGAGAATCCTGATTTGGACAGCTGGCGTATTTGTTGCCCTGATAGTTGTTGCGCTGATACTGCTGAAAATCTTCCTGCCCGTTGAAAAGATCAAAGCGCTCGCGATCGAGCAGGGGGTCGCGCGCCTCGGGCGGGAAATTGCAGTCGAGGGTCTGGACCTTTCCGTGTGGGGCGGGCTGGGTGTCGAGTTGCAGAAAGTACAAGTGGGCAACCCGGCAGGATTCGAAGGGGAGCATTTTCTTACGGCTGATAAGGTCGATCTCAAACTGCAACTCTGGCCGCTTATCTTCGGCGATTTCCGTGTTGACCGCCTGGTTATCGAAAAACCCAACGTAAGTCTTGTTAAGACACCTTCCGGCTCGGTCAATTACTCTTTCCCGGTCGATACCACACTCGTACCCGAGCAGGCCAGAGATATTCCCGCCGAAGGTCAGGCGGCTGCGATGGTCGTCTCGTTTGAGGAATTGGAAATCAAGGACGGTTTTCTCTCTTACCGCGATGACAGCACTGGTCTGTCGCTGCGAGTGGTCGGACTCAATCTGGCGTCATCGCTGGAATATCCTCACACCGGACTTTACCAGAGCGCCGGGCGTTTTCAAGCCGACACCGTGCTGGTGTCGACTGAGAGACCGTATCCACCCGTCTCTGTTGATCTGAACTATCGTGCAGCCTTTGATCTCCCTACTGGTACGCTCAACATCGAGAACGTCAACGCGCGTATCAACGCCCTGCTCTTGGAGCTCAGCGGCCAGATGGTCGGATTGCCAAAGTTCAAGTCGGCATCAGTCAATGTCAAGACCGACCAGGTTGCCATTGCTGACGTACTCTCACTGCTTCCAACCGACAAGCTCGCCAAACTGTCCGACTACAACGTTGCGGGCAACTTCACGCTGGATTTCTCGTTGAATTATCCACTCTCGCTTACCGATTCCACCTGGAGTTACACGGGCGCCGCCGCACTATCTGATGTCCGCATGTCCGGTAAAAACATCCCGGGTGAGTTGGCGTTCAAGAAGTGCTTTGTTGATGTCAATCCGGACAAGCTGCGGCTCAATATCGAGGAAGGCAGCTTTGACAACCAACCGCTCAAGGGGTATCTGACGGTAGAGAACTTCAAGTATCCGGTGATCTCCGGAGAGCTGGCTGGTGGGCTGGACCTCGCCCTGGTACAGCCGTTTCTACCGGCGAAACAGGTCCATCAGGTGTCCGGTCGGAGCAAGTTTGATCTCAAGTTTGCCGGGCCGATTAAGAATGTCGACAGCCTGGTTTTCTCCGGCGATTTTAGCGTAACCAATGGCAAGTATCAATCGTCATTGGTCCCTGAGCCGATCGAGACTTTTGAATTAGATGCCTATCTCGACCGTCGCCTCGTAAACGTGCGACGGCTTGACTGTCGCTTCCCCTCCGGACAGCTTTCGATCAAAGGTCGGATGACTGATCTTGTGCCCTACCTCCTCGCCGATTCTGCCCTGAAGCATACCGTGTCGCCCACTGTTGAGGCTGATCTTCAGGGTAAGGTAGACCTCGCTATGGTCCGGCCCTACCTGTCTCCGCAGGGCAACCCGCAGTTAAGCGGTGAGCTGGCGCTCGACATTAACGTAGCCACAAGTCTCAACGATCTGTCCGGTCTGCGCGCGCGCGGTCGGGTCGACATCTCCGGCGCGAGCTACTCCGACTCACTGCTGCCCGAACCCATTGAGCAGTTCAGCGTGGTTATGCAGTTGAAACCGGACACGATTGAAATCAGTTCCCTCAACGCAAAGTTCACGTCCAGTGATGTTTCCCTCAAGGGCCAATTGATACGGCCGTTTCCGTACTTCCTGCCCCTGCTTACCTTGAAGCGGGATACATTGCCGAAGCCCCTGCTGTTGTTTGAGTTGACCTCGCATCGGTTCGACACCGATAGACTCTTCCCCGAAGCTGTCCCCGGATCGGGTGACAGCGCCACGCTGGTGGTCGATTCCATCTCGTCGGTAATCCTGCCCGACATCGACGGACGGGGAACCGTCCACGCCGACACTGTCATCTACTGCAAGGTCGAACTTACCGATGTTACCAGCAAAGTGCGCATCGCCGACCGCAAGATTGAGTGCTATGACGCTACTGGCCGAGTTTACACCGGCACTGTAACAGGTGAAACCACTATTGATCTCTCTGATTTCGAGAGTCCCAGGTACACGGGGCAGTTCACCGCCAGCCAGGTCGAGGCTGATGACTTTGTTTCACGCTTTTCCAAATTCAGCGGCATCTTGTACGGCAAAGCCGATTTCGCCGGCAGCTATAACGCCGTTGGCTGGGAACCAAAGGATTTCCTGAATAGTCTGACCCTCGATGGTGACCTCAATGTCCGAAGCGGACGGCTGGTCATGTCAGGCAATATCCTGTCGGCGTTCAGTGAACTTGCCACCAAACTGGGCAAGTCGCTCGACAAGGAACAGCCGTTGAGAGACCTTGCCTCCGGGGTGATTGTACGCAATGGTCGAGTCTTCACCGACAGTTTGCTGAGCAAACTGGGCAATGTCGGCGACATGTCGCTGATGGGTTCCTATGGTTTTGACGAATCGCTCGACTACAACGGCTCAGTCATGCTCAGCGATGTCTCCTCCAATCAGCTGGGCGGTCTGGGTAAGCTGTTGGGGCAGAAGGACACTAAAAAGGTGCGCGTCCCGTTCAAAATCACGGGTTCCATCCGGTCGCCTAAAGTGGAGATAGACTACGCCGCGCTCGGGAAGCAGGTTGGCGAGAACCTTCTTAACCAGGCTGTTGATCGTTTGCTGAAAAAGTAGTCGGCAGAAAACGATCTTCTTGCGTGATCATCAGATCTCTGGTTCGCGTTCCTGCGCGTAATTCAAACAGTCGTCTCCGAAGTAGTCATCTACTCCTCCGCCTCATCTCACTTTTTGGGCCTTTCCGCCGATACCAAATAGCATGATGAGAAGCCGATCTTGATGGATCGGCATGATCATGAGGTCTTTTTCCGGTTGGACGGGGAGAGGCTTTACGAAAATACATGCTGCTCGGAACTGATCGCGTATGACCGTCGTCGCGCCAGACAAGCCAATCATCATCAAATGCTGCCCTGTCTGTAAAATAGACCGCAAGGGTCGCTTTATTCTCGCCAATCAGCAGGCCCAGAATCTTCTCGGCCTGAGCGAGGTCGAGCTTTTCGGGAGACCGTTCGTCGATTTCCTACAGGCTACGGATCGTCCCACATTTCTGCAATTGATAAGAAACCGCAATCCGTACGAGACAACCTTCGATTCCGTCTGCCTCCGCCTGGTCGACTCCAAAGGCCAGACCATCCCGGCTACGCTGATTGTTTCGGTCAACTTTGGAGGTGGCAATCCGGCCAACTATCAGGTCATTATCAGGCCTGATGACATGGTAGTAGCCGACAATGGGATCTCCCGGTCTGAGGAGTCCGGCTGGGAGGAACTGGCTCGACTTCTTCTCGACGACAACGGGGTTTTGACCCCCCAAGCCCTGGCCTCGCTGTTGCATACGCTCACTGGTGCGGCGATCGTAGCC
>Ga0315278_10007330_pt1 | contig 10076 bp, 7 predicted proteins | sample YL17G06_0_MG_FD_203880 | JGI IMG/M metagenome (GOLD analysis project Ga0315278, IMG submission 203880) | Sediment microbial communities from Yellowstone Lake, YNP, Wyoming, USA - YL17G06_0 | ecosystem: Environmental > Aquatic > Freshwater > Lake > Sediment | place: USA: Wyoming | collected... | reverse complement strand
GCTGAAGGGCCGACGGTTCATCAAGGAAGTGTACTGATCAGTGGTGAACGAGAGGCAAGGCCCGGCCGCCTGCTGACAAGAGGAGACGCGCGTGGACTACATCGTATCGGGACTGAGAGAAAACCCGGAGCTGGCGATCTTCCTGACGCTGGCCATCGGCTTCCTCATCGGCCGCGTCCGCATCGGGTCCTTCAGCCTCGGCAACGTCGTGGGCACGCTGCTCGCCGGCGTGCTCGTCGGCCAGCTCGACATCAAGGTCGCCCCCATCGTCAAGATCGTGTTCTTCGATCTGTTTCTGTTCGCCACCGGCTACAAGGTCGGCCCGCAGTTTTTCCGCGGCCTCAAGAAGAACGCGCTGTCACAGGTGTCGCTCACCGTCGTTCTCTGCGTGACGAGCCTCGTGACGACGGTGGCCGCCGCGAAGGTCTTCAACTATGACTGCGGGACCGCCGCCGGCCTGATGGCGGGCGCGTTCACGGAGTCCACCGTGATCGGGACCGCGGGCGACACGATCAACAGGCTCGATCTCCCGGAGGCAGAGAAGCAGCGGCTGCTGAACAACATCCCGGTGGCCTACGCGGTCAGCTACCTGGTGGGCACCGGCTTCGTCGTGTGGTTCCTGTCGAGCCTCGCGCCGAGGCTGCTCAAGGTCAACCTGAAGGCCGAAAGCCGCAAACTGGAAGCCGAAATGTCCGGCGTGCCGAAATCGGACTCCGCCACGACATCGGCGTACCGGGAATGGGACGTGCGCGCGTTTCGTCTGCCCGATGGCAGCGGCGCGGGCCGAAGTGTCGCCGATTTCGAGAACTCCCATGCTCCCGATCGGGTGTTCGTCGAGCGGATCCGCCGCGGCGATGAACTCATCGTTCCGGAACCTGCGACGGTCGTTCGTCCGGGGGACGTGGTGGCCGTGGCGGCGCGCCGAAGCGTCCTGCTCGCCAGGCTGGACTCGTTCGGCACCGAGGTCCACGACAAGGAGTTGCTCGATTTCCCGACGGCCGCCATGGACGTGGTGCTCACCAACAAGGGCCTCTCGGACAAGACGCTCGAAGCGCTCGCCCTGCAACACGGACGCGGCGTAGTCCTGATGAAGCTCGTTCGCGGCGGGGAAGAGCTGCCGTTCGGGCCGAGCACCGTCGTCAATCGCGGAGACCTGCTGCGGCTCGCCGGTGCGAAGCAGGACGTCGAGCGCGTAGGCCAACTACTGGGCTACATCGAGCGGCCGTCGAGCGAGACCGACGTGGTCTTTGTGGGCCTCGGCATCCTCGTTGGCGGCTTCGTCGGCCTCATGTCCGTGACAATCGGCGGCCTGCCTCTCAGCCTGACGGCAAGCGGCGGAGCGTTGATCATGGGGCTCGTGTTCGGCTGGCTGCGCTCCGTGCGCCCGACATTCGGCCGCATTCCCGAGCCCGCCCTCTGGGTGTTCGACACGGTTGGCCTCGCGGTCTTCATCGGCGTGGTCGGGCTCGGCGCTGGCCCGAGCTTCGTCGCCGGCCTGCGCGCAACGGGCCCGAGCCTGCTGCTCGTGGGGCTCATCGTGGCCGTCACTCCACACATCACCGCGCTCCTGTTCGGGCGATATGTCTTGAAGATGAATCCCGTCATTCTCCTGGGCGCATGCTCGGGCGCCGGCACGGTCACCGCCGCGTTGCGCTCGATCCAGGACGAAGCCGAAAGCAAGCTCCCCGTGCTCGGTTATACCGTGCCCTACGCGATCGGGAACATCCTGCTCACCGCGTGGGGACCCGTCATCGTCATGCTGACCAGGTAGGAGACGGGCGCGCCTGATTCGCTCGGGGACCACGAACAACCAGCAGGGCGCTGGCGCTCTGCCCGGCATTCATAACAGGAAGGAGACAGGCATGATGATGAAGGATGGCGGCCGCCGTGGATGGATCGCCTGGGCGACGGCACTGGCGTTACTGATGTCGGTGCCGGGCGCGTGGGCGCAGGACGCGGCGAAGCCTCCGGCAAACGAGCCGAAACCGACGATGACGGTCTACGGCTTCGCCATGATCGACATCGGGCAGAACTTCAAGCAGATCGACCCAAACTGGTCTGACACCATGCGGGTCAGCAAGCTCCCGTCGTACGCCGACCAGTTCGGCCAGGACAACAGCACGTTTGCCGGGGTCCGCCAGTCACGCTTCGGCGTGAAGGCCAGTACGCCGACCGCGATGGGCGAATTAAAGACGCAGTTCGAGTTCGAGCTATTCGGCACGGGGGTCGACGCTGGGCAGACGACGTTCCGGCTGCGGCACGCCTACGGCGAACTCGGCCAGATTGGCGCGGGGCAGACGTGGAGCCCGTTCATGGACCCGGACGTGTTCCCGAACTCCCTGGAGTACTGGGGCCCGACGGGCATGGTGTTCTTCCGCAACGTGCAAGTGCGGTGGATGCCGCTGAAGGGCGACTCGAACCTGACGCTAGCGCTCGAGCGGCCGGGCGCGAGCGGTGATGCCGGGGTGCTCGCCGACCGTATCGAGATCCAGAACATCAAGGGCCGCACGCCGCTCCCGGACTTTACGGGGGCGTATGCCTCTGGCGGCAAATGGGGCTACGTCCGTATCGCGGGCGCCCTCCGGAAGATCAACTGGGACGACATGCTGGCGGACCAGTACAACCTCTCGGGCAGCGCCGTCGGCTGGGGCTTGAATTTCAGCTCCAACCTCAAACCCGGCCCCAAGGACGTCATCCGGCTGCAGGTGGTTTACGGCAAGGGCATTGAGAACTACATGAACGATGCGCCGGTGGACATCGGCATCGTCGCTAACCCCGGCAACGCGGTGACACCGATCCTGGGCAAGCCGATCCCGATTCTCGGCACGGTGATTTTCCTGGACCACACCTGGAACGACCAGTGGTCCAGCACGGTCGGGTACTCGCGCACGGACATCGACAACACCGAAGGGCAGACCCCGGACGCCTACAAGTCGGGCCAGTACGCCCTCTTCAACGTACTCTACACGCCGGTCCCGAACGCGATGATGGGCGGCGAGTTCCAGTGGGGCCGCCGCACAAACTTCTCAGACGGCTTCAAGTCGGACGGCTACAAGATCCAGTTCTCGTTCAAATACAACTTCTCGTACAAGCTTGGAGGTTGAGCATGATGGCGCAGAGACGTATTCGCATGGGACTCGTGACGCTCGTGATGGCGCTGGCCCTGGCCTTTGCGCCCTCGGCGTGGGCGCAGTCGCCGGCGCCGGCCGACATCCAGACGGCCGTGGACGCGGCGTACGCCAAGTTCAAGGATCTGAAGGCAGGCAAGAACGCCGACTACATCCCGGCTCTCGCCAAGGTGGACCCGAACCTGTTCGGGATCGCGGTCGTGACCGCTGACGGCAAGGTGTACTCGGCCGGCGATCTCAAAACCGAGGTGTCGATCCAGTCGATCTCGAAGGTCTTCACCGCGGCCCAGGTGATTCAGGAGCAGGGGCTCGCTTCCATCTTCAATCGAATCGGCGTCGACGCGACAGGCGCCCGCTTCAATTCGATCATCGCCATCGAAGGCGTCAAGACCGTGATTGGCGCAGGCGCGCCGGAGATGAACCCGTTGGTCAACCCAGGCGCCATCTCGGCCACCAGCATGGTGACTGGCAAGACCGCCGACGAGGTGTGGGCGAAGATCATCGGGATCAACAACGATTGTGCCGGACGTTCCTTGACGGTTCTTCAGGACGTCTACAAGTCGGAATCCGACTCGAACCAGCGCAACCAGGCCATTGGCGCGCTGATGCTCGCCTACGGCTACATCAAGACGAACTGGCAGCAGGCCGTCGACCTCTACACGCGCCAGTGCTCCATCGGCGTCAACGCGAAAGACCTCGCGACGATGGCCGCGACGCTGGCCTTCGGCGGTAAGAACCCCGTCACCGGCAAGCAGGTCGTGGACGCCGACAAGGTGCCGGGGATCCTCGCGATCATGGCGACGGCCGGCCTCTACGACGACTCGGGCAAGTGGCTCTTCCGCACGGGTCTGCCGGCCAAGAGCGGCGTGGGCGGCGGCCTCATCGCCGTGTCGCCCGGTAAGTTTGGCATCGCCGTGATTGCGCCGCCGCTCGACGACGCCGGCAACAGCGTGAAGGCGCAGAAGGCCATCACGGATATCTCCAACGCCCTCGGTGGCAACCCGTACAAAGCGCAGGCGAAGTAGGGAAACACAAGGAGCAGCCATGTCCGCACCTGCAACGCGCATCGAGCACGATCTTCTCGGAGACAAAGCCGTTCCCGCCGACGCGTACTACGGCGTCCAGACGGCCAGGGCTCTCGAGAACTTCCACATTTCTGGAGTCGAACTGCGGCTCTACCCGAACCTCATTAAGGCCTTCGCCATGGTCAAGCTGGCCGCGGCGCGAGCCAATTTCGACTGTGGACAGTTCAGCAAGCAGATCCTGGGCGGCATCGAAGGGGCCTGCCAGGAGCTCATCGACGGCAAGCTGCATGACCAGTTTCGCCTCGACGTGTTCCAGGGCGGCGCGGGCACCTCGACCAACATGAACGCCAACGAGGTGATCGCGAACCGCGCGCTGGAGCTGATGGGCCACGCGAAGGGCGAGTACAAGCACTGCAGCCCTCACGACCACGTCAACTGCTCGCAGTCAACCAACGACGCCTACCCGACAGCGCTGCACGTCGGCATGGCGCTCGGCAACGTCCAGCTGCTCGCGGCCATGAAGGAGTTGATCGCAGCGTTCCGGGCCAAGGGGCGGGAGTTCTCGTCTCTCATCAAGATGGGTCGGACGCAGCTGCAGGATGCCGTGCCGATGACGCTCGGCCAGGAGTTCGAGGCGTTCGCCGAGACCCTGGCAGGCGAGCTCCGGACCCTCGAGTTCATGCAGAACCCGCTCTCCGAGATCAACATGGGCGCGACGGCGATCGGCACAGGCCTGAACGCGCCGGCCGGCTACGCGGAGAAGTGCACCGCGCACCTCGCGAAGATCACAGGGTTCCCGATCCACCTGGCCTCCGACCTGATCGAGGCCACCCAGGACACCCAGGCCTACGTGCTGTACTCGTCGGTCATGAAGAGCCTCGCCATCAAGCTGTCGAAGGTCTGTAACGACCTTCGGCTCCTTTCCTCGGGGCCGCGCTGCGGGCTGCGCGAGATCAATCTGCCGGCCAAGCAGCCGGGGTCGTCGATCATGCCGGGCAAGGTGAACCCGGTGATCCCCGAGGTCGTCAACATGGTCTGCTTCCGCGTCATTGGGAGCGACATCACGGTGACGATGGCGGCCGAGGCCGGGCAGCTGCAGCTCAACGTGTTCGAGCCCGTCATCGCGGCGTGCATCTTCGAGGCGCAGACGATGTTCATCAACGCGGCCCGGACGCTCCGCGTCCACTGCGTGGAGGGCATCACCGCCAACCCGGACATCCTCAAGCACTACGTCGAGTACAGCATCGGCACCGTGACCGCGCTCAACCCGGTCATCGGCTACGACAAGTCGACGGAGCTCGCGGCCGAAGCGATGAAGACCGGCCGTGGGATCCTGGAATTGATTCGGGAAAAGAAGGTGCTCACCGAAGAGCAGATCGCCAAGGTGTTGGACCCGGCGGCGATGACCGGACAGGGGCGCCCCTCGTAACCAGGGGCGGGGCTCCCGCCGGCCGGGAGCCCCGTTCAATCGGCCGCTTCACGGGCAGGAGTTGCGAGACATGACCCGCAGACGACTCGCTGGCCTGATTCTCCTGATGCTGGTGTCCGCGATCGCGGCGCCGGCGGCGTCCGACCAGGGTTCGCCGGGCCCCGACTGGCGGACCTTCGAAGGGACGTGGACCATGTCCGGCCAGCGGCAGGTGCTGCCGGCCGCGACCGGGCGTCCGGCCGGCACCTTCCAGTTGTCGGGCGCGCTGGCGCTGGCGGTCGCCAGATGAGGATGTCACTCGAGGATCGTTACGGCCCCTTGTAACCACATAGGAGACTTCATCATGTTAAAACGAGTGTCCATCGTCCTCCTTCTCGCGGCCGGTGTTCTGTTTGCGGCCAACCCGGTGCTCGCCGCGCCGCAGGCCGCTGCCGTCGCCACGAAACCGGCGGCCCAGGCCGCCACGCCCGCGCTGCCGACTATCGTCGTGCTCGCGACCGGCGGCACCATCGCCGGCGCCGCCGCCAGCGACGTGCAGGCGGGGTACGCCTCCGGCCAGGTTGGCGTCGACCAGTTGCTCGCGGCCGTGCCGCAGGCGAAGAAGTTGGCTACGATGAGGGGCGAGCAGATCTCGAACATCGGCTCGCAGGATATGAACGACGAGGTGTGGCTCAAGCTGGCGCGCCGCGTCAACGAACTGGTCGCGATGCCCGACGTCGCTGGCGTCGTCATCACGCACGGCACGGACACGATCGAAGAGACGGCCTATTTCCTCAACCTCGTGGTCAAGTCGAAGAAGCCGGTGGTTCTGACCGCCTCGATGCGGCCCTCGACGGCGCTGTCAGCCGATGGACCGCTCAACTTCTACAACGCGGTGGCGGTGGCGGCGAACAAGGACGCCGTGGGGCGCGGGGTGCTGGTGGTGGTCAACGACTGGATCCACGGCGCCTCGTCTCTCACGAAGACGAGCACGACGGCCGTGCAGACGTTCATGTCGCCGTTGCGGGGGCTGATCGGGATCGTGGCGTACGGCGACATCGAGTTCTTTCGCGGGCCGGTGGGCAAGAACACGGTCACGTCGGAGTTCTCGCTGGACGGCGTGACCGCGCTGCCGCGCGTCGACATCATCATGGCGTACGAGAACATGGATGGCGCGCTCATTGACGCGGCCGCCGCTGCGGGCGCCAAGGGCATCGTCATCGCGGGTGTCGGCAACGGCAACCTCACCGCTCCGGCCGTGAAGGCGCTGGCGGCGCAGGCGAAGAAAGGGATTGTGTGCGTGCGTTCGACGCGGGTGGCGACGGGCGTCGTCGGCCGCAACGTCGAACTGGACGACGATGCGCTGACGTTTGTGGCCTCGCTCGGGCTGAACCCGCAGAAGTCCAGGGTCCTGCTGCGTCTCGCGCTGACGAAGACGACCGACTGGAAGCAGATTCAGCGGATGTTCGACGAGTACTAGAAGACGAAGGAGGCATCAGATGGCATTCGAGACACGGAACGATGACGCGGCATTCCTGCCCGGGAGTGATTTGCACCAGACTGAGATCCCGTCCGGCGTCGACCGTCGAACGTTCATGATGCGAAGCGCCGTCCTCGGGGCGGCGGCGGTGATTACGGGCTGCGCGGCGCCGGAGAAGAAGGAGGAGGCCGCCGTCGCGCCGCCGGCGCCCAAGCCGGCCGACCAGATGTCGCAGGACCTCGAGGTGGTCAAGAAGGCCAAGGGACCGGTGATGACGCTGATTGACGAGTTCTACAAGGTCGGTCCCGGGCCGTCCAGCTCGCACACCATCGGGCCGATGCGCATCACCTACGACTTCTACCAGCGCTGCACGAAACTGCCGGCGGACCAGATCGCGAAGGCGACGGCCTTGAAGGTGTACCTGTTCGGAAGCCTGAGCGCCACGGGCAAGGGCCACGGCACGGAACGCGCCTCGCTGGCTGGCATCATCGGCAAGGAGCCGGCGACCATCGATCCGCTGTTCCTGGACGGGTTGCGCGACAAGCCGGATCAGGTGTTCCCGGTGAAACTCGGCGACAAGACGTTCAACGCGTCGTTGACGGACATCGTCTACGACGCGCCCAAGGGCGACTTCCCGCATCCCAACACGATGACGTGCAAACTGATGGGCGGCGACGCCGTCCTGCTGGAGCAGGAGTACTACTCGGTCGGAGGCGGGTTCATCGAGTGGAAGGGCTATCAGCCGCCCAAGAAGGGGCAGCCGAAGTACCCGTATGCCACGATGAAGGAACTGCTGGCGCACGCCGCGCAGAACAAGCTCTCGGTCGCGCAGGTGGCGATGGCCAACGAGGTGGCGGTCTCCGGCAAGACCGAGGCCGAGATCAACGCGTTCATCGACAAGGTCACGACGGCGATGGCCAACATCGTCAAGACCGGGTTGACGATGCCGCCGAGCGTGCTGCCAGGCCCGATCAAGCTGAAGACCAAGGCCGGCGAAGTGTACAAGCGCGCGCTGGACGACAAGTACGAACGGCAGAAGGGTGTGGGCGTCGTGGCCGCCTATGCGCTGGCCGGTTCGGAGGAGAACGCCCGCGGCCATCTGGTCGTGACGGCGCCGACGGGCGGATCCGCCGGCGTGATGCCGGCCCTGGTGTACTCGCTCGGCGAGGGCGGCCGCAAGTTGCCGCAGGAGAAGATCCGGGCCGGGATGCTGGCAGGCGCGGTCGTCGGGTACCTCTGCAAGCACAACGCGACGCTCGCCGGGGCGGAGGGCGGGTGCCAGGCCGAGATCGGCGTCGCGTCGGCCATGGGCGCGGCGTTCCTGGCGCAGGCGCACGATTTCGAACCGCAGGTGGTCGCCAATGCCGCAGAGTCGTCCCTCGAGCATCACCTCGGGCTGACCTGCGACCCGGTCGCCGGGTACGTCCAGCTGCCATGCATCGAGCGCTGCTCTTACGGCGCCGTCAAAGCGTGGGTCGGCTTCCTCATCGCGAGCAACGAGATTCCCGCCGACCGCCGCGTCGACTTCGACACGACGGTGAACGCGATGGCGATCACCGCCAGGGAAATGAACTCGAAGTACAAAGAGACGTCCGAAGGCGGCCTGGCCGTCTCGGTAGTGCTTTGCTAGATCTGGCCGCGGCAATCGTGGCCGGCGAGCTCGGCCAGTTCTGCGACGCGGGCTGCCGCGCGCGGTAAGCTACGTCAGGAGGGGGCGAGTGTTGGAACTGGTCAGGAATCTCCTGGAGCACTCGCCGATGCTCGCGCTGTTCGCGGTCATCGGGGTCGGCTATGCGCTGGGGCAGGTCTCGATCGGCGGCTTCTCGCTCGGCGTCGGGGCGGTGCTGTTCGCGGGCCTCGCCCTGGGGGCCATCGCGCCGAAGTCCGCTCCGCCCGGGCTGGTGAACTCGATCGGCCTGGTCATGTTCCTCTACGGCATCGGCATCCAGTACGGCAGGCAGTTCTTCGCCGGCCTGAGCGGGCCGGGGCTCAAGTGGAACCTCCTTTCTGCCGTCGGGGTCGTCGGATCGCTCGCCGTCGCCCTCGCGCTCGGTGCGGCCGCGGGTGTGTCGCCCGCCTATTCGATGGGGCTCTTCGCCGGCTCGCTGACCAGCACGCCGACTCTTCAGGCCGCGATCGACGCGGCCGGAAACCGCGATCCTGCAATCGGATATTCGGTTGCCTACCCGTTCGGTGTGATCGGCCCCATCCTCTGCCTGTTCGCCTTCTCGCGCCGCGTCAGGCCGCGGCTCGCGCCCGCACCCGCTCCGCTTCAGCCTCTTGAGATCACCCTCCACGACACCGGCGGTGCCACCGTCGCCGAGTTGATGACCAGGCTGCCGCCCGGCGTGAAACTGGTCGCCATCCGCCAGGGCGGCGCGAACACGCTGCCCGACCCGCAGGTCCGCCTCGCGGCCGGCGACGGCGTCCTGCTGTTCGGTCAGCCCGATGGGCTCGACAAGGCACGGGTTGCGCTCGGCCGCGTCGATCCCGGCCGCCTGGGGAAGGACCGAGGCGATCTGGACATCGCGCGCGTGTTCGTGTCGCGGCCGGCGGTCGTCGGCACGCCGCTCGGGCGGGTCAGCTTCCCGGACGGCATCGTGGCGAAGATCGGCGAAGTGCGCCGCGGCGACGCCGTGCTCTTTCCGGCCTCCGATCTGGTGCTCGAATACGGCGATCGAGTTGCCATCATCGCGCCCCGTGAGGCGATCCCGCGCCTGCGCAAACACTTCGGCGACTCGTTGAAGTCGACTGCGGAATTCTCCTACGTCTCGGTTGGCCTGGGCATGTCGCTCGGTGTGCTCCTCGGCCTGATTGCCGTGCCGATCCCTGGCGTAGGTGCCTTTTCGCTCGGACTCGCGGGCGGCCCGCTCGTCGTGTCGCTCGTCCTCGGCAGACTCGGCAGGACCGGCTCGCTGTCGTGGCACATTCCGCTGGCAGCGAACCTGACGCTCCGCAACTTCGGATTGACGCTGTTTCTCGCCGCGGTCGGCCTCGGATCGGGCGCGGCCTTCGTGGACACCGTTTCCACAACG
>Ga0315278_10007327_pt1 | contig 10077 bp, 10 predicted proteins | sample YL17G06_0_MG_FD_203880 | JGI IMG/M metagenome (GOLD analysis project Ga0315278, IMG submission 203880) | Sediment microbial communities from Yellowstone Lake, YNP, Wyoming, USA - YL17G06_0 | ecosystem: Environmental > Aquatic > Freshwater > Lake > Sediment | place: USA: Wyoming | collected... | reverse complement strand
CTCCTAAAGGAATTCCTGGCTAAATTCGGCGGCCAAGGCAATAAATATGATAACTACGCCAACGCCAACCTCTGCACGATCGGCTGGCAGGGCAAAACGGATCAGGAAACGCTCACCTACGGAGAAAAGGCGCTGACCCTCGGAGGCCTGGACGACGTCATGAAATGCCAGGTCCTGATGTCCCTGTCGTTCACCTACACGAAGCAAGGCCAGAATTTCGATAAAGCGAAAGCCTATGCCACCCAGATCATCCAGGTCGCCACGGCGGGGAAGAACAAGGAACCCGAAGCGGCCCACTGGAACCGCATGATCGGCGCCGGGCACTACCTCATGGCCCAGGCCCAGCACAAATCCCGGGAGCCGAGAGCGGCCATCGAATCCTATACCAATTCCCATGCGATCCTGAAAGACCCCAAAATCCTCGGCGATATGAAAAAGCTGGCGAAAGAGCTGTATGACGCCAAGTCCTACGGAGACGCCGGGCGGATCTTCCGCTTCCTCGTCCAGGTCAATCCGAAGGACGCGGAGAGCCAGACGCTGATCGCCCAATGCCTCTACAAAGAGGGAAAAACGGACGAAGCCATGACCATGTGGAAAGAAGCCTTCGCCAGGAGCAAGTCCGCCGACCTGGCTTATAATATCGGCATCACCCTGGCCAAGGAAGCCAAGACAAACGCGTCCCTGCTGAACGACGCCATCCGGTATCTCATCGACGCCGCCCTTCTCTCCGCCAAATACAAGGACGCCATGAGCATGGCCGAGAACCTCTTCCTCGGCCATGACAAGGAATACAACAACCGGGTGAAGCTCATGGGGGACAGCAAACAGCTCATCGATGAATGGATCAAGACGATCAACACCAGGTTTGGAAACAAGAGCGAAGACGAGCTGTCTTCGGACGAGAAGCGGGAATACCGCAAAATCAAGGAAAACATCGACAAGGAACAGAAAATCCTCGACGATCTCCAGGCCAGGCACAAGGCCTCAACGGAAGGTTTCACCAGGATCCTCGCCGAGGAGAAGCAAAAGCTCGGCGTCAAGTAAGAGCGCCCGAAACGCACGCATCCCTTTGTTTCGTCCTTGGACAGGGCGAAACAAAGGGATTTTTTTTTGGGCCCATAATCGTTACAATGTCGGAGTGAGACATCCCATGCGGCCGGAGGGGTAAAATGCCGTCCAAGCCTTTGTCGCGTCCACAGGCCGCGATTCGGGCCAACGGGCTCCGCGACGAGATCAAGTACCACGAAAAGAAATATTACGTGGACAACGATCCCCAGATCTCGGACAGCGAATTCGACCGGCTCGTCAAAGAGCTCCAGGGCCTTGAAGCCCGATTTCCCGATCTGATCACGCCCGAGTCGCCCACCCAACGCGTCGGGGAAAAGCCCGTCGGGGGCTTCCCGCCCGTCCGCCACAAGCTCCCGATGCTGAGCATGGACAACGTTTATTCGGTCGAAGAGCTCGCCGAATTCGAAGCGCGGGTCCGGAAGCTTCTCCCCGGACAAAAAATCGAATACGTGTCCGAGCTCAAAATCGACGGGCTCGGCATTTCGATTCTTTACCGGGACGGAAGGTACGCCCAGGCCGTCACCCGCGGCGACGGCGTCCAGGGCGACGACGTGACGGCGAGCGTCAAAACGATCAAAAGCCTGCCCCTGCTCATTCCCGACGCGCGCGACGTCGAGGTGCGCGGGGAAATCTATCTGCCTTTCGAATCCTTCCAAAAGATCAACGGCGAGCGCGAGGCCGGCGGGGAGCCGCTCTTCGCCAACCCGAGAAACGCGGCGGCGGGATCGATCCGCCTCCTCGACCCGAAAGAGGTCGCCGCCCGCCGCCTCGACGTCTTTTGCTATTCCCTCTTCATCGACGGCGCGGAGACGGCGAGCCAGTGGAAGAATCTTGAAACCATAAAAAAGCTCGGATTCAAAACCAACCCCTGCTCCCAGCTCTCCTCCACCCTCGACGATGTGGTCTCATACTGGAAGGAGTGGGCCCGGAAACGGGATGACCTGGATTATGACGCGGACGGCGTCGTGGTCAAGGTGAACGCCACCGAGCAGCGCCAGGCGCTCGGGGTCACGGCGAAATTTCCCCGTTGGGCGATTTCGTTCAAGTTCCCGGCCCGGCAGGCGACGACCCGCCTGAACGACATCACCGTCCAGGTCGGACGGACGGGAGCGCTGACGCCGGTCGCCGAGCTCGAGCCGGTCAAGCTCTCGGGCATCACCATCAGCCGCTCCACCCTCCACAACGAGGACGAGATCCGGCGCAAGGACATCCGGATCGGCGACTATGTTTTGATCGAACGAAGCGGCGACGTCATTCCGAAGATCGTCGGTCCGATGAAGGAGCGGAGGACGGGTCGCGAAAGGATATTCGTCATGCCGTCGCGGTGCCCCGTTTGCCGCTCGGAAGCGTTCCGGCCCGAGGGCGAGATCGTCGCGCGCTGCACGAATCCGTCGTGTCCCGCCAAGCTCCGCGAAAGCCTTCTCCATTTCGCCTCGCGGCGGGCCATGAACATCGAAGGCCTCGGGGAAGCGCTCGTGGACCAGCTCCTCGAAAAACGACTCGTCCGGTCCTTCCCCGATCTTTACGCCCTGGAGTACGGAGCCCTCGTCGAACTCGAGCGGATGGGCCCCAAAAGCGCCCGGAATCTTCTCGACGAAATCGAAAACTCCAAGAAAAACGACGTGGCGCGGCTCCTCTTCGGCTTGGGCATCCGCCACGTCGGCGAAAAGCTGGCCCGCACCCTGGCCGTTCGCTTCCGCGATATCGATGAACTGGCCCGGGCCGGCGTCGAGGAGTTGACGGCGATCGAGGACGTGGGCCCGATCGTGGCCGAGAGCGTCGCCTTTTTCTTCCAGCAACCGGAAAACCTGGAGCTTCTTCGTCACCTTAAAACCGCCGGTCTGAACTTCGCCGAAAAAAAGGACGGCCGGGAGGGCGACCGGCCCCTGGCCGGGAAGACATTCGCCCTCACCGGAAAGCTCGAACGGTTCAGCCGGGAAGAAGCCCAGGAAAGAATCGAGCTCGCGGGCGGGACCGTGACGGATTCAGTCTCGAAAAAAACGGGGTATCTCGTCGTCGGCACGGATCCGGGATCCAAGCTGGACAAAGCGCGCAAATTGAGCGTGCCCATCCTGAACGAAGAAGAATTCCTGAAGAAAATCGAACCTTTATGACGGAAAGGACGGGATGAGCCCTCGCGCCCGCCGGGGAGCGGGCGAGCTCCTCATTTCTTCTTGGACCCGAACAGGTCCATGGTCAGGATCCCTTTGAGCCCTTTTTTTTCATCTGTCGTGTGCGACAGCAGCCGAAGCTCGTGCCGGGCGGTCTTATGCTCGGCATCGATCTCCAGCGCCCGCTCGAACTGCTTTTTAGCCCGGGCGAGCAGCCCCTCTTTCTTATACAATAAACCCAGGCCGACATGGCCTTCGGGATTCCATGGCTCGAGCTCGATGGATTTGAAAAAATTCTTCTCGGCCTTTTTGCTCATGGCGGAGACCCGGGATTGGGCCAGGGCCAAAAGCAGATAAAAATCGCCCTTGTCGTCCTTGAGCCTCGTCGCTTCCTCCATGAAGCTGATCGCTTCCTCGAAGCGGCCCTGGTTGAAAAGCGTCTTTCCCTGGCGGAACCGGATCTCGGCGTTTTTTGACCGGTCCCGTTCGACTTCCGCCACCGCGCCGGAAGGCTGGACGGGGGCCGCGGCGCGCGGCTCCTTGCTCATCAAAGTCCGGTAAGCCTTGGTGATCTGGGCGAAAACTTCGTCGATATTGCCTTTCAGCTCCGGCGATAGATTCCGGGCGAAAAGGTCCGGATGGAATTTCCGGGCGAGCTTGAAATAGGCCTTCTTGATCTCCGTTTCATCGGCGCTCGGCGGAACATCCAATATCTGGTGATAATTCAGCTCGGGGAGTCTCTTCAGAAGATCCCCCGCCTCCCGGAGCCTGGCGTCTTCATCGGCCTTCGACCGTTCCGGGCCGGATTCCTTGTCTTTCTTGAGCCCGGCATCCCGCATGACGACCACGTCGAGGCAGTCCAACAAATAGAGCATCTTCCAGTATTCTTCCGGGCTGCCGGCGTGAAGGGCCAGCAAGGAAGCGGCGTCCTTCCGGCCGTCCATAAGATCGAGCCAGGGCTTTTCTTCGTCCGTCAAAAGCTGAGTGTTTTCTGATTCTTTGGCGACCGGGATCTTGTCCTCCAGGAACGCCTTAAGAGAGGGATGAAACGGCATTTCCCGGACCCCGCGTTCGATCAGGGCCGGTATGTTCATTTTCAGATCCAGGCTTTCGTCGACGAATTTCCCTCGCTCGCGGAAGGAAATCTCGGCGTCAAAAAGCGGGAAAAGGCTGAGGCTGATCGCGGTCATCTGGGCGACGAGGCCGTCATAGAGGTCTCTTTGGGAAAGGAATTTATTTTTCAGGAGTGTCTCCCCGAGCATGGCCCCGGGATTGAGGAGATGGGGAATGGTCCGATAAGCCTCCTCGGAAATCTTCCCCATGTGGAACAGGATTTCGCCCAGCCGCTCGTCGGGAACGTTCGTCTTGGTGAAGATCAGGCTGCCGTCCTGGAAATAGAGGCTCTTTTGGGCGTCATCCTTGCGGAAAATCAGCTGTCCGGTCTTCCGGCCGAAATGAATTTCCTTGAAGATATGGGCGATATGATCCATGGGCCGCGCCCTATTTTATCCGAAAACCCGTCCGTCCTCAACAGGGAAAATGAAATTTGGAATTTCCAATAAAAAGCGACGCGGAGGAAAGCCGGCGGCCCGGCCGGTATCAAGGGGTTGAGCCCCGCCCCCGTTTTGTGCTAAGTTGGCCCTATGAAAATCGCTTTGGCCCAGATGGCGCCGCGCCTCGGAAACATCGGGAAGAATCTCGATCTCCATCTCCAGATCATCGAAAAAGCCCGGAAAGCCGGCGTCGATCTCCTCGTCTTTCCCGAATTGAGCCTGACCGGATATAAGCTCCGCGATCTCGTCGAGACCGTGGCCGTCGTCCCGGAAAAAGCGCGGGAGATCCGCGCCCTGAAGGCCCGGAGCAAGGACATCGCCCTCGTCTTCGGTTTCGTCGAAGAGCGGCCCGCGGAAAAAGGCCTTTTTTACAATTCGGCCGCGTTTTGCGCCGAAGGGAGAATCCTCCATATTCACCGCAAGGTTTTCCTGCCGACCTTCGGCCTGTTCGAGGAGGCGCGTTTCTTCGCCCCGGGCCGCAATTTCCGGACCTTCGATACCCCCTGGGGAAAGATGGGATTGCTGATCTGCCGCGATTTTCTCCATTATAACGCCAGCTATCTTCTATACGCCGGGGGGGCCGAAACCATGATCACCATCAGCGCGGCTCCCGGCCGTGGACTCTCCGGCGACAAGGGGTTCGCCTCGAGCCGGATGTGGGAATTGATGGGCGAAGCGATGGGCCGGTTTTCGCAGGCTTTCGTCGTGTATTGCAACCGCGTCGGCCTGGAGGACGGAGTCGTTTTCGCCGGCGGATCGTTCATCTTCAATCCGATGGGCGAGCGTCTGTCCCAGGCGGCGTATTTCGAGCCGGAGCTCGTCATCCGGGAGATCGATATGAACGAGATTCGGAGAGCGCGAAAGAACTGGCCGTTCAAGCGCGACGACAAGCCGGAGGTGACCCTCGAGGCCCTCCAAAGGATCGTCCATGGATTTGACGATTAATTGCGGGTTCGCGGCAAAGATCCTGTCCGCGTTCATCAAGGACGAGCTGTCCAAGTCCGGATTCAAAAAGGGCATCCTCGGGCTGAGCGGAGGGCTCGATTCCACCGTATGCGCCTATCTCGCGGTCAAGGCCCTGGGGCCGAAGAACGTCATCGGCCTGATCATGCCCTACGGAGAGAGCTTCGGCGGCGAAATGGAAGACGCCCAGGACGTGGCTCGGCGCCTCAAAATCCGATCGAAGACCATCGATATCGCCCCCATGGTGGACGCGTATTTCAAAACGCAGCCGACCAAAAACCTCGTTCTGCGCGGGAACAAGATGGCCCGCGAGCGGATGTCGATTCTCTACGATCACTCGGCCAGGGAAAAAGCGCTGATCCTCGGCACCAGCAACAAAACCGAGCTATTGATCGGATACGGAACGATCCACGGGGATATGGCCTGCGCCATCAATCCCATGGGCGATCTCTTCAAGACCCAGGTCCGTCAGCTGGCCGCCTATCTCGGCGTTCCCAAAAGCATCCGGTCAAAACCGCCGACGGCGGGGCTCTGGGCCGGCCAGACGGATGAAAACGAGATCGGAATGACCTACGCGGAAATCGACGAGATCCTTTTCCACCTCGTCGACGGGCGCGAATCGCTTGAAGACATCGTCGCCCGCGGCCTCAAGAAAAGCCGCGTCCTGAAGATCATCGCCAAGATCAAAGGATCGGAGTTCAAGAGGCAAACCCCGCCGATCGCCAAGATCTCCTCGCGCACGGTCGGCCACGATTTCCTCTATCCTTACGACTGGGAAAAATAAACCTTGCCCGGATCGCTCTATATCGTCGCCACTCCCATCGGCAACCTCGAGGATATCACGTTCCGCGCGGTCCGCGTGCTGGGCGAAGTCGCGGCCATCGCCTGCGAGGACACGCGTCACACGCTGAAGCTGCTGAATAAATACGGGATCAAAAAAGAGCTGATCAGCTATTATCAGCCCAGGGAGGGTCAAAAAATCCCGCTCATCCTGGACATTCTCAAAAAGGGCAAAGACATGGCCCTCGTTTCGGACTCGGGCACTCCGGGCATCTCGGATCCGGGATTCCGGCTCGTCCGCGAAGCCCTCAAAGAAGGGATCCGGGTCATTCCCATTCCCGGCCCGACCGCTTCGACCGCCGCCCTCTCCGCCTCGGGCCTTCCCACCCACCGGTTTTTATTCGCCGGGTTCCCTCCGCCGAAAAAGGAAGCCTGCAAGAAATGGCTGATGTCGCTCCGGGACGAACAAGCCACCCTGATCCTTTATTTGCCGGCCCGGAAAGCCATTGATTTTCTGCGGGCCGTGCTGGAAATATTGGGAGACCGAAAGGTCGTGATCGCGCGGGAACTGACCAAAATCTACGAGGAATTCACGAGAGGAAGCGGGCAAGAGGTCATGAACGCGATCGAACATAGAACGCTCAAGGGAGAATTGACGGTGTTGATCAGCGGAAAGAGCAAATGATGGATGAAATGATCGGCGCGCTCATATATTGTATCATTTAAGAAATTTGACCCGTTTCAAGGAGGTCATGTAATGGCGATTATCAGATGGGATCCCTTCAGGGACATGGTGACCCTCCGAGAGAAAATGAACCGGATGTTCGAAGACGTCTTTACGGGACGGAGCGAGGATAAGGATCTGTCGGCCAGCACCTGGGCGCCGGCCGTGGATATTTTCGAGACGGAGAGCGAGCTGGTGATGACGGTGGAAGTCCCCGGCATCGATGAAAAGGATATCGAGATCAAGATCGAAGACAACACCTTGACGCTAAAAGGCGAAAGAAAGTTCGAGAAGGAAACCAAGGAAGAGAACTACCATCGCATCGAGCGTTCGTACGGCTCGTTCTACAGGGCTTTTACGCTGCCGAATTCCATCGATCCGGACAAGATCCAGGCCGAGCACGAAAACGGCGTGTTGAAGATCACGATGGCCAAACGCCAGGAGCTGAAGCCCCGAAAGGTGAAGATCCTCAAGCCCGCGGCGCCGGATAAAACCAAGAAATAAACCCCTTGACCCCCCGGTTTTAGTTAGGCCTGGGCGACGGTGACGGCCCGGACGTCCTTGGCCCCCGCCTCTCTCAAAACCGACGCGCACTCCCTGAGCGTCGATCCCGTCGTGTAGACGTCATCCACGAGCAAGACGACTTTCCCCTGGATTTTATTCGGGGCCGCCGCCCGATAAGCGCCCCGGACATTGGCCGTCCTCTCCTCATGCTCCAAGGAGGTCTGCGGCGGAACGTTCTTGATTTTTTTCAGGACGCCGTTCACGAACGGGACGCCTTTCAGCCGGCCGATTTCCCCGGCCAGAACCGCGGCTTGATTGAATCCCCGCTCCTTCAATCTCCGCCGATGGAGCGGCACCGGCGTGATCAGGTCGGCGCCCCACCACAACCCATCCTCTTTTTTCAGCGTTTCGGCGACGAAACGGCCCAGGTTCACTCCCAGGGATTTGTAGCGCCGGTATTTGAATAGAAGAAGGGCGTCTTTGAGCTCGCCGCGGTACCTGGCACACGACCTGTGAATGGAAAACGGAGGGTTCTTTTTCAAGCAGGCGGCGCAGAGATGCGGCTCGCCGGCGCCTTCGAAAAACCTGCCGCAGGATGGACAAGAGGAAGGACGATGAGGCCTGATCTTGTCCAGGCAGCGCTGGCAGAGCACGCGTTCCTCGGGCGTGTCCATGATCGTCCCGCAGATTTTACAGAACGAAGGGAAGAACGCGAGCTCGAAGAGCTTCGCGCCGCGCGCGAAGGACGTTATGAAAGGAAATTTCAAGTCGTTTCGGACTCGTCCTTTTCCTGGCAGTCTATGCACAACGGCGTCCAGGGGAGGGCGTTCATCCTTTTTTTACTGATTTCCTTCTGGCAAATCTGGCAATGGCCGAACTCGCCCTTCTCGATCCGCTTGAGGGCTTCATCGATCTGAAGGAGTTGATCCCGCTCCGCGTCGGAGAGGCTCAAGAGGAATTCCTTGGTGTAGGAGCTTTCGGCTTTGTCGGCCAGGTCCTGAGCGATATCGGTCTCGACCTCTTTGCTCCCGTTGAGGAAATTGGAGAGCTTGCGGACGATTTCGTTCCGACGCGCCACCAGCCGCTTTTTGTATTCCGTGATCTCTTTCTTCTTCAAGCTTCCCCCTTTATTTGGCATACGGGTTTCCTTTCATAATGGATATGGAGCGGTAGATCTGTTCCAGGAGAACGGCGCGGCACAATTCATGCGAGAACGTCATTTTCGACAGAGAGAGCCGGAGGTCGGCCCTCTCCAGGATTCTCTCGGCGAGGCCGAGAAACCCGCCGACGACGAAGGTGACCGTCCGGGACGAACCCGTCCGGCTTTTCTCCAAAAATCCGGCAAATTCCTTGGAACTCATCTCTCGTCCTTCATCAATGAGGCAGACAATATAATCATCTTTGAAATGTTTTTCAAGCCCCCTCGCCTCGATTTCCAATATTTTTTTCCCGTGCCGCTCTTCCAGGCCGCGGGCCTCGGGGGTTTCGATGATTTCGCAGGAGGCCAAGGCGCGGATCCGCTTCAGGTAATGCCCCTCCAATTCCCGGATCGCGGGGCTCTTCGTTTTGCCCGGCCACACGATTTTTATGCGCATCGGGGATGAAAAAATCCCGGACGTCAATAGGCGAGCTTCGGAGCGTCGCCCCACAGCTTTTCGAGCAGGTAATAATCCCGGGCCAGCTTGGAGAAGATATGGACGACGAAATTTCCGTAATCCAGGAGGATCCATTCTCCATGCGCCACGCCTTCCACCCCCAGCGGCCGGACGCCGTTTTTTTTCAAATCCTGGGCGATCGTCTCGGCGAGGGAGGCGTTCTGGCGTCCGGAGTTGCCGTTCATGATGATGAAGAAGTCCGTGAAGCTCGAGATTCCCCGCAGGTCAAGGACCAGGATCTCCTCGCCTTTCTTGTCTTGCCCGGCCTTGACCGCCGTTTTGATGTCGGACGGAAGGCCGCGCTTGGTGATTTTTTTGGCTTCTTGGCTGTCCATGAGTCTCCCTGTTTTTCCTAATTCCTCACATAGAGTCCGCGATCCCCGATATATTTTTCGACGGCCCGGGGGACCCGGTCCCCAAGGGGATTCCCGGCGCGAAGGCGTTCGCGGATCCCGGTGGAGGAGATGTCGAGGGCGCCGAACGGAACCAGAAAAATGCCGAATTCGGAGAAGCGGTCCTCGCGGACCCGGGCCGGACCCCGGATCTCCAGGATTCTTTTCGCGAAGGCTTTCCCAAGAACCGTCTTCGCGTCGCGAAGATGGAATCCGGGCCTGGTCATGACGATGAAAAGGCATTGCCCGAGCACGCGCTTCCAGGCCTTCCACGTTTTGATGTCGAGGAACGCGTCGACGCCCAGGATGAAAAAGATCCAGGCGTCC
>Ga0315278_10007324_pt1 | contig 10078 bp, 20 predicted proteins | sample YL17G06_0_MG_FD_203880 | JGI IMG/M metagenome (GOLD analysis project Ga0315278, IMG submission 203880) | Sediment microbial communities from Yellowstone Lake, YNP, Wyoming, USA - YL17G06_0 | ecosystem: Environmental > Aquatic > Freshwater > Lake > Sediment | place: USA: Wyoming | collected... | reverse complement strand
TGGGGAATACTGTTACGGCTCCTTTTAATAAATCTCAATTGATTGAAAGAGCTATTGAGTGTTTAACAGGTATGCAAAATCATGATATAATTAGAAACTTTAAAATCGACCTTCTTGAGGAAGATGAAGATACGAAAGCTACTCGAGAAGTTTTAGAAGAATATGAAGATAAGGTGTGTATAGAGGCAACGATTCAGATCCCGTTTGAAGTGTCTTACATAGAAATGGAGTTTAAACTTGGAACAAAAATATAAAGTTCAGGAAGTTCCTGGCGGGTGGGCAATTTTTGATAACTCTAAAGACCCTCCGGAAGCCATAGTATCTTGGGATACAGACGGTGCTAAATTTTTACCCACAAAACTTGGTAAAAATTTCATTCTTCAAAATGAAGAATACATAAAACTTAAAGAAGAGCATGAAGAACTTGAAAAAAATTTCAAAGGTTTAAAACTTATCCATAACGAACAACGTGAAGAGTACGAGAATAGATTAGAACAAGCAGAAGAATTCGCCATCCAGGCAACTAAAACTGCTTCAGAGCTCTTAGTTAAAATCATGGAAGCCTTGGGGTGGGAACACCCTGTTCTTCCGTTTCCTGAGTCTGTGATAGAAGAAATAATTAAACTTAGGCAAAATTTTGAACAAACAACTCGAATAGCAAAAGCTATTTTAAATGATAAGAATGAAAATTGATTAGGATTGAGAAATCCCAATCATCTGGAAACTGGACGGTCATTTTTAGGACTGAAGACACTTCTATTTTACTTTCATCCGATAAAACTATCAATTTGGCTTTAATAGAAGCCGCCAAAAGATTATCAATTGTGGCAATAGTTACTAAGAAAGAATCAAAATTTGAAGCGATATGCGGGGTTCTTAAAATCCGAGCAGTCGGGGAAACTCCAACCTTGGCTAGGGATCGATTGAAAATGGCTGTAAAACGAGAACTAGAGCATCTCCCTTTGATGAGTTAACGTAATTGTATGTTGTCGTATGATTTGGTCTTTTGAGCATATGCCTCCTGAAAGACAAATAGCTGTTGAGATAGCTTGTTGTCAGGAATTTGCTTTATATTTAACACAACAATTAGGGACAAATGAAGCGACTCATACAGAATATATTTTACTTAAATCTCGTGAACTCTTTGAAAAAGAGAATATAAGAAAACATGCTAAAACCTATGCTTTAAAGATGGTCAGTTCGGTCAGTTCTGTGAATAACATCATTGAAGAGATTAAAAAAATAGCTTTAAAGAGCAAATATATGCTCCTGATTGTTCCTGATGAGTTTAAAACATGGGAGGTCTTATCATCATGAAAGTTGCCTTTCCAGTGACAGATTTAGAAAAAAAAGCTTTTGAAATCGGCGTTTGCCAAATTTCTGCTGTTCGTTTAGCCAAGAAAATGAATGATTATAAAAAAGGATTTTTCCCTAAACATGATAATTCAATGATTGAAAACTTACGTAAAACTGATGATATGAATAAAGAAATGCTATTTAGAGTTATGAAAATTTGCGAGAGAGAAGGCATTTCTTTACAAATGCGGCGTAAGTTTCTTGATACGGCCAAGAGTCTATCTCAAGAGGAACAAGACTCTGTAGCAAGAAACAGTCCTTTCTACGCGTCTATAGAACTAGAGTTGTTGTCCGTTTGGGAGGTTTTAAGTGCATGACCTTATAGAAATAGAAGAATATCTTAGAAAGAAATTCTCTTACGAGACTGAACGGAAAGCCTATATTTATGCTTGTTGCAAGTTTATAATAAACAAATTCATTGAAGATTATATTAATAATGATTTAGTTTTGCGACACGAAGTGATGGAAGAATTTCGTTTAAAACTTAAGACGAGCATGGGATCGAATGGGATTCAAGAAAGTTGGGTTGAACATCATAAAATTAAAATTGGTTATGATGTTTTACAAGCCTATCCAGGCAGTAGGCTTGCTGGTAGCGGCCCTCAGAGATTCACGGATTTAAAAGAAGAGCGAGTTTACAAATATGCACAAGCTTTCGGAATTTGGGAAGAAGTATGCCCTGATTTTATTTTATGTTCTGACGTTTTGAACAGTTAGTCCTTCATGATATAGTTCGGATTATCATGAGATTTCATAAATGGGAGCAATCAGGTTATATAGATAGAAAAAATGGGAAATGCAAAATCATATGTAAAAAATGCGGAACCTCTACACTGTCTGAAACTGGAATTCTTGTTGTTACCGGTAATTCCGATAACAACCATAGTACGATAGACCGTGACTGTGAGAAGCAAGAAGCCTTAAATAAAATTTATTCAGATGTTGAAGACGTCGTTGATTGAAACTTTCTAAGCTTCAACGACGTCTTTGGTCAATTCTTTGTTACAGTCTTCTTGACTGTGGACCGTTTTCCCCATTGTCCAAGTCCCACACTTCCCACATTGAGAAATATCCATTTGCATAGACATTGTATAAATTTGAGCTCCAGATGGATCTTTTGCCTTTCCAACCATTCTCCAATGAGAAAAAACTCCGTTTTCTTTTATTTTAATATATTGGATGTTTGAATGATTTCTCTTTAATCTTTTCAAAATTTTTTTTTAAATTTTTTTTAAATTTTTCGTTCTTTTTGACATTTGTAGATAATACAATTCGGAGTGTACCGTTTACAAATGAAAATCGCTTGGATAACGGATCCCCATTTGAATTTCGTTACAAAAGACGTTATTCAAAGACTTGGGGAAGCTGCGGGGCGAGCGGATATCATCGTCATAACTGGCGATATAGCTGAGGCCCCGACAGTCGATACATGTCTTAAGGTATTTTCAAGCTTTGCGAAGAAGCCTATTTATTTTATACTCGGAAATCATGACTTCTATCGGGGGAGCTTTCAGTCTGTCCACACGATAGCCAAAAGACTACATAATACTAAGAGCTTTAAGTGGCTAAGTACGCCCGGGACTATCATAAAGCTGACTGAAAAGACTGCATTATGCGGTCATGATGGTTGGTATGATGGAAGATTCGGGAATTATAGGGATTCAACCGTGGAGCTATCTGATTTCAGTGCGATTCTCGATCTTTCCTATAAAGGGAAAAAAGATCGACTCGCAGTTTTCCAAGAGTTGGCGAAAACGTCTGCCATTCATGCTGATATTGTGATCAGAAAAGCCTTTGAACAAGGCTTTCAAGATGTGATTTTCGCTACGCATGTTCCTCCATTTAAGGAGGCAGCATGGCATGAAGGAAAGCCATCAGACGATGACTATGCTCCTTATTTTAGTTCACAAATCATGGGAGAATTTTTAACTAAGATAATGGAAGATAACCCGACGAAGAATCTCATGGTTCTTTGTGGTCATACTCATTCAGAAGGAATCATTAATCCGCTTCCGAATATGAAAGTTTATACTGGAGCGGCGAGATATTATAAACCAAGTATTCAATCAACTTTTGAAATTGAATAATTGAGATCGAGGCTTTATGCTACTAACGCTAAATTTGCAAGATCAGGCTATAAAAGTAAAAGTCATTCGTAAAGGTGAAAGAGTTCAAATAATTTTAGGACCTCATACTAGAGGAATTCAGGAGTTTAACCGGGCAACTCTTTGGGCTTGGATTAGGAATACTGGACTCAGATATTCTTCTGAACAGGTTTTACCGGAAGAGGGAACCATCCAGATTGAAAAAGCCTTAAAACTGATTATAGAATCGGGAGTTGAAGAAAAGATCTCTGACGATGAGAACAATAGTAAAGATTGAATTCTATGATAAAGAATTATACTCCAATTTTTTGACTGACTCTCTTGAATATAAATGGTTTCATATAAATATATGCGAAACCTCTGATGAAACATTAACTCGGGAAATTTTAGAAGAAGAAAAAGAAACTTTATCTGTTGTATTCAAAAAGCGGTCTTATTGGGATGACCCGAGTTTAACCGGGGTTAAAAAGGCTGCTTCGGAACACATGAAAATTGTTTTCATGGATACTTTAATAATAGATGCCCCACTTTTCGTTGGAACTAAATTCAATATCGGCCGAGGTCCGAAATTATTTGGGGTTGGGGAAGTTATTTTGTTGGATTTAACTTCGTAAATTCTAGTATGGCGATTGTACTATAAAAAAGTTGAGCGGTCCTCATGTCTGAAGCTGCGACGAGGCATGGGAAAAGCGAGATGGCAGGACTTAAAAACCTGTCCCTAATATATTAATTGCAGCATAATTCAAATGCAAATCCGATCCAATATTGAAGAATTCCGATGGACAGAAGATGTTATGAATTCTGTTATTTCAGTTTTTGAGAGGCCGAAATATAAAGTTAAGACTAAACTCATTAAAGTTGAAGAAAATACTAAATCCAATAGGATTAAAAAGAGTATGATTTCGCACTATGAATTCATATTATTTGTTACTGACATGCCAAAAGATTCTTGCACTTTTGATTTGAGATTTCGTTTTACAGAAGAAGGAACAAATATTACTATAGAATTCAGAAATTTTGAGAAATGGTGGGAACAAGAGGATATTTCTGAGTTCTCCCGTTCTACCCTTTTTCGAAAAGGTCACTCCCGAAAAGTTCGGCAATTTGCAGTTTTTGCGGCTAACGCAGTTAAAAAGCGTGTGGACGCCCATCGTACTTTCGATGTTGTTTCTGCTTGACAAAGTTTGACTTTTGTGATAAAGTGTTTGTAGATTCGACGGGTTTGAGTGTAAAGTTCCGTAGAGGTTCATTTTCCGTGAAACAGTCCAAGCAAATGTCGTTGTCGTGGCGGTCCAAGAGGACAGCCGCGTATACGCATATTTGCGTACTGCCCGTCTCCGGATCACTCGGTCGCTGTTTTCAGAGCGATACCATTAATCCGGAGGCAGGCGACTAGGGCGACTTTTCACGATAAGACTCAAGACCCCGTGAAGGCCGCCCTGGAAACCCCTCCAGTGGCGGCCAAAATGTTTTTTGGAGTTCAAGATGACACAACACGATCCGAAGTATACTGCAGCGCATGCGCGCACCCAAGTCCGCCGTATACGGAGGGTTGCTCGAGTGGCTAAAGAGGTTGCGCTGTAAACGCGATGAGCGAAAGCTCTACGGAGGTTCGAATCCTTCACCCTTCACCTGAAAAAAATCATAGAACGGAGAATAGAGATTGAAGAAGAGACAGCATAAATTGGGTCTGTAGCATAAATGGAAAGTGCAGTGGATTCTTAATCCATTGATCTGAGTCCAATTCTCATTAGGCTCACTTCACTCCAGTGTCGTACAACGGTTAGTACAGCGATTTCTGATGTCGCCTATGTTGGTTCGATTCCAGCCACTGGAACCCGGAAAAAGATTCGAAAGAATCTCGTTCCTTGACAATTTAACAAGACTTGGATCTATTCGTACAGCCATTTTGGCTGCAACGAACTGGGCGAAGCATCATTCGATTATACTGAATGTATAGCAACCCGGTGTCGGACGAGTGATTCTCTCTTGGTTTGTTTAGGGGCGGGTCCTCAAAAAGCAGAGGGCCCGCCCGAGATGTTGAGGCACGTATTTCTTAATCTTATGATTAAACATAATTAATATGAAACCGCTTAAATTGGCCCGAATTCTTAGAAGTATTGCTTCAAGTATTCAAACGTCAAAAAACCCAAGTAAAATTTTAGTCATTCAAGGTTTGAAGAAAATTTTAGTTGCAATTGATCAAACCTTTCCAAAAAATATAATGATCAAGTCCCCGGCGTGGGAACCTTTAGTCGGAGAGGCTTATGACTGGTTTGAGAGATATATTTCTGAATTTACCGAAGACCTCGGTCTTGGCATTTATGGTGTTGATTACGACGATGAAAAGGAGTTTGGAACTCTCGATGAACAGGCTGAAGTATTACTTAAAGTCCAGGAAATCGGTGAATCACTAATTGATGACACTGGATGTTCTGTGTCTGAACTTGACCCTCGCCATGACCCAGATAAAATGATTATATATTGTCCTGACTCTGAATCTTACCAAAAATTAGTTGAATTATTTAAAAATTCGGAAAAAAACGCGAAAATCGACGCTGCTCAGGCTTGGTTATGGATGACATGGAAAAACGCAAAAATCACTGATTTTGATTCTAAAAAAGGATATAAACCTGAATATTCAATAAATACTGAAGAAATCCCATCAGATCCTAATCTTAATTGATTAGATGTATGATTTGTATGAATGATTCATTTTATTGAAGAATTAGGACCTGGCGTTTGGGCGGCGGAACGAATCGTTCCGGATAAGACCTCAGAAGGAGGCATTAGATCGGAGTATCTTGAATATAATTTCAATAACTTAATTGACGGAGAAATTGAATTTTATACGGATTATATACACTTATTCGTAGAGTCAATAAGATGAGCAAATTAAAAGGTTGGGCCATAACCGAAAGTATTGGTGTCGCCGTTGTAAATCCTCGAGGGCTGAATAAACTCTCAATGGATACTTTCAAAATTATATTTTTTAAGGAAATACCTGGGACAAATGTTATTTTATATTTATTTAAAGATTTGATTCAAAGTACACATCATATAAGTTATACCGTTGTTTCTAACCCGAATGAAACCGAAATTTTTCCATTTTCGAATTTAACTAGAAATGTTTGTTATGAGAATTCATTAGCACAAGTTCTTGATTCTAGTCTTGATTTTCCAAGCATAATGGACTTTCTAGGTAGACCGGAGTCTGAAATTCTTCAATTGAGCGTAATTAATAATCCGAATCTAAGACATAATTTATCTGTTGAAGCTAAAATAGAGATACGTAGAGAGAATAACCCGTTTTGGGCAGAGTTCCTTGAAGAAGCCTTAAACATAAAGAAATCACATGAAGTGATTGAATCTTAGCGAAGAACGATGAGACCGAGAGATGAAATGACAATGATGGGGGGCCGACCTATAAAAGTTTTTATCAATAGAAAAATTCCTATTGATAAAACGGAAAATCATAAGGGCTATAGGTTATGTTTAATTTTAATCGAAGAAAGATACTGGCGAGCAAGAATAATGTATAATGATATTGAACGTTTTGCCTTACATTTGTTAGCGGGAATAAGTCTCATGGATCTTACGCAGCCATATGATAGAGACGTTGATTTAGAGCATGAAGTTAAAGATTATATTTATAGACAGAATTTCAATGATTTCAGTGTTGGTCAAGAAAAAAGATCCGCGAGCGATCGCACTTTAAAAAATGGTTTTTGTTCAAAATTTTTAAAGGACAGTTACGATATAATTTCTACATACGAATTGATGAATAGTTAGTATTATATTATAAACAATAAATTGATTTCTAGATGTTTAGAACATAATATTCCTCCATGGGCTCCTTGGGATCTTAAACACGATAAAGTGGAAATTTCTGAAGATGAAGCTAAAATTTTAGAGGTGTTAATGTCATGATGAACCTGAACCAAATTTGCATTGTTTGTAAAAAGAAACTCGGGGAAATGGGTGAAGATTCTCAATGGGTGAATAATGATTCTTGTACATCTTGGTCTTCTTCTGGAAATTTCGGAAGTCAAGTAGTAGATTCTGTTAGAACCGAGTATGGCGTAGATAAATTAATTATTTTCCTATGTGATGAATGCTTAAAAGAAAATGAAGAGTATATTTTAACGTTGTCCACACAAAAAAGTAAAGAAATCAAACGCTACGGAGAATTCAAAACTCTTCGAGATAGGGAAAGGGCAGAAGAAGTAGTAGATTCATGAAACATGCCGACTTAGCTCAGTTGGTAGAGCTCGAGTTTTGTAAACTCGCGGTCGTCGGTTCAATTCCGACAGTCGGCTCAAAGATTCAAAGATTTCCATTCTAGCTTAGCTCAGTTGGTAGAGCGATCCGCTGTTAACGGGTTGGTCCCTGGTTCGAGTCCAGGAGCTAGAGCAAATGCCCCTGTAGTTTAACTGGGAGAATATCTGTTTCGTAATCAGATAATGTCGGATCATTCCCGACCGGGGGCTCAAATTTTCGGTCACTTAGCTCAGTTGGTAGAGCGCTCTCTTGAAGCGGGAGGCGTCGGGGGTTCGAATCCCTCAGTGACCACAATGCGGGTATGATGGAGATCATTAATTTTCGGAGTGTAGCGAAACCTGGTATCGCGTCGGTTTTGGGTACCGAAGATTGGAGGTTCAAATCCTCTCACTCCGACTGATGTTTTATCCTCCAGCTGGCGGTGGGGTAGCTCCCCATGGCTGGGTGTTGGGTAGCTCCAAGGGTTCGATTCCCGCTGGAGGGTAAAACATCAAATGTATTTTTTGAAATAAACATAATCATGATAAAAGAAGAAGAAGAGGCTCTCGAAAGAGCCCGAGAAGCGGCAAAATCTGGAAAATTTGAGATGGCTCCTCAAGTGAGAATTGAGGCTCTTGATTTTTACGTTCAAAAAATTCTAGACGCTCTCGGCCATCCTGAGGCGTTCGTTTCTGATGAATCACAAATCAATGATTTTAGCGATTGGGGAGCTTCGAAAGAAGATAGAGACGCTTGGGTATTAGAACTTTCCGATAAACTTGGCCTCCCCGTTGAAAGGAAAGAGTTCATACCTGACGTTGCGTTAAAATTGAAGAGAAAGACTGAAGCATGAAAACTAAAACTGAAAAGTTGCTTCTACCATGTCCATTTTGTGGAGATGATCAAATTCGTATTTTACCGCAAAGTTATGGTTATTCAGTAGATTGTTTAACATGTGGAGCGAAGAAACATATTATTACATCATTAGAATTACAAGCCGTAGCTTCCTGGAATCAACGTCCAGGGAAACTAGCGGATATCCATGATCTTCAGAAGCTTTGAAAGGATTTTGAAAATGACTCGCGGGTGTAGCCAAGCGGAAAGGCAGCGTGTTTCCAACTCGCCATGCGCTGGTTCAATCCCAGTCACCCGCTCTGAATTTTGGAAAAATGTGGAAAAGAGTGCGTTATTGATAAAGAAAAAATTAATATTTACAACAAAATTTCATGGTGGCGTGAGGTAGCTTGGTGAAACCGGCTGATTGTGGATCAGTCTTCGATGGGTTCGAATCCCATACGCCACCCTAATTGTATTGATTTAATGATACTTAAAGATGTCTTTGACACCAATATAATGAATACTCATCGATGGGTCCTTTCGGGGCCGAAACGCAAAATATGCGGAATTTGTGGGCTTCATTTAATTCTTGTTGAGTATACGATTTCTGACAGTGAAAAAGGAGAAGAAGTTTGGATTCGAATGGAAGCCATACAAGATCGAGTCTCAGGAGGATTCAGCGAGTCCCCAAAATATGGAACCTGTGATGAAGAAAAAGCGCGTTCAATCTTGGAATCGTAATCCTGACGCGACGGATGAAAATCGAGAATATAGGTACGCCGGAATTAAATTAGGCTATGTAAAAATAACAACCGCCCATCAAATTCATGACAGACAATATGAAAACGGAGAGTATTATGAAATCTATAAATTTGAACGAAAATATGGCCATTTCTATGTTTGTTTGTTTGGTAAAGAACAAATAATGATCTACCCCCAACATTTTAGGATGCATATAGATAACATCATATTTGTTTCTGAAGAAGAATATTTAACCTCTGAAGTGGTGAGTTCTTAGCTCCTACTTCTAAAAAGATAAGCAATGTCGCCCGACTCTGAATCGGGAAGGGCATTCTTAATTAGGCTTCAAGTCTTAAAAAGTTTGAAGTCATTGTTCCAGTAGCCTAATGGATAAGGCAGTTCTTTCCTAAAGAACAGATTGTGAGTTCGATTCTCACCTGGAACGCTGACCATATAGCCTCGAAATGCTGCGTGAGGCTGACGGTAAGCCAGTTGATTGTCGATCAACCGACACGGGTTCGACTCCCGTACGCAGCGCTAAATGTAAAGTTTTCTATCCCAGTCATAAGACTGAGAATTCTGAAACACACGCACACAGGAGTTTGTAATGTCTAATAAAACCGGTTACGAGATACGAGCGGAAATGCTTCATTTGGCGAAAGATATTTTGTCTGACAGAATGCGTAGTTCAGATGTTGGAGTTGCACCTCTCCCATATACGACTGATGAGGTTGTCGCTGAAGCGACAAAGCTCACTAAGTTTGTAGATACGAAGTGAT
>Ga0315278_10007322_pt1 | contig 10080 bp, 9 predicted proteins | sample YL17G06_0_MG_FD_203880 | JGI IMG/M metagenome (GOLD analysis project Ga0315278, IMG submission 203880) | Sediment microbial communities from Yellowstone Lake, YNP, Wyoming, USA - YL17G06_0 | ecosystem: Environmental > Aquatic > Freshwater > Lake > Sediment | place: USA: Wyoming | collected... | reverse complement strand
CGACCGCCGGGGTGATCAGGCCAAGCACGAGGATCAGCCCCCACAGCGGCGCGGGACCGCGCTCCTCTCGTACCGACCGGGCCGGAAAACCCCAAAAGCCCCTTACCATCGTTTCCCCCCCGCCCCCGGGGCGCCCTTGACCCGTTTCTGGACCGATCGACGTAACTCCATCTCGTCACGATCCAAAGCACGCAGCAGGTCGAGCGCCTGATCCCGGGTCATCTCACCGGGAGCCGCGCGACCACCGGCGACCGCGGCCGACTCCGTCGCCGACGGCGGTGTCCCCTCCTGATCCCCGGCAGCCCCGCTCGATCCCGCGGGGGGTGCGGCGTCCGACGGCGGAGAGTCCGCGGCCCCATCCTCCGCTCCGGACCGGGACTCGTCATTCCGGCTCCCCGGCGGCTGGCTCCCCGCGGATCCCTCCGGCGGTGAGGACTGCGAGGATGACGGTTCCCCACCAGCCGATGGATCCTGTCCGGCCTGCGGCGATGCCGCCTCCTTATCCTGGGAGGAGTCGTCCCCCTGCTGCGGCTGGCCCTGCCCCCCGGGGGAAGGCGCCTGCCTCGCCGCCTCGCGCAGCGCGATCTCGAGGTTGCGCAGAGCATCCTCCCGCCCCGGGTCGAGGGTCAGCGACTGGCGCAGAGCTTTCACCGCCGCCTCGGTCTGCCCGGCCGCGAGCAGGGAGGTGCCGGCGTTGTACAGACTTTCGGCGCGCAGATCAGGGCGATCCGCACGAGCCGCCGCCCGACGGAATTCATCGACCGCTTCGGCGGGGCGTCCGAGTCGCGCCAGTGTCTCGCCGACGGCAAGCGTAAGGCGGGCGTCGTTCGGATTAAGCGCCCGCGCGGAGGTGAATGCCCGCAGCGCCTCCTCGTAACGACCCTCCCGGTAGAGGGCGCGACCGCGATCGACCTCCACCGCCCCCGGCGGACGCAGGCCGGGCGGGGTCGGCGCGGCGCGCGCGCCGGAAGACGCCAGGAACAGCAGGGCCAGACCGGCCGCGCTGATCGCCGCCACGCCACGCCGCCGCCGCCACCGCGCGCGGGCCGCGCCGGCCGACACGCGGGGCTCCCGGCCCTCCGCGGCCGACGCGGGCCGCCGCCGGGGCAGCAGGAACAGCAGGTCGCGCGCGACCAGGCAGAACAGGGCCAGCCCCAGCGGCCAGACAAAGCGCTCCGCGTACGAGGCGATGCGCCGCTCCACCAGGTCACGTTCGCCGAGACGCAACACCTCCGCGCGCAGCCTGTCGACATCAAGGCCCGCGGGTCCCGACGGCAGAACCGCGCCATCGGTGGCCCGGGCGAGCTGCTCGAGCACGGCGGGATCGGCCCGCGAGAGAACCACCTGGCCGGCGTCATCCTTGAGATAGCCGGCCGCCCGGCCGGCGGGGTCCCGCAGCGGGAGCAGGCCGCCCCGCGTCTCGCCGACCGGCACGGCCAGAATCGCCACGTCCGCCTCCCGGCAGCGCCCGGCCTCCGCCTCCCATCCGCCGCCGAAATCCTCCCCGTCGCTCACCAGGATGATCGCCCGGCGAGCCGTCGCCACCCCCGCGCCGGCGCCGCGTTCGAGCAGTTCGCGCGACGTGGCCAGGGCCCGGGCGTTCCCCGTGCCCTGGACCGTGTTCATGTCCGGCTCGGCCTGCCCCAGGAAAAGGCGCGCCGTCGCATGGTCGAGCGTCAGCGGGCACTGCACGAACGACGCCCCCGCGAACAGGACAAGGCCGACCCGGCCCCGCCCGAGCCGCGCCAGGAAGCTGTCGAGGCCGGCCCGGGCCTGCAGCAGGCGGCTCGGCGCCACATCCTCGGCGAGCATGGAATTCGAGATGTCGAGCGCGATCACCACGTCGGTCCCCCGCTCGCGGATTGTCACCTCGCGCGCGCCCCATTGCGGCCGCGCCAGCGCCAACACGAGCGCCCCCCCGGCCACCAGCAGCAGGATACGGCGACGCGCCCGCAGGCGCGGCCGCTCTCCCTCCACGTGCTCCGCGGCCCGTGGACCCAGGAGCGCGTGCAGGGCGCGTCGCGCGCGGCCGTCGCTGACCCGCCACAGCAGCCAGAGCAGCGGCAGCACCGCGAGCAGGAACAGCCATCCGTGCGACGCGAAGCGCATCGTGATCCCCTCCCTAGGGCAGTCGGCGCAGCAGCGTGGCGCCCAGAGCCGCCTCCAGCAGCAACAACACCAAAGCCGGCATGCCGCAGACGGCCATCAATTCGCGGTAATTGGTGCTCACGGTCATCTGGTACCGGCTCTTCTCCAGCCGATCGATGGTGGCGAAGATCGCGCGCAGCGCTGCCGGATCCTCGGCCCGGAAGTACTCCCCGCCGGTCGTGGCGGCGATCCGCCGCAGCAGAGCCTCGTCGATGTGCGTCTCGATGCGGGTCATTCGCTGACCCAGCAGCGGATCGTCGACCGGGTAGGGGGCGGACCCTTCGCGCCCCACCCCCACGGTGTAGACGCGCACGCCGAGCGCCCGCGCCAGATCGGCCGCCGTCGCCGGCTCCAGCGTCGGCACGTTGTTGAGCCCGTCAGTGAGCAGGATCACCGTCCGGCTGAGGGCGGTGGACTGTTTCAACCGGTTCGCCGCGGTGGCCAGCCCGAGTCCGATCGCGGTGCCGTCCTCGATCAGTCCCACCTGCACCTCGTCCAGGAAGCCGAGCAGCACGGTGCGATCCACGGTGAGCGGGCACTGGGTGAAGGCACGCGAGGCGAAAACGACCAGGCCGATGCGATCGGTCGGCCGCTGCGTCACGAATTCCCGGATCACCTGCTTGGCGACGCCGAGCCGGTCCTGCGGTTGGAAATCGAGCGCGCGCATGCTGCCGCTGATATCGAGGGCGACGACGATGTCGATGCCCTCCCCTTCCACCTCGCGGGTGCTGTGCGCGAGGCGCGGTCGGGCGAGCGCGAGGACCACGAGCACCAGCGCGGCCAGACGCAGACCGAACAGGATCCGCCCCGCGCGGATCCGCCACCCGCCCGCGTCGGTCGGCAGCAGTGCCAGGCTGGGGTGGCGCAGCGCCGCGCGCACCCGCGGGCGCCGCCGCGCCAGGAGCAGCAACGTGATCAGCACGGGAGCGAGCAGCAGCACCCACGGGTGCGCGAATTCAAGCATCGCGCTCCTCCCCGTCCGGAGATCCTGCCGACCTGCCCGCGTCCGGCAGGGCGCCGAGACGAGCCCACGCGGCCTCGCCTTCGACAAGCAGCGGCGCCGGCACGGCCGTGAAGCGGGCCGGGACCCGTCCGGCCGCGACCAGCGCGACCGCCTCCGCCAGCAACGCCTGGCAGGCCGCGGGCGTGGCCGCCCCGGGCGCGAACCGCCGCGCGTCGCAGCCCCTCAGCAAGCGCTCGCCGGCGGCCGCGAGTGGCGCCGGGTGGCCGAGCGCAGTCAGGGCCGAAGCAATTTCGTCGGGGGTCAGGGTCGGCGCCGGCACGCGGTAGCGCGCCCGCAGATAGAGCCGGATCTCGCCCGCGAGTCGATCCAGGAAACGTCGCCCCTCGCCACGCGCCGGCAACGCCTCATCGAGCAGCGCGCGCAACGCGCGTGCGGCGGCCAGGTAGGCGGGCGGCGGCAACGGGGCATCGACCGGCCCGGCCGGCGCGTGGCGCCGGCGCCAGCGCCGCGCCAGCAGCGTCACGAGGCCGGTAACCACGAGGGCCAGGACCGCCAGGCGCCGGCCCCGCCAGCCCAGTCCGCGCGGGTCGCGGACCGGCGCCGGCGACGCGGTCGCCGGCAGGCGCGGGCGCACGTTCACGACGGTGGAGAGAAGATCCGGCTGCCCCGCCCAACCGAAGCGCAGCGGACCTGACCGGTACGCGCGCGCGCGGCCCACCACTCGCGCGCCGGACTCCGGGGTTGGCCAGCCGCGCGGCGGCGTCGGACGCGCTGCGGCGCCGCGCCGCTCCTGATCAATTGCGGGAGATTCCCACTCCAGCCAGTCCGCCCCCGCGGCCGGGGAGGCGGGCAGGACGGCTGTCCCGGCCAGAGCCACCCAGAACGGATCGCCGAAAGAGACCGTGTCGGGCCAGATCAGGATGGCGCGGGGGGCGACCGTCCCGGCGACTCCGGCCAACAGAGCCGTTGCGGTATCGGACGGGGACATCGACGACGCCGGACCGGGATCGGCGCGCGTGACGCCTCCGGCGACGCCAACGCCCAGCAGCGCACCCGCGACCGCCGCCGCAACACCCCTCGCGAGGCGCCTCACGGTCCTCTCCTCAGGCGCCGCTGGCGGCGCGCGAAGAAGGCCTGCAGCGGGATCACATAGGAGCGCGTGGCGTCCACTTCGACCAGATCGACCCCCAGCCGCAGCAGGAGCCGCTCGAGGCCGGCGTCGTGCGCGGCGGCCCGCGCGGCGGTCTCCCGGCGCGTCCGCTGGCGGTCGGTGTCGACGAGACGGGATTCGCCGGTCTCCGCGTCGATCCAGCGCACCAGCCCGGCGGGAGCCATCCCGGTCTCCCGCGGATCCCGTACCCGCACCGCCACGCAGTCGTGGCGCCGGGTCACGACGCGCAGGGAGGTGGCGAAGTCGGGCGTCCAGAAATCGGAGACCAGAAAGACCGTGGCGCGCCGCTTCACGACCGAGCCGAGCATGCGCAGCGGGGCGTTGAGGTCGGTGCCGCGCCCCACGGGGCGCGCGGCGAGCAGTTCCCGGATCACCCGCAGCACATGGCCCCGCCCCCGGGCCGGCGGGATGAACAGTTCCACCTGATCGGAGAAGAGGACCAGCCCCACCTTGTCGCGGTTGGTCACGGCCGCCAGGGCGAGCACGCCGCACAGTTCGGCCACGATCTCCGCCTTGTCGCGCGGCCCGGTGCCGAAGCGGCCCGAACGCGAAACATCGGCGACCAGCATCACCGTCAGTTCGCGCTCCTCGTCGAACACCTTCACGAAGGGGTGCCCGGTGCGCGCGGTCACGTTCCAGTCGATCGACCGCACGTCATCACCCGGGACATACTCCCGCACCTCGCGGAAGGCCACGCCCCGGCCGCGGAAGACCGAGTGGTACTCGCCTGAAAAAGTTTCGTCGACCAGGCGCCGCGCACGGATTTCGATGCGGCGCACCGCCTCGAGGATCTCGCGCGGAATGGCGGTGGGCGGCGTTTCCTGCCGCGCCATGCTCAGGGCACCTCGATACCCTCGAACAGCGACGTCACGACATCGTCGCTGGTGAGCCTCTCCGCCTCGGCCTCATAGGTGACAAGGACGCGGTGGCGCAGCACGTCGTGCCCGCACGCCTTGACATCCTCCGGCACGACATAGGTCCGCCCTTGCAGCAGGGCGCGCGCGCGCGAGGCCTGCGTGAGCGCAAGGGTGGCGCGCGGCGACGCGCCCCAGGCGATCAGCGGCCCGAGGCCCAACCCGAAGGCACCGGGGTCGCGCGTGGCGAAAACGAGGTCGAGGATGTAGTCCTTGATCTTCTCATCGACGTACACGTCCCCCACCGCCGCGCGGATCTCCGCCAGCTCGGGCGGGGCGATCACCGGTCGCACCGGCGGCGCCTCGCGACCGGCCATGCGCTCGAGAATCAGCCGTTCCTCCTCGCGGCTCGGATAGCCGACCCGCAGCTTGAACAGGAAGCGATCGACCTGCGCCTCGGGCAGGGGATAGGTCCCCTCCTGCTCGATCGGATTCTGCGTGGCGAGCACGAGGAAAGGATCCGGCAGCGGGAAAGTCGTTTCGCCGATCGTGACCTGGCGCTCCTGCATGGCTTCGAGCAACGCGCTCTGCACCTTCGCGGGGGCCCGGTTGATCTCGTCCGCCAGGATTATCTGGTGGAAGATCGGTCCCTTCTTGACTGTGAACTCGCCGGTCTCGCGACGATAGATGGTGGTGCCGATGATGTCGGCCGGCAACAGATCGGGCGTGAACTGGATGCGCTGGAAACTGGCGTCGATGGCGCCCGACAGGGTGCGCACCGCCAGCGTCTTGGCCAGGCCAGGCACCCCTTCGAGCAGGACATGTCCGCCCGTGACCAGTCCCAGCAGCAGCCCCTCCAGCATCGACCGCTGTCCCACGATGACCCGGCCGGCCTCGGCCAGCACGTCCTCGAGGCGTCGGGAAAGTTCCCCGGCGCGGCTCCTGTCGAGCGTCTGATCGCTTGGCATGGCTTCCTTCCGTTTTTTTCCCCGGGCACGAGCGCCGGGCGGGCCTTCAATGCCGCCGGCCCGTCCCGGTTCCCAGGGACGCGCCATACGGTAGCCGAGGGGAAAGCACTTGCCAAGACCGGCCCGAGAGCTTTTGATAGGCGCCGTCGCCGCCACGCGGCCAACCGCCGCGCGGCGCCGGCGCCAGGAGGCATTCTGTGAGGCTCTCCTCGCGCAAGGTCGAATACCTGAGCGGCAAGATCCTGAAGTTGCTTCAGGACAATCGGAACATGCACCTCGTCACGCACCCCGATCTGGCGCAACGCGCTGTCGCCGACGTGATCTGGGCCAATCTGCGCGCCGAAGAGGAACTCGAAGACGAAGTCGAGCGTCTGCTGGACGCGCACCGCGGGGAAATCCAGGGGCAGGAGATGGACCTGACCGTGCTGCGCCAGAAAATGAAGCGCGAACTGGCGCGCAAGCGGGGATTCACACTTTAGCCCGGATTATTCATGAATATTCCGGGCCAGGCAGCGCCCCCCAAGGGCGACCGGAGGCGGCGCGGCATGAGGCTGACGGAGGAACGGGTGGCGGCTCTCGCCCGGCAGATCTGCGAGACCCTCCTGGACGAGGAGCATGTCGATCTCGAGATCACGGAGGAGCGGTTTCGTTTTCTGATCGAGAATCTCATTCTCGAGGACATGCGCACCGAAGAGCGGATCGACGCCGAGGCCACGCAGTGGCTGCACATCAACAAAGCCTACCTGCAGGAGGGCACCCCCGACTGGGAACTCGCCCTCGACAAGGTCCGCGACGACATCGCGATCTCGAAGGGCTACGTGATCCACTAGGCGCCGGGGAGGTCCGGGACACATGCGGGTCCTGATCGTATCTCCCTACCTGCCGCACCGAAGCGTCGGGCATGGTGGCGGTGTTTCGGTGCGCGAGCTGGCCCGCCACCTGGCCCGCCGGCACGAAACGCATCTGCTCGCTCTCCTGCGCCCGGGGGACGCCGACCGGGTCGACGAAGTCGCCGAACTGGGCGTCCAGGTCCACACCATCCCCTTCGCCGACCGGGGCGCCTCCGGCGCGCATCGGCTCACTCTCTCCACCGCCCGCGCGCGCGCCTGGCTCCGCAGCCGCCAGTCGGGATATCCCTACTATGTCGAGAAATACCACTCTGCCGCGCTTTCCCGCGCCGTCGTGGCGGCGGTGGAGCGGTTGCGACCGGACGTGGTCCAGATCGAATACCTCCAGCTCTCCCTGCTGTGCCGGGATCTGCGCGCCTGGCGGGAACAGGCCGGCACCGCCGGTCCGCGCCTGATCCTCAACAGTCACGAACTCGGCGCCCTGCCCCTGCGGCGACGCGCGGAGACCACTCGGAACGCGCTCCTCAGGCCACTGCTCGTCTCGCGCGCCCGCGCCTGGGAACGGCTGCAAACGACGGCCACCCGCTGGGCCGATGTCACCCTCTGCGTGACCGACCAGGACCGCGCCCGGCTCGAGTCGGAGGGAGGCCGCCGCTGCGTGACAGTGCCCCTGGGAATCGACACCACGGCCATCCGTCCGGTCTGGGATCCCCGGGATCCGCCACGGCTGCTCTTTGTCGGCAGCTTCGGGCATCGCCCCAATCGGGTGGCGGCGAAATTTTTGGTTGACAGAGTCTGGCCCAACATCGCCCAATGCAACGGATTCGCTCATCTCGTGCTTGCCGGACGCGGCTCCGACGTGTTTCTTTCGGGGCTGGGCCGACAGCCGGAGCGGGTGCAGGCGCTGGGTTATGTCGAAGACCTGACCCCGCTCTTTCGCGAGTGCCGGCTCTTCGTGGCCCCGCTCGCCGAGGGGGGCGGCATCAAAATCAAGATCCTGGAGGCCATGGCCCGTGGCATCCCGGTCTTGACCACGCCCATCGGGGCGGAAGGGATCGTCGGCTCGGCCGAGGACGCGCTCGCGATAGCGGGCGCGGACGCGACTTTCGCCGAGGCGATGATCCGGGTCCTGGCGGCGCCGGAAGCCGCCCGCGGGCGGGCCGAACGCGCCCGGCGGATCATTGAACGGCGTTTCAGTTGGTCGGCCATCACGGAGAGGCTGACCACACTCTACGAGGGGGGGTGATCGATCGCGAACGAGTCAAAGGGCAGGCTCCCGCGGGGAGCCGACAGGTACCCCTGAGGAACCTTTGATGAGCAGCAGATCGATGGCTTAGACGAAGGAGCGTTCACGATGTTCAAGCGACTCATGTTTCTGATCCTGTGCCTGGCCATGCTGGTCGGGATGGGATTGGCCACCACCGCGGCGATCGCCGGCGACGGCATGTACGGCGAAATGCGCTACCGCTGGGAAGGCCTCAAGAATTTCGACGACTGGTCCAGCGACAACGACGACAACTTCGGTTTCGCGCACGTGCGTTCCCGCCTCGGCTACAGCACCGAGATCGGCGAGCGCGGCCTGTTCAACATGTCGGTGCAGAACACCCGCGTGCTGGGCTTCGGCGGCTCCGGTTACTTCCCCACCAAGTCCGGCGAGTGGATGTTCAACGGAAATACCGTCAGCCTCAACGAGGGCTATCTGGGCATTTCGGATTTCCTGTTCGACGGCTTCGACGCCTATGTCGGCCGCTTCGCCGCCGCGTACGGCCGCGAGCGGGTTATCGGCGCCGAGGAGTGGGCCTTCGATGGCGAGAAACGCCTCGACGGTTTCAAGGGACACTACGTCTTCGAGAAGGGCTGGTTCGACCTGCTCTGCCTGAAGCTGAACGAGACCTTCATGGACAAGTACGACCAGGATCCGGGCGACCTTGACCTGCGCGGCATCTACGCGCACTACGACCTCGCCGAGGGCATGTACATCGAGCCCTACGTCCTGATGATGTCCATGGACAACTTCCAGGACTACGACCAGGATGATAACCTTGTCGACGTGGCGAACGACAACTACTTCACGTTCGGCGCCCTGTTCGACTACATGAGCGACTCCGGCCTGCACTTCTACGCCGAAGGGCTCATGGTCAGCGGCACCGAGCACGACTCCTACGGCACCGACTGGGAGTGGGACACGTCGACGCTCGGCTTCTACACCGGCCTGTTCTACGAGTTCGAGTCGACGCTGAAGCCGTTCATCGGCGCCGAGTTCAACTACGCCAGCGGCTCGAAGAACGCCGACGACGACGCCAACAAGGACAAGACCTTCTTCTCGCCGTTCGGCTCCGACAGCTCGTACATGGGCATCATGGACATGGTGGACTGGGCCAACACGGCGACGATCCGCCTCTCGGGCGGCCTCACGCCGGTCGAAGGCACCGACGTCAAGCTGGACTTCTACATGTTCAAGCTCGCCAACGACGAGGACAGCGCTTACGGGTACAACTTCGAGAATTTCGGAGACCCCGGCTATGGCTCCGGGTACTGGGATTACTATCCCAACTCCCTGTGGGGCGAGAGCGTCGATGGCGTCTACACCTCGAAGAGCGTGGGCACGGAGATCGACTTCTTCGTGAACCACAAGATCGAGGACGGCGTTTCCCTCGAGGGCGGCGCGGCGATGTTCTCGTTCGGCGACTATTTCGGCGCCGACAACGAGTATGATTCGCTGCTCTACGGCTGGCTGGGCGCCAAGGTCGAGTTCTAGGACTCGTCCGCCGGCACTGCCGGTCCATGCAGAGCCGGGCGGCCCGCGAGGCCGCCCGGCTCTCTTTTTGGTCGGGTTACCGAAACTGACGCCGCGGTCGGGTCCGGCCGTGAAGCAGGCGGATCAGGCGCGCCTCGCCATCCCATGCAGGATGCCGCGGACCAGCCCCTCCACGAGATCGTCCAGCGCGGCCGGGAGCGGATCGTCTCCGCTCACGCACGGAGCCGGCCCGTGTGAGGCGTCCCGATCGCCGCGCAGGGCGGCCACCTCGCCGGCGCCCAGGCGGCGCTCCCCCCCCGCGAGGCGCGCCAGGAGCGTGACCTGCGCGAGCCGCTCCACGGTTTCGAGCCGGAAGAACGCCTCGGTCAG
>Ga0315278_10007318_pt1 | contig 10081 bp, 8 predicted proteins | sample YL17G06_0_MG_FD_203880 | JGI IMG/M metagenome (GOLD analysis project Ga0315278, IMG submission 203880) | Sediment microbial communities from Yellowstone Lake, YNP, Wyoming, USA - YL17G06_0 | ecosystem: Environmental > Aquatic > Freshwater > Lake > Sediment | place: USA: Wyoming | collected... | reverse complement strand
GATACGACAAGATAAGCGGTGACAGCGGGTCGAGCCGGAGGGCGTGCTCGAACCCAGAGATGGCCTGGGCCGTGTCTCCGCGGGCCAGGAGCAACAATCCATGCTGAGCTGCCGCGGCCGCATCGCCGGGGCCGAGGCTACGCGCTTTCTCGACGTCCGCGAGGGCTCCTTGCCAGTCGTAGAGGAATGCGCGTCGCGCCCAGCCGCGCGCCAGCCAGCCGTCGGGCAGCTCAGGCTCCAGCTCGATGGCTCGCTCGGCCGCCGCAAAGGCCCGGGCGCGCTGCTCGGCGGAGGTCCCCTCTCCCGCCATCGTCTGAAGCCAGATGATGGCCCTGGCGACGCCCGCCCAGGCCGGCCCCAGGCGCGGGTCGCGAGTGACCGCCGCCTCGTTCGCCCGCAGCGCGCGCTTGGCGTCCTCGATGCTCCCCGACCGGAGCAACTCCTGGCCGAGCAGGTACTTGCTGTAGGCCTCGGGATCGTAGGTTCTCACTACCCGTGCGGCGACCCCTTGCCCGGGCAGCAGCTTCACCTTGAGCGCCTCGACGACATTCCGGGCAATCTCCTCCTGCACCGCGAGAACGTTGGCCAGATCCCGATCGAACGTCTTCGACCAAAGGTGGAAACCGTCCCCGGTGCGGATGAGCTGCGCGGAGATACGGACCTGACCGCCGGCCTGCCGGACGCTGCCCTCCAGCACAGTCGAGACGCCCAGCTTCTGCCCGATGATGCGCAGGTCCTCGCTCTTCCCCTTGAAGGAGAAGGATGAGGTTCTCCCGCAGACGTGCAGGCCCTCCACCTGGGCGAGCGCGTTCAGGATCTCCTCCGCCATGCCGTCCGCGAAGTACTCCTGGTCCTTGCCCGGACTCATGTCGGCGAAGGGGAGGACTGCGATGGAGGGAGTGGCGGCGGCCGCTCCCGGTCCTCGCTCGCCGGACTGCTTCCAGAGGTACCAGGCGACACCCGGCAGCGCGCCCGCGAGCCCCACGACGACCAGCAGCGCAGCCAGCCGGCGGCGGGAGAAGGAGATGGCGCCGGGCCCGGCGGTAGAGTGCGTCCGGCGCACGCCTTTCGCCGTCAGGTCGAAGAGCCACGCCAGGGTCAACGCGACCGGGAAACCCAGCGCCAGCGCCACGAGCACCGCCGTCAACACCCACTCCTGCAGGCGGGCGCCGTGCATGATCGGCTCGCTCACCTGGAGCGCCGCGAAGGCGAAGATCCCGTACCCGACCATCACCCGGAACACCCGCCGCCGCTTCAGCTCGGCGAGGAGATCCCCGAGCGTCGCCTTCCGCGGGCTCGCAGGTACCGGCGCCTCGCCGGGCTGTACGCCCGTCGACGAACCGCGGTCATCCCCGGCGCCCTCGACCACGCGCACCTCCCCTGGGAGCGGGTCGAGGCTACCTGATTGAGGAGTGCGGCGTCATCCCGACGGGAAGAGGTGGGCCAGCGCTACTGCCGGAACCCGCCCGTCCCCAAGCTCTTCAACACCACCTCGACGACCGGCACGTCCGGCTCCGGCGGGATCTCCTTTTTCCAAAGGTGCACCCAGTGGGGCGACCACCCTTCTGGACGTTGGGCTGTGCGCGGGAAAAGGGTGGCGCAGGTAGCGGGAAAACGGTAGCAAGCCATGCGGGAAAGTGGTAGTGAACGGGCCGTGACCGGGTACAGGAAGCGCACCGCCGACCGCCTGATCGGCGAACTGCTCGCCGAGCTACCCGCGCTGCTCATCGTGGGGCCCCGGGCGACCGGAAAGACGACGACCGCGTCGAGACATGCGGCCACGATCGTCCGGCTTGACCGGCCAGGAGAGGCAGTCGCCTTCCAGGCCGACCCGGACTCGGCTCTTCGCGGCCTCCGGGAGCCTGTGCTGCTCGACGAGTGGCAGGCGGTCCCCGAGGTCCTGGGCGCCGTCAAACGTGCCGTCGATGCAGAGCCGCGTCCGGGGCGGTTCCTCCTCACCGGATCGGTGCGCGCCGACCTGGATGCGCCGACCTGGCCCGGAACCGGCCGGCTCGTGCGGGTACCCCTGTACGGAATGACCGTGGCGGAGCAGCTGGGACGATCGACCACCGAGCCACTCCTCGACCGGCTCTCCAGAGGGGACGACGTCGCGGTGCCCCAGGATGCTCCCGACCTTCGAGGCTACGTCGAGCTGGCCCTCCAGAGCGGATTCCCGGAGGCGGCGCTGTCGCTATCGGGGCGGATGCGAGCGCGCTGGATCGAGAGCTACCTCGACCAGCTCCTGACCAGAGATGCGATGCACGTCGCGGGGCCCCGCGATCCGGCAAAGCTCCGGCGCTACTTCGAGGCCTACGCCCTCCACTCCGCCGGCCTCGTGGAGGACAAGACGCTTCTCGAGGCGGCGGGGCTGAATCGAAAGACCGCGATGGCTTACGAGCAACTGCTCGTGAACCTCATGGTCATCGACCGCGCACGGCCGTGGAGATCCAATCGCCTGAAGAGGCTCGTGCGCTCTCCCAAGCGCTACCTCACGGACGCCGCGCTGCTCGCCGGCATCCTGCGGGTGGACGCGAACGCGATCCTCCGCGAAGGGGATCTCCTCGGGCGCCTTCTCGACACGTTCGTCGCGTCCCAGCTTCGCGCCGAGTTGGCCGTGGCCGAGTGCCGCCCGCGCCTTTTCCACCTTCGCCAGGAGCAGGGGCGGCACGAGGTCGACATCCTCGCGGAGATCTCGGCAACCCAGGTCATCGCCATCGAGGTCAAGGCGAACGCGGCGCCCCGCGCAGCCGACGCCCACCATCTCACCTGGCTCCGTGACCAGCTTGGCAAGCGCTTCGTCAGGGGCGTGGTGCTTCACACCGGGCCGAGAGCGTACGCGCTCGATGAGCGCATCCTCGCGGCGCCAATCGCCACGCTCTGGTCACACCCGGCTGCATCCTGAAGAGAACTACGGCCGCCCTGAGCCATCCCCTCATTTCAGATGAGCCCGAAGACATCACGAAGGACGGCGTGCCGCCGGAGGAGTTCTCCGAACTTGGCCATGAGGGGCTCGAGGCGGCCCCCTCCAGCACCCCGACGGCGGCGCCCGCCAACGAGGCCACACGCTTGGCGTGGAGATCGCCGGCGAAAATGGTGGAGACGGGCTTCGTGATCCGGTCGCGGTCGAGAGGTTGGTCGCTCACGAGGCGGCAGCTTGATCCCCTCCCACCCGGATATCAACGTCTTGCCCTCACGAAATGAGGGGATCACTCAGCCGGGTTACGGCTTCATCCCCTGCTTCATCCCGGCGGGGGTGGTCGTTCCAGGAACGCGCGTCGGCGTGCTCCTGATAATCGGGAGACACTCCCGGATGGCTGCGAACCGACCGGCCGCCCTTCGTCCTGCCTGGCTGGGGCACAAGCCAGGGCACATCGCGCTGGCCGTCGTCGCAGTCGCCCTCGGCGCGTGCCGGGTATGCTCGGACCCGGTGCCTGCGAAGCCGCTGCGTCGAGGCGAGTCGAGCCTCCGGGATTCCCTGGAACAGCACCTGCACCACCGGCTGGTGCCAGCGCCGATGAACGCATCAGCGTGGCTCGGCCGGCCCACCCTTCCGAAGTCGATCCCGTCGAGCAGCCTCGCCAACTGGGTCGCACGATCGACCCGGTAACCCATCTGACCCCCTCGGCGCACGTGGCGCCCATGATCGCCGAGGTGTTGCGTTGCGCCGAGTTTGACGCCGGCCGGCTGGCGAAGACGCCAAGAACGGTGCTGGGCCGAGCGGTGATACCGAAGAGGGTGGCGAAGGTGGCGCGCAGGGACATGGGGCCACCTCCCGTTCGTGAGCCCGATTCGCGACGAGTCCCGATTCGGGTACCCCGTTTGTGGGGTTCGCGGGACGCCTCTCCATCGACACGGGTCTCATCGGAGCCGAGCGTCGGCGGATCCCAGGGCGATCTCCTCCTCCGTGTACCTGGGCACGATGTGCTGGGAGCAGTTCCAGTCGAAGCCCTCCACGGCCAGCACCAGGCCGCGCTCGACCTTCGCGCCGTAGCCCGGGACGGCGAGGCGGGCCAGCAACGCCGCGTCGTCGGCCTCGGTGATGGCCCGGGCGTGCGCCAGGAGCTTGAGGCGTGCCCGGTTCGGGTAGTCGACGAAGATCAGGGCGACCCGGTCGTCGTGCTCGATGTTCCCCACCGAGACGTACTGCTGGTTTCCGCGGTAGTCGGCGAACCCGATGGTCGCGTCGTCCAGGACCCGGACGAAGCCCCTGGGGCCGCCCCGGTGCTGGACGTAGGGCCAGCCGCCCTCGCCGACGCTGGCCAGGTAGAAGCTGTCGCGCCCGGCGAGGAACCGGCGCTCGTCCGGCCCCAGGGGCTCGGGACCGCGTCCATCACCGGCCGACCGGCCGTATGCCCGCCGGCTTCCCATCCGCCGCTGCACGGCCTTCACTGAAGGTGTGAAGGCGAGGTCCTGGAACCTTCCCATGGTTTCTCTCCTCGTTGCCTCTCATGCAATACACGGATGGACCGGCTCCTGGCCATGGCCGCCTCCGTCGCGGTCGCCGGAGCCCGCTTCGTGGACTTCCGACGGCCGGCACGCGCCCTTCGGTCTACAATCCCCGCATGACCCGACTGCCGGCCACGCTCGTCCTCGCCGTATCGCTCCTGGGTTGTGCCACGGTCGCGAAGCCGCCCCCCCCGATCGCCATGACTCCGGCGCCCGTGGGCATCGCGGCCGGCGAGTTCCAGCCGACCGGCGAGGTGGTGTGGAAGGACCTCACCGGGGTGAATCCGCCGCGCCGGGCCACCTTCGACGACTGGCGCGTGATCGGACCGAGGGTGAGCCTGGCCCGCGCGCCCGACGGGAGCTGGGCGGGAAAGCTGGGGAGCGTCGAGGTTCGCCTCCTGGCCACCCTCGGCAAGGTCAGCGGCCCGGGAGTGGAGCTCTCCCTCACCTCCGACGACAAGGGGGGCATCGTCGTCGACGGGCTCTGGGGAGGCCGGCCCGTTCACCTGGTGCTCGCGAAGGACCGCATCACCGGCAGCCTTCCCGGCCGCCAGCTCGACCTCACCGACATGGGGTCCGGCTTGTTCAACAGCTACCAGGGGCTGCTGCAGATCACCGGCCCCCCGGACATGCCCCAGATCGTCCTCGCCCTGCTCGCGGTCTTCGGGAACTGACAGCCCCCCGTCACCCCGCCGCCGCCGCTCGAATCTCCCCCGAGACGTCCACGACGAAGAGCACGCTCGACCGTCGCGATCCGCGCGGTGGGTCGGCCAGCTCGTAGAGGACGATCGAGGGACCGAGCCGCTCGCAGAGCAACTCCACGGCGCGCTCACCCCGCTCGCCGACCGCGGACTCCGCCTCCAGGTACATCGTCCTCACCCGGAGGTCCCGGCAGTAGACCTCGCCGAAGCGGTCCCGGACGAGGAGCGTGTGGTCGCACACCTCATCCTCGGCGAGGACGTCCCAGAAGCAGATCGGGCAGAGGAAGCTGGCCAGGGCGGATCCGTCCCCGCGCAGGAAGCGGCGGCCGTCTCCGGAGGGTTCGCTGCTGAATCCGTCTCGCATGGGGGTCATGCATCGACGATACGGATCGCGCGCACTTGCCGGTAGATGCTGGAACGGAACTCATCGTTCCACGTATGGAACAATGCCCAGGATGCCTGGGGTTCGCATGCCGGCTCATTTGGGGGACGAGCAACCACGGGCGGCGGCCAGCCCTGGCTCGCCCACGAGGGCCGGACGATCTTCCGGCGACTTGACCGTCGTCCATTCGCGCCCCGCGCTGCGCCGTAGAATCGCGCCCCGGGGGGAAGACATGCCGACATCCAGCGCCAGCAAATCGGTACGCCGCGCCATCGATGACTACTTCGCCGGGGAGCGGCGCGACGCGCTCGTCTTCATGCTGCTCGGGGCCGCAAACCTCGGGGCAGCGCTCACCGTGCTGCTCGCCGTCCCCGGCCAGCGACTGCTGGCGCTCGCGCTTGCCACCATCGGCGTGCTCGAGGTCGTCCCGGGATCGTGGGCGCTGCGGCGCCAGACGGTGCGTCACGGCGAGGCTCTGGCGCGGCGGCAGGTCGACCCGGCGGGCTGGCGCGCCGAGGAGTCGGCGCGGTTGCAGCGCGTCCTTCGCGCGCGGAAGCGGCTCCGCATCGCCGACGCGGTCTTCTTCCTCGCCTTCGTGGTCGCGGTGATCCTGGCGCCGGAGAGCGAGCGGATGACCTGGCTGGTGGTGCCAGGGCAGATGGCGCTCCTGCCGCTCCTCAACATCGCCATGGCGCGGCGCACCCGCCGGTTCGCCGCCGTGCTCGCCGCGGCCTGACCTTCGTCCAGGTGACGCGAATCCGGGCCGGGAACTTGCGTTGACAGGCTGCGCGTCGGAGCGTAAACCGCGCGAGACCCACGCGCGCGGGAGTGGCCCATGCAGCCGTCCGAGAAGTTCCGCTTCCTGTACTTCACCGACCTGGTCGGGATGAAGGTCGTCTCGTCGGACGGGGCCCCGATGGGACGCCTCGCCGACCTGGTCGCCGTGAGCGGCGAGCCCTACCCGCCCGTCGAGTCGCTGGTCGTCCGGGCCGCCGGGAAGCTCTGGCAGGTGCCGTGGAGCGCGGTGGAGTCGGTGAACGGCACGATCCGTCTCTCCCCCGGCGCGGCCCTCGAGCCAGTGCCGGACGCCCCCGTCCCCGATCGTCTCCACGTCGGCGAGGAGATCCTCGACCGGCAGATCGTCGACATCGAGGGCGCCAAGCTGGTGCGGGTGAACGACCTCCACTTCCTGGAGACCAAGGGGCAGCTCCGGATCGCCCACGTGGACGTGGGGCTCCGGGGCCTGGTCCGGCGCATGGGCTGGCAGCGGCCGGTGGACGGGGTCGTGTCGATGTTTCGCCCGGCCGCGCGTTACCTGAACGACGATGCGCTCCTCTCCTGGAAGCTGGTGCAACCCATCGAGAGCGCCCCCGGGCGCGTCCGGATCGAGGCCACCAAGAAGGCACTGGCCTCGCTCCATCCCGCCGACCTGGCGGAGATCATCGAGGATCTGGACCGCCACCAGCGCGAGGTGCTCTTCCAGCGCCTCGACGTGGGGACCGCGGCCGACGCGCTCGAGGAGACCTCCACCGAGCTGGCCACCGAGCTGCTCGAGGCCGTGCCGCCCGAGAAGGCCGCCGACATCCTGGAGGAGATGGCCCCGGACGAGGCCGCCGACGCGCTCTCCGAGCTGCCCGGCGATACGCGGGAGTACCTGCTCCGGGCGATGGAGAGGCCCGAGGCCGCCGAGGTGGCCGAGTTGCTGGAGTACCACCCGCGCTCGGCCGGCGGCCTCATGACCCCCGACCTGGTCGAGCTGCCGCCCACGGCCACGGTGGCCGACGCCTTCGCCGAGGTGCGCCGCCGCGCCGAGGAGCTGCCGCTCGTCTACGAGATCTTCGTCGTCGAGGGGGGGCAGCTGAAGGGCATGGTCACGCTGAAGGACCTCGTCCTGGCCCTCGACCCGAGCCTGACGCTCTCGGCGATCCTGCGCGAGGTCCCGGCCACGGTGCGTGACGACGCGAGCGTGCGCGAGGTGGCCCGGGCCGCCTCCAAGTACAACCTTCTTTCGGTCCCGGTGGTGGACGAGTCCGGGGTGCTGAAGGGGATGGTGACGGTGGACGACATCCTCGCCGAGGTGATCGGTGCCGCCTGAGAAGCGCCACGTGCGGCCCGGCCGGTGGCGCCAGGCCGCCCTCTTCCTCGCCGTGATGGGCCCCGGGCTCATCACCGCCAGCGTCGACAACGACGCCGGCGGGATCACCACCTATTCGCTCGCTGGCGCGCAGTTCGGCACGAAGCTCCTCTGGACGCTCGGCCCCGTCACGGTGGCCCTCATCGTGGTGCAGGAGATGAGCGCCCGCATGGGCGTGGTCACCGGCAAGGGGCTCGGCGACCTCATCCGGGAGAACTTCGGGGTTCGCACCACCTTCTGGATCTCGGTGGCGCTCGTGGTCGCCAACCTGGCCAACACCATCGCCGAGTTCGCCGGCGTGGCTGCCAGCCTCCAGATCTTCCGCGTACCGCCCTGGGTCTCGGTGCCGCTCGTCGCGCTGGGCGTGTGGCTGCTCGTGCTGAAGGGCTCGAACCGGGTGGTCGAGAAGGTCTTCCTGGTGGCCAGCCTGCTCTACGTCGCCTACCCCATCTCCCTCGTCCTGGCGAAGCCCGACTGGGGAGAGGTGGCGCTCGCGGCGGTGACGCCCACCTTCCAGACCGACGGCGCCTACGTGGCCATGCTCATCGGCCTGGTGGGCACCACCATCGCACCGTGGATGCAGTTCTACCAGCAGGCCGCCGTGGTCGAGAAGCGCATCGACGTGGACGAGCTGCGCTACACGCGAATCGACGTGGTGATGGGGTGCCTCGTCACCTACGTCGTCGCGTTCTCCATCGTCATGGCCTGCGCGGCCACCCTTCACAGGCAGGGGATCTCCATCCAGACCGCCGACCAGGCCGCCCTGGCGCTGGCGCCGCTGGCCGGCCGCTACGCCTCCTGGCTCTTCGCCTTCGGACTCTTCAACGCCTCGCTCTTCGCCGCCGCCATCCTGCCGCTCTCCACCGCCTACTTCGTGACCGAGTCGGCCGGATGGGAATCGGGGCTGGACAAGAAGTGGGGGGAGGCCAAGCAGTTCTACTGGCTCTTCACCGGCATCGTCGTGGTGGGAGCGGCCGTGGTGCTCCTGCCCCGGCTCCCCCTCATCCGGATCATGCTGGTGTCGCAGATCGTGAACGGAATGCTCCTGCCGTTCGTGCTCATCTACATGCTCCGGCTCGCGAACGACGAGAAGCTCATGGGCGTCCACCGCAACGGGCGCTGGTTCAACGTGGTGGCCTGGAGCACCGCGGCGATCATGATCACCCTCACCGCCTACCTGGTCGCAACCGGCGTCCGGGATCTGGTGTTCGCGTGACCCGTCGCGCCTTCTCGGTGGCCATCTTCGCCCGCCATGGCGGCGCGATCCTGCTCGTCCGCCACCGGCGACTCGGGACCTGGCTCCCGGTGGGCGGCGAGATCGAAGCCGGCGAGACGCCTCTCGAGGCCGCGACCCGGGAATTGCGGGAGGAGACCGGGCTCGCCGGGAACTTTCCCTCCGGCGGTCCGGGGGTCGACGGCACCCCTCCCGGCCTGATCGGATACGAGGAGCATCCGGCCGGCTCGAAGGGGCTTCACATGAACTTCGCGTTCGTGGCCGACGTGGCGTCGCGGGAACTCGCCCCCTGCGACGAGTGGAGCGAGGCCCGCTGGCTGTCGGATGCGGAAGGGCTCGACTGCCCGGAGAACGTCCGTCAGCTCCTGCGGCTGGCCATGGCCGCGCCGGGACGCGTCTAGGGCTTCGAATCCAGGTACTTCCCCAGGATCGGCCGCAGCCGCTCCCGAGTCGCCGGCGGGATGGTGGTCCGGTCGGACCAGATGGCCAGTTCCAGCGCCGACTGGCACGGACAGGGCTTCCCGGCCAGCGCCGCGACGTGCGGCAGGGTCTGGCGGATCAGCTCGAGCGCATTCTGGCTCGCCACCTTGAGGTTGCCGATGATCTCCTCGAGCAGCTCGAACTGGTCGAGGGCGTTGGGATGCGGGCGCCAGCAATCGTAGTCGGTGGGCAGCGCCACGAGCGCGTAGCAGATCTCCGCCTCCCGGGCGAGGCGCGCCTCCGGCATCGCCGTCATTCCGATGAGCGAGGCGCCCCAGGAGCGGTGGAGCTCGCTCTCCGCCCGCGTGGAGAACTGGGGCCCCTCCATGCAGACGTAGGTGCCGCCCTGGTGGACCCGGGTGGCGCAACCGCCGGCGGCCATCTCGAGCACCTTCCGCAGCGACGGGCAGAAGGGCGAGGCCAGCTCGACGTGGACCGCCAGGTCGTCGAAGAAGGTACCCGCCCGCCGGAAGGTCTTGTCGATGACCTGATCGGGGACGACCAGCGAGCGGGGCGCGATCTCCTCGCGGAGGCTGCCCACCGCCCCGGTTCCGAGAATCCGGGTCACCCCGAGCGCCTTCATCGCGAAGATGTTGGCGCGGAACGGAACGTTGGACGGACTGAAGACGTGCCCCTCGCCGTGGCGCTTGAGGAGCGCCACCGGCACGCCGTCCACCTCGGTGGTGACGATGGGGCCGGAGGGC
>Ga0315278_10007316_pt1 | contig 10082 bp, 8 predicted proteins | sample YL17G06_0_MG_FD_203880 | JGI IMG/M metagenome (GOLD analysis project Ga0315278, IMG submission 203880) | Sediment microbial communities from Yellowstone Lake, YNP, Wyoming, USA - YL17G06_0 | ecosystem: Environmental > Aquatic > Freshwater > Lake > Sediment | place: USA: Wyoming | collected... | reverse complement strand
TTTCCGGACTCCCATCCACCTTCCCCCTCGGAGGGGGGAGGTGTGAAAAATTTGGAATTCACCCCCTTACTCTACCCGCTCCCCGTAGAGACTGGGTCTTAATGTCATTGCGAAGGAGTGAAACGATTGAAGCAATCTCATAACCTATTGAAAATCATTAGATTGCCGAGCTCCTTGAAGTCGCTCGCAATGACAGATCAGGATTGCGACACAGTCTCGTAGAGGAGAGGTAAACCTGTTGAAATGAAAATGAAATTCCCTCCTCCTTGACGGGGGAGGGGCAGGGTGGGGGTGATTTTGGGAATTTTTTCACAGCTTCGGGGAGGGTTAGGGCGGGGGGGAATAATTCACCGCCGGTGAATTCCTTTAGCGCTGACGGGAAAAGATTTTTTGTAACACTTTAGCTTTTTGCAAAGCCGTCAAATCCCCCTTCGTCCCCCCTTTGGAGTAGGCTTGTCGCCACTCCACAGGGGGAAAGAGAGGAATCTTTTATGGAAGGCCTTCAGAAAAGCTCTCCTCCCTTTTTCAAAGGGAGGACGGGAGGGATTTATGAGCCCCCATTTAAAAAAACTAAATTGATACGATCTCTGTTGGGGTCCGGAGGCCAGAACGGAACGCGCCGGAAGCATCGGTCGCGCTGCCCCTTGGCCACAGAGATCAAAGCTTGTTTCCGACCGAGGAGGCGGGGGTATCCTCCCCGCCCCACCCCCGAAGAAATCAGCGCCTTATGATTCCAATCCCGCCTTTGGCGGGACCCCGGGCCATAGAAGCACTTGGCCCTTACGACGCTCCTTTTTTCAAAGAACTAAAGTGTTACACATTTTGCATCTATAGGATAAAGCCAAGGGAGTGGCTCTCTCTTATGAAGATTCTCGGAATCGAATCGTCCTGCGATGAGACCGCCGCCGCCGTTGTCAGCGACGGGCGGGAAATCCTTTCCAGTGTCGTGGCTTCACAGGTTGACCTTCATAAAAAATACGGCGGGGTGGTGCCGGAATTAGCCTCGCGGAAGCATGTGGAGGCGGTTCTGCCGGTGGTGGACGAAGCTTTGGATCGGGCGCGCGAGAGCCTGGAGACCATCGACGCCATCGCCGTCACGCAAGGCCCGGGGCTCGTGGGGTCCCTGCTGGTCGGTCTCGCCGTCGCCAAATCCATGGCCTATGTCCGCAATATTCCCTGGGTTGGAGTCAACCATATTTACAGCCATGTGGCCGCGATCTATTTATCCCACGGCGCTTCGATCCGTTTTCCCTTCGTTGCCCTTGTGGTTTCGGGCGGGCACACCAGCCTCTTTCGCGTTGCCTCGCCCACCCAAATGACCCTTCTCGGGCGGACTTTGGATGACGCGGCCGGGGAGGCCTTTGATAAAGTGGCCAAGTTTATGGGCCTTGGATATCCAGGCGGAGTGGTCATCGACCGGCTGGCCCGCGAGGGGAACCCCTCCGCCGTTCCTTTCCCGCGGACCCTTCTGGAAGCGGGCTCCTTGAACTTCAGCTTCAGCGGACTCAAAACCGCCGTTTTGAATTATTTAAAAGGATTCACGGCTGAATTTTCCGTTTCCCAGATTCGGGATATTGCCGCGTCTTTTCAGGAAGCGGTAGTGGATACGCTGGCGGCCAAGGTGATGCGGGCCGCCCGCCAGGAAGACATCACCCTCGTCGTTCTGGTCGGGGGGGTGGCCTGTAACACCCGCCTGCGCGAAAAAATTGCCCGGGAAGGGGAAACCTCCGGGATCACGGTTCTTTTTCCGCCGCCCGCCCTCTGCACGGATAATGCGGCCATGGTCGCGGCAGCCGGTTATCACTTCCTGCAAGCGGGACAGCGAGGGGACCTTTCCCTGAATGCTTATTCGCGCTTCGCCGCGGACAAACAACCCTTTTCACCGCAGAGTGCACAGCGCGGCAGAGCCGCAACCAAAACCCATTAGCCACAGAGGGCACAGAGATCACAGAGCCACAAATAGAGTACTCATTTATCCCTCTCCCCCGGCACGGGGGAGAGGGAAGGGTGAGGGGGCGTTCCCAGAGAAAAAAAGTTAACAAAATTTAAAGATTCTGAACATTAGTACTACAGAGACCACAGAGATAAACCATTCAAAAAAAGGATGCTTAAAATGTCCGTTCTCTTTTGGGTTGATAAATTTTGATGATTTCGTGAAAAGTCGTCATTCCGGCGCAAGCCGGAATCCAGTAGTTTTTTTGCTAAAGAATCCTCTGTCTTCTCTGTGCGCTCCGTGGTGAACATTCTTTAATTTTTCTCTGCGGTAAATTTTTATACGATTTTGGACTCCATTCGCCAACAGCTTAGAAACCTTCAAATCCGCCCCAAAAAGAGGCTGGGGCAGCATTTTGTGATCGATGCCCGCGTGCTTCAGAGAATCGCGGACTCTGCGGATCTCGATCCGGATGACATCATTGTGGAAATCGGCGCCGGGAACGGGGGCCTCACGGCGCCATTGGCCCAAAAGGCAAAGAAAGTTTATGCCCTCGAAATCGATTCCGCTCTCATCCCGATCCTGCAGGCGCAATTCGCCGGCAACGAGCGCGTCGAAGTTGTTCCCGCGGATGCCCTGAAATTTGATTACGCCGCCCTCCATCGCCGCTTTGGGCGCCGCTTGAAAATCGTCGCCAACCTTCCCTATGAAATTTCCACCCCGATTTTGTTTCGCTTTTTCGAAGAGCGGGAATGCTTTTCCCTCCTGGTGCTGATGCTCCAAAGAGAGGTGGCCAGACGGCTGGTGGCGTCTCCCGGGTCCAAAGAATACGGTCCCCTGAGCCTTTGGACCCGGCTCTACACTGAAACCCGCCTGCTTTTTCCGGTTTCTCCGCAGGCCTTTCATCCGGAGCCGAAAGTCGCCTCGGCCGTGGTTCGTTTCGAATTCCTTTCCCAGCCCCGGATCGCCGTGGGCGATCCGGAGAATTTGCGAAAAGTCATTCATTCGGCATTTACCTATCGCCGCAAGATGCTGGGGAATGCCTTGCGTCTGGGGGAATTTTCCCATCTTCCCCTGGAAAAAATACAGGAAGCCTTGCGGAGCGCGAAAATCGATCCGAAGGTGCGGGGGGAGAAGCTTTCCCTCGAAGAGTTTCATGAAGCCGCCTTGGCCCTATCTTCTTTTTTCTGAGAAAACATGGGTCAGTCCCCCTCTTTTCAGGTTCAGGAGCCGTCCGCGGCAGGAAAGCCCTGGGTGATTCTCATCCATGGACTTGGCCTGACCCATCGCTCCTGGGTTGACCCCTTTGGCGAAAGCCTCCTGGGCGGCGCCATTTCTTTCGATTATGTGCTTACGGACATGCATTCTTCCCCGCCTTTGGTGCCTTTTTCGGCGGCCCCCATTTTCGGTTGTTCTCCTCCAAGGCGTCTTGCGCACCCCGCGCCTCTTTCGTTTTCGGAATTTTTGAAAAGGGACGGGTATGGAATTCTAACTTGGTCCCAGGAAAAACCGAGGGGGCGAATCGAACATGCCGTCGGAGAGCTGCAAGCCATTTTAGAGGCGATTCCTTGCGGGGAGAAAAAAGTGCTTCTCGGCCACAGCCGCGGAGGATTGGTTGCCCGAAAATACCTCCAGGACCGCAGACCCGGCTGGGACCGCATCTCGGCCGTCCTCCTGCTCGGCGTCCCCAACCACGGAAGCCGGCTCGCAAAACTGGCGGGTTTTTTTGACTGCCTCCCGCTTTCATTTCTCTTCAGAGATCGAAAGAATAGACCCCCCGAAACCCCAAAGCAAGGGAAAAGCCGCCCCATCTCTTTTCTGATCCGGAATCTCGCAGGGTATTCCAGCGAGGGCGGGATCGAAGAACTGGCTCCCCGCTCCGAATTCATGCGCCGGTTGGTCTCCGAGGAGGGGGAAGAGATAAAAAATAAAATCCCCTATTTCAACTTGATCGGAACCCGGACCGATTTTATCCGGATTTACCTGCGATCATCGCCAACAGGCCGGGCAACGCCGATCTTTTCCCTTTTCGACAGTTTGGAAAGGATCCTTCCCCGACCTCTTATCCCTGTCGAAATCCAGCAGGGGAGGGGAGACGGACAGGTAAGCGTAAAAAGCGCCTGGCTGCCCTGGGCGGCGAAAAACCAAATCCTGCCTGTCAACCACGCCCAGTTTCTTGTGAACGCGGAAGTTCAAACCAGAGTCCGGAATTTTCTCAACACAATATGAAAAAACTTCTACTTCTGTTTTCTTTAGGAATTGTTTTTTTGTTTCTCTTCTATATTCCCAATCTCCAACGGGCCTTCTGGTCCGCTTTGGTTGTCAGCGCAATTTTGAATTTCGAGTCCCGAGGCTGGCTGGACCGCTGGACCGAACCGCCAACGATCTCTTCGATCGCTTTTCAAGTCCCGTCGGGGCTGGTTCGAGCCGACTTGTACGAACCGCCTTCCGGCGTAGCAAGGGCAGGAATCCTTCTTAACCATGGGGTGGTTGACACGGGGAAAGACGACCCGCGGTTGAAAAGGTTTGCCGAAATTCTCTGCCGCGCGGGTTTCCTGGTTTTCGTTCCTGAATTCCGGGGGATGCGCTCCTTTCGGATCTCTTCAGGGGATGTCGATGAAATCCAGGCGGCGTATGAAGCTTTCCTTTCTCGAAAAGAAAAACGAGGGCCTTGGCCCTGCGGCCTCTTTGGGTTCAGCTATGGGGCGGGGCCGACCCTCATCGCCGCTTCCCGTCCCGGGGTTCGGGAGAATGTGAAATTCCTCGTCTCGTTCGGGGGATATTATGATCTAAAAAACGTCCTTTCCTTCATTGCCACGGGCCATTACGAGTACCGAGGGGAAAAATATTTCCGCAAGCCCCAAGAGTACGGGAAATGGGTTTTCCTGGCGAACAACCTGGATTGGGTGCAATCAAACGCCGACCGTTTCATCCTCGAGAAAATCACCTCCCAAAAGCTGCGTGACGAAAATGCCGAGATCGACTCTTTCCTTCCTGCTCTTGGTCCGGAAGGCAGGAACATTTTGGCCCTGTTGAACCATTCCGATCCGGGCCAAACCGAAAAACTGATCCAAATGATGCCGGTAGAAATTCGCAAAATGATCGAATCCCTGTCCGTGGCTCCGGCAATTCCCCATCTGCAGGCGGATCTCATCCTTGCCCACGGCGAAGAGGATGATTTGATTCCCTTTACCGAAACCCTGCGGATCGCCCAAAACGCCCCTGATCCCGACAAAGTCCATCTTCAGATCTTGAAAAGCTTTTCCCATGTAGACTCGGACCGGAAAGTCCTGACCCTGAAGAATTTTTTCACGCACCACCTTCCAGAAGGCTGGAAGCTCTTCTCGTTAGTCAACCGACTTATGAAATATCCCTATCCATCCGATTGAAATCCTTGACAGAAAATAAATCCAGTGTCAGTGTAAGTAGAATTGAGCGACAAATGACGTGAGTCGCGAAGGCAAAAGCTTAAGGTGAAATAAATTCAAGGGTATAAGGCGAATTTAAACTTCGCTTTCAGGTTTTCCAATTTTAGACAATTTGGTGCATTTTAGTCTCTTACAAATGAATTTGCGCGCAAATTGGCAACAAATGCGGAAATCCCCCCTCGCCCCCCTTTGACAAAAGGGGGTTGGGGGGATTTCCGGGAAATTCATCAATACGTCAACATCGCCTTTTTGGTTCCGGTTTGGCCGGGTTAGGCATTTTAGGCATTTTTTATGAGCAAGCTCCACCTCCATCTTCGCAAACGTTTCGAGGAAGCCTGCCTCCGACACAACATGCTGAAGGAGGGGGACCGGGTCATCGTGGGCGTATCCGGCGGCGCCGACAGCCTGACCCTGATAAAGCTCATAACCGGCCAACTCCTCTTTGTTCCCAAACCCGAATGGGTTCTGGCCGTTCATGTGGATTTAGGATTTGAGGGAGCGGATGGAAGCGAAGCGCGAATATTGGAGGAATATTTTAAAAAGGAAGGGTACAACTATCTCATCGAAAAAACCAACATCGGAAAACTGGCCCACAGCGATTTCAACCGGAAAGCCAGCCCCTGCTTTCTTTGTTCCCGCCTGCGGCGCCGGAAGCTCTTTGAGAGGGCCAGGGAGTACAAGTGCAACAAGGTTGTCCTGGCCCATAACAAGGACGATGTGATCGAGACCTTCCTGCTGAATATCTTTTTCGGCCGGGAAGTCAGCACCATGATCCCCATCCAGAGCTATTTCAAAGGAGAATTCGATTTGATCCGCCCCCTCGCTTATGTCGACGAGGACATCCTGAAAAAATTCGCGAAAGAAGCTGCGCTTCCCGTGATTCCAAATCCCTGTCCAACCGCGGGCAGTACCAAGAGACAGTATATAAAAGAACTTATCCGGAAACTGGACAGGGATCACCGGGGGGTGAAAGAAAACATTTTTAAATCCATGTACCACGTCAAGCCGGATTATCTCCTGAAAGAATAGCGGACGTAAAAGGGTTCAAGCGGTCGAGGATTCAAGGGGTAAAGCGGGCTTAGAAATGGGCATGGAGATAGTTGGCCTCCAGACCTGAAACCCAGGGTTCGGGATCTTTCCTTTTCGCATTTTCTTCCCGCTGATCGCTGAATACTGAACGCTGAAAGTAACCCTTCAGGGAAGAGGGGCGGGGTGCAAGCTTTGTTGTGGCCTGGGGGTTCGGGCGGTACGCGCCGGAAGCATCGGCCGGGAGGCCCTTAGCCCCGGGGAACGGACTGAGCTTCCGCCAAAGGAGGCGGGAGGCCTTGGCCCCCGCCCCGTCCATGAAGAAACCAGCGCCTCAGGGTTCCAATCCCGCCATGGCGGGACCGGACCCCCAGGCCATGGAGGCCCTTTGCCTTTACGCCGAACCTTCGTCCAGAGCAAGTAACCACCCGTCACTGAAGCGTTACCGCTGAAAGCTTTTTCCGTTTGACATCCGCCTCAATATCCTAATATAATTTTAAATTAAGCATAAGCAAAAGAAACGTGGCGGTGTAGCTCAGTTGGTTAGAGCATGCGGCTCATATCCGCAGTGTCCGGGGTTCAAGTCCCTGCACCGCCACCATGTCATTTTTTCCCCCCTCGATTTCGGATATTCCCCGAATTTCTTATTGAACTCTTTTCTTTTCGGTCCTTTCCAGGAGCTCCGCAATTAGCCGAAAAGGGGCGAAGTAACTTGGAGGAAAATCGCGTATTTTGCAGAGGAGAAGAGTTATGGCGCGGGCGGGCTGAACGGCCGTTGGGCTCTCTCGCCGCGGGTCCGCATAAATGGGGAAGACCCTTTCAGAGGAGATACGGAAATGAAGACTGTTGGAATCGTCGGAGGCATTGCCCCCGAGTCGACCATGGAGTATTATCGCCTGATCATTGCTTCGTACCGGGAAAAGAAGCGGGACGGCAGCTATCCTCCGATCCTGATCAACAGCATCGACATGAAAAAAATGCTGGATTTGATAGCGGCGAAGGAGTTGGCGGAAGTAACGGAATACCTTCTCGGAGAAGTAAGGAAACTGGCGCAGGCGGGGGCCGACTTCGGCTTGTTGGCTTCGAATACCCCGCACCTTGTTTTTGAGGATCTCCGCCGGCAGTCGCCGATGCCGCTGCTCAGCATCGTGGAGGCCGCTTGCAAAGCCGCGCAAGCCTTAAAATTGAGAAAAGTTGGACTGTTTGGCACCCGCTTCACGATGCAAGGGCAATTCTACCATGAGGTTTTTAAGAAGCAGGGCATCGAGATTTTCCTGCCGTCCCTGGACGATCAGAACTATATCCACGAAAAATACATGGGCGAATTGGTCAACGGCATCTTTCTGGCCGAAACGCGGGAACGCTTGCTGACGATCGTGGACCGGTTAAAGGCGAAGGATGGGATTCAAGGCCTGATTCTGGGCGGGACGGAATTACCGTTGATCCTGCGGGAAGAATTCGCCCGAGGGATTCCCTTCCTGGATACGACTAAAATTCATGTGGAACGGGCCGTCGCCCTAATGCTGGGGTAGCGAAAAGCGCAAAAGAATTTTGATGATTTTGAGCAACGTCCCGGAGATCTCGTCCCGGAGATCTTTGGGGAAATGTTCATCCCGGGCAAGCAAAGTGTGACCCAGAATCCGGGCTTTTCAACCAGTTCTGGATTCCGCCTTTCAGCGGAATGACGGAGGAAATGTATCTTGCAAAAACCTCCGTCTTCAAAGAAACCAAAAATCTTCATTCAGCCCCCCTTTTTTCCATCAATTTAGAATCCAAGTATCGCCTCGGGTTCTAACGGCAAACAGAATAATTTTGCACCTCTTTTCAGGGTCGCGGGTCTTCGCGGGAGAAAGAAGGCTTGTCCAAACCTCCGAAAAGCCTACCCAAAAATTATGATTAATGAAATAAACTCGTGTTTACAAATATGTTAGCAATAAATTACATGCGAAAACTTAAATACGGTAAATATTAACAATTATAAGTAGTTATAAAATTATTAATATTAATAAATTTACCTTGACATGTAATAAAAAACACATTATTATCGGCATAAACGTTTATTTACATAACTGCCTTATGAAAAGGAGGGCACATCCCATGGCCGATTTAAAAAAGGAGAACAGCGAAAAGGTCGAAGAAAAGAAAAAGGGGTTTGGCGCAAAGTTTATGAACTTTTTAATGATGGGGGGATTTATTGTTGTCCTCATCGTAGTTGTCGCCATCGTTGTGCTTGTGGAAATGCTGTTCAAGAAATGATCCTCCCCTGACGTTCCAATCCATCACTTCCAGTTCGCGACTGGTATCTCTTTCGCCCCTTCCAGCCATTCATCCAACAAGATGGATGGATGGCTTTTTCTTCTCCATGGGAATAAACTTCCGGAGCTATTTCTTTATAAAAAAAGAATGGTTTCCTTTGGAAATTTATGATAAATACAGAATAGGATGATTTCCTAAAAATTCGTCACTCCGGTGAAAATCGGAGTCTATGTCATTTTTACGAAACCATCAAAAATGATGCCTTCGGAAAAAGGCCGGAATCGCGTCATTGCGAGGAGTGTAGCGACGAAGCAATCTCATGAAATCAATGGGTTAGAAACTATTAGATTGCTTCGTTCAGATCGCAATGACTCTTTTTGGGACTTTTACGAAACCATCAAAAATCGTGGCTTTCGAAATATTCTAAAGGGGAACCCAAATGCCCAAAATCGTTCGCAAAAGGCAGAACACGGTCCTGCGTCGAAAGCAAATTATAGAAACCCTGAGAAGAATTATTATCAAATATGGCAGCGAACATGTAACGGTTCGAAGACTGGCCGAAGAAATCGGAGTTTCAGGGGGGGCCATTTACCGGCATTTTAAAAGCAAGAGGGAGATCTTGCTCTTCTTGGTCGATTACATTGAAGAGAATTTGGTTGGGGATATTGAGAAAGATTATCCTATTAAAGATCCCCTGGAACTTTTGGGAAAGATTTCGCGGGACCTTATATCCTCCATCGAGCAGAGAAAAGGAGTGTCGTTTCTGGTCATCGCGGAAATTATCAGCCTGGGGGATAAGAGACTGAACCGGAAGATATCGGAGGTGTTGAACAACTTTCTGGATCACATCAAGAATATTATATCGGCGGGCATCAAAACGGGAGCAATCCGAGAAGATATTGACGTAGATATGGCGGCGACGACCTTCTTCGGCATGCTTCAGGGGTTGGTCACCATATGGTCCTTGAGAGGTTTTCCCTCCGCGTTGGAAATAAAATATGAATCGATGTGGGACATCTTCCTGGAGGCGATCAGGAAAAAAGAAAAAAAACCCGCCTAAAATCTTCCCTCAATACGAATAGGGGGCCACCGTTTCCGGTGAAGCAGCTCCGCTCCTTCAATGCCTGCTCTGGGAAATCCTTTGTCTGCGGTGCGACCGCGGAATTTTTTCCTTTGCGGCATTTGCCGCAACCCTTCCGTGACGGGTGGTTACTCGCTCTGGACGAAGGTTCGGCGTAAAGGCAAAGGGCCTCCATGGCCCGGGGGTTCGCTCCCGCCATGGCGGGATTGGAACCATGAGGCGCTGGTTTCTTCGGGGACGGGGCGGGGGCCAAGGCCTCCCGCCTCCTTTGGCGGAAGCTCAGTCCGTTCACCGGGGCTATGGGCTTCCCGGCCGATGCTTCCGGCGCGTACCGCCCGAACCCCCAGGCCACAACAAA
>Ga0315278_10007315_pt1 | contig 10082 bp, 5 predicted proteins | sample YL17G06_0_MG_FD_203880 | JGI IMG/M metagenome (GOLD analysis project Ga0315278, IMG submission 203880) | Sediment microbial communities from Yellowstone Lake, YNP, Wyoming, USA - YL17G06_0 | ecosystem: Environmental > Aquatic > Freshwater > Lake > Sediment | place: USA: Wyoming | collected... | reverse complement strand
GACCTGATCCGCGAACTGGCTAAGGTTCTGGGCGGCGCTGTAGGATCTTCACGCGCGGCTGTGGATGCGGGTTGGATTTCCTATTCCCACCAGGTGGGACAGACCGGTAAAACCGTGTGTCCCAAACTTTATATCGCCTGCGGTATCTCCGGCGCCATACAGCACCTCGTGGGCATGCGCTCCTCTGATGTGATCGTGGCGATCAATAAAGATCCCCAGGCGCCCATCTTCAAAGTGGCGACGTTCGGCATTGTGGGAGACCTGCATGAGATTGTCCCTGCCATGATCAAGCGCTTCCCCAGGTCGGATGGGTAACGTCCAAAAAATCAGTTGCTTTCCCCTGGGACCCGGGCTTAATGTCATCTGTTAAATAATTGATGATAAATCCAATTGAATAAAGAAACTGGAATTCCAGGTTCAGACAGGATTCATGGACTTATGAGGCTTTCCAGAACCTCTTATCTCATTTTAGAAATTATCCTGATTCTTATCATTATTCTTGGCGTTTTTATTCTCATCATCCGTGATTTAAAAAAAGTCTCCGAGCTTCTTTACCACCCTTATTCCTTCTTCCTTCTGTTTGTTGTCATACTTGAATATATCATCCTCAAGGGGATGGACCGCTCGAGGATTTACAAACTGGAAGTTGAAAGATTGAAGAAGAAGCGCCGGAAAGATATGGAGTTTCACGTCCGGGTGGAAAAGCAGATCCGGGAAATACAGAAATACACGGAGGATCCGGATGCCAGGGAAGAACTCAAGTCTCGCCTGACAAAAATCCTGAATGAGTTCAAAGAGTTCTAAGAGAAAAGATGTGTTCAATGTTGCCATCGAATTCAGTCGGAATTGTCGAGACGCAATACGTCAGCTTGAACGAGCCTTTTGAGCTGGAATGCGGACAGTCTCTGCAGCAGGTGCAGATTGCGTATGAGACCTATGGAACCCTGACCAGGGAACGGGATAACGCCATTTTGATCATTCATGCTTTATCCGGGGATGCCCATGCAGCAGGATATCATTCTGACAAGGATCGTAAAGCCGGATGGTGGGATTCCATGATCGGTCCTGGCAAGGCGTTCGATACGGACAAATTCTTTGTGATTTGTTCGAACAACCTGGGCGGTTGCATGGGCACCACAGGGCCCAGCTCCACTAATCCCAGGAGTCATACTCCTTATGCCCTTTCTTTTCCCCCTTTCACCATCACGGATATGGTCATGCTGCAGAAAAAACTGGTTGAACATCTGGGACTTGAAAGGCTGGTCACTGTGGTGGGCGGATCCATGGGAGGCATGCAGGCATTGGAATGGAGCATCCGATACCCTGAGTGCATCGAATCCTGCATTATTATTGCCTCAGCAGCCTCTTTAAGCGCCCAGGCATTGGCGTTCGATGCTGTGGGCCGGAATGCGATCATGTCAGACCCGACGTGGAATAATGGGGATTATTACGGCAAAACCATTCCTGCGAGCGGACTTTCTACCGCTCGTATGCTCGGCCACATCACGTATCTGTCCACAGAATCCATGGAATCCAAATTCGGCAGGGAGAAAAAGGAGAAAACCAGCGCGGAAAATTACTTCTCCACGGAATTCCAGGTGGAATCCTATCTCAGTTACCAGGGACAAAAATTCACAGAACGATTCGATGCCAATTCCTACCTTTACATTACAAAGGCGATGGATGATTACGATGTGCCGGCACGCTACGGCTCCCTGGAAAATGCATTTAAAAATGCAGGCGATTTGAAATTCTGCATTACATCCATCTCCTCAGACTGGCTGTTCCCCACGTCCCAATCGCTTGAGATGGTGCGCGCGCTCCGCAGCAGGGACTGCGATGTCACCTTCTTTGAAATGCAGTCCCAATATGGCCATGACGCCTTTCTCCTGGAAACCGAGACTCTCACGAAACTCATCCGGGCTTTTCTCAAGCGCATAAAAATGGCGCCGACTTCTCAGGTCAAAGAGGATCAAATCATTCCCGATCTGCCGCGGGGCGTTCTGATCCGGCCGGATTACAGGTTGATCTTTCATCTGGTGAAAAAGGGCAAAAAGGTTCTGGACCTCGGGAGCGGCGATGGCAGACTCCTCCACCTTCTCATGAATTATAAGGCGGTGCGCGGGTACGGCGTGGAAATCGATCCGGATATGGTGATCAAATGTATTGACGTTGGAATTCCGGTTGTCCAGGGCAACATCGAAACAGGACTCTCGGAATATGCTGACAAGACCTTCGATTATGTGATCCTGAACCAGACGCTTCAAGCCACCGTGAACCCGGAGCGGGTTCTCAAGGAAATGATGCGCATCGGCAGGCGGGTCATTATCGGATTCCCCAACTTTGGGAACTGGAAAATCCGGCTGAAGATGCTCTTCCATGGCGTGATGCCGATTTCAGACACCTTGCCGGACAAATGGTATGAAACGCCCAATATTCACCTTTTTACCTTGCGCGATTTCCGGGAGATATGCCTGAATCTCGGCGTGCGCATTATTGATTGTTATTCTCTCAGAGGCCACAGGATCAAAAGGTGCGGGTTGTTCCCCAATCTCCTTTCCGATGTGTGTATTTTCGAATTGGAAGGATTGTAAGAAAAGATTGTGAATCCGGGGGAACAGGCGTCTTATCTTTTTTTTATGAATGGGAGGATTATCCAATGATACAGGACAACCAATGGGTTGCCTTACTCCTGCCTTCCGATCTCCGCAATCTGACAGGGGAAGAACTCACCGGAAAAATCAGGGAGATCAAGGCCCAGCAGGGGGAAAGGCTTGCCATTCTGGCGCATCATTATCAAAAGGACGAGATTATAGATCTGGCAGATCACAGGGGCGATTCCCTTGCTCTGGCGCGGCTCAGCTTGAAGCTGAAAAAAACGGAATTTATCGTATTTTGCGGCGTGGAATTCATGGTGGAAACAGCCGCAATCCTCTGCCGTCCGGATCAGAAGGTGATTTCCCTCGCGCCGAACGCCGGATGTCCCCTTGCGGATATGGCGAAACCGGAGGATGTTCTCATTGCCTGGGAAGAGCTGGCGGGAATCGTGAATATCAAAAAAGTGATCCCAATCACGTACATTAATTCCTCTTCGGAGATTAAAGCCTTTTGCGGGGAGCGGGAAGGAATCGTCTGCACCTCATCCAATGCCGGCAAGGTGATCAAGTGGGCGCTGGCAAAGGGGGAGCGTGTTCTGTTTTTACCCGATGAAAACCTCGGCAGAAATACCTGCAACTCCCTCGGCATCCCCAGGGAGAAGACCGCGGTCTGGAATCCGGAACTCCCGGCAGGAGGATGCGAAAGAGACGAGATCAAGGCCGCCACTGTCATTTTGTGGAAGGGATACTGCCATATTCACACAGTCTTCACTTCCCAACAGGTCCGGATGGCGCGGGAGAACTATCCGGGCTGCAAGATCATTGTTCATCCGGAATGCGTGGAAGAGGTGGTGAATGCGGCCGATGCAGTGGGATCCACATCTTATATTATCGCCTATGTGGAAGAAGCGCCTCCTGGGAGCACTGTTGTGATCGGCACAGAGATGAATCTGATCAGGCATCTTGCCAGGGAGCATCCGGACAAAACCATTATGGAACTCTCCGACTCCGAGTGCCCGGACATGGCGCGCGTGAATCTCCGAAACCTCTACTGGATTTTGAAAAACCTCGGAGAAGTCAATGTGATCCAGGTGGAGGATCAGATCAAAAAATTCGCCAAACACGCCCTGGACCGCATGCTTGCTATAAAATAAGGGAGGGAAAGGATACCCGCTTTGGATCTCTATGTAGAATTGAATAATATTTTGGACTAATTGAAAGACAATATATTGGAGCAATAAAAAATGTCCTCTTATAAGATTTATCTTTTTCTTATGATGTGTCTTTTTGCTTTTGCCTTATCCTCTTCCCATGCCGTTGAGATGATCGTTGACAACAGCGATCCTTCAGTGACTGTGAGCGGCGCTTGGACAACCGACACCTCGAATTGCTTCGGTGACAACAAGTTTACCCATGGACAGGGGAGCGATACGGATAAAGTCACCTGGACCGCATCCCTCCCTTCCGGATGGTACATTGTGTATTTCAGGATGAATACAAACACCACTTATGCCACGGATGCCCGTTACACTATTGTGCATCGCGATGGAACAGCGAATCTGACTTTAAACCAGCAGCGCGACTCCACTGGATGGTTCGTCCTCGGCGGCGCATACTATTTCGATGGCGGTACAACAGTCACTCTCTCAGCCCAATTTACATCCGGCGATGTTGTGGTCGCGGACGCCCTCCAGTTTTGGTCCGTATTTTCCTTTGTCCAGATGTCCGATTCCCATGTGGGATATACCAGGGGAACAGCCAATACAATCGCTGTGGTGAATGAACTCAAGACCCAGGCAAAAGTCCCGATGGGGACTTATGGTTTTGACGCCCCGCCTCCCAGCTTCGCCCTTCATTCCGGCGACTTCACGGAATATGGCCAGGAATACTGGTCCACACTGATGGGCGTCTTCTCTGATATGCCGTTCAATGTGTACTTCAGCCAGGGCAATCATGACTCAACCTGGAGCTCCTGCAAGGAGAGACTCAAGGAAAAGTACGGGAAATCTCCCTATGCATTCGATCATTATGATCGGGGTGAGAGATATCATTTCGCATGCCTGAATTCGACCGTGATCCAAAGCCCGCGCGGAAGCTTTTCCCGCGAGGAACTCGATTGGCTTGAACAGGATCTGGGTTCCCTGGAGCCTGACACCCCTGTGTTTTTGAATTTTCATCACCCCATCAACGGCGCATCGGATCCCAAGCCTTTCGATTCATATCGGCTTCTTGAAGCGCTCCGTCCTTTCAGGGTGCTTGCCATTTTCTATGGCCATGGACACAGCTTCAACCAGACAACATTCGACTCTGTGCGTATTATTCAAGGCGGAAGCACATACAATGACAGCACGGATATAGGCGGATATAACGTCATTGCCGTTACACCCGGCCGCATCTATGTCGCGAAAAAGATCGTGGGGGACGCGGCTGGATCGAGTCTTTTGAATATGACCATCCCGGGCGCTCCTGTGTATCTGAGAATTACAGTCTCATCTCCTGCCAAAGATTCGATTCTCAAAGGTTCAACATTGACTGTGACAGCCTCGATCTCCGGCACGTCCAATACTGTCACAGCCGTGGATTTTGAATGGAATGGTGATGATGTATGGCGCCCGCTCTCCGGCTCCGGCATGGGACCTTATACCGGGAACCTGGATCTGTCCTCAGCTGTTCACGGCAGGCACTGGATCCGGGTGCGTTTCACCATGGATTCCGGAGGCCCCTGGTATAAAATGGCGCAGTTCTGGCATTGGGACGATTTCCCCAAAGCCAGGTGGATCGTGGATCTGGAGGCAAGCAGTTTGAGCATGCCTGCCATTAATTCCGAAACTGTATATGTCGGTTCGAATGGGGGAAGCCTTCTGTGTCTCAGAAAATTGACCGGGCAGAAGCTTTGGAAATATGAGGCGCCGTCGGATGTGGTATCCTCTCCGGATACTGCAGGAGGCCGAGTGGTCTTTGGTTGCGGCGACAGCAAGGTGTATTGCCTGGATGCCAAGACCGGAGAGAAACTCTGGGACAAAACCTGCGCCGGTCCTGTGTATGGTCCTCCAACCATTGACGGGAATTCCGTTTTTATTGGAACCATTGGATCAGGAGAGCCGGGTTCGCGTTACCTGTATTCCCTGGATCTTTACACGGGTAACGAAAACTGGAAGTTTCCCACTGAGAATGCGATTGAGATGAAACCGGCAGTGCTCGACAATGCGGTGTTTTTCGGCGCATGGGATACCTATTTTTATGCAGTGGACGCCCAGACCGGGATCCAGAAATGGCGCTACAGGCGAAACTCAAACCGTTATTACAGCCCGGGAGACAGCTGGCCCGCGGCATCGAGCGAAGCGGGAATGGTGTTTGTTGCGGACAGGCAATATTACCTCAGCGCCATCAATATCTCAACCGGAATCGGAGACTGGGTCCGTCCGTCTGTGTCCTCCCAGGGGCTTACTCCTGATGGAAAGGGCCTTCTCCAGCGCCTGACGACCGGGAATCTTGAAAGAACAGTCTTTGACAATACAACCCCGGCAGAGTGGAGCGCGAACGCCAGCCTGGATTCCGCGCCTGTGGCGCCGATCTCAAGACGCTTATGCACCGCGATCGTGAATCAGGACGGCCTGGTAACTGTTCTCAATCTCGATGACGGAACAATCGTGTATCAGTTCCAGATTGGAAGAGGCTATGAACTCCACCCCGTGAATATCGACGTCAATGGCGATATCTATGCCTCCACATACGAGGGATTTGCCTTGTCTGTTACAAACAACGACCTGTCGAATATGGAAGCCTGGTCGTATTATTGAAAAAGAATGAAAGATATTGCATGAAGGAGGAAGGATTTATGGCGGAAAAAGTGAAAGATCCGGTTTGTGGAATGGAGATAAACAAGGAGAAGGCAAAAGGCCCGGTTGTTCACAACGGAACAAGTTTTTATTTCTGCTGCGATGGATGCAAGGGAAAATTCGAAAAGGATCCCAAAAAATTCGCAGGGAAATAACGAAATTCAATATCCCTTTCATTGATTCTACCGATCGATCCGGCTGATTGTCGCTTCTTTTTGAGGAACTAATCCGTGAATCTGAATAAACTGCAAAAATATATCCTCGATGAAATTTCCTTATCCAAAACCTTTATCGCCCTTGAACACAGAATCATCGAAAGAAAAAATACATCCATAACAGGGCTCTTCGGTTCCGCCCTTGCCTGTATTATTGCGACGCTTCGCTGCAAAACCTCGGCGCCCTTCTGCATTGTCACAGCCAAACAGGAACGCGCTGATGAGATCTTCGACGACCTGGAGTTCTTCGGCTGCGACTCTGTATTCCACTTTCCATCTTGGGAAGTCCTTCCCTATGAACCGGATGAGCCCCACATGGATATTGCAGCCAAGCAGCTGGATACATACGGCGCGCTCCTGGAGATGAATCGGGGAAAGACCTGGCCTGCGGAAGAAGCCCCCATTATTGTGGCCCCCCTGGATGCCCTGTTTCCACAAATCCTGTCCCTGGATTTCTTTGAAACGCTCTGCCTGAAACTCTCCTGGGGAGAAGAAATGAATATAGAGGATCTGGCAAGGAGGCTCTCGGACATCGGATATTCCCGAACCCCCATGGTGGAGGCAAGGGGGGAGTTCAGTATCCGCGGCGGCATTGTGGACATCTTTCCCCTGAATCTTCCCGATCCAGTCAGGCTCGATCTTTTCGGCAGGGAGATTGAATCCATCCGGTTTTTCGATCCCTATACCCAGCGTTCCTTCAAGAGCGACGAGAACGGGGAAAGCATCACAATTGCCCCGGCGCAAATCTTCGGCATGATCCATAAGTCTGTGGAGCGGAAAATCCCCCTGGCGCCTTTTTTCCCATGCCTTGCGCCCGGCACGATCCTCATCTTTGACGAACTTGCTGCATTCCCGGAGATGAGCAGGCATTTTGAAGAACTGTTGGAACGGCAGTACTTTGAAGCCAGCGCCCGTGGGGAGGAACACATCCCGCCCCACATACTCTATACGGATTGGCAGACCCTCTCCAGCGAGTCGGGAAAGTTTCAATTAATCTCCCATACCGCCCTTCCCGTTTACGGATCTTCCGGGGACGAATCCCTTCGTTTTGTGACAAGTTCCTTCCATGAAATGGAGCCCTCCCTGGATTATTACATGGATCTTATGAAAAGAAGACAGGACGAGGATTTTACCGTATGTGTGGTTTGCGACAACGAAGGACAGCTGCAACGGTTTGATGAACTCCTGCGCGAGCGGGAACTCAGCGCGTTGAAGTTCGATCCGGCAAAGCCCGATTCTGCAACCTGGAAATCTCAAATCCAGCCGGGGGAACTGAAGGATATCATCCTGTCTGTGGGCAGCCTGCATGAGGGATTCCTTGTCTCCGAGGCAAAGATCCTTCTCCTGACGGATCGCGAAATCTTCGGACGGTACAAGCGCCGACATATTTACCGCAAGATATACAAAGGCACGCCCATCTCCGCTCCCTCGGAGATCAAACGGGGGGATTATATCGTGCATCTGGAGCACGGGATCGGCCAGTTTCTCGGGATCCGCACACAGAATATCGACGGCCGCAACGTGGACCTACTGGAACTGCTTTATGCGGACAATGCCAGACTCCTGGTGCCTGTGGAGAGGATTAAAAGCGTTCAGAAATATTCCCTTGTGGAAAATGTGCAGCCGCCGCTTGATGAACTGGGCTCCAAACGGTGGCTCCAGCGAAAGAAGAAAACCGAGGAAAAAATCGAAAACATGGCGCGGGAACTCCTGATACTTTATGCCCAGCGTGAAATCGCCAGAAGCTATACATTCAGCCCGGACTCCGTGTGGCAGAGCGAATTTGAGTCCTCCTTTATTTATGAGGAAACGCCGGATCAACTCACTGCCATCCAGCAGGTGAAGAGAGACCTGGAAGAGGATAAACCCATGGACCGGCTCGTGTGCGGCGACGTGGGATATGGCAAAACCGAGGTGGCAATCCGCGCGGCATTCAAGGCCGTGCAGGAGCATAAGCAGGTGGCCGTTCTCGCGCCCACCACCATCCTGTGCCAGCAGCATTACAATACCTTCTCTGAGCGATTTGCAGAGTATCCCTTCAAGGTGGAAATGCTGAGCCGATTCCGCACCCATACGGAACAGAAGAAAATCCTTCAGAGACTCAAAAACGGTGAAATCCATATCATCATCGGAACGCACAGGCTTTTGTCCAAAGATGTGGCGTTTTCCGACCTGGGCCTGGTGGTGGTGGATGAGGAACAGAGATTCGGCGTCAGGCATAAAGAAAGGCTGAAAGAACTTCGCACCACGGTTCATTTCATGACCCTCACCGCAACGCCCATCCCGCGTACCCTGTATATGGCTCTTTCAGGTCTTCGCGACCTGAGCATCATCAACACCCCGCCTCCCAACCGCCTTCCCATCAAAACAAAAATCATCCACTGGGATGACGAACTCATCCGCGAGGCGATCATGCGGGAGATGAACCGCGGAGGACAGATCTTTTTTGTCCATAACCGCATCAACAATATTGACCAGATGGCGCGCAGGCTTCAGGACATTGTTCCGGATCTCAAGATCTGCATCGGCCATGGCAGGCTCCATGAACACGAGCTGGAACAGGTGATGATTGATTTTATCGATCGGAAATATGACCTGCTTCTTTCCACAACCATTATTGAGAACGGTCTGGACATCCCGAATGTGAATACCATCATCATTAACCGCGCCGACGCCTTCGGACTGGCGCAACTTTATCAACTCCGCGGCCGCGTGGGCAGGGATGTAAAAAAGGCTTATGCCTACCTGATCACGCCCCATGGAGAACCCATCACAGACGCCGCGGTCAGGCGCCTGGCTGCCATTGAGGAATTCACGGAACTGGGCGTGGGATTCAATATCGCCATGCGAGACCTGGAAATCCGCGGCAGTGGAAATATCCTGGGAAAAGAACAGCATGGTTGCATCATGTCCGTGGGATTCGATTTCTATTGTAAACTCCTCGAGAAAACAGTCAAACGGCTGAAAGGGGAGAAGGTGGAAGAGGAAAGACCTGTGGAGATCAAATGGAGTGTGGAAAGTCAGCTGCCGGCAGATTATATCCCAGTGGAATCCCAGAGGGTGGGGATTTACAAAAGACTCTCGGAGGCGGCATCATCGGAAACAATCCGGGATATCAGGGAGGAACTCAGGGATCGTTATGGAGAGTTGCCCGGACCTGCGGAGAATCTCTTGAAAATAGCCGAATTGCGCGTGCTGGCTTCAATAATCGGTTTAAGCAAAGTCATTCTGACTTCCGAGGGATTCAAAATGACGGATGGGACGGAAAAGGACATCATCCAGCTCCGCGACAACTTCGATGAGGCAAGGATGCATACGGGCGAACCCTTCCGTATCAAGGTTGAGGATCCCAAAACCCTCTCCATCGTGTATCCCTCCTGGTCCTCCGCGCCCCAACTCGATAAAGCGCTGAAATTACTTTCCCATTTTCC
>Ga0315278_10007305_pt1 | contig 10089 bp, 4 predicted proteins | sample YL17G06_0_MG_FD_203880 | JGI IMG/M metagenome (GOLD analysis project Ga0315278, IMG submission 203880) | Sediment microbial communities from Yellowstone Lake, YNP, Wyoming, USA - YL17G06_0 | ecosystem: Environmental > Aquatic > Freshwater > Lake > Sediment | place: USA: Wyoming | collected... | reverse complement strand
TCCCGAAGGGGAACTCGTATTCGACGTCGGCGCATGCGCGGGCGTAGTGGGCAAGCTCTTCCTTCTGATGGTCACGAAGCCGGAGCTTGGCGGAAGTCAGGCCCAGGTCCGTGTACCATTTGTAGCGCTCACCGCGCCAGTATTCGTACCACCGGTCAGCCTCGGAGGGATGGCAGAAGAACTCGAGCTCCATCTGCTCGAACTCCCGGCTGCGGAAAGTGTAGTTGCGAGGGTTGATCTCGTTACGAAAGCTCTTGCCGATCTGCGCGATGCCGAAGGGCGGCTTGATCCGGCTCGTATCCAGCACATTTCTGTAGTTGGCAAAGATGCCCTGGGCCGTCTCGGGACGGAGGTACGCGACGCTGCTGGAATCCTCCATGGCGCCGACAAAGGTCTTGAACATCATGTTGAATTTGCGGGCATCGGTCAGCATGCCGCCGCAGGCGGGACACAGGCTCGCAGCACCTTCCGGGACTTGATCGCCACGGAAGATTGTCCAGACTGTCCTGTCCGCCTGGTCCTCCAGACGACGGCGGGTTTTGCTGTTTGCTTTCGCAATCACCCCGGCTCTGACCAGTTGCTCGTCGTCGCTCTCCACGCCGGCAAAGACCAAGACGTTCTCCGGCTGGCCGGGAAGAACCGCCCGGACGGTGAAGACCTTGTCTGCACGGAACCGTGCCTTGCAGTTCTTGCAGTCGACCAGCGGATCGTTGAAGTTCACCACGTGGCCGGACGCCTCCCACACCCTGGGATTCATGATGATCGAGCAGTCCAGGCCGACGACATCGCTGCGCTTGAGCACGAGGTCCTGCCACCAGGCTTCCTTGATGTTTCGCTTGAGTTCCACGCCGAGCGGGCCGTAATCCCAGAATCCGTTTATTCCGCCGTAGATTTCCGACGACGGGAAAATGAAGCCGCGCCGTTTGCAGAGGGAAACCAGCTTGTCCATCAGTTCGTTCGCTTTCAGTGTCATATCCTCTCCAAAAGGGTGTTTTTATCTCGGCGGCGGCGGGGGGGCAAGAGAATTCCTGACACCGCCCCTTGTGGGCGGAGAAAGTGTGAATGAATCGCTCGGTTCATATGTGCCGGCCTTTCAGGCCTCAATTCTGTTTGTCGTCTCTAACCACGCGCTTACGCGCGTGGCTACTTACTGCCGGCGCTTCGCGTCTCATTTCTTTTCCCATTCGGTCGAAGCACAATGCTGCCAAATACTTCCAGGCCAGCCTCGAAGAGGCGGCAGTGCGTAGGCCCGGCCGTTAGGCCGGGATTAGGAATGAAGATGGATTCGAGCGCCGAAGGCGCGGCACAGGAAACACACGGCAGGCTGAGACACCGCGACCTTTTACCAGCCTCGGAGCTCGGCCAGGCTAGTTGGTTTGATTCCGCGAACCGATTCCATATAGAATCAATCCTGTCACAGGCAGAAACCCGGAGTATCTCGCGGCGGGTGATGCGGGATGCGGCGAGCGCTGTTCTTTGACGCCTTGCACCCGGTCCTCCCGGCACTCCTTTCAACCATCATTTTGTCGAGAGCTCTCTATGGACATAGCAGGCAAGACAGTACTCGTTCTGGGCGGCTGGGGCCTCGTCGGTTCCGCTATCTGCCGGAAGTTCATGGAGGAGAATCCCAGACGTATGGTCATCGCATCGCTCCGGAAAGAGGAGGCTCTGGAGGCGGTCGAGGCGCTCCGCAAGGAATACCCGAAGGCGGGCAGGGATTTCTTCGTTCCCTGGTGGGGCAACATTTTTGCCCGCGAGGCGCTGAAGGAGCTCTCTCGCGAGGAGATCCTGAGCGATGAAAAGCGCAGGGCGATGCTCATCTCGGACATACTCGACGAATTGAGTGAGCCTGTGCTGAAGCGCTCGAGCCTCTACCGGCTGCTTCAGAAGTACAAGCCGGAGATCGTGGTGGACTCCATCAACTCTGCCACCGCCATAGCCTATCAAGACCTGTTCCAGGTCTCACGCTCCGTGCTCAAGGAGCTGAAAGCAACGCGGGAGGCGAGGGGCCCCCGCACCCCGGCCGAACTGCACAACCTCGTCACTGCCACGGAGCGGCTCCTCTGCACCCTCTACGTCCCGCAGTTGATCCGCCATATCCAGCTGATGTACCGGTCGATGAGAGAGGCCGGCACCAAGATCTATCTGAAGATCGGGACCAGCGGCACCGGGGGAATGGGATTGAATATTCCCTACACCCACAGCGAGGAAAAGCCGTCGAGCATGCTCCTCTCCAAGTCCGCCGTGGCCGGAGCGCACACTCTGCTTCTTTTCCTGATGGGGCGCACGCCGGATGCGCCGATCACAAAGGAGATCAAACCCGCGGCGGCCATCGCGTGGAAACGCATCACCTACGGCAGGGTAATGAAGCGGGGAACGCCGGTCCGGCTCGTCGACTGCGCGCCGTCCCGGGCCGTGAAGCTCGACTCCAGGCTGAAACTGCATATGGACGGAGTCGCGGTCCCGACCGGCCGTGTCCTGAAATCCGTGTTTATCGACACCGGCGAAAACGGCATTTTCTCGCGCGGGGAGTTCGAAGCGATCTCCTCTCCCGGCCAGATGGAGTTCGTGACGCCCGAGGAGATTGCCGAAAGCACGGTATTCGAGATCAGGGCAGGCAACACGGGTCACGACATCATCAACGCCCTGGACAACGCGACGCTGGCGCCTACCTACAGAGCCGGCTTCATGTTCAACAGCGCCCTCACGCAGATGATGAAGCTGGAACGTGCGCACAAGGTCCACAGCGTTGCTTTTGAGATGCTCGGCCCGCCTCGACTCTCGAAGCTCCTTTACGAAGCCTACCTGCTGAAGCGCTCCTTCCCGAACATGCGTACGGTCGCGGACTCCGAGCCGAACAACATGAGCCGGAGGATCACCCGTCTGATCGGAAAAGACGTACGGCTGCGCTCAGAAATCATCTCCATCGGCATCCCGATTCTTCTTCCGGATGGCAGATCGCTGCTGCGTGCCGCCGAGATAAAGATCCCGCCCTACCGCGGCGAAGGAGAGCTTCCTGTCACTTCCTCGAATGTCGACAAGTGGGCCCACGACGGCTGGGTTGATCTCAGGGTGCAGAACATGAGGCGCTGGCAGAGGCGCATGCGCGACATCATAAGGATGGTGGAGAAGCTGCCGGAGAGTGAAACGAGTTCACGCACGCTGGACAACCGGGAGTACTGGAGCAACTTCTCCGAGATAGACCCGGGCAAGCTCTGCGGGTGGATCTTCACCTATGAGGAGAAGGGCAAGCGCATGAAAGCATGATGGGGGCCAATCGACGATATCTTCGAAATCGGCGTCGGTATCGGTATCGACCTGGAGCTAACCATAATCCTGGGGCCCTTCGGCTATTAATACTCTCGAATCCCGATTCCGATTGCGACGCCGATTCCGATCCCGACAGCGAGCATTCCTTCCGCTTGACCGCGAAGTCTCGTGTCACCCACGGCTCGCCGGAGCGGCAGAGCCTTCAGGGTCGCACGGCCAAAGGCTGTCGTTTTAGATTGGAATAAGGGAAACCGGTCGGGGCAGGCAAGCCCGGGTTCAGATGCCGCCTGATGGCTGCATCGCAAACCGCATAGCCCCAGTTGATCAGCTGTTCCTGGAGGCCGGGTCCCATCTTCTTCAACCGCGTGGCAATGTTGGCAAGAGCTGTCGTCTTCTCGATCGGGAGCGGCAGCGAGTCCGGCAGCTGATAATCAGCGATGTCACTGCCTATACCCCAGTAGGCGCCCTTCCTTTTTCCGGTTTTGAGAGAATCGACAACCTGCCGCTTGCGCAGGCTTCTCACCTGGTTGTCGATCAGATCGTAAACTCGCAGCGCATGCCGCGGCCAATCACCCTTTGGCTCGGGCTCGGCCCGCATTCCGCTGCCTCCATCGCTGACCAGGACTGTGTTGTAGCGCTTCCATGCAGTCTCGAGCCCCAGGTTGTCATACACGCCGCCGTCGGTCAGGACTACATCGGTCGTGTATGGCTCCACGTGGAGGTCCTCTCCCGGTCCCGGCGGGCTGAATTCCGTCGTCCTGAGGTTGAGCCTCACCGGTGAGAGCACGGGCGGAAAAGCAGAAGAAGCCGCAACCGCAAGGGCCAGCTCAATCCGGGGATTCCGAACCTCGCCGACACGGTAGTCGCGCATGTAGGGTTTCATGAAGCGCCAGAGTGCGCCCGACTGGACATTTGTGGCATTGATCACAAAGCGGGGAGGATCGTCGGGCAGGTCTTGAAGCGTAGAATCACCGAACAGGTGCTTCTTGTATGCGGCGGCCACTCTCTCAGAAATCGAGCCCGGCAGGAGGAGGCCGCCGATGATGGCAGGTTCATCTATCGTCTTTCCGGCCAGAGACCGGATAGGGGCAACGACTGCGGCCTCAAAACGCCGGCTTACACCATCGGCATCGAAGGCCAGCTTTGACCAGTTCAACCCGAGGACGCCGGCGCTTATGGAGCCGCCGGATACACTGGAGATTCGTTGTATTGAAGGCAGGCAGCCCGCTTCGTTTAGACGCCAGAGGGCACCCAGGTGGAACAGCATGGCCCGGTACCCGCCTCCCGAGAGACAGAGCGCCACGCCGTCCGCCGGCCCAGGGCGTGCCCTGTCGGGCTCGATAATAGTGACTGGAGACGACAGGTCAGGCATTTCAGTCTTCGGCATTTCATCCTTCCACTGTCAGGATCCTTTCTGAGAGACCGGACCGGCCGGCAGCCCGACGACTGACTGCCTGACTGCGACGAAAGCCGGGACAGGCCGCTTGCCGGCGAGAAACTCGTCTGCCCAGGATTTCGGCGCCGAACCCCGCAGTATTGTCACTTCCAGGTGCGCCAACGGTTCGGCCTTCAGGCCGAAATCAAGCGCGCAGGCAGCCTCCAGGAAAAGGAGCGATCCAAGTTCACGAATATTCGGGCCCTGCCCCCGGAACAAATCACTCAGGCCGCTGTTGAATGTTCGGGTCACGTTCTCGCCAAACCCGGCCATGGATTCCAGCGCTTCAACCGGGCCGGTGCCGGCGGACCTTCGAAACTCCGCCATCGCACGCCCGGCTTCGCATGCGTGGCGGATGGCCTGAGCCTCGGCGAACAGCAGACTCCGGGTCAGGAGATCGTTGCCCGTCGGATCGAACGCCATTTCGCGCAGCCGATCCAGGTGGGCCGGACTGTAGTCATCGGCGTACTCCCGCAGTCCATCGGCCTCGAGGAGCAGATCGCGGACCTGCTTCATCCGCGGCAGAAGTGCGGCCCCGGTGGCACCATGGAATATCATGGCCCGGCGTTTCGCGTGATCACGGTAATCCCAATAAAGGTCCTCATTCGTATCGAGATCCAACCTGCCGCCACTCGACGAGATCGAGGTGGAGACCGGCAAAGCCTGATAGACAAGCACCTGGGCGGCGATGGCGGATTCGGCTGCCACGAAACGATGCGGGTCCTGGAAATAGCACGACGGGATGATCCTGCGCAGGGTGCGCTGCAACGCGCGCGACATCTCCATGTAGCGAATGTCCTGTTTGCTTTCGGGGGATTCCCGCCATGCAGCAACAACGATCCCGGGCAGGCTCACGCGCAGGGAAAGCAGCGTGTTGCCAAGGTATCCGGGACTGTTACCATTGGCCTGGCCGGCATGCCTTTCGAGGTCAGCAACCCATGCCGAGAGCGTTGCCTTGTCCCCCGATTGAGCGCCTCCGAACGAACGTGGAAAATAGTGCGATGCAAGAGGCTCCAGATGCTGGCGAAGCTGCAGGGCGCGCATCGAAGGAAACGCCATGCGGAAGGCATAGCTGAACGCCATGTCGTTGTCGAGTTGCGCCGGCGTTGCGAAGATGCGCACCGACTCACCGGCATCCGCGACGACCTTGCCGGAAATCGCCATATTGCTGCGCCACCTGTGTCGCGCCCTTATCTCGTCCCGGGCTCCGAGCTCAAACACGAAGAGCCGCCCGCCCTCTTCGACAACGGTCATCCTGGCCAGCGCATTTGTCATCCGCGCTACGCTGCCGGTGAAGTACGGGAGGTTGATCTCGACGTTACTTTGGCGCCGGATTCCGTGAGTGAGCACGGCCTTCCGCAACGTGATGCCGGGACGGCTTGTCAGCAGAACCGCGCGCAAGTCTCCGTCGATGACGCATGCAAGCAAATCGGCGAGGTCCGGGGCTCGGGAAAAATCGAAGCAGATGTCAAGCAGGGCGGTTTGCGTACTGGCACTCGAGTAAGCAGCTGCAAACGAGACCGAATAGGTCTCGTTCAGCGCCGAAAGGGCTGAATCGAAAAGATCCTGGGCTTCCCGGTCAAGAAACTCGAGCGTTTTGCGGATTTGATCCAGCCCCTCAAGGCACAGCTTCTCGCCGAGGAACCTGGTGAGCTTCTCCTTCAGCCACAGATCAAGGCTTTCGAGCGAAGCTCCGTCGATCACTTCGCGCACACGGTCGAGATGCAGTTTGCGGTCGACATAGCAGACCAGCTCTTCGAAAACCTTGCCCTCGAAGATAGCGAGAGTGGAGGCAGCTGCCTTCCGCACGGCGCCGGTTGTATCATCGTCAGCGAGCGCGGTCAGCAAGTCCCCGTCAACGACCGATTCCAGCCAGCGTCCGGCTGTCGTGTCGAAGAAAGCCGGATAACGGAGGCTTTCTTCGATCACCTGCCGGACCTCCGTTTCAGTCGGGCCGGTGAGCGCACGCAGAGCCGCGGCGAAGTCCCCGGCCGGTCTGCCGTCTGTTTTGCGCAACTCGGACCAGAGGAGGCTGCAGACCTGGTGGGGCAGCTCGCTCCACCGGTCAAGGAAATCCTGGATGCGAGCACGCACCGTCCCCAGTCTTGCAACCTCGTCACCGGCATGTTCGGATAACTGGTTTCTGGCGTAACTGGCGGCGAACCCGGCCAGCAGCTCGGGCAAAGGGACCGAGAGATCGGTCCACGCGCGGAACATCTGCAGATCTTTGATAACCTGGGCCCCGTGGAGTCCGAAGACCGCGGCGACGAAGTCATCGAGGTCGCCCGGCTGCAACCGGCCCGTTTTCCCGGTGACGCCGACGCTGGCGTTGAGGGCAAACTCCCAGCCTCGCCGGGCCATCTTCGACAGCTTTACGCGGACAATCCTGTCATCCGGATTGAGCGATTCCCGCGCCACAGCAAGGAGGTACTTCCCGCTTGCGCCCAAGCCGATCGTCGCATCGGCTGCAGCCTGGATGCGCAGGCCGATGTCTCCCGAAAGCTCCCCGAGGCTGATGTTCCGGATCCAGTTGTACTGGTACCCGAAGCGGGCTCCCAGCTTTACCGCAAACTCGCCATCCACCTCCGTAACCAGCCAGGTACCCGGCGCAAGGTCTTCCGGGGAAGTCACCTGGCCGGGCAGCATCCAATTGTCGAGGGTTGATTGCACCGCGTCGCGGGACGCGGGATCTTCGGCAAAACCCCGGATCACGGCGAAGAAGCCCTCTTGTTGCCCCTCGGCGCTGAACTTTATGTTCGACCCAAATCCGAGGCCAACGGAACCTTTGGCTGCGGCCTGGATGTCATAAGCCCAGTTGAGGACGACGTATCTCGAGACCCCATCCTCAGGCAAATCGAGTCCATCGAAAGTCTTGCCGTTCGGATCAAGGTCATTCCGCAGCTCGCTTGCAGTGGGGTAGACAGCCAAACCGCCTTCGATCCCGGCTCCGCCTCTGAAGCTGACCGTGCCTGCGCGGCTCCCCCCGAAACGGATCGGGCCAGTACCACTCTTGACGCCGGAGGATATTGTGCCCAGCTTTACGGTGCCGGGGGGAAACGGCGTGTTGCCGGCCAGAGCCGCGGCCACAACCGGAGCATCCGGGGCGGACACTTCAATTCCAGCTGACACCCTGCCGGCCAGAAACTTTCCATTTTTTGTGAAGTCAATAAACCCGTTTGATCCTGCGCGGCCCGTTCTGGGATCGCCCATGAATTCTCCATCCGCGTGAGCCGCCGGCTGGCTGCTTCAGTGAGAAGCCGAAAGCTCCTGGCAGTGTGCATGAGGGAGCAGAATGACATAGGATGACGTCTTGCCGCAAATCCGGAGATACACGGGCCGCGATTCAGCGTGGGAATCCGGGTGCGATATTGCCGTCTCGGTTTCTTTCGCCCCTCCAGGGCTCGACGATGTTGGTGCGCTCATCCCCGGGTTCGCTCTCGCTCACCCGGGGCTACTATCTGCCGCGCCTCCGGTGCTTACTGCCCGGCTGTTTCTGGAAGGGGACGACTCAAGAAGAGCAGGACACCGATGAGCGAACTTGGGACATCCTGCCCGGGCACGTCATTGCAGGATGTCAGGCCCCGGAGGGGCCAAAGAGACATAGCCGGGGGTGAGCGAAGAACGTGTGAATGAATCGCTCGGTTCATATGTGCCGGCCTTTTAGGCCTCGATTCTGTTTGTCGTCTCTAACCACGCGCTTACGCGCGTGGCTCCCCACTGACAGCTTGCGGAACTGCTGGTTTCGCAATCTGTTAGCGATACAAGTGACGATGCGCAAGAATCGTGGGCCGCTACTTACTGCCGGCGTTTCGCGCCTCATTTCTTTTCCCATTCGGTCGAAGCACAAGGCTGCCAATCACTTCCAGACCAGCCTCGAAGAGGCGGCAGTGCATAGGCCCGGCCGTTAGGCCGGGATTAGAAATGACAATGGATTCGAGCGCCGAAGGCGCGGCACAGGAAACCTGCAGCAGGCCTAAACGCTGCGATTTTTTAAGAGCTTCGAAGCGAGCCCCCGGTCGATCGCAGAAACCGATGAGCCCTGGAGGGGCAAAAGAGGGAGGGCGTGCGGGTGTCCTGCGCACCAGGATCAGTGTCTGAATCACAGATTCACGGGGCAGGTGGAGCCCTGGCTACGAAGAACGCCGGCCCCTCATGATGAGTCCATCAGGTGGAGCGATGCCCCTCTCTCTGTGCTAGACTGGAAGCTGTGCCCCCTCTTTGGGGCATCCTGAAATAGTTGCTTCCATCCCGGGCAAACGAACTGATGCTGAAAGAGACGAGGTATCCCATGGAAGAGAAAATCATGGTTTCGACCCTGGACCGTCGGAGATTCCTGAAGGGTGCCGTAGTAGCCCCCGCGCTCCTGGCCATGGATCATGCGGGATTCCAGGCCGTTCCGCCTGCAGGTCAGGACTCGACGGTCGAGGCGGAAAAGCCGCCTTTCAAGCTGCCGCCTCTCCCCTATCTTCAGGACGCGCTGGCGCCCCATATCTCGGCGCGCACCCTGGAGTTTCACTACGGCAAGCACCACCAGGCCTATGTAAACAACACCAACAACCTGGTGGACAAGACAGACCTGGCCTCTGCCACGCTCGAGGAGATCGTAAATAAAACGGCGGGAAACGCGGAAAAAATGGCGCTCTTCAACAATGCAGCCCAGATCTGGAATCACACATTCTATTGGAAGAGCATGAAACCCGGTGGCGGCGGCGCGCCATCCGGAATGCTCGCGCAGGAGATCCAGACTGCCTTTGGCAGCATGGAGAGTTTCAGGAAAGAACTCACCACAGCGGCAACCACCCAGTTTGGCAGCGGCTGGGCCTGGCTCGTTCTGGACGGCGCTTCACTCAAGGTGGTGAAAACGGGGAACGCGGACACTCCGCTCGCCCATGCCCAGGTTCCGCTCATCACCATCGATGTGTGGGAGCACGCCTACTACCTGGACTACCAGAATCGCCGCGCCGACTATGTCACGGCTTTCCTGGATCATCTCGCCAACTGGGACTTTGCCGCGGCGAATCTCGCCAGGGTCAAGGGGGCCTGACAACTTAGCTCGCTTCGCCCGCCGACCGCAGGGGCTGAGTGGCAAAGGGGCCAAGGAGCACAGACCTCGGAGGGAGAGACTGCCCTCTCCCCTGTCTCAGGGTCGCCGCCCACGCGACTGTCCTCTCGCCGGCGGCCCCCGAGGACTGTACCTGCGCATGGGGCAGTCAAACACCTCCACATACTTCCTGGGGCGGTGTCCTCAAGAATGTTCGAAGCGACTCGCAAACACCCCCCGGCGTCGGGCACTTCACAACCACTCCCGGTGAGTCCGATGAGGATAAGCCTTAAGGCGCTGCGCCCGGCCTGCCGAAGAGTGTACACGGGCTAGATCAAGTTCG
>Ga0315278_10007304_pt1 | contig 10089 bp, 7 predicted proteins | sample YL17G06_0_MG_FD_203880 | JGI IMG/M metagenome (GOLD analysis project Ga0315278, IMG submission 203880) | Sediment microbial communities from Yellowstone Lake, YNP, Wyoming, USA - YL17G06_0 | ecosystem: Environmental > Aquatic > Freshwater > Lake > Sediment | place: USA: Wyoming | collected... | reverse complement strand
TACCCCATGTTACAGCGGCTGAGCCCAATTACGCGTTCCCAAACCCGTTTGCTTTTGGCTTCCCTGGCGCCTGCTTTTCTGCTGCTTGCCTGCGAACCCGGCACCGATACTGCAGCCACCGGCGCCGCAGCGAAGGCCGCGCAATTTCCACTGCCACCGGGCGTAACACTTGTGGAAACCTACACGGGCGACAACGGCGGCTTTTCGGTGCCGTTTTCCAAGTACCGGCTGGATAACGGCTTGACCGTGATCCTGCACGAAGACCATTCCGATCCGCTTGCTCATGTTGATGTGGCCTACCATGTTGGCTCCGACCGGGAGGAACCGGGACACTCCGGCTTTGCCCATTTTTTCGAACACATGATGTTTGAAGGCTCGGCCCACGTCCCGCAGGGTACTTTCAGCAACACCATTTCTGATGCCGGGGGCTCGCTCAACGGCACTACCAATTCCGACCGCACCAACTATTACGAGACCATTCCGGTCAATCAGCTGGAGATTGCCTTGTGGCTGGAAGCAGATCGAATGGGCTTCCTGCTGGAGGCGGTAGACGAAGAGAAATTCGAGGTGCAGCGAGCGACCGTGAAAAACGAGCGCAGCGAGCGGGTGGACAATGCGCCCTACGGCCGCACCAGCGAAACCATGATGAAAAACCTCTATTCACCGGAACATCCTTATTCCTGGCCGGTGATCGGCTGGACCGCGGACCTGGAAGCGGCAACGCTGGATGAATTGGAGCGTTTCTTCCTGCGCTGGTACGGTCCCAACAACGCCCAGCTCGTCATCGGTGGCGACATCGACCCGCAGCAAACCCTGCTCTGGGTAGCGAAATATTTCGGCTCCATCCCACGCGGGCCGGAAGTACCGGCGCTGCCCAAGCAGTCCGCCCATTTGGACAGCGACCGCTACGTGACGCTTGAAGACAACATTCATCTGCCGGCCATCGCCATGGCCATACCTACGGTGGCTTATTACGACAAGGACGAGGCCGCGCTCGACGCCGCGGCGAAAATTCTTGGCCAGGGCAAAGCCTCGTTGTTATATCAACAACTGGTGCAAAGCGGACGTGCCGTGAGCGCTTTTGCCAGCCATGCCTGCCGCGAACTGGCCTGCGAAATGACCTTTGTCGTGGTGCAGAATCCGTCTTCCGGTGAGTCACTGGCGCAAATGGAAACCGCCATACGCGAAACCCTGACGGAATTCGCCCAACGCCCGGTCAGTGCAGATGACCTGGAAAAATTCAAGGCACAGTTCGAGTCCGGCCGCATCTTCAGCATGCAAAGCGTTTCCGGAAAAGTGGGTGCGCTGGCCTATTCTGAAATGTTCAACGGCGACCCCAAGGCAGTGCAGGACGATCTGCGCCGCTACGCAGCAGTAACGCCAGAGGATGTAAGCCGCGCATTCAATCAGTACATTGCGAACCAGCCCGCCGTAGTGCTCAGCATAGTTCCCACGGGACAGGCGGAGCTGGCTGCTGCCGCACCGAATTACGTGGCACCACCAGCGCTTCCGCAAATCGATCCTGCAGCTGAGTCACCGGCAGAAGATTTGCATTTGCGTACGGTGAAGGATGATTTTGATCGCAGCCTGAAACCTGTCCCGGGTATGAACCCGCTGGTGGAGTTACCGGCCGTGAGTGACACCAGGCTGGCCAACGGAGTGCGCTTGCTCAGCGTGGCCAATACCGAGACGCCCACGGTTACCATGCAGGTGTTGTTCGACATGGGTCAGCGTGACGAGCCGGCGGGTAAAGCCGGCCTTGCCAACCTGACGGCTGAGCTGATGAATGAAACCAGCAAGAACCACACAGCGGCTGAGTTCAGTGAAGCGCTGGAACGGATTGGTGCAAGCATCACGGTCTCTGCCGGTCAATACGAAACAACGATCAGCCTCAATACCCTGGCCAGGAACTTCGATGCTGCCATGGCCCTGTTCATGGAGCGCCTGCTCGAGCCATCCTTCACCGAAGAAGATTTCAACCGCGTCAAGGCACAGCTGACAGAGGAGTTGCTGCAGGCACAAAAATCCGGAGCATCGCTGGCTTCCCGTGCCACCGGCGCTGTGCTGGCCGGGCCGACCCATCCATTGTCATATCCTGGCAGCGGTTTGCCATCAACCATTGCCGCGATCTCACTGGATGACGTCAAGGCCTTTTATGCTGCGCATATCCCGTCTCATATCAAGGGTGTGCTGGCCAGCACCAGCCTGCCGCAGGAAGAGTTTAACCGGGTGATTGCGCCTTTGGCCGGCCTGAACGTCGCAGCCGTTGCGCGTGAACCCGTTGCCGGGTTTCTGCCAGTTAACGGGCGCAGGATCTACCTGGTGGACAAACCCGGTGCGGCCCAGTCCAGCGTGCGCTTCGTACACCCCTCCTTGCCCTATGATGCCCTTGGCGATTTTTACCTTGCCGGCCTGATGAACTTTAATTTGGGAGGCACCTTCGACAGCCGCCTCAACCTCAAACTGCGTGAAGAAAAAGGCTGGACCTACGGCGCCTACAGCGGGTTTGATGGCGGCCAGGAGTTGGGTAGCTTCGAGTTTTCCGCCGAATTCAAGGGTGAGGCAACCGTGGATGCGATCACTGCGGCCCTGGCTGAACTGGAAGCCTACGCAAACTCCGGGCCTACGCAAGAGGAATTCCAGTACATGCAAAATGCCGTCAGCCAGAGCGAAGCATTACGCTACGAGACACCTGGCGCCAAGCTGGGATTACTCGACCAGATACTGACGTACGGTCTGCCGCTCGACTACCGCGATGAGCAAAAAGCGCTATTGCAGGCGACCGATCGCGCCACGCTCAGCAGACTGGCTGCAAGCCTGTTACAACCTGAAAACCTGGCCATCATCGTGGTGGGCGATGCAGCAAAGCTCAGATCCCAGCTGCAGCAATTGCCCTGGCCGCTCACAGAGCTCGATGCCGAGGGATTTGTGGTGCCGGAAACGAAGTGACGTTTGCCCTTGGGCTACAATGAGCGAGACCCGGTTTGCAATGGAGACAAGGCGTGAAAATCTCGATGCCACTGAGCGAAGACCTCGAACTGCTGCGGGACACAGTACGACGCTTCGCTGAGCAGGAAATAGCACCACGTGCAGCCCTGATCGACCGGGAAAATGAATTTCCGCAAGACCTGTGGCCCAAGCTTGGCGGGCTCGGCCTGCTGGGCATGACCGTGCCGGCAGAGTATGGCGGATCCGAACACGGTTACTTGTCGCACCTGGTTGCAATGGAGGAGATCTCCCGCGCTTCCGGTTCCGTCGGCTTGTCCTATGGCGCCTGCAGCAACCTTGGCATCGACAACCTGCTTAAGAATGCCAACCCGCAGCAAAAAGAAAAATACCTGCCAGCGCTGTGCCGCGGCGAAAAAGTCGCTGCTCTCGCCATGTCTGAAAGCGGTGCTGGCTCGGACGTAGTAGGGTCAATGAGCTGCAAAGCCGAATTCCGCGACGGTGCATGGTGGGCCAACGGCAGCAAAATGTGGATTACCAACGGCCCTGAAGCCAGTGTCCTTATTGTCTACATGAGAACGGCAAGCAAGGAAGCCGGCACGCGCAGCATCACCGCCTTCATCGTAGAAAAAGGCATGCCGGGCTTCAGCGTTGCAGACAAGCTGGACAAACTCGGCATGCGGGGCTCCAACACCTGCGAGTTGCTGTTCGAGAACTGCAGGATCCCGGCGGAAAACGTGCTCGGTGAAGTAAACCAGGGCGTAAAGGTGCTGATGAAAGGGCTGGATACCGAACGCCTGGTATTGACTGGCGGGCCCCTGGGACTGATGCATGCCGCGCTGGACGCCGTGCTGCCATACCTTGGCGAACGCAAACAATTCAACCGGACCCTGGGTTCCTTTGGCGTCATGCAAGCCAAGGTGGCAGACATGTACACGGCGCTGCAGTCGTCCCGAGCCTACGCTTATCGCATTGCCGGGGATTACGAGCGTGGGCGCAGATCGCGCATCGACCCGGCATCCTGCCTGCTGCACGCATCGCGCAGCGCCGTGATGGTGGCGCTGGAAGCAATCCAGTGCCTGGGTGGCAACGGTTACATCAACGATTACCTCACCGGCCGCATCCTGCGCGACGCCAAGTTGTATGAAATCGGCGCCGGCACCAACGAAATCCGGCAAATGCTCATTGGGCGGGAGTTGCTCGGGGCGGGCTAAACCAGGACTTTTGTCAGCTGCGTCTACGCGATTGCACTGGCCGATTTGAATTTAGTTTAAAATGCCCACATAACCAATAGGTAGTCAAAACCGGGAAAGCCACCATGTCAGAAGTAGTCATCGTCGCGGCAAAACGCACCCCCATAGGCGCTTTCCAGGGGCAATTCCAGCCCTTGAGTGCCCACGACCTGGGCGCTGCCGCAATTCGAGCCGCACTGGAACAGTCTGGCGTCAGCGCTGCCGACGTCACCGAAGTCATAATGGGCTGCGTATTGTCGGCCGGTTTGGGCCAGGCGCCTGCGCGCCAGGCTGCGCTCAAGGCAGGACTGCCGGTTTCGGCAGCTTGCATGACGATCAACAAGGTGTGTGGCTCCGGCATGAAAGCGGTAATGCTGGGTCACGATGCCATCAAGGCAGGAGCATCCGAGATCGTAATCGCCGGTGGCATGGAATCCATGAGCAATGCGCCCTACCTGCTGCCCAAAGCGCGGGCCGGTATGCGCATGGGTCACGGCCAGGTACTGGATCACATGTTTTACGATGCGTTGCAAAGCCCTTACGACGACCAGATGATGGGTGTGTTCGGCGAGATGTGCGCGGACAAGTACCACTTCACCCGCGAACAGCAGGACGCCTTCGCGGTCGCATCGGTGGAACGCGCCAACCGCGCCATGCGCGAGGGTGATTTTAGGGATGAGATCACTGCGGTTACGGTTACGGTTAAGGACAGACAGGGTGATACAGTGTTCGACCAGGACGAAGAACCGCCGCGCTGCAAAATAGAAAAAATTCCCAAGCTGCGCCCGGCATTCAAACCCGACGGCACGGTTACTGCAGCCAATTCCTCATCCATTTCAGATGGCGCAGCCGCGCTGGTGCTGATGACCCACAGCAAAGCAGCTGAACTCGGAGTCAAGCCGCTGGCGCGGATCGTGGCACATGCCACGCATGCGCAGGCTCCCGAGTGGTTTACCACCGCGCCTTCGGTGGCAGTGACCAAAGCGGTGAAGAAAGCCGGCTGGCGGATGCAGGACGTAGACCTGTTCGAAATCAACGAAGCCTTTGCGGCAGTGACCATGGCGGCCATGCTCGATCTTGGAGTGGATCACGCCAGGGTAAACGTCAATGGCGGTGCGTGCGCCTTGGGTCACCCGGTCGGTGCCTCGGGTGCACGCATCCTGGTCACGCTGCTACACGCGCTGCGCCATCGCGGTGGCCGGCGGGGTGTTGCTTCCCTCTGTCTGGGTGGTGGCGAAGCGGTCGCAGTCGCCATTGAACTGGTCAGCTGAACCCAAACTTTGGCGGTCGCCAAAGCTGGCATAATGTGCCCATGGCAACCATTGAGACCAAGGTAGACTCCGGTTCAGCCCAGTACGCGCAGAACGCAAACTACATGCGCGGCCTGGTGTCCGACCTCAACCAGCAGCTGGCAAAGGCCAGTCTCGGCGGAGGAGAAGGGGCGCGCGAAAAACACCAGGCGCGGGGCAAGTTGTTACCGCGCGAACGCGTTGCCGCATTGCTTGACCGCGGCAGCCCTTTCCTTGAATTCTCCGGCCTGGCAGGGCATGGGCTTTACGACGGCGGCGCCCCTTGTGCAGGAATCATTACCGGCATGGGCCGCGTGCACGGCCGTGAGGTAGTCGTGGTAGCGAACGATGCCACGGTCAAAGGTGGTACCTATTTCCCGGTCACGGTAAAAAAACACCTGCGGGCCCAGGAAATCGCACTGGAGAATCACCTGCCCTGCATCTACCTGGTGGATTCGGGTGGCGCCTTCCTGCCGCTGCAGGACGAAGTGTTTCCGGACCGGGATCACTTCGGCCGCATCTTCTACAACCAGGCGCGACTTTCCGCGCTCAACATTCCGCAGATTGCCGTGGTCATGGGTTCCTGTACCGCAGGCGGCGCGTATGTTCCCGCCATGTCCGACGAATCCATCATAGTTCGCGACCAGGGCACCATTTTTCTTGGCGGCCCACCGCTGGTTCGTGCTGCCACCGGCGAGGTGGTTGATGCGGAGTCGCTGGGCGGCGCACGCGTGCACAGCACGAAATCGGGCGTGGTCGATCACATGGCGGAAAATGATGCCCATGCCCTCCTGATGGTGCGGGAAGCCATCTTGCATTTGAACCGCGTCAAGCCATCCACACTGGAGCTCAGGAAACCGGTTTCTCCCCGCTATGCCAGTGACGAGATGTACGGCATTGTTCCGCAGGACACGCGCTTTACCTACGACATCCGTGAAATCATTGCACGCCTGGTCGACGGAAGTGAATTTCATGAATTCAAATCACGCTATGGCAAGACCATCGTGTGTGGATTTGCCCACCTGGAAGGCTACCCGGTGGGCGTCGTAGCCAACAACGGCATCCTGTTTTCTGAATCCGCACTGAAAGCGACTCACTTCATAGAGTTATGCAGCCAGCGCAATATCCCTCTGATATTTCTTCAGAATATTACCGGGTTCATGGTTGGAAAGCAGTATGAAAATGCCGGAATTGCAAAGGATGGAGCAAAAATGGTCACCGCGGTCGCCACCTGCCGTGTTCCCAGGTTCACCGTGATTGTCGGTGGCTCCTATGGTGCAGGTAACTACGCAATGTGTGGCCGCGCCTACCAACCGAGAATGTTGTGGATGTGGCCCAATGCACGCATTTCGGTCATGGGTGGAGAACAAGCCGCCGGGGTACTGGCCACGGTGAAGCGTGATGGTATTGAAGCCAGCGGCCAGGTATGGTCAGCCCAGGAAGAAGACGCGTTCCGGGCACCCATCCGGCAGCAGTATGAGAACCAGGGTCACCCCTATTACGCCACGGCGCGCTTATGGGATGACGGTGTCATCGATCCCGTTGACACGCGCAGTGTTCTGGCGCTGGCGCTTTCCGCAGCGCAGAACGCGCCGCGTGAAAGCGGCGGCTTCGGTATGTTCCGGATGTGACCTCGGCAACTCATGAGTAGGCTGCCGATGACTGATGACGCCCTGCTGCAAAGCTGCGATTCGCGTGGCGTGTTGACACTGACACTCAATCGCCCGGAGATTCATAACGCGTTTGGCGACACCCTGATCGCCGGCCTGGCCACTGTGTTGCAAAGCGCCAACGATGACCCTGACATCCGCGTCATCGTGATCACCGGCGCAGGCAAGAGTTTCTCTGCAGGTGCGGATTTGAACTGGATGCGCGGCATGCTCGCGGCCAGCGCAGAAGAGAATGAACGAGACGCGCTCCAATTGGCTGCCATGTTGCGCTGCCTCAATTACAACTCCAAGCCCACCATCGCCCGGGTCAACGGTTCAGCATTCGGCGGGGGTGTGGGCCTGATTGCCTGTTGCGATATCGTGGTGGCAGCAGATGCCGCGCAGTTCGGGCTCACCGAAGTTCACCTTGGCCTGGTCCCGGCAATCATTTCCCCTTATGTATTTCGCCGCATTGGCGAGCGCAACGCACGGCGTTATTTTCTTAACGCCGAACGCTTTGATGCCGGCAGGGCATTGGCAATCGGCCTGCTGCAGGAAGTAGTTCCCATGTCTGCACTGGACCAACAGGTCGATCGCCAGGTGGAGATGCTGTTACGTGCCGGGCCAGTTGCAGCCGCGCAATGTAAAGGCCTGCTGTTCCGGGTAGCCGGACTGGATGTAACGCGACAATTGCAACTGGACCAGGAAAATGCCCGGCTGATCGCACGCCTGAGGGTCTCTGCCGAAGGCCAGGAAGGCCTGGCAGCGTTCCTGGAAAAGCGCCCTCCGGCCTGGGCGCAAAAAGAAACGCAGCAAAAGCATGACTGACCAGGTCAACCGGACTGAGCAATTCACCGTGGTTGAAGTTGGCCCGCGCGATGGCTTGCAGAATGAAAAATCGGTCTTGCCTGCGGCCACCAAGATCGAGTTGATTAAACGGCTTGCGGCCTGTGGTTTGCCGGTGGTCGAGGCCACCAGTTTTGTCAGCCCCAGGTGGGTACCGCAGCTGGCCGATGCCAGCGAGGTAATGGCGGGACTGGACCTGCAGTCCGACACACGTTTCCCGGTGTTGGTGCCAAACCTGCAAGGCCTGGCCCGCGCGCGACAGGCAGGCGCCCGTGAAATTGCGGTCTTTACGGCAGCTTCGGAACAGTTTTCCCAACGGAACACCAACTGCTCCATTGCAGAATCCATTGAACGGCTCAAGCCAGTGGTCGAGGCCGCAATGGCGGATGGCATCCGAGTCCGTGGCTACATTTCCTGCGTGTTAGCTTGTCCTTACGAGGGCCGGATTTCACCGGCGGCTGTGGTCCGCGTTGCAGAGGCATTGTATGCGGCAGGTTGCACTGAGATTTCATTAGGCGATACCATCGGCACCGGCACGGCGGGAGCCGCGCGCGACCTGGTAGCCCTGGTCGCCGGTTCTGTCCCTATGGATAAACTGGCAGTCCATTTTCACGATACCTACGGGCAGGCACTGGCCAATATCCTTGCCTGTATTGAAGTCGGCATCCGCATCGTCGATTCTTCTGTAGCCGGCCTGGGTGGTTGCCCTTACGCACGGGGCGCCAGCGGCAATGTTGCCACGGAGGACGTGGTATACATGCTGCAAGGCCTTGGGTTCGATTGTGGTATTGACCTCACACAGCTGGCCCTCACCGGCAGCTGGATTTCGTCCGTGCTGGGACGGGACAATAACAGCCGCGCCGGACGGGCGCTGGCCATATATAGGGAGTAGCACAATGAAAATCAGTCAGGTCAAAGCCCTGGTAACCGGTGGTGCATCCGGGTTGGGGCTATCCGTTGCACGGCACATAGTAGCGGGCGGCGGCAAAGTCAGCTTGCTCGATGTCAATGACACGGCCGGGCCGGCCATTGCGCACGAACTGGGCTGCGACACCTGTTACATTCATACCGATGTGACGTCCGAAGCAGCGGTTACCCGTGCGGTAGACGAATCCGTGGAAGCCCTTGGCGGAATCAACCTGGTAATGAATTGCGCAGGTGTTATCGGTTCCGGGCGTGTGCTGGGGCGCGAAGCACCCATGGAGCTATCCGTATTCACTCATACCATCATGATCAACCTGGTGGGCAGTTTTAATGTGGCCAAGGCTGCAGCAGACCGCATGCAGCACAACACGCCCACGGCCGACGGCGAGCGCGGCGTAATCATCAATACTGCTTCAGTAGCCGCTTACGAAGGGCAAATTGGCCAGGCAGCGTATTCGGCATCCAAGGGCGGCATAGTTGGCATGACCCTGCCCATGGCGCGTGAATTCGCCCGCATTGGCATCCGGGTGGTCACCATTGCGCCGGGTATCTTCTGGACTCCGATGGTGGATAAGATGCCTGAAAACGTGCAGCAATCGCTAGCCGCATCCATACCCTTCCCTGCTCGTCTCGGGAAAGCTGAAGAGTTCGCCAGCCTGGTGCAGCACATTGCTGAAAACATCTACCTCAACGGCACGACTATCCGGCTCGATGGCGCTGTTCGCCTCGCCCCCAAGTAAAGGAAAAAAATGGAAACGTTCTCAGAAGTTCGCAAACACATACTGGACAAATACGAACTCAAAATCGATGAGCCCTTCATCATTGGATTTGAAGTTCCCATGCAACCGCCGGGACGGCTGCAGAGTATGTTCCTGGCGGAGCTCAAGACCATTGATGGCCACCGCGTACTGCGGGTTGAGACCCCGGTTGCCCCCCTGGCAGATCTCGCTGCCGAGAAGTGCCTGCGCATCAACCTGACGCAGCGCGTGGGCTATCTTGCGGTTGGCGACCTGGATGGAATCCCCTACATCAAGATGTGCGAAAACCTCCCTTATGCAACTCTTGAAGCACCAGGGCTGGATTACGTCATCCTGCAAGTCGCCAACGAAGCCGACCAGATGGAACAATCACTGGAACCTGGTGACGACATTACCTGAGACCCGCAGCCCCCCCTGCACAAGGGGGTTACTAGTCCGTAAACCT
>Ga0315278_10007303_pt1 | contig 10090 bp, 8 predicted proteins | sample YL17G06_0_MG_FD_203880 | JGI IMG/M metagenome (GOLD analysis project Ga0315278, IMG submission 203880) | Sediment microbial communities from Yellowstone Lake, YNP, Wyoming, USA - YL17G06_0 | ecosystem: Environmental > Aquatic > Freshwater > Lake > Sediment | place: USA: Wyoming | collected... | reverse complement strand
TCTATCGCCCCGGCATCGTCGTCGGCCATTCGCAGACCGGGCAGATCGACAAGATCGACGGACCCTACTATTTCTTCAAGATGATCCAGAAGCTGCGGCATTCGCTGCCGGCCTGGTTTCCGCTGATCGGCGTCGAGGGCGGCTATATCAACCTGGTGCCAGTCGATTTCGTGACCGCGGCGATGGATCATCTGGCGCACGTCGAGGGCCAGGACGGCCAGTGCTTTCACCTGGTCGATCCGCGCCAGCGCAGGGTCGGCGAAGTCTTGAATCTGTTCGCGCGTGCCGGCCATGCGCCAACCATGGCGTTCCGGCTCGACCCGAAACTGCTGGAACTGATTCCGGCGAGTGTCTCGGCGTCGATGGCGAGCTACCGCCCATTGCAGCAGGTGATTGACACGATCCTGCGCGACCTGCAGATCCCGCGCGACGTGCTGCAATTCTCAAACTGGCAGACGAAATTCGACGCGACGCGCACCCAGCGGCTGCTTGAGGGCACCGACATCCGCGTGCCGCCGCTCGAGGACTACGCCTGGCGGCTGTGGGACTACTGGGAGCGCCACCTCGACCCGGACCTTTCGCTGGATCGCAGCCTGGCCGGCGCGGTGCGCGGCAAGGTCGTGCTGATCACCGGCGGCTCGTCCGGCATCGGGCTTGCAGCCGCCGAGCGTTGCGCCGATGCGGGCGCGAAAGTTGTGATCGTCGCGCGAGATCCGGAGAAGCTCGAAGCTGCGCGCGCCCGGATCGCAGAGCACGGCGGCACCGTATTCGCCTACCAGTGCGATATCGCCGACTACCAGGCCTGCGATTCGCTGGCGCGCCAGGTGCTCTCCGAGCATGGCGGCGTGGACGTGCTGGTCAACAACGCAGGCCGCTCGATTCGCCGCTCGATCGACCTGTCTCATGACCGCTTCCACGACTTCGAGCGGACCATGCAGCTCAACTATTTCGCCGTGGTCCGACTGACGATGGCGCTGCTGCCGTCGATGCTTGAGCGTGGGGCTGGTCACATCGTCAACATCTCGTCGATCGGCGTGCTTTCGAATGCGCCGCGTTTCTCTGCCTATGTCGCGTCAAAGGCGGCGACGGAGGCCTGGACAAGATGCGCGGCATCCGAATTCGCCGACCGCGGAGTCAGCTTCACGATCATCAACATGCCGCTGGTGCGCACACCGGTGATCGCGCCGACCAGGATCTATGACCAGATGCCGGTCGCGACTCCCGATGAGGCGGCCGACATGGTTGCAGAAGCCATCATCACCCGGGCAAAGCGAATCGCGACGAAGCTGGGTCTCGCCGCCGAGATATTGCACCTCGTTGCGCCGCGCATCACCGAGGTGGTCATGAACACGGCCTACCGGATGTTCCCGGACTCGTCGACGGCCAAGAGTGATTCGTCCGACAAAAAGCCTGAACTGCCGCCAACCAAAGAAGCTGTGCTCTTCGCCTCGCTGCTGCGAGGCGTGCACTGGTAGGCCGCAGTCAGGCGGCCATGGGAGTTGCGCGGCCAAGCAGGGTGTTGAATGGCGCGCGTTCCGGCCAGCGCATGCGCGCACGCCGTCGGTGAAAACAGCCCACGCGGTACTTGGCGGGAAGCGGATCTCCTGATAGCCGGTCAGGTCCTTCCTGAAGACCTCGCCGCCATTGGTGATGGACACGGCCAGCCATTCGTCGCCTCATTGGCGCCCACGTCGACGTGCACGAGTTCGTTGCTCGCGTGCGGCTTTCGTCAGGTCCGCGGTAACGCGCCCCAAGGTCGAAATCACCAAAAAATCTGCGCCCGGCCAAACCGACTGTCAAACAGCGCGCAGTGCGCGGCGCGACCGCGTGGCGTACAATGCGTGCGCAAAAATGGTGCCCAGGAGAGGACTCGAACCTCCACGCCTTGCGGCACTAATACCTGAAACTAGCGCGTCTACCAATTCCGCCACCTGGGCACAGGTTGCGACCGGGGGGACCCCGGCGAGGGCGCGTCAATTTACGCAGGCACCCGTTCGATGTCAATTGTGAAAAACCAATGAGCCGCAAGCCAGGCTGGCAGGATCAGGACCCGCGCTTTCGCGAGGAATCCGCGCGCTACGGCAAGCCCGTTCCGAGCCGCGAGTTGCTGCTGAAGACGCTCGGTGACGCCCGGCAGCCGCTCACCTTCGATGCGCTCGCCGAACAGCTCGGCATCCAGGAGCGCGCACTCAGGCAGGCGCTGACGAAACGGCTCGGTGCGATGGTCCGCGATGGCCAGCTGCTGCTCAACCGGGCCGACGAGTATTGCCTCATCGACCGCCTGCAACTGGTGGTCGGCACGGTCAGCGGGCATCGCGACGGTTTCGGATTTCTCGCACCGGACGCCGGCGGTGACGACTTGTTCCTGCCCTATCGTGAGATGCGGATGCTGATGCACGGCGACCGCGCCGCTGCGCGCGTCACGGGCCGCGACGAACGCGGCCGCCCCGAGGGCTCGATCGTCGACGTACTCGAGCGCCGCACAAAGCAGGTCGCTGGCCGCTTCTCGCTGGAGGCCGGTGTCGGATTCCTGGTGCCGGACAACCGGCGCATCAGCCATCGCATCGTGATCCCGCCGCAGCAGGTCGGCCCTGCGCGCCACGGCGATCTCGCGGTCGTGGAGATCATCGAGCAACCGAGCCGGAACCGCGATCCGGTCGGTAAGGTTACGCGTGTACTGCCGCAGGGTGGGAGCGCCGACACGGCGATCGACCTCGCAATCGCGTCGCATGGCCTTCCGCATGAATTCGAGGCCGCGTCGCTGCGCGAAGCGCGCAAGTATGGCCGTGAAGTCGACGCGGCGGGCCGTGCCGGCCGGCTGGACCTGCGCGAACTGCCGCTGATCACGATTGACGGTGAGGATGCGCGCGACTTCGATGACGCGGTCTGGGCACAGGAATCCGCCGGTGGATTCAGGTTGATCGTCGCCATTGCTGATGTCAGCCACTATGTGCGCACTGGCATGGAACTCGACGCCGAGGCGCGCGAGCGCGCCACGTCCGTGTACTTTCCAAATCGCGTGCTGCCGATGCTGCCGGAGCCGCTATCAAATCATCTCTGCTCGCTGATGCCGAAGGTCGACCGGCTTTGCATGGTCTGTGACATGCAGGTGACGAAGACGGGCAGGGTGTCTGCCAGCAGTTTTCATGCGGCGGTCATGCGCTCGGAGGCGCGGCTGACCTACACGCAGGTTGCCGCAATACTCGAGGGCCGCGATCAGAAGGCGCGGCGTGAGCTATCGGCGATATTGCCATCGCTCGAATGCCTGCAGCGCGTCTACGAGGCCCTGCGGCGCTGGCGCGAGACACGCGGGGCGCTCGACTTCGAGGCACCCGAAGTCAAGGTCCTCGTTGACGAGTCCGGCAGCGTCACCGACATCCGCGAGTATCCGCGCAATGACGCGCATCGCCTGATCGAGGAATGCATGATCGCGGCCAATGTCGAGGCCGCGCGATTCCTCAAGAAGCACAAGATGCCGGCGCTGTTCCGTATCCACGGCCGGCCCGAGGAGGATCGCATCCAGGATCTCAAGCGCTTCCTGGCATTGCGCGGCGTGCATCTCGACATCGAGGGCGAACTCGAGCCCGCCCGGCTGCAGAAGGCGCTGAAGCTGATCGCCGAACGGCCCGACGCAGGGGTGCTGCAGAATGCGATCATCCGCTCGCTGCCGCAGGCGCTCTATCAGCCGCTGAATATCGGGCACTTCGGCCTTGCGCTTGCCGAGTACGCGCATTTCACGTCGCCGATCCGCCGCTATCCTGACCTGTTGGTACATAGGGGAATCCGCCATGCGCTGGCGGGTGGCACGGCCGCAGACTTCGAACATTCGCCGCGAGAAATGGAAGTGCTGGGCCAGGAATGCTCGATGCGCGAGCGGCGCGCCGATGAAGCGGCGCGCTCAGTGGTCGCCTACCTGAAGTGCGAGTTCATGCGCCCGAAGGTCGGCGAGGAATTCGACGCGGTCGCGACCGGTGTTGCCGAATTCGGCGTATTCGTGCAATTGAAGGGCTTACAGGTTGACGGCCTGGTGCATGTCACATCGCTGCCGCGTGACTATTTCCGCTTTCACGAGGGTGACCGGACGCTGGTCGGCGAGCGCACGGGCATGCGCTTGTCCATTGGTGATGAACTGCGCGTCCGGCTGATCAGGGTGGATTCTGCCGAGCGCAAGATAGACTTCGAGCTGGTGGACAAGACCGGCACACATTTCCACCCGCGCCGCCGCAGCAAGGAACGCACGCCGCGCAAGCGATGAGTGAGACCGCGATCGTCTACGGTTTGCAAGCGGTGCGCGCGTTGCTGATGCGCCGGCCGGCCGCCGTGATCCGCCTGACGATCGGGCAGGATCGCGATGACGCGCGGCAGCGCGAGCTGCTCCGGCTTGCGAAGGAGAGGGGCCTGACGGTTGCACTGGCTTCGGTCGCGGATCTCGATCGACTTTGCGGCGGCGCGGCTCATCAGGGCGCAGTCGCGGAAGCCCGGGCCAGCGCTGCCTTGAATGAAAATGGCCTGCTCGATCTGCTTGTCGCAGCGGCGGCGCCGGCGCTTGTCCTGGTGCTCGACGGCGTGACCGATCCACATAATCTGGGGGCCTGCCTGCGAACCGCGGATGCGGCAGGAGTGGTTGCTGTGGTCGCTCCGCGCGATCGGGCAGCCGGCCTGACGCCGGCCGTGCGCAAGGTCGCCGCCGGTGCCGCCGAGACCGTCCCGTTCGCGCAAGTGACCAATCTGGCCCGAACGCTCAGGGACCTCAAGAATGCCGGTCTATGGATCGTCGGGACCGCAGCCGATGCAGATCGCGAATTGCATGCGGCTGACCTGAGCGGCCCGCTCGCCATCGTCATGGGCTCCGAAGGCCATGGCCTGCGGCGCCTGACCCGCGATTGCTGCGATTTCTGCATTCGCCTGCCGATGCTGGGAGCGGTCGAGAGCCTCAATGTCTCGGTTGCGGCGGGCATCGTGCTCTTCGAGGCCCTGAGGCAACGGCGCAAGGAATGAACGCGGTTGCAAAACCCCAGGGAGTCCGGTAACTTACGCGGCCCTCGCCCCTGACCCAGGGGCATTTCTCCTTGCCTTACCGCGATCGCGTCAGCGGGAGGCCATGACCATAGGGAGCTACACGATGCGGCATTACGAGATCGTATTTCTGGTCCATCCGGATCAGAGTGAGCAGGTACCCGCCATGATCGAGCGCTACCGCGGCATCATCGCCGTCGGTGGCGGCGCGGTGCACCGCCTCGAGGACTGGGGCCGGCGTCAGCTGGAGTTCCCGATCACAAAGATGCACAAGGCGCATTTCGTGCTGATGAACATCGAGTGCGATGCCAAGGCCCTCGAAGAGTTGACCGGAGCCTTCCGGTTCAGCGATGCCGTGCTGCGCCACCTGGTCATCAAGATGGACCAGGCGGTCACCGAACCTTCGCCAATGGCCAAGGAGCCGGAGGAGAAGGAGCGTGGTGATCGCGGCGACCGCGATCGCGACCAGATGGGCGACGCCATGGGCCTCGACTGAGATTACGGAGCGGAGAACCACCCGATGTCACGCTTTTTCCGACGCAAGAGATACTGCAAGTTCACGGCCGAAAAAACCGTCGAGATCGACTACAAGGATCTGGCGACGCTCAAGGCCTACATCACCGAAACCGGTAAGATCGTTCCGAGCCGCATCACGGGCACGCGTTCGTTCTACCAGCGCCAGCTGGCTATCGCGATCAAGCGCGCGCGTTACCTGGCCTTGCTGCCGTACACGGATCAGCACTGAGGCCGCGGGGCACGGGCCCGCGACCCATAGTTCCGCAATGACGGCGCTGATCCACTGGGTGACCGGCAATCCTGCCCGGGCTTTCCTGACGGCGGGCTTCGCTTCGCTCGTTTCACTTTTCGCACTACCGATGGCCGCGTGGCTGCCGGCTGGCGTCGTCGCGCTTGCATTGCTGGCGGGTGGGCCGGTGCCCGCTGCAGCCGCGGCGCTTGGTGCCGCAGCCGGACTCTTGTGGGTGTTCCTGCCGGCATTCGGCGCCGGGCCGGCGCTGATCATCGCCCTCGCTGTGCTGCTGCCCTCGTATCTTGCGGCATCTTTGCTTGCGGCAACCCGGAGTCTCAGCTTCGTGTTCCAGGCGGCGACGATCGGCGCGGGCCTCCTGGTGCTCGCGATCCATGGATTGCTGGGCGATCCGCAGGGCGTGCTGATGCCGCTTGTCGCAGCGCTCGAGCCGATGCTGCAGCGCGCCGCAGAGACGCTTTCGCAGTTTGGAATCGAGCGCTCGCCGCAGGAGATCGGCGCGGCCACTGTGCACTTCGCCTGGCGGACACTCGCCTGGATGGTGCTGCTGCATGCGATGCTCGCCCAGTTTGCCGGTCTCTGGGCATTCGGGAAGTTGCGGGAGCCTGGTCTGTTCGGGCGTGAGTTCCGGCAGCTGAAGCTGGGCCGCGTGGTCGCCTGGATCGCAGTGGCTGCATTTGCCACGAGTCTCGGCGCGCAGCTGGCATTGGGACAATCCTGGCAGGCGGTAGATGACCTGGTATTCGTGCTGGCCGCTGCATACGTGATGCAGGCGCTCGCGGTCGTGCACAGCCTGCGCGAGCTGCAGGTCATCGGCCTGTTGCCACTCGTACTCGCCTACATCGCCGCGGTGTTGCTGCCCATGGCGCTGGTCGGTATTGGATTCGTGGACACCTGGGTCCGCTTTCGGGAGCGCTTTGCGGGCCGGCCCGGTGGCGCGGCGCCCTGAGCGCCCGCTCCGGCTAGCAACTGACAGAAAAACGGAGACGGTGAAATCATGGAAGTCATACTTCTGCAGAAGATCGCCAATCTCGGCGATATCGGCGACCGGGTCAGGGTCAAGCCTGGCTTTGGCCGGAACTATCTGTTGCCCGGTGGCAAGGCGACGCTGGCAACAGCCGCGAATGTCGCCAAGTTCGAGGCCCGTCGCGCGGAACTCGAAACCCTCGCCGCCGCGGAGCACGCTGCTGCGAAAGAACGTGCGGTGGCGCTCGAAGGCTTCAAGCTCTCATTGACTGCGAAGGCCGGCAGCGAGGGCAAGCTGTTCGGGTCGATCAGCACGACCGACATTGCCGAGGCCTGCTCGGCGGCCGGACACAAGGTCGAGCGTGCGGAAGTGCGCCTGCCGGGCGGTCCGATCCGCGCGGTCGGCGAGCATGTCATCACATTGCATCTGCACAGCGACATCGACATCGAAGTGCCGCTGACAATCGTCGCGGAGGAGTAATCGCCGGCGGCGCCTGGTGCGCCCCTGCGTGTATGCTCAAGCCATGGTTGCGATGATCCGCCCGGAAGAGGTCCGCATGCCGCCGCATTCGGTTGAGGCGGAGCAGGCAGTGCTGGGCGGACTGATGCTGGATGCGAATGCCTGGGATGCCGTCGCCGATATCGTCACGGCCGGTGATTTCTACCGCCGGGACCACCGGCAGATTTTCGAAGCGATTGCCGAGGTCGCCGAGAATCGCGGCTCCTGCGATGCGGTAACCGTCTCGGAGCACCTCGAGCGCAAGGGCCGCCTCGAGGAGATCGGCGGGCTCGCCTATCTGGGCACGATTGCGCGCGACACGCCGAGCGCCGCCAATGTGCGCGCCTATGCCGAGATCATCCGCGAGCGGTCGATCCTTCGGCAGCTTGTGACGGCCGGTGGCGAAATCGCGGCGGCTGCACTCGACGGCAAGGGCCGCTCCGCGAGCGAACTCGTGGATGAGGCCGAGCGGAGGGTCTTCCAGATCGCTGAGCGCGGTAGCCGCGGGAAGTCGGGATTCATCGCGATCAAGGATATCCTGCCCCAGACCATCGACCGGCTCGACCTGTTGCACCAGACACCGGGCGAGATCCGCGGCGTACCGACCGGATTCGCGCAACTGGACCGCAAGACCACCGGCCTGCAGGCGGGCGACCTGATCGTGATCGCCGGCCGGCCGTCGATGGGCAAGACAACGCTCGCGGTCAATATTGCCGAATACGCTGCGATCGCAAAAGGTGTGCCGTCGGCGATCTTCTCGATGGAGATGTCCGCGGAGCAGCTGACCCTGCGCCTGATCGCGTCGCTGGGCCGCGTCAATCAGTCGCACCTGCGCACCGGGAGCTTCACGGAGGAAGACTGGTCGCGCATCCAGGGCGCGATGGCGCAGCTTTCGAGCGCCCCGCTGTACGTGGATGAAACACCGGCGCTGACCCCGACCGAAGTGCGCGCACGCGCGCGCCGGCTCAAGCGTGAGAAGGGGCTCGGATTGATCATCGTCGACTACCTGCAACTGATGCAGGTGAGCGGGACCAAGGAAAATCGTGCGACTGAAATTTCCGAGATATCCCGCAGTCTCAAGGCGCTTGCCAAGGAACTGCAGGTGCCGGTGGTCGCGTTGTCGCAGCTCAATCGCGCGGTCGAGCAACGCACCGACAAGAGACCGGTGATGTCCGACCTGCGCGAGTCCGGCGCGATCGAGCAGGACAGCGACTTGATCCTGCTCATTTACCGCGAAGAAGTGTACGACCCGAACACCACGCGCAAGGGCATCGCGGACATCATCATCGCCAAGCAGCGCAACGGGCCGATCGGCGAGGTGCAGCTGACATTCCTCGGTGAGTACACGCAGTTCAAGGACCTCGTTGCCGAGTCCTACGGCGAGGGCGTGTTCTGACCCCTGTGATCCGCGCCGTTGTCGACACGGCGGCATTGCGCCACAACCTTTCCCGCGTACGCGAGATCGCGCCCAACAGCCGCGTGCTAGCGGTCCTGAAGGCGAACGCCTATGGCCACGGCATGGTGGCTGCGGCGTCGGCCCTCTCGGGCGCGGACGGATTTGCGGTCGCGCGACTTGGCGAAGCGATCACATTGCGAGCCGCCGCGCATTCGCATCGCATCGTGCTCCTTGAAGGCGTGCAGGGAGCCGAGCAACTTCGCGAAGCCGCAGAGAACAGCTTCGAACTGGTCGTGCACGAGCCGGGGCAGATCGCCTTGCTCGAATCCTGGCGTGGCGCGCATCTGTTCCGGATCTGGCTGAAAATCGACACCGGCATGGGCCGGCTTGGATTCCGTCCTGGAGAGTTGCCCGCGGCGCTCGAGCGCCTCGCAGGCTGCAAGGGCATCATGCGGCCGATCGCGCTGATGACTCATCTGGCCGAAGCCGAATTGAAGGACAACGAGCGTACCCGTGCCCAGCTCGAATGTTTCAAGCGGCTCACTGCGGGTCTGCCGGGCGAGCGCAGCATCGCGAATTCGGCGGGCATGATCGGCTGGCCGGCGACGCGCACCGAGTGGGTCAGGCCCGGTCTGATGCTGTACGGAATTTCGCCATTTGCCGGCGCAACCGGTGTTGATCTCGGCTTGCGCCCCGCAATGACGCTCGAGAGTCGCGTGATCGCGGTCAGGGAGCTTGCAGTGGGTGATCGCGTCGGCTATGGCGGGGCCTGGACTGCGAGACGCGCGACACGCATTGCGGTTGTCGCGGCGGGCTATGGCGACGGCTACATGCGCAATACTGCGAGCGGGACACCGGTCCTCGTCAATGCGATGCAGGCACAACTTGCCGGCCGTGTCTCCATGGACATGCTGACGATCGACGTCACGGATCTCCCGCAGGTCGCGATAGGCGACCCGGTCGTGCTCTGGGGAAGCGGCGTGCCCGTGGAGACCGTGGCCGCGGCGGCCGGCACCATTCCCTACGAACTTGTCTGCCGCGTCAGTGACCGCGTGCACTTCGACGTGCGCTAGCCAGCTAATGCGCATTCTGGTCACCGGTTCATCCGGGCGGATCGGCGGCGCGATCAGCGCACGGCTCTCGCTGCGGCATCAGGTGACCGGTCTCGACCTGCAAGCCGGCCCGATGACGTCGGTGCTGGGTGACATCCGCGATATGCGGCTGCTGGCCACGATTTGCGGCGGCATCGACGCCGTGATCCACACGGCTTCGCTGCACGCACCCGACCTGGGAATCCGCCCGGAGCAGGAGTTCCGCGACATAAACCTCGAGGGCACGCAAAGACTGCTGGCCGCCTGCGGCGAGGCCGGCGTCTCCCGCTTCGTCTATACGAGCACGACCTCGCTCTATGGCCGCGCGCTGATGCCCGTTTGCGGGGAGGCCGTGT
>Ga0315278_10007299_pt1 | contig 10093 bp, 6 predicted proteins | sample YL17G06_0_MG_FD_203880 | JGI IMG/M metagenome (GOLD analysis project Ga0315278, IMG submission 203880) | Sediment microbial communities from Yellowstone Lake, YNP, Wyoming, USA - YL17G06_0 | ecosystem: Environmental > Aquatic > Freshwater > Lake > Sediment | place: USA: Wyoming | collected... | reverse complement strand
ATTGCCAACGTCTCCGTGGCCAGCCTGTTTCTCGGCGGCTTCGTCCCCGGCATCCTTATCGGGCTGGGGTTCATGGGCCTGGCGTGGATCGAGGCGCGGCGCCGGGGCTACGCGCGCGAGGCGCCGGTGGCGTTCCGCGACCTGCCGGCCCACTTCTGGCGCGCCATCCTTCCGCTCCTGATGCCGCTCATCATCCTGGGCGGGATCCTGTCGGGCGTGTTCACGCCCACCGAGTCGGCGGCGGTCGCGGTCGCCTACGCGTTCTTCATCGGCGGCGCCGTCTATCGCGAGCTCCCCATGCGCAAGGTTGCGCGCATCTTGGCGCTGACCGGGCTCGGGACGGCGCGGGTGATGTTCCTCATCGCCGCCGCCAACTTCGTCGGCTTCCTCCTCGCCCATCAGCGCGTTCCGCAGAACCTCGCGGATGCTCTGCTCGCGCTCACGCGCGAGCCGTGGATCATTCTCCTCATCATGAACGTGTTCCTGCTCATCGTCGGCTGCTTCCTGGAGGTGTCCGCGGCGCTCATCATCCTGGGTCCGGTGCTCATTCCCGTGATCGCCGCCGCTGGCATCGATCCCGTGCACTTCGGCGTCGTCCTCGGCGTCAACCTCTGCATCGGAACGATCACACCGCCGGTCGGGATCTGCCTCTACGCCGTCAACGCGATCACCGGCGAGTCGATCCTTGCCATCGGTCGCGCCTCCCTGCCGGTCATCGCGGTCATGGTCGCCGTCCTCGTCTTCATCACCTACGTGCCCGCGTCCATCCTCGTGGTGCCGCGGCTCTTCGGCTACTGATGGCCGAGGCCACCCGGTTTCGCCCCGCCAGGTATCGCGTGCTCGAGCGGGCACATCTCATCGCCGGCCCGGTGTGGGAACTTACGCGCTTGCGCTGCTCCCGTCGCGGGAGCAGAATCCCCGCGGGAGCCGGATCAGAGTTGGGAGGCCTCGGCTCGGGGGCGGCTCCGGAGCTGCCGGGTCGACGATGCCGGGCTCGTTCACGGGCGGTCCGGGGGTCACGGATGCCTGCGGTACGGGCCGCGTGATGCGAGTTGACGTTAATGTTTCCTATGCGCAGCAAGGAGGATTCCGCATGTTCACCTGGCCCCGAATCTGGCTAGAGCGCCAGTCGCCCGTCTCCCCCGTCCGGCGGTTCGTTGTTGCCGCCGCCGTCGCGAGCCTGGCGCTTCAGCCCGCCCTGGTCGCGGCCGCCGACGTGGTCATCGGCGCCCTCCTGCCGATGACGGGCGGCAATGCCCCGAACGGCGCACAGAAGAAGACGGGTTACGAGCTCGCCGTCGAGGAGATCAACGCCCAGGGCGGGATCAAGGCGCTGGGCGGCGCCAAGCTGAAGCTCGTCGTCCGCGATCACGAGGGCAAGCCGGACATCGGGGCGCGGCTGGCCGACGCGGTCATCAACGACGACAAGGTCTCGATCGTCGTCGGCTCCTACATGAGCGGCGTCACCGTCCCCGTGTCGCGGGTGACGGAGCGTCTCAAGACGCCCTTCCTCGTCACCGACTCCATGGCGGACGAGATCACGGAGGCCGGGCTCAAGTACCTCTTCCGCATCGACACCAAGGCCGAGCTGGCCACCCGGGCCATGCTCGAGGGCGTGAAGGCCTTCGGCCAGAAGGCCGGCACGCCGATCACCAAGATCGCCCTCCTCAACGAGGACTCCGCTTTCGGCCAGTCACTGAAGGCCGACTTCGAGAAGCAGGCGCCGGGCCTGGGCCTGACCATCGTGGAGAATCTGTCCTTCAAGACCGGCTCGCCGGATCTGAGCGCCCAGGCGGCACGCATCAAGGCCTCCGGTGCGCAGTGGACGGTCGGCTCCTGGTACATCACGGACATGCTCACCATGGTCAAGACCTTCCCCAGCCAGGGCCTGAACATCTCGCGCGTCTCGACCTTCGGCGGGGGCGTGCAGACCCCGGCGCTCCTCCAGGCCGGCGATCAGGCCGAGGGTGTCACCGGCTTCACCATGTGGAATCCCGACCTGAACCGCCCGGGCGTCAAGGCCTTCGCCGAGAAGTTCAAGCAGAAGCTGGGCGTCGATCCGAACCAGAACGGCGTCAAAGCGTATGCGGGCATCTGGATCCTCAAGGAGGTCCTCGAGCGCGCCGGCTCCCTGGACAAGGACAAGCTGCGCGAGACCCTGGCCAAGATCGAGATCACCTCGGGGCCGGCGATGATCTTGCCCACGAGCAAGATCTCCTTCGACGCCACGGGGCAGCTCCTCCCTACGCACATCGCCATCCAGGTCCAGAAGGGGGCCTTCCGGACCGTCTGGCCGGATGACGTCGCCTCCACTCCTCTGGACATGACCAAGATCAAGCAGGGGATGGTGGTGCGGTAGCCCCGAGACGGTCGCGGCCCGGCTTCCATGCTGGAGCTGCTCCTGCAGGGCACGGCAAACGGTCTCGTCACCGGGGCCGTCTTCGCCGTCATCGCGGTCGGGCTCACGCTGGTCTTCGGCGTGATGCGGATCGTGAACTTTGCCCACGGCGAGTTCCTGATGATCGCCATGTACATCACCTACCTCATGGCGACCTTCGGCAAGCTCAATCCCTACCTCGCGATCCTGGTCTCGGTGCCGCTGCTCTTCCTGCTCGGCGCCGGGATGTTCGGCCTGCTGATCCGGCCGCTCCTGGCCGCGCCCGAGATCAGTCAGCTCCTCATGACCATGGGTGTGTCGATCCTTCTCCAGAATCTCGCGCTGCTGATCTTCAAGGGGGATCCCCTCAGCGTCATCGTTCCCTGGTCCTCCGCGAGCGTGCGCCTGGGTCCGGTGTCGGTGGCGGTCACCCGGCTCGTCGCTGCCGCCGCCTCGCTGGTCGTGGTCTTCGGCATCTACTGGCTGCTCAAGACGACGGACCTGGGCCGCATGTTGCGGGCGGCGGCCCAGAACCGCGACGCCGCGCAGCTCATGGGCATCAACGTGACCCGCATGTACATGCTCGCCCTCGCCATTGGCGTCTCGTGCCTCGGCGTGGTGGGGCCGGTGCTTGTCCCCTGGGCATACGTGAGCCCGGACGTGGGCGCCGTCTTCACCCTCACGGCGTTCGTCACCGTCGTGCTGGGCGGCATGGGGAGCGTCTCGGGCGCGTTCTTCGGCGGGCTCATCCTCGGTGTGGTCTCGTCGGTGAGCCAGATGTTCATGCCGGGTACCTACGGCCTCATCCCCCAGTACCTGGTGTTCATCCTCCTCCTGCTGTTCCGCCCCGAAGGGCTCTTCTCGGGCCGGATCTGACCCGCTTCCCGCCATGCGCCCGACCCCGCGACCCTACCTCGCCCCCGCGCTCGTCGCGGTGGCGCTCACCCTGTGCGGCCCCCTGGTCGCGCGGTTCAGCCCCTCGCACCAGGACCTGCTGATCACCGTCCTCCTCTATGCCTACTGGGCCACGGCGTGGAATATCCTCGGCGGCATGGCGGGGCAGCTCTCCTTCGGCCACGCGACGTTCATCGGCACCGGGGCGTACACGTCGTCGATTCTTTTCGTGAAGTTCGGCGTGAACCCGTGGCTCGGCATGCTCGCGGGCGCGGTGCTCGCGGCCGCGCTCGGCCTCTTCGTGGGCTACGCGAGCTTCCGCTACGGCCTGCGCGACGTGTACTTCTCGCTGACGACGCTGGCCTTCGGCGAAATCATCTTCCTGCTCATCGCGAACACCGACTACCACGGCGTCTTCGGGGGCCAGGGGGGTGTCCGCTTCCCGGTGGTCGAGCCGTCCCCGCTCGTCTTCCAGTTCGGGAGCAAGCTCGGCTACTACTATGTCATCGCCCCCCTGCTGGTGGTCGCCCTGACGCTCACATGGTGGATCCGCCGGAGCCAGCTCGGCTACTACCTCATCGCCATCCGTGAGAACGAGCGCGCGGCCCAGGCGATCGGCATCGATATCACGCGCTACAAGCTGGTGGCCGTCGCCCTGAGCGCGGCCCTGACGGCGCTGGGTGGCACGTTCTACGCCCAGTACTACCTCTTCATCGACCCTCCCTCGGTGCTGCAGTCGAGCCTGTCGATCGCCGTGCTGCTGCCCGCTATCGTCGGCGGGATGGACACCCGCCTCGGCCCGCTGGTCGGCGCCATCGTCTTGATCCCGATCTCCGAGCAGATTCGCACCACGCTCAGCGGCGGTGTCGCAGGCGGTCACCTGGTGGTCTACGGCCTGGTGATCATCCTGGTGATGCTCTTCATCCCACAGGGCCTGGTGGGCTGGATCGCCGAGCGTGGCTGGCCCGCCGGCCAGCCGGGCGCGTCGGGCGGGCCTGCGTCCCGCCCTGCCGCGGAGGCCTAGCGCGCCATGCCGATCCTCGAGGTCGAGAGCGTCACCAAGATGTTCGGCGGGCTGGCGGCGGTGCGTGATCTCTCTTTCGGGGTCGAGCGCGGCGAGATCGTCGGCATCATCGGCCCGAACGGCGCCGGCAAGACCACCGCCTTCGAGATCATCACGGGCTTCCAAACGCCGACCGAGGGGCGAGTGCGCTTCAAGGGGGAGTCGCTGGCCGGGCTTCGGCCCTACGAGACGGCCCGCCGCGGCCTCGGCCGGACCTTCCAGATCCCCCAGCCCTTCCCGGGCTTCACGGTCCTCGAGAACATCATGGCCGCGGCCTTCATGCACCACCCGAGCCGCCCGGCGGCGGAACGCAAGGCCCGGTCGGTGCTGGAGCGCGTGGGCATGGCGTCGAGCGCGGGCTTCCTGGCGAAGAACCTGACGCTGGCCGACACCAAGCGCCTGGAGATCGCCCGCGCCCTGGCCATCGACGCCGAGATGGTCCTCCTCGACGAGGTCATGGCCGGCCTCACCCCCGTCGAGGCCGACGAAGCCATCGCCCTGCTCCTGAGCCTCAACCGGGACGACGGCGTGACCTTCCTGGTCATCGAGCACATCATGCAGATCATCATGTCCATCTCGCGGCGCATCGTGGTGCTGCACCACGGCGAGAAGATCGCCGAGGGTACACCCGACCACGTGTCGCAGGATGCCAAGGTGATCGAGTCCTATCTGGGCGAGGAGACCTTCCTTGCTTGAGGTGCGCGACCTGCACGTCCAGTATGGGCGGCTCCGGGTCCTGCACGGCATCTCCTTGAAGGTGCCCCGGGGCAAGATCATCTCCGTCGTCGGCGCCAACGCCGCCGGCAAGAGCACGCTGGTCAACGCCATCTCGGGCCTCGTCGCCCCGGCGTCGGGCACGATCCTCCTCGACGGCGCCGACATCACCCGCCTCGCCGCCTACGCGCGCGTGGAGATCGGCCTCGTGCAGGTGCCGGAGGGCCGCAAGCTCTTCCCCGCCATGACGGTGGAGGAGAACCTGCTGGTGGCCGCGGTCACCGCCCGCGCCAAGCCCGGCCGCGCGGAGAGCGTCGCGCGGGTGTTCCAGCTTTTTCCGCGCCTCCAGGAGCGGCGGCGGCAGATGGCGGGCACGCTCTCCGGCGGCGAGCAGCAGATGCTCGCCATCGGCCGGGGGCTCATGTCGCGGCCGGAGGTCCTCATCCTCGACGAGCCCTCCATTGGGTTGGCGCCGCGGCTCGTAGGCGAGATCCTCAGGACCGTGCGTGAGCTGAACCGCTCGGCGGGTCTGACCATCCTGCTCATCGAGCAGAACGTGCGCCAGTCCCTCGCAATGTCCGACTTCGGCTATGTCCTGGAGAACGGTCGCATCGCGCTGGCGGACACCGGTGCCGCGCTGCTGGCCAACGAGCACACCAAGAAGGCCTACATCGGCCGGTAAGGGGACAGGATGGGATTCGTCGCGGGTGTCGACGTGGGGGGCACGTTTACCGATCTCATCATGGTGGACGGCGAGACGCAAGACGTGCGCGTGGCCAAGGTGCCGTCCACGCCCGGCAATCAGGCCGAGGGAGTCATGGCGGCGCTGCGCGGGACGGGCGCCGACTTCCGTGCGCTCCAGGCGGTGGTCCACGGCACCACAGTGGCGACGAACGCCATCCTCGAGCGCCGGGGCAGCCGCTGCGGGCTCATCACCACCCAGGGCTTCCGCGACTCGCTCGAGATCGGCCGGCGCACCCGCCCCTTCTCCTACGGTCTCATCGGTCACTACGAGCCGTTGATCCCGCGCAACCTCCGCCTCGAGGTGCGCGAGCGCATCGGCGCCCAGGGCCAGGTCCTCGCGCCCCTCGACGAGGACGACGTGCGGCGGGCGGTGCGCCGGCTGCTCGACGCCAAGGCGGAGGCGGTGGTCATCTCCTTCCTCCACTCCTACGCCAACCCCTCGCACGAGCGGCGCGCGCTCGAGATCGTGCGCGCGCTGTGGCCGAACCAGTTCGTGAGCGCCAGCATCGAGGTGCTGCCCGAGTTCCGTGAGTTCGAGCGTGTCTCGACTATGGCTCTCAACGGCTATGTCCAGCCGCTCATGCACCGCTACCTCGGCGCACTCGAGACGTGCCTCGCGGAGGCCGGCTGCGCGGGCCAGCTCCTGGTCATTCAGGCCAATGGCGGCACCATGGCGGCGGGCGTCGCCGCCGAGCGGGCGGTGAACACTGTCGTCTCCGGCCCCGCCGCGGGGGTGATCGCGGCAGCTCACATCTCGCGTCTGGCCGGCTTCGACAACGTCATCACCTGCGACATGGGTGGCACCAGCTTTGACGTCGGGGTCATTCTCCAGGGTAAGCCGGGCATCACGGCCGAGAAGGAGATCGACTACTCGATGCCGGTGCGCGTGTCGATGGTCGACCTCACCACCATCGGTGCCGGCGGCGGCAGCATCGCCCAGGTGGACGCGGGGGGCATCCTCCAGGTGGGCCCGGCCAGCGCCGGCGCCGTCCCCGGCCCAATCTGCTATGGGCGCGGCGGCGACGCCCCCACCATCACCGACGCTAACCTCTACCTGGGTCGCCTCAACCGCGAGCGGCTGCTGGCTGTTCGCGAGGCGGCCGCGCTGGCCGACGTCGAGTGCGGCCTCGTCGAGCGGGTCGGTGCTCCCCTGGGCCTCGATGCCACCGCCGCCGCCGAGGCCATCGTGCGGGTGGGCAATGACAAGATGGCCGGGGCCATCCGCATGGTCACCCTCGAGCGCGGCCATGACCCGCGCGACTTCGCCCTCTTCGCCTTCGGCGGCGCCGGTCCCCTCCACGCCGTGGCCCTGGCCCGCGAGCTGAGCATCCCCACCGTGATCGTGCCGCTCTTGCCCGGCATCACGTCGGCCATGGGGTGCTTGCTCGCCGACATGCGCCACGACTTCGTGCGCACCGTGAACCGGCGCGTCGACGCCCTCGACTTCGCTGACCTCACGGCGCTCTTCGCCGAGCAGGCGGCCGAGGGCCGGGCCGTCCTCGAGGCCGAGAAGGTGCCCGTCACCGAGGTCCTCGAGCTCCACGAGGTGGACATGCAGTTCGACGGCCAGACCCACGTGATCCGGCTCGAGGTTGGGTCCGACATCAAGGACGCCGCCGGCCTGGCCCGGCTTTTCCGCACCGCGTACAGCGCTCGATTCGGCGTCGAGCTGGAAGAGATGACGCCCAAGGTCATCAACGCGCGCACCGCGGTCATCGGCCACCGCGCCCCCGTCGACCTGCGACGCATCACCGCCGGCCGCGCTTCCGGAGCGCACGGCGCCTCCGCCCCCGCGGAGGCGCGCCACGTGTGGCACGACGGCGCCGCCCACGAGGCGCGCGTGGTCTCGCGCGAGAGCTTGGGCATCGGCGCACGGCTCGAGGGGCCAGCGATAGTAGAGCAACTCGACACCACCACCTGGATCGAGCCAGGCTGGACGGCGGTGGTAGACGACTACCGCAACCTGATCATCACGCGGGCGGGAGCGACGCGCCCGACGCTTACGCCGGCGCCCGAGACGACCGCGTCCGCTCCCTCCGCGCCCCCGTTGACGGTCGATGCGATCACCCTGGCCGTGGTGCAGAACGCGCTCCAGCAGGCGGTCAACGAGGCCGACGTGGCCCTCGAGCTCGCTGCTTTCTCGCCCGTCATCTCGGAGGCGCGGGACCGCTCCAACGGCATATACGGCGGGGCCAGCGGCGAGGTCATCGCCCAGGGCGAAATGGGCCTCCCGATTTTCGTCGGCACCATGCAGTTCGCCGTGCAGTCGGTCATCCGCATGCGCAAGGATCTGCGGCCGGGTGACGTCGTGCTGATGAATGACCCGTATCTGGGCGGCACCCACGGCATGGACATGAAGCTCGTCCGGCCCTTCCACTATCGCGGCCGGCTCTTCTGCTATCTCGCCAACACCGGCCACTGGCCCGACGTGGGCGGCGCCAATCCCGGCGGCTTCAGCGCCACCTCGACGGAGATCTTCCAGGAGGGCCTCCGCATCCCGCCCGTGCGCCTGTACCGTGAGGGGCAGCTCGACCAGGACGTCCTCCAGATGGTCCTCTACAATATCCGCTTGCCCGAGGAGCGCATCGGCGACCTCAAAGCCCAGGTGGCCGCGCTCAACGTCCTCGCCGCCCGTCTCACCGCCATCCTCGACAAGTACGGCGAAGGCCTCATCACGGCGTGCATCGCCGAGCTGGAGGACCGCTCGGAGCGCCTCATGCGCGCGCACATCGCCACTGTTCCGGATGGCACCTACGTCTTCGAGGGCTACATGGACAGCGACGGGCTCAGCGACGAGCCGCTGGCCCTCCACCTCGAGATGACCATCGCGGGCAGCGATGCAGTGTTTGACTTCTCACGGAGCAGCCCTCCGTGCCGCGGCCCCATGAACTGCGTCGAGAGCGCGACCATCTCGGCGGTGTACATCGCCTTCAAGCACATCTTCCGCGAGGTCCCGACCAACGCCGGCTGCTTCCGCCCCATCACCGTGATCGCCCCCGAGAGCACCTTTCTCCACGCCCTGTACCCGCGGCCGGTGGCCGGCTGCAGCTCCGAGGTCTCGCAGCGCGTGATCAACGTGGTCATCGGCGCCATGGCCAAGGCCATTCCCGAACGCCTTTTCGGCGACGTGTTCGGCAGCATCTATAACTTGTGTGTGGGCGGCTACGACCCCGAGGCCCGGCGCCACTACGTGATGTACAACTTCGGCGGCGGCGGCCACGGGGGCAATCCCGAGACTGACGGGCTGACCAATGCGCCTTCCTCCATCGGCATCTCCAAGATCCAGCCCGTTGAGGTGCTCGAGAGCTACTACCCAATCGTCTTCGAGCGCTACGGCCTCAACGAGCGCTCGGCCGGCCCCGGGCGACGCCGGGGCGGGTTCGGCACCGACTATGTCTTCCGCCTCCTGCGCGGCGAAGCCACCCTCAGCGTGCTGGGCGACCGCGGCAAGTTCCCACCCTTCGGTGTCGCGGGCGGCGGCCCGGCTGCGGTCGGCCACGTCACCTTCCGCCGCGACGGTCGGGAGGAGATCCCGCCCCAGCTCACCAAGGCCGATGGTGTCCAGCTGCGCCCCGGTGACAGCGCGCGCGTCCAGAGTCCCGGCGGCGGCGGGTATGGGGATCCGCTCGAGCGCGAGCCCTGGCTGGTTGCCCGCGACGTCGAGCGCGAGTACATCACAGGCGAGGACGCGCGGCGGGACTACGGGGTGGTGGTGCGAGGGGACTTCAACGTGGACGAGGAGGCGACGGAGCGGCTCCGCGCGAGCATGCGGCGGTCCGGGCGGAGCGCATAGGTGGACGAGATCTTGCGATGGACCAAGCGGGGGATGTGATGGCCAGACTCGCGGGGAAGTCTGCGCTGGTGGCGGGCGCCGGCGGGGGGATCGGTGGGGCCGCGGCGGAAGGGTTGGCCCGTGAGGGCGCGGCCGTCGTGTGCGGTGACGTGGATCTCGCTGCCGCGGAGGTAACAGCCGAGCATATCCGTGCCGCCGGCGGGCGGGCGGCGGCGATCCGGCTGGACGTGACCGACGGGGACGCGGTGGCAGCGGCCCTTCACAGCGTGGTCGCCAACTTCGGCGGTGTCGATGTCCTCTTGAACAGCGCTGGCGTGACGATGAGCGCGAGCATTCTCGAGCTGGAGCAGTCGGAGTGGGACCGGGTGATCGCCGTGAATCTGACGGGCGCGATGCGGCTGGGCCAGGCGGTTGCCCGGCAGATGGTGGCGCAGAAACGGGGCGGCAGCATCATCATCGTTACGTCGCAGCTCGCTGAAGTTGCCATCCCAGACAAGACCGCGTATCT
>Ga0315278_10007298_pt1 | contig 10093 bp, 3 predicted proteins | sample YL17G06_0_MG_FD_203880 | JGI IMG/M metagenome (GOLD analysis project Ga0315278, IMG submission 203880) | Sediment microbial communities from Yellowstone Lake, YNP, Wyoming, USA - YL17G06_0 | ecosystem: Environmental > Aquatic > Freshwater > Lake > Sediment | place: USA: Wyoming | collected... | reverse complement strand
CCCATATTAAATTAGTCTTAGGTTCAAAGGATTGCAGACGAATGGTTTTGACCGATTTACCCCCCATGACGGTTTTCAACTGCTTTGCCAGGGCTTTACGTTCCTTTTCGTTCATCATCAGCAACACCTCGACGATTCCCTGATATGTCGCTGCTTCTAAGATCTGGGATATTGACGCCACGGGATTTTCAATACCGCGCAGACGTTCAACAACGCCAGGGGATTGTAAGAATGCGGCAAATCTGGTTATCGCGTTCTTTGGGGCATCTTTCAGAGAAGTAATGATTCCTTGTCGAGTAGCACATTCATCGACAAGCCTGCGGAATGTGATGCCTTCGTTACTGAGAAGCGACTTGACGATACCCTCTCGCTTGACGTCCACTCTTGCCTTCTCTCTGTCTTCCGGACTTTTACGCAAACGGGGCGGGACATTGCGAACATCATCGCCACACTGATCTAAAATTCTCTTTGCCTCGGGGGCATCCGGCACAAAATCTCTCAGCGCCAATATTTCTTCGCTTTTTTCAAGTTTATTGGCAACTTCGTCCAGTTCTTTCTGCAAATCGTCAAGATTCATCAGGTCGTCGAGGTAAGCAGGTATGTAAGCATCTTCTAAATGTGTCAGGCGTGGCTCAAGTCTCGTCGTTACTGTATCAGGATTGAGGATAAGTTTGCTTGCCTTTTTCAACTCCGCAAGAACCTCTTTTTGAGCTTTGCCAATATCTTTATGTTTCTTTCCTTCGGGAATGGGCACAGATGCCAGTTTAGCGGCGCGTATCAGAATCAGGCTCGTTTTGCTGAATGATGTCCGAAGTTCCTGGAACAGGCTATAATTGTTTTTAAAGCGTTCAAGATGTTCAGACGTCAGATCGCTTGTTTCTGTAACTTCTGAAATATCCACAACCGCCCGGCGGATAGCATTAAATACCTCCAATTCATTAAATACTTCGGGTCGGGGTTCATCGGCAAAATTCAACCAGTATATAAGAACATCCTCATAAGGATTATCCTGGGCAGCGCCAAGCAGATCGAACAGACTGCGGATATCGTTATCCATCCTTTCAATCATGGCATGCTCAAGCCAATGGCTTTCCCAGAGTGATTTTAATGCTTCGTCAGTGGTGGCCTTATCGTACTTCGGCCCGAGGGTTCCATCGGGATAACTAAGCAAGACTTCGAGGTAGGTATAAAAAATCTCCCAGTCTTCAAGGGGCCGTGGTAATTCGACGCGTGATAGACCTCTCAGATGTTCGGGTTTGAATTCAATGCCGGCTATTGTAGAGCGATCAATCCAGTCCCCTTTTTTCCCGTAGACAATCCGGATTACGCCCTGCTGGGCCAGGCACAAGAGGTAGATATCTACCATACGGCGGGTCAGACCGGGCGATTCCTGCCCGTCTTTCGGGTCATAACCTGTAAACCAGTTATACACAGTTTTAATATCGAGACCAAGTCCCCCTCTTTCTTCAACTCGCTTGCGTATAGATTTGTAGAATCCGGAATCTGTCGGATCGAGCCTTTTTGTGTTTCCCGCGCGAACCAATTCCAAGGGTGGCGCAAAATTTTCCACAGCGCTCCAGAGTTGGTCCCCCTCACTCACGGCTTTGCCGCGCTTGACCAGCCCGTTGATGAGCTTCACGGCTCCCTGAGCGTCGAACTTGCGATTACCGAAATCAATGTGACGGGACGTGTAGCAGGTATCCAATGCCTCAGCGGCCATATCTTCGATGGCTCCCTTAACACCACCGATTGGTGAAATGGCAAGAGTCGTGCGAATGGTCTTGGCAATACCTCTGAGATAAAGGCTCAAAAGAGCATTATAGGCTCGCCGTGCATCTCGTTTGTAAGCCCTAAGGGCTTCTCTGGCAACATTCGTATCCTTGTTTTCCTCTTCAACGAGAAGATGAGCCAGGACACCGGCCAAGGTCATTCTTTCTTCATCCCTCAGATCACCCGGTGCCCAGACAATGAGTCGTGGATCCTCCGTGTCCTTGAGGAAATGATCCACATCTTTTTCTTTCACCGGTCTGCGGGCAATAATGACCAGAAAGTCGTCTTCATTCCCATGGGTGTCCACCTCGAAATGACTTGCCTTAACCCGCGACAGGTCTGCAATGGTCACTCTCCCGCTTCTTTCCTGGCCATGCCATCTTTCTATTTTGAAAGGGGCCAGTCTTCCGTCTTCAGCGGGGACGATGCCGGCAAAGTCGGATAGAGCCTCGGGATCCGAGTATGATATGATCCGGTCGATTTTCTGCCAGAGAAGCTGATGATCATTTTTTAGCCGTTCCGTCGCTGCATGGGCAAGATCATCATACTGGCTCGTTTCTTTGGGAAGAAATTCATAGCGTCCCTGATGGCAGCGGATCTGACTGCGCAGTTTGGCTTTTATCTCCTCCAGAATGGTCTCGTAGTGGCCGAGCTGGGCTTCCAACTCATCCTCCCCAGGTTTGAGATCACAAACGGCATCGAGAATCTGCTCCTTCGTCAAACCTGCCACACCAGCGATATGGTAGAGGAAGAGAGTATTTAATATTCGTTCCGCCCTTGAACGATTCTGGGAGCGCGAAAGCTGGCCGTCATTTATTCGTTTCAATGTGGCTTGCGCAGCCTCCAGGGCAGCCACTTCTCCCCTGAATTTATTTCTGATGCTGATGGAACCTGAGCCGGCGGCAGACGGCGTTTCATTATAAGACATGAGGTCGTCAAAGACCTTCCAGAGCGGGATGAGATTGTTCTCCTTTTTTTCTACAGCGCTTTTCAGGGCTCGATGGAGAAAGCTTATGGTGGAGCGTGTTCCCGTCAATCTGAGGGAAATGTGACGCAAGACATTCACTGCGTCGGGAGGAAAAGGGAATGAGGCAGCGAAGTCTTCACTTGCCGCTTCCTTGACCCAGGGGATCAGGCTTCGATAGCCGCCGTAATATGCATCCACCGCTTTTTGATCGGTGATGGTCCGTGTTCTTTGCACGACAATGTCCCGAAATCGTTCGGCCTTGTGTTCCAGAGGCTCTTCCCGCAGACGGTCAGGTCCGATGATCTTCTGAGGATTCGTGTGAGCCGCTTGTGCCGCAACGAGGGTCCAGATGGGCAAGCCCTGAGCCTTGGCAAGGGAACTCGAAAGCACCAGTAGGCAATCCTCATCATCGCTTTCGAATTTGGAGCGACGAAGATATTCAGACATCTCATCAATGGCAATAAAAATACCTTCATACCCGGCATCAAGAATATCTCGCACACTGCGTTCGAGTCTCTCTCCCCGTTCCGTGGGAATCTTCGGAATCAGTCTTTTGTAACGGTAAAAAGCCATCAGCAACCGTCCTGCATCCTTCTGTGATGCAGGTGTTTTTAAGGCATCGAGGAGTTCATCGTATCCATAGTTGGGCAAACCGCGCATTAAACGTTTGTCTGATAAAAAAGTCTTCAGATCGTTTCGCCAGGCCTTTTCGTGTTCCTTTAGGAAGAGCCGCGCCAGATGCTCCTCCGGATAGATCGATAGCGGCTTTCCTTCCCAGAGTGCGAATGTTTTCTGGGCCTCTTCAAGGACAAAGTCTTCCAATTTCAATTCATGGCCACCGCCGGAACCCTCAAGGCTGAAGACGATGGGGAAAATCTTTTTCTTCTCGATTCTTTTTTGCCATAAGCTGTCTATTCTGGCGCCCGGTCCAACCTTCTTTTCCTCATCCTCCCGCTGTTTTGCCCTTTCCCAGGCTGAAGAACCACCCAAAACAAGAACAGCCGTCGTGGCCAGGAGATGGGACTTACCGACACCGAATTCCGCCTGGACCCAGAAACCCTGTCCTTCCCCGTCAGCAATCTTTTCCAGGATGCGGTTCAGATAGCCCCGCACCGGATCAATGAGGAATTCATCAAGGGTTTCAAGACGACAGAGATTCTTCTGTTTTGAAATCATCCTCTCACTGTCGCCTTCACCTGCCCATACGTGTTGTGTCAGCGAATAGACGCTCTCGACGCGCGGAGGTACGTGCATGATATCCGACAGGGGTTTGCGATTGTTGAATCCGGTGAAATCCAAGTTGCTCATCCTTCATCCTCCTCTGCTTCTTCTAAAACTGTGTTCTCCGCAGCAGCTTTTTTAACGGACTTGCGACGGCACTGGGCGTAGTAATCTTCGGCGTCATAACGCTCGTCCTCGGATAAGTGCATCAACCTTCCTGCCAGCCCTCCTTTTTCAAAAAGTAGGACGCCTTCTTCAGCGAGGCCGAAGGTGGCGCAATGCTTGAGCCAGGCGACAAGTGTTTTAGGACCTGGTATCTTCTCCGCAGGATATTCGCCTTCCCCTTTTAAAAAGGAAATATACTGGCGGATGCGCCGTCCAAGACCGGTTTGTCGGGCCTTTCTCAGCCCTGCCGCCTCCGCTTGATCAGGCGGTCGATAGAGCCACTTGTCGCCGTCCTTGAAACGGACCAGGCACTCTTCCAAAAATTCGGCAAGATTACGTCGCGGGGTCTGTCCTGCCGGGCGGCCCTTTAGAAACCGCGTCAGATAGAAAAAAAGACAGTCATAGAATTCCACTCCCTTCATCCGTCCACCGAGGCTGAATGATTTAGCCTCGGTCGGGTCCTTGATCAGCGAAATGCGGATATATTCTTCAACTTTTCTTTCATCGATAACATCCGATACCAGATGAGGAACGGTCAGGGCGATATGTGCTGCAAAATTAACAGGGGCGCCGGCGCACCGCAGCCTGGCGAAACGTTCAAGGGCGCTGCCTGCTTCGTCTTCGTTATTGATGTCACTCTGGGAAAGGCTTTCATATTCTTCCTTGAGAAACCAACGGCCCGATTCGGAACGGACTGCCAGTTCATTGAGAATGTCCTCAAAGCGGTGCTCGGCCATTTGTCCGCGGGAAAGGAGACGTTTCAGAACAACGTCCCAGAGCTTATCCCTTGTCTGTCCCCCGGAATTGGAAAGTATTTCGATTAGAATGTCGCGGACGCGACGGGAGACCTGGCTGACTTCGCTTCCTTCTCCATTACTTGATTGCTCCCCGGACCGAGGCTTGCGGCAGTTGAGAACAAGATCGGATTTGACAACTTTTTCGGCAACTAACTGGTTTTTGCTCTTTTGCATAGGGTCTAAAACTGTTACTGAGTGAACCTCGAATCCACAATCAAGAAGGGTATCCTGAAGCCGAGACCACGTTGAAGGATCGGTATCGTGATAACAAAGAGATAACCAATGCCCTGGTTTTAGTCCGTTGAAGAAAACCATCAGAGCCTTTCTAATATCCATATTCCACTCGTCGAGAGTTTTTCCAAGTATAGGATTGACAATAATTTCACGGTTGCGCCAGCCGATATTATATCCCAGCCAGGACTCCCAAATAAAATTCAGTTCCCCGTATTGTATTTTATCGACATAAGGGGGATCTGTGAAAATGTAGTCGATGCTTTCCGATTTGATCTGAGCTTCTGTGGTGTTTTCCGTACTAACCAATGTTGTCGAGGAGGAATAAGGCAGCATAGCTACCTGAAAACCCAACACGTCTTTTTTCTTATCAATGAATTGAGAACTGGCCCTCATTACTTGTGCTATTTGAGGAAGATAATACGTTCCATTAGCAATGCCTCCCTTTAGGCTGGGCCTATATCGATACATATTGGATGCATTCATGGATACAGCAGTGAACCCAACATTACAGATCTCAATGGCGGGGTTGTGTTCAGTTAGACGATTGATAGCGGATTTAATAGCCGCTAATGCCCATAGATTCCGTTTCGTATAAAAATCGGTTACTGCTTTGATATTTTTGTGAATTCCTTTCCGCCAAAGATATCCCCAGCAGGCTTGCTCAGAGGCGATATCCATCATTGTACGATCAGGATGCCAATGGGGAATCTCTGATATGTCAATGTGATTTATCTTTTTAATGTCATATTGTTTGAAAAAACTTGCCTTTCTCTCGCTTTGCTCATCATGTCTGCGCTGACCCCGTTTTGGCTTGCATTTCCCCTGGCACTCGTAAATAAGAAGAGTTGGAACACTCCCGAATTTTATTGTACGCGTAGAAATCACAAAATCACGATGGGGGTCCTCATACTTCTTCAGGCAATGGGGGCAGACCCGCCGTTTCTTCATTTCCACTTTTTGTTTTGTCTTGCTTCCTACCTGATAAGGGACTTTCGTCTCCGGGCAATCGAAGAGGGCCACTATTTCACCGCATCGCGGGCATTGAAACTGCTCCGAATAAACCACATATTCCGTTGTGGCATCGCCGCCGCACCGGTCGCATTTTGTGGCATAGAGCCAATCGAGTTCCTTCTGGAGGTTGGCAATGTCCTCACCAGTCGCCGCTTTGAGCTTCTTCTTAAGGTCCTCCGGATATTCAGAGGTCATCATGTGTTCATAAGCGTTCTGAAGTTCTTGCGGATCCACAGGGTGGGTATAGCAATGGGAAATGAAGGCAGCGGCGGGCGAGGCGTCGATCAAGACACAAGGACGATTTTCCATCATGGCCGAGACACCCGTCATGCCGGAACCGGAAAAGCAATCCAGCACAAGACCGGTGCCTGCGGGATAGTATTTTTTCGGCAAATAATGGCGGATGTATTCACGGATTGCCGCCCAGTGCTTCTTGGACCAGTAGGTATGCATGTCATAGATGGCTTTTGGTGCTGCTGCTTTGTTCACAATCAGATCGCGGTCAAACGCTTGGACATCATACTGATCTGTCTTTTCATCGTAAGGTGTGGAGTGTTTTTTGATGAATTCCGGAAGGTCCGGATTTGGTCCTGGTGTGAAGGGCTTATAAGCTTGCCCGGCCTTGTGCTGGGATTTTGGTTCAAAAACGAAATGGTCTTGGTCTTGTTGCTTTGTTTTTGCCATATCGATTGTCCTTTTAAGGTTGAAGTGAAAAGACCCAGCCTGAATCTTTAAAAATCAAAGCCGGTGGGAATTCCCGGCTGGATTCCGGATCCTCGTCAAATATCCAAAGCCGACCGTCCCGCATGGCACCAGGCACCAGAAGGCAAACGCGCTTTCCATTGATGGCTACTTGCCGGATAAGTGATATATCGTTTTCTCCCAGATCATAGGCGTAAAGAAGCTCGAAATCTGCCAGAACCAAACCGATGGTTCCCTTCGCTTCAATACGACTGGTTATCAGGTTTCGGAATGTCTGTGAAAGCAGCGTCCGAAATTCCTCTTTTCGGTTCTGATCTGCAAGTCGCGTTGCCCGTTCGTAAGAGTTGTTCGTCTTCATTTCCGCCACTATACCCTGTCCCAACGAGAGATACTCGACCCGGCCCAATTGGTTGAAACTGTCCTTTGCTACCTCTTCTTGAAGTCTCTTCTGAAAAGGGCGGAGATGGGCATAGGGAGCAAAAACGCAGTATACTTGGCGGTCATGGGCATCCTGCATAAAAAGACGGGAAAGTTCCTTCAGAATCTGATCGGGCGGCAGTTGTTGGATATTTACGTTCATTAGGCGCCTTCCTCATGCTGTGGCGACTTCAACAGTAGATTCAGGCGGTCCTCTCCGGTACCTGCCAGAGTGAACTGATGGTATTGATCCAATTGGGATATCTTGCTGATATGCCCTGCGCGTGCTGCTTCTTTCAACAGCCCTTCGATGGATGGACCGGGCCAAAGAAGCGCACGCAGAATCTGCTGACCGGAAAAAAGATCGACGCGGACCATTGACGGCTCAGGATACAAACGGGCAAGTATATAAAGAAAGGCTTCCAGAGGCGGCGCTGTCCACAGGGGAATATACACGGCGAGCTTCGGTATTTTTAGCTTTCCACAAGCGCGAAAAGTTGGAACTACAGCTCCGGCAATTTCTTTCGCACTCCTGCCGCCAAGCCTTGCTTCCAAAAAGGCAAGAAGTTCCGATCGATGCGTCCCTTGTTCAGGAATCTCCGCCAACCAAAGAGCAGCGATTTCTTGCAGCAGAGGCACGGCCAGAAGCATTTCAAAATAGATGATTTCCCGGCTGATCCTTGAATCACCAAAACATGCAATAGCTCTGGCCAGGTCAAGATTCATGTCTCCATCTTTGGAAAAGCGATGGGCGATATATTTGGCAAACCGATATCTGGTGTTGAAACTGTTGTGGTGGAGATGTTTAACCAGGTATTCCCGGAAGGCCACTGTGGTTGGATATTCAAGAGCCGCCGGAATGAATTTGAGGCTTTCCTCGACCAGAGGATGGGCAAAATAGGTTCGACGCGCTCGTGATGAAACAGGTTTACTCAAATGAAGACCTCCTGAAATGCGTCGTCTGCTTTTTCAATAAAAATGAGTCTTAATCCTCGCGATATATCGGTTGGCAATTCTTTGACTTCCCGCTCATTTTCCCGGGGAAGGAGAACCACCCGGGCGCCAGCGTCCCGTGCGGCGGCAATCCGTTGCGCCAGACCGGTGACGCCAAGAATATTTCCATGCAGCGTAATTTCACCGGTAACTGCCACATCATTGCGCACTTTCCGGTGAGTCAATGCCGAAACGATCCCAATGGCAAATGCAAGCCCTGCTGAAGGCCCTTCTTTCCGTATATCTCCCTGGAGAGCAAGGACGGAAAGGTCGTAGCCGCCTTTGAGTTCGGACACGATATGAAGGGATTTCCGCCGATGGGCAACAAACTCGTAGGCCGCCTTGACCGATTCCTTCATGGTCTTGCCCATAGAACCAAGACGGTTGAGGGCGTTGTGTCCTTTCTGAGCGATAACCTCAATCAGTTGAATGGTTCCAATGTTATCTCCGCCCACCGAGAGCCCCACAACGACCCCGACCTGGGGTTCAATAGGAATGCGGAGCAACCGCCGTCGTGCCCGCTCCGGCGGTGCAACGGCGACACGATCTTTACCGATCTCATACTCCATGGAGTATTGGGGGTATTCTCCCGGTGCGATCACTGAAAGCTGATCCTTGACTCTTTGTCTTGCCTCGACGGCAAAGGCAATGTATTCGGCCAATTCCTCGTCTGTTGCTCTGCCGTCCGGATGAAGAAGCTTCATCAGTCCCCGGACGATTTTATGGATGGCCTCCACATCGCGCCCTTTTGCATTGTAGAGTTTATAGCGACTTGCCGGATCAACAGGAAGCAATGAACCCCGCAGAAGGTGAAGTAGCTCAGCAAAGTAATCGAGCGTGAAACCATACCCTTCAGCAAAACTGCTGTCCGTCAACTTTGGCATTTCCCATCCGGGTAAAAAGCCATGAACCCGTTCAAAAAGGGATGTATCCACCAGTTCCTCCGGCAAGGGTTCCAGGAGATGTTCATACTTCTCATGCGGCAGATTTCCGAGGATGTCGATGTTGCCGATGAAGATAACGGACGCTTCGCCTTTGACCTGAAAGCGCCCCAGACTGAAATTTCCGTACTCCATATAATCCTTGAAGATCGAAATGGTTGCCGTCGGGTCTTTGAACTCCGTGTGCGCGATTTCATCGAATATAAGCGTGTCAAACTGGGTTACCAGTCCCGGTTTGCCCGTGCCACCGTGGACAAAAAGGGCAGCAGGCGTGGCGCGGCCCCCGGAAAGCATGTATGAATAATAGGACAGGTTCTTATATCCATAGCTCTTTCCCGTTTCGCGCGGTCCCAGTTCGATGAGGTGAACCATCCGTTCCGCCATGGGAACCAGACGCAGAAGAATAATCAGCTTTTGCCGCAGGGTATGAACGTCGGGATTGAGACCGACTGTGTTTATGAGTAGATCAAGCCATTCATCCCGTGTAAAAAGGGATCGCTTTTGCAGGAAGTCTTCGATATCGATGCGGCCATGCTGAAAAGGGGTGAAATCCGTCAGAACCAAAGGGGTAACCCGGCCTTTCCAGACCTGCGCCTCATCATAAGTCAGCTCGGCAATTCCCCACATTCCTCCCATGAGGCGTGGATAGCGATTGATAAGCTTTTCATCCACGTGGATATTCCGTTCGTTGAGCGCGGCCAGAGAAGCCCAGTATTTATCTTCACTTGTTTCTAAACGGACTTCTACACGTCCGATGAGATCCATGCTGCGCTTCTGCTTCAGTTCATGAAGTATCCGGGGTGCATCTGCAGGGGATGCATAGTTCTTTGCCAACTTCCTTCTGACATCGGCAATTTCCGCCTCAAAATTCACAC
>Ga0315278_10007297_pt1 | contig 10094 bp, 18 predicted proteins | sample YL17G06_0_MG_FD_203880 | JGI IMG/M metagenome (GOLD analysis project Ga0315278, IMG submission 203880) | Sediment microbial communities from Yellowstone Lake, YNP, Wyoming, USA - YL17G06_0 | ecosystem: Environmental > Aquatic > Freshwater > Lake > Sediment | place: USA: Wyoming | collected... | reverse complement strand
GGGTGGTGAATGCGCGTGGGAGGGGTTAGCGGGTGGGGTCTGGGGAGTAGGCGGAGGAGGGGACGATCTGGCCGTGGCGGACGGTGTACCAGCGGTGGTCGTTGGTGTCGAACCAGGAGTCGCCATCGTGTGGTTGTTCGGGGTTGCGGAGGATGCGAGCGGTGTCGAGGGCGAGGGCATGGAGGCAATCAGGGCAGGTGACGGCCTCGACGGTGGTGGAGCCGGTGAAGTGGATGTTGGGGTCGTGATGGCGACCGCAGACGGCTTCATCGAGGCAGGTGTTGGAGCGGGGGTAGTGGACGACGGGGTTGGTCATGGCAGGTTGTGGATGCGGTCGAGGTAGGCCTCTTCGGTCTCGCCTAGCAAGCGGATGTATCTGTGCCAGGAGCGGCCCTGAGTGCGCAGATTCTCCGCGGTCTGTTCGGCCAGGAGCGCGAGACAGGTGGGGCAGGTGACGCGCTCCACGTCCTGGGTGCAGTGCGCCTCGTCGGTCTCGCCGCCGGGGTAGTACTTGGCGCGGAACTTCGGGTTGCGCATAGTCTCGGGGACGAGGGGATCGACGGCAGCGCCGCAGGTGGTGTCGGAGCGGATAGGATGGACGCGGTGGTGGATGAGGTCGCTCATGACCGCCTCATGATGGCTTCGATGCGGGTGCGGAAGCCGTCGTCGGTCTCGCCGGGTATGCGGGTGAGTGCCGCCTCCCACAGGGGGTCGCCGGCCAGCTGCCGCAGTCGCTTGGCGGTCTGGTCTGCAAGCCTGCGCAAACACTCGGGGCATTGGTCACGGTCCCCTCCCGAGGCGCGGCACGAGGGCTTGCGTCCATGGTGGATCGTTCGCCGCGTCGTTGAGGTTGTTCCTCACCGAGGATAATCGCCGCCACTCCTGCCATGGGATAGACACCTGGTGCAAGGCCTCGCCGTCGATGCCAAGCCTCGTGCTGATCTCCGCCTTCCCGAGCAGCCAATCGAAGAAGCCGACGGCGTTCCGTGCGGCCACGACTAGCTCGCGCAGCTCGATGCCCGAGGCAGTCGCCTCGCCATCGTTCGCGGACAACAGGACATAGGTCAGCGCGGCGTGGACCTCCTCTAGAGCTTGGCGCATCTCGGTCGGGGTCAGCTTGTGGATGGGGACGAGCTTGACGCAGGCTCGGGGGCGGGCAAAAAAGGATAGCTCGGGGATGAGCTTGTGCAGGTGGTCGAACATCGCGCAAACTCCCTCTCCATAGAGGTACTTGCGCGAGAGGAGCGAACCCTCCTCGGCGTCGGTTAGACGATGGTGCGGTGGTGTTTCGCGGCGAGCGCCGCAAGGACCCGACGCGCCAGTTCGGCGCGCGGGATGGGCAGGTGGTATGGCGGGGCGTCGTAGAGGCTGGTGTGCTGGGAAAAATAATCCCAGGAGAAACCGACCTGCTGCTCCCACGCCGCAGGGTAGTCCCGCGCCAGCTCGATGTTCTCCTCCGGGTAGGGCGTCGCAATCACGAGGTCTTGTATCCGCCGCTCCACCTCCTCCTCGGTTGGGAGGTACAGCAGCTCGTAGGCGCGCACTTCCTCCGACAGGAGCAGTCGCTCGTACACGACCACGCCGTGCCGGAAATCGGGGTGCGGCTCGTACCGAATGGAGCCCTTCGGCACGGTCGCAAAGTTCGGTGGTCGGTTGCGGCAGCCGTATCGGTACTCGTGGGTCATGGCCTCACCTCCGCGAGGCGGGCCATAATCCAAATGGTGCCATGAGCTCGAACATAGCCCCCCCGGGTTTCGATTATTAGCCGTAGATATGTCGTGGCATAGCCCATAGCCCCCTTGCTCCAGTACACCCACCCCAGTGACGCCACGAATTTTTGCCCCTTCTTCGTGTCCCACCGATGGCTTGCCCCTCGTGGGGACTCACCATTGATCGTGACCATCTTGCGACACAGGCCCTTGTGGTCGGAGCTGCAAGCAATTCTAGTCCGAACGAGTGTGGTGGTGGTCATGGTGTACCTCCTGCGGCGGCCAGGGCGTCGCGGCCAGCCCGGGTCATCCGCACAGTGACGAGGCGGTAGGCCGCGGGGTCGAGCCCCTCGCGGCGCAGCGCCCTGTGGATGGTCTCGCGGCTCAGCCCGCAGGCGCGGGCGATGGCCGCGACATTGCCTTTGTGCTTCCGGAGCAGCCGCTCCAGCTCGGCGCGTCCCGGTGCCGACCGGGGCCGCCCTCTCGTCCTGTTCACCATGCCGTCCTCCTTCGTGTTTGGTTTCCCGCGACCCCCTCGCGGGGGTTTCGTCCGGCCACCAGCCGGACTCATCAGGCGGGCATGCAATTGCGCAGCACGATTTCCGCGAGCGCGATCTCCTCGGGCGTGCCCTTGTCCAGCTCGATGCGGACCCGGCCAGCCGCCGTGCCGTCCTCGCGGAGCTTCGGCTCCGGGCTCCAGCCGTATTGCCCACCCGCGAGGCGCTCGGCGGCGAGGTAGACCTTCGAGGTCAGCTTGTGCAATTCGGCCATCACCAGTTTGTAGCTCGTACCCTCCGGGCAGGTCATGCGCAGACTCGGCTCGGGCGTGCTGTAGCGGCCCTCGACCAACTCGTAGCGCAGCGTGGTTTTCATGTTGTCCTCCCGCGCCCGTGGGCGCTTTGGTGTCTGGTGCTCACCACTGCCGCTCAGCCCGTGCTGGGCGGCAGGTGTCGGCATCAGGCAGTACGTACTACCATCACGCTGCCGTCGTTCATTGTGTAAATGTCTCCCTCGACGATTGTCTTGTTCTGCTGCCGATGCGTGGCCGAGCGCTCACATTCGAGCGCGCGATTATATAGCGTGCGGCTGGCGTAGCACAAAATTTCAAGCACCGTACGCCCCAGGCTATCGATCCCATTGTCGAGCATCTTGCAGCCAGCGATCCGAGCATCAAATTGTGCGAGCCTCATGACGTTCTCCTTTGTTGGGTTGCCTCATCAGGCGGCGGGAACCCATCCCGTCGCGACCCTGACCGCTGCCAGGGTTTCGGCTTGCTCCCGGTTCAGACCGCACGTTGCGGCGCTTGCCGGGCCGTTGCTTTGAGGCGGTCGAACCGCTCTCAGGCGCAACGGCGCCCTATTCTTTCAGCGGCGTCCGGCCACCCTCGGCAGGTTGCATCTCCAACCTACAATAAGATTATGCCACACTATAAGGGGAATGTCAAGTAATTATTTTATGCTTGGAAGGCCGATAAACATTGACCGAAAACAGCTCGCGCACGGGCAAAGGCCCTGCCGAGAGGCACCACCGATCAAATCAGACGGCTGCTACTCCCCGCCGACCCCGGTGAGCGTCGGCTGCGCCAGGTCGAGGTCCGCGAGCGTCCTGACCGGACCAGAGGTGACGCCGACCCGCTTGAGTACGTCGAGCAGCGCGGCGCGGCAGCTCACGTCGAGCCGCTCCTGTAGATTGGCATATCGGACAGCTTGCGCGCTCACCTGGCGGTGCAGCTCGGCCTGCTCCGCGAGGAGGTCGAGACGCTCCCGCGACAGCCACAATTTCATGCCGAGCACGACGTTGACCACGAAGGAGAGGACGAGCGCCACCTCCAAGCTCAGCCGCCACAGCCTATCGAGCCGGGATGGCATCGCGTCACCGGAGCTGCCCGGCGGCCCACACCGCCAGGACCATCAAAGCGGCACCGCCGAGCGTGGATACCGGGACGAGGAAGACGGGCTCTCGCCAGAAGGGCGTGTCCTGCGCGGCCGTCAGCTCGCGCAAGAGCACGGCCTCGCGATCAGACGAGGCGTCCAGGTCGTTGCGGTGGAGGCTGCGCTCCAGGCCGAGGTCCACGGCGGCGAGCTTCGTGGCGAATGCCACCTCCAACTTGAGCCTGGTGTCGCAGGTGTCGGCCTTCTGCCCGAGCTGGATGGCCAGCTCGGTCGTGAGGAGCTGACCTGAGTAGGGAGCGGGGTCGCCTTTCAGGAGCGGTGCCGCACACAGCCTCGGGTCAGCGGGGTCGCAGACCGGGGGGCCGGCGAGCGCAGCATCAGCGGTGAGCAGCGTGAACGAGAAAGCGAGCAAGAGCCTCGGGGTCATGTCGGAACTCCTCCGCCTGCTGGCGCTGCTCGGTGTCTAGAGTGGCCACGGTTTCAGCGTGCTCCGTGAGCACCTGCTCCCGCGCAGCCGTGGCGCCGTTTTTCGCCTTGGCATCCCGGGCGCGCTTGACGGCGTCGATGGCCGCTAGCTCCTCTGCCACGCGAGCAACGGGGGCCGGACCACGCCGCAGCACGATCCACGTCACCGCCACGCCAAGGAAGAGCAGCGGCAGCCACCAGTGATCAAGGAGCCACGTCGCCAGGTTTCGCATCGCCGCCTCCGGCCGCCGGTTGGTCAGTCGGCGCGTTGACGATCTGCGCCGCGAGCCGGCTGTCCTTCCCGAGCACCGACTGCATCACGACCTTGTACGAGCCGGCGACCACGAACCCGAGGATGATGCCCGTCATCACCCGCAGGCCGGCCGTTACCGTCGGGTCGGCAACGCCAGGAATCCAGACCCCGATGCTGCACAGCACGAGCGGGAGCATCGGGGCGACGCGGACCCACAACGGGTGCGCCTTGAGCCTAGGGAACATCCGCTGGATGGTCTCCTGGATTGCAGCGACCGCGGCCATCAGGTACAAGTTCTCCGGCCGCATGAGAAGCCCGGTCAGCGAGTCCATGGTCACCTCCTCGGGCTCGGCGGCCCGCCTTTCACGCACTGTAGCACGTCGGCCACCTTGTAGAGAAGGGGGCCAGGCTGCCCGGGAGGCGGAGACTGCGTCCTAACCCGCTTCTCCATCACCCACACGTCGAGCCGGCCGCGCGGGACCTGGTGCTCTCGCCACAGCCAGGAGTAATCGGCCCACTCCCCGATGCTCGGCAACGACACCGCCACTCCTGCACCAGCAGTCAGCGGCACGGGCGCTGCCTTGGCCTCGGCCAGCGCCTCCGCGATGTCGCTGCGTCTGAAAAAAGTGATCACGTTCTTGACTCGCAAAGCTCGGATGTTGCCGGTGTAGACCATGCGGCGGATCTCGCCAGTGCAGAGCCCGAACTCACGAAAGGCGTCGCCGTACCCGACCCACCTGGCGGGGTCGGGGTTGTGCGGATGATAGACGGTCATGGTAAAGCCCCCGCGCCAAGCCAGCCGGCGACCGCGAGGGACAGCCGCTGCATCATCCTCGGCGGAACGGACATGCCGCAGACGTAGAAGGCTGACAACCCGACGAACTCATAGTCATCAGGAAATGTCTGTGCTCTTACTACTTCAGCATCGGAAAGCAATCGTGGGCCAGCCCAATGGAATAATTTTGCTGTGGCAGTCACGGTGTTAAATGGCCTGCATGGGTGGCATCGATAAGCGCAGAAATTAGAACCACGAGGATCGACAGATCCGAAATTCTCACCTAATTTAGTTAGATGCCACAAATGATTATATATCGGACCACATGCATGACCAGTTTGATCCACAAGATCAGCAATCGCGTCATGTGCAGAAATGGGTTTCTCATCAAAGTGCAATTTTACCCCTGGCAGACTAAGATCGCGACGCCTGGCGATGAAGAACACACGTTCTCGCATTTGCGGAACACCCATCCGTGAGGCATTCAGCAAGAACACCTGACAGTCATACCCGATGGCCGCGAACGCCTGGATGACCTCGATTGCATAGCCTTTCGCCTGGCCGACAATGAGACCCTTGACGTTCTCGGCGACGCAGACCCGCGGCCGGATGACAGAGGCGAGGTCCACGTACTGCATGAACAACGAGTCGAGGACCTGCTCGGCCTGGCCCTCTCGGAACACCCGCGCCTTGCCCCAATCTGCCGCACGGTTCCCGGCCATACTGAAGGAGCTGCACGGCGGTGAGCCGTCGAGCACGTCGAGCCCGCGCAGCCGCTCTGGCATCCCGCCCTCGCGCAACCGCCGCGTGAAGTCCTGAATGGGCACGCAGTCCGGCGCGAGCCCGAGGTGGCGCTCATAGCACGCACACATTTTTTTGTCGATCTCGACGGCGCCGACGACTTCGTACCCGGCGAGCTTGTACCCCATGGAGGAGCCGCCGCCACCAGAGAACGTCGAGAGCACCCGCAACCCATTCGGCTGGACATGCTTGAGCTGCGGCAGCGTCCACGGCCCGACCCAGGGCGGGCCGCCTTCGACACCTTGCTGCCCTCTGACCACGTCAAAACCATCCATCTCAACCCCCTAGAACACGAAGCCACAGCGAGGGCACTTGTGCTCTTGCCCACCGAGGTCGTCCATCCCCAGCTCGCGAGCGCCTTCCGCCTGGAGCGACGACTCAGGGAGCGCCCCGCTCGCCAGCCCGACGAGCCGGTCCACCTCTGGCTGCGTCCACCCAATGGTGGCCTTAGCAAGCGCGTCACCAGCACCCTTGATCATCTCGCCGAGCATGCGCTCATCCCAGCCGCCGATCTCAGTCAAGCGGTTGTCAGCGATAAGGTAGGCCTCGGCCTCGGCCTCGTCAGCGAAGGACACGCCCCGGATGACGGGGATCAGCCAGCGGCCGTCTTCGTCCACCGACACCCTTGCCGGCGGCGGCTGCCCCGCAGCCTTCCTCCGCAGCAGGGCGTCAAGCCGGCCGTGCCCTGCAACCAGCTTGCCGGTGCCCTCGTCCATGAGAATGGGCGAGGTGAACCCGAAGCGGTCGATGCTCGCGTCAAGGTCGGCCTCGGCGTGCAGCTTGGGGTTGCGCGGCCACCGGGCGACCTCCTCAAGCGGCAGCGACTCGATCCGCATGTCTTTCGTCTTCGCCATGGTCAACCTCCCATCTCGATATGGACGCCGGCCTGCACCGCCTGGGCGAGCGCAGGGTTGTGCGTAATGACCATGACCGGCCGGGTGCTGGCGAGGTCCATGACAGCCGAAGCCACCGCCTCGACCCCATCCGGGTCGAGCGCGTCGAACACCTCGTCGAAGGCGAGCAGGTCGGGCGCCCTAGTCGAGCGAGCCGCCCCAGCCATCTCTGCGAGTGCCATGAGCAGGGCCACGTCGATCCGCCTCCTCTCCCCGCCGGACGCAGCACGGTAGCCGAGCCCACCACCTGCACCCTGTATTTCCAGGGAGATGGCGTCCATAGTGCCACCGCCCTTCTTCTCGGTGCAAGGGGAAAGTTTCACGTGCAACTTGCCGCCCGCGATGCGGGACAGCCAGCCGTCAGCGACCGCCTCCAGGCCACCGAGTGCCTTGCCGAGGATGTGCGCCCGCACCCCGCGCAACCCGAGCACGGCTTCGACGGCCTGCATGGTCCCCAGACCTTGCGTCGAAGAGGTGGCGGCGTCCTTCGCCACAGCCAGCTTGGCGCACAAGTCCTGTAATTCAGCCAGCGCAGCACCGAGCGTCCGCTGCGCCTGATCCCGAGCGGCGGTCATCCGCTGCGCCGCCTTGCTCGCGGCATCGATTCGTGACGCCTTGCCGGACAGCTCACGCCACTCCTCCTCAAGCTCTGCGACGCGACCAGCCAGGAGCTTGAGCTGTTCCTGCGCGGAGACCCGCTTCGCTGCGCACTCTACCTTCAGAGCCGATGCCTGCACCCGCAAGCCCTCCACCATCGCTGGCGGAATGGACTGGGCGCACGTCGGGCACTTCCCGCTCGACAAGCGCTCCAGTCGTCTCTCGACCTCTTGCGCCTGCGCCGCCTGCTCTGCTCCAGCCATGTCGAGCTGGCGCCCCTCACCTTGCGCCGCGCGCCGCTCCTTGTCAGCAGAAGCCGCGAGATCAGCCAGCTTCGCAGGATCACCTGCCGGCACAGATACGGCTGCCTCCTGCGCCTGGAGCATCGCCTCGGCGTCCTTCAGACGCCGCTCCTCAGCCTCGATCTTGATGCCCAGCTCTCGAACGGCCGCTTGTGCTGCAACCTCCGCACGCTCAGCTTGCGCCCGGTCGGCGCGGCACATCTCCAGCGCCACGTCAAAGCGGTCGAGCCCGAGCAGCGACTCCAAGAGCCGCTTGCGCTCGCCATCGGTGGCCATCGTGAAGTGGGCCGCGTCCTGGCTGGAGAACACGCTCGTCCGGCGCCAGACCTCCCATGGCCCGACGAGGTGGTCGAGCGCCTCCTGAGCCTTGGTTGCGGTCTGGTGCGTCTGCGGGAGCAGCTCGTCACCGGCCCGGAGCGACCAGTGCATTGTCTTCCTGCCGCTCGCATTGCAGGCGCGACTGACGAGGCAGGCATCGACCTCCAGGTCCATCTCACCACCGCCCTCGGGCCAGGGCTCGGTCCCGCGCAGCGTCCGTCCCCACAGGCCATAGGACACCGCCTCGATGAGCGTGCTCTTGCCCGACCCGTTTTTTCCAGTAACGAGGATCACGCCGCGATCGGGCAACTCCACGTCGAGCTTTGCGTGCCGCATGAACCCGCGCAGGCCGAGCTTGATCATGGCGTAACCTCCTTAGAGGCCAACCAACCGAGGGCGCAATCGATGGCGTCATCGACGGTATGGCGCCCACCCGTCTGCGGCAAGGGTTGGTCGCCTTCCACACACCCGACGATCCACCATCTATCTCGGCCAGCCTCACGGACAAGATCGGTCTTGTCCGTCGCAGTCAAGCAGAGCGCTTTCGCGATCATGCGGATTTGCTGGTACTGCGTCGCCATACCACGCACCTCCCAATTCCGGCACGTTGCGTCACACCCGTACCCTGGCGCCTTGGTGGCCCAGCCCTGGGCGCATGGCATGCCTGGCTGGAATGAGCGGCAGGTGGCGCAGCTAGCCATGGGTGTCGTCCATTTCGAGTATGCCCTGTCTCTTGGTGGCAGTCGCCATGCAGTGAGGAGAAAACCACAGGCGTTCGCGAGTACGGTTGGCTCGGCCAGTTGTCTCGCCCAGGCAGCCGTACCCGCCTGAGGCTTTCCACTCGACGCATGACCAGCCTGGCATATCGTGCTCGCCGTCGTAGCCGCACAGGACGATCCGCAATTGAGGGCTGTCGCCGTTGGCCAGAGCCCACTCGCGGACGTTGTGGGCCACGGACAGATCCTCGCAGGCGTAGATAGAGCCAGCGCGGCCAGCCTCGGCGCTATACGGCGGGTCGAGCACGACGCCGCACGGTGTCGGATTGCCGCCGAAAAGGCCTGTGACTGCTGGCCCCATGACGCGCGTCCAGTCGCCGCAGCACACGCGGACGCGGCGCATGCGGTCGGATAGTTGGAGCAGCCAGTCTACCACGCCCTGGCCCGCGTTGCCCAGGTGGAGGAGCTTGCGGTTGACGCCCTGGCCCGCGTTGCGCAGTTGGGGGAGCCGGCGGTTGACGCCCCGGCCCGCGTCGCCCAGGTGGGGGAGCTTGCGGGTATCGGTGAGCAGCCCATCTATCGACTGCCACGGACCGTTGCCCGAGCACCATCCTCCTCCGATCCACGAGGCGATTCCCCACAGCCACCAGCCAGCGATCTTGGCGTCGTAGTAGTCGGTGTCACCGCTCAGCCGATCGGTCAGCTCCGCGCGGTGCGCATTCAGCCACAGGTGACGCGCGCTCAGGTCTGGCTCGCTCACTGGCCAGTCGCAGGCGTGCGCCGTGGCGTCGGGGTCGTGTAGGATTGCGCGCCAGGCGTTACACACGAAGCCATCCAGGTCGTTTACAGTTTCGAGCCCGGCATCATGCGGCCGGGATAGCAGGACGGCAAGCGAGCCCGCGAACGGCTCGACGTAGTTTGGCACGTTGCCCAGCCGATCCCAAATCAGATCGGAAGCGAGCGACTTTCCGCCGAACCATGGAAATGGTGCTTTGCGTGACATAAAATCCCCTTGCCACAGTAGGTACTCAGGCATTGGAGCGGCTCAGTCAACCTAAGCCTCCACCTGCAAAAGCGACTTGTACGTCAGCATGCAGACCGTCATGGATGCTATCGCAATTAGGCTCAGAGAGCATGAGGACGGCATCGAGCAACACACCAGCTTCATTCGGTGTCAGACTGAGATCGCAAACTTCGCACCTCCACCAGCCTGCGTCCCCCCGCGTGACCTGCTGTCCGCGAGCACCGCCATATGGTCGGCTGAAACGCATCTGCGGAGTATCGTCGTGGCACGTCTCGCGGCGATTTCTGCACGCTATCATTTCCTCCTCGTGCCAACAACGAGGGCATTGGATAAGCTCAGTCATGGTTTG
>Ga0315278_10007295_pt1 | contig 10097 bp, 8 predicted proteins | sample YL17G06_0_MG_FD_203880 | JGI IMG/M metagenome (GOLD analysis project Ga0315278, IMG submission 203880) | Sediment microbial communities from Yellowstone Lake, YNP, Wyoming, USA - YL17G06_0 | ecosystem: Environmental > Aquatic > Freshwater > Lake > Sediment | place: USA: Wyoming | collected... | reverse complement strand
ATAGTCGTATAAATGCCTTTTTTATTCGGAATCCTATAGGAGAGAAAATGATACCGGAAATATCAATCGAAGAATTTTTCAAGCACCCCAAAGTCATTTGGGGCATGAGAGAACGATTTCCATTAGTAAAGGATTTGCCATGGATAGAGGTATGATTCCGTAAGAGACTCAATTCGGGCTCACGCAGCGTCCCCGACACTATTCACGCGAATCGCACCATCGATTTCCCCCAACAGAGTGATGGTCGATAGTGACGTAAATCCTGGGAATATTCTTTTATTATTAAATTTATGAGAACAGAAAATGTTAAAAAAGCATTATTATACATATTTATCCTTGTTGTTTTGTTCGTTATCACAGTAAAAATAACAATAGATAATATAGATGTCAACAGCACTTATTACAGATTGTATGATAGGTTAGTGGATTCCATTGCAATGGAATTGGTAATAGAAAAATCCATGCCTACAAGTATTTTAAAACAGGAGTCAAAATCAACGACGTTAATCTATGTGCTTGGTGGAAACCAGGATAGCCTGATCTCCCGTTTCCGGAAAGCCTCTATTTTGTACCATCAAGGACTTTCCAATAGAATCCTCATCCTTAGCAGACCCGGGATTACAGAATTCAATCCTAAACTGGGACGAAATTTGACAAATGATGAATGGTCGACAAGGGAGTTGGAGGGATTCAACGTTAGAAAAGAAGACATCGAGCCAGTATCTGTGCAAAAAAGTTTATTGGGAACTTTGAGCGAGGCCAAGAAATTGTCTGATATTGTTCGCAATAGAGGATGTACTCGCTTGATATTGGTTACTTCCTATTATCATACCCGGCGAGTTTATAACACCTTCTTCCGGTCTACATCTGAATATCCCTTGGAGATTTACATATATGGATCCAATGACCCAATAAGTTTACGAATCCTTCTATCTGAATACATTAAATTGTTTCTGTATGATATTTTTCCCATCCTCGAACGATAATTTTGCCATCCAAGGATACGCGGATCGGTTACATTCTTATAGAATGGTAACCGAACTGCGGTTCCAAGGGAGATAGAATAAATGGGAAGCGAGACAATGGACGTAGACGCACTCCAAGTAGGTCAAGAGACGAAGAGGGCATTCATCTCGACCAGTTTATCTGTAACCTTGATCCTTGTTTTTAGTCTGACGTTGAATCTTTGGGGGAATCGTTGGGGAGCCCCGGATTATTGGAACCCGGATGAATTGACGAAAAATGCGATCATCATGTTCGACACACGCACTATCAAGCCGAATACGTATTTTTACGGCGGGCTCCATTATTACGTCCTTGCAGTGGGTGCCGTGTTCCCGGCGAGAGTCTACGAGAAAGCGTTTGATCCAAAGCCGAACGAATCGGACATAGAGATTCATTCGAAATGGAAAGAGCGCCGAAGAATTCGCACAATTTGCTTCGCCCGCAGCATCTCCGCGCTGATGACCACATCGCAGGTCTTCCTTACATTCCTGATCGGGAACCTGCTTTTCGGGGAAACCATCGGGGTACTCGCTGCCCTGTTCCTCTGCGTATCCCCATACTTAATTGCAGTAGGCCACTTTGCCACCGTGGATGCTCCCGCAAACTTCTGGTACTGGCTTTCCTGTTTCTTTGCACTGAAGTTTTGGAAAAGGAAAAGAAATGTCTGGCTCGTATTGGCGTGCATCACCGCCGGGTTGACTTTTGGTACGAAAATTGACAGAATGGTCATCCTCTTTCCCCTCCTTTTCGCCTACATGAAGGGAGTCGGGGGAGGAGAGTTTCGAAAACTCCTGAAATTCATACCTTTTGTTATTGCAGGTTACCTTCTGGCCAATCCGTCGTTGCTATTCTCGACGATAGAGTTTCTGGACGGCACAACGAGAGACCTGTTCTTCAATATGATACGTAGCGATCCGGATGCAACTTCCACGTTTACGCAGATACTCGCACAAATGAAATCAGGGATGGGGGTATTGCTATTCCTTGCGGCGGTCGGGGGATTGGGATATGCGGCTTGGAATTTTCTGATCAATAAAGACCGAGATGGAATCGGCTGGCTGCTATCGTCTTTAGTGCCATTTTATTTGCTTATCGGATCCCATCTCTCCTACCGCTGGTATGTTCCCTTTTTCTTTCCGGCGTTAACAATCTTTGCCGCTTATGGATGCCAAAAAATACAGGAAGTTGCTTCCCCGAACTATCGTATGGCGATGAGAGGGGTCCCCACTTTGATCGTTCTCACATCGTTTTTATTTTCGCTTTCTCTGGTCTTGCAGTTCACAAATGATTCACGTTACCTTGTGGCGAAATGGATCGAAGAACATATTCCGGTCGGAGCATCGATCTATATTGGGGAACGGGGTCCAGCGATTTCCAATAATAAAAACTATCTTATCCAACCTTACCAGGACAAGGCAGATAGCGATCGGGAGAAGTTCGATATAAGGAGGCAGTGGCGAGAGCGTCTGGACCAGAATAAAACCTATCTTCTCATCCGCCGATGGATTCTGGATCTGGAGCAATTCACCGCAAGGATCTCTGGTCGCCCAGCGCGGAAAGAACCCTATCAAGCCTGGTTCGACTACTATTGGGGTGTGCCAAAAAATGAAACGGTCACAGAAAGGGATACGGTGGTTGTAAAAGCGGATTATATAATACTCATAGATCCAGTCGATCGTGCAAAAATTTTGGCCAATATGTTGCCAGACTCTGGATATCGTGTCATCGAAAAGATCCAATACAGAAATCCACTCGGCATACAAATCCCATTTACATTCGTTAATCCGGAAATCTATATTTTTGCCAAGTACTGAATCTGGAGCAGGTTCGAAAATAACTCGAAATAGGAAGCAAATAGGAAGGGGGACTGTTCCGGAAGACCTTCGGAAAAACTCAACATGGTAATTTCCCGGCTTGATCGGGCGGAAGACGCCCAAACCGCTTACCTCATTGTGAACGCCGATGACTACGGGTATTCGGAAGGGGTAAGCCGCGGAATCCTGGAAATGGCCCGGAAAGGAATCGTCACTGCGATCGGAGTCCTGGCGAACAGCCCCTTCTTCGATGAACATGTGGGGGCCCTCCTAATGGTCAAGCAGGTGGATGCGGGAGTCCACCTGAACTTAACCTTCGGGCGGCCGCAGACTCCCGGGATGTCCGCCCTGGTGGCGCGCTCTGGTGGGGAGTTCCCGAGAAACAAATACGGATTAGCTCTATCGATTCTCTCGGGGAGCATAGACTTGGCCGTTGTGGGGGAAGAGTGGGACGCCCAGATCCGACGTTGTAGGGACGCGGGATTGCAAGTCTGGTTCCTCAACAGCCACGAGCATCTCCACATGCTTCCCCCGCTGTATCGCGTGATCCGCCGGCTGGCGGAACGGCATGGAATCCCGTACATCCGGCATGCCAGGGCGGAGTGGTTCGGGTTCCCGAAACCGGGAAGCCTGGCACGGAATTCCGCGCTGCAGTTTCTCGACTGGATCAACCGGGATGGGGCCCGACGTACGGCCCCCTTCCTGCTTGGGGCAAGTCGGAGCGGAAAACTCGACCTTCAGTACCTGGAAAGGCGTCTTACCACCCTGAGCCGCGGACGAGTGTACGAACTGATGTGCCATCCCGGGCACTCCGTTGCCGGAGAGGCACTGGATCCCCGCCTGCACACCTATCACGATTGGGAGAGGGAGTTGGATGCGCTGCTCTGTGCGGAAAAACTGGGGCTTTTTCGATCTCGAGGCGTTTGTCGGATCGGGTTTCGGAACTTGGACAGTATTGGAAAACCGCTGACCAGTTCTGATGCCTAAATCTCCTGAAAGGACGGCAGGAAACTTGATGCGAGGGGAAGGGAGAAGTTCGAACCAAATGGTGAGCGTGGTCATTCCGGCATACAACGAAGAGGAAGCCATCGAGCGAACGGTCCAGATTATCCGGGAGCACCTGAAGCAGTGCGACATCGAATATGAAATCCTGATCGTCGATGACGGGAGCCGGGATGGGACCTATGGGAAAGTCCGCAAAATGGCGGAAGCCGGAGTGGGGATTCGGGGAATCCGGCTGAGCCGGAACTTCGGAAAGGAGGCGGCGATCCTCGCTGGACTGACGGCGGCCAGCGGAAATGCGGTGATCACGATCGATGCCGACCTCCAACACCCGCCAGACCTGATTCCCGAGATGATCGGCAGGTGGCGGAAAGGCGTCAGGGTCGTTCATGGGGTCAAGCGCCAACGGCCGGGAGATGGCTTCCTGGCCCGCCGACGTGCTGCGATATTTAACAAGGTCATGACCCGTTTTGGGGGGATCGACATGGAGAATGCCTCCGATTTCAAGTTGTTGGACCGGGTGGCTGTGGACCTGGTCGTCAAACACTTGAGGGAAAGGAGTCGATTCTACCGTGGGTTGGCACAGTGGGTGGGGTACGAGCAAGAGAGCATTCCTTTCGACGTGAAGATCCGCCAGTCCGGACAGGGAAAATGGTCTCTCCGGTCCCTGGCCGATTTGGGGATCACGGCGATCATCTCGTTTACGACCGACCCCTTGCGCATCGTGATGTTTTTAGGCATCGTCACCCTCGGATTTGCAGTGGTAGTCGCGACAGAGACCTTCTGGTCGGTGTACCGGGGGAGATCGGTGTCCGGTTTTGCCACCATAGAGATCACCATCCTCCTGATCGGAAGCTTTATCATGATCAGCCTTGGGATCCTTGGAGAGTACATTGCGAAAATCTATGAAGAGACAAAAGCCCGGCCTCCCTATATCGTCTCATCCCGGTGCGGCTTTATCGATGATGAGGGACCGACGTGATGACAGAGGAAATAGCCCGGAGAATTCCCCGCTAACCTGGCCCCCTGAAACCTCATTTATCCCCCCATTCCAGTTCGAGAGGAATCCACGCAAAAAAGAGCTACCCCTTCCAGGTGGCTTTCCAATACGAGTACGAGGCGATGATCCAGTCTGGAATGCACCCCTTAGATTGGACAGCTTTCCCCGACCGCCACGACCCGAGCATCTTCAGAGGCAAGGGCATAACCAGTTAGGTTAAAATGTGCATGCCGTGGTCCCTGGCGTGGTATCCTGAATCATCGAATCACCATTAATTTGCACACTCGATTACGCGATGAGCCAATTTTCTTGGGAATACCGTGACCCCCCTCGTACCCAATGTACCCAAGTTCGGCAGTAGCGGCGAGTTGCAGCATAAGATCATCACCATCGGGAATCTTCTCGCTAAAGTGTGCGCGGTCATAAGAAGTGGCACATGGGGTTTCGGGTATTTAAGGTACGGATCGGGGTTTTCTGGAGAGAGATTTCCGGGGTCTTGGCTGGGTTGTCCGGTTCCGCGATGGTTGTCTTGTGAGGCAACCGGAAAGGAGCTGTTCGATGGGCATGGACGTTGTCGCCCATATCCGCAAGGCCACTCGCAAGAAGTACTCTGCCGAAGAGAAGATTCGCATTGTCCTGGATGGGTTCCGGGGCGAGAGCCGAGATGAGTTAAATTAATCCCATAAAGAATTGTCCCGTTTTTCCGAAAAACCACGAGGAAGCTTCGCGATATAATATGAGACTGAGCGGACGGTGGCAGCTGATCAGTCTGGTTCCACTCATAAGATGGTTTGTGCTTGGGATCTTCATGGTTCAGGACGGCCAGCAGGGCGAGAATCAGTATGGGGGTATCATGAATAACCGGTTGTCGCCTTTCCAGCGCCACACACTTGCCACTTTTATCTTCTTACTTCTCGGGCTATTGTTGGTAACCTGCGGAGGGGGAGGTAGTAGTGGGGACAGCGGCGGCGGGCCCACGGATGCAGGTCCGCCCACGGTTTCCTCCACCAGCCCCTCCACCGGCGCGGCCGGCGTGGGGATCAAAGCCGCTGTCTCGGTGATCTTCAGCGAGCCGATGAATACGGCAACCATTACCTCGTCAACCTTAACGGTCAGGACAGGCTCTACGGTGGTTCCGGGAACCGTCAACTGCAGCGGCAACACTGCCACCTTCACCCCGACCAGCGATTGGGCGTACTCCACGTCCTACACCGTGACGGTTACCCCGGGGGTGAAGGACTTGGCGGGAAATCCCCTCGCAGGCAATTACGAGTGGAGTTTCACCACTTCCTCGTTGAGTTCCAATGGAATGATACTTTTCCAGGAAAATTTTGAAGATGCAAATTTTGCAGACAGAGGATGGTACGATTTAAGTGGAGGTACTCTTTCATCATCTGAGCATATTCCTTCAAGCGCTAAATCACTAGAGTGCAGTTTTTTACAAGGCGGACAGATTTGCAGTAGTGGTAACCCTAAACGACATAAATTTCCGGAATCTGATTCGGTTTATGTCAGTTACTGGGTAAAATATAGTTCAAACTACACTGGATCAAACCATCCTTATCATCCACATGAATTCTATATCATGACAAATCTGAGCGGAGATTGGGATGGCCCTGCGTACACCCATCTGACAGCTTATATCGAACAGAACGAAGGGACGCCACGTCTTGCCATTCAGGATGGTCAAAATGTTGACACTATCCAAATTGGACAGAATCTAGTCAACGTGACTGAAAATAGAGCAATAGCGGGATGTAATGGCGATAGCGACGGTTATGGTAACGGTGATTGCTATCCTGTGGGAGTTGGTGAATATTGGAATGGGAAAAGTTATAATGCTGATAAGATATATTTTTCCGATTTCCCTGGTCAATATTACAAAAGCGATTGGCATCATGTAGAAGCATATTTCAAATTGAATAGTATCTCAGGTGGAAAAGGGAACGCTGACGGCATTATACAATATTGGTTTGATGGACAATTAATTGTTGATCATAACAATACTATGATGAGAACAGCCCAATATCCTAATATCAAATTTAATCAATTCCTTATTGCTCCATATATCGGGGATGGATCTCCTGTAGATCAAACTTTCTGGATCGATGATTTGACCGTGGCTACGTTCAAGCCGCCGATATCATCTGGGGTTTCTTTCAATCCCATCCCCAGCATTAAGTAGATCCTCGGTAAGAGGAGGAATAATCCGACGGGTTGGAGGATCTCAAAACCGTTGTGGAACGATTCAAAATCGAGTATCGGCAGCCGGGACCAAGTCACGTTACGTTCCGACATCCCTCGAGAGCAAAACTTACGGTCCCGGCGGGAAGACCGATCAAGTTCGTGTACGTGAAGAAATTCCTCGAAATGATCGATGAGGTGACCCATGAAAAAAAATTTACAGGCAACGTGAGTGAGAAATTACCCACTCGTTTCCACGAAGAGCCAAATGATAAGGCATCGGGTCGAAAAAAAATGGAAGGGGATCATTCTCGCAGGTGGGGCGGGAACCCGCCTTTACCCCATCACCAAAGTGGTGAGCAAGCAACTCCTCCCCGTCTACGACAAGCCGATGATCTACTACCCCCTGTCGGTACTGATGCTGGCGGGAATCCGGGACATCCTCATCATCACGGCGCCGGAGGATCTTCCGCGTTTCAAGGCGCTGTTGGAAAACGGGAACCAGTGGGGTCTGCGGATCTCGTATGTCGTGCAACCGCGTCCGGAGGGACTGGCTCAGGCCTTTCTCCTCGGGAAGGAATTCATAGGGGCCGACAAGGTTTGTCTGATCCTCGGGGATAATATCTTCTATGGACACGGATTCCAGCAGATCCTGAAACGGGCGACGCAGATAAAGTCGGGGGCGCTCATTTTTGGATACTGGGTTCGCGATCCGGAGCGGTACGGCGTCGTGGAATTCGACACATCCGGGAAGGTGTTGAGCATCCAAGAGAAGCCGAAGGCGCCGAAATCCAGTTTTGCCGTTCCTGGTATTTATTTCTGCGATGAAGAGGTCGTTGAGATTGCTTCCGGAATAAAGCCATCCTTACGGGGAGAGTTGGAGATCGCCGATGTGCTCAACGCCTATCGGTCGAAGGGGAAATTGAAGGTGGAACTGCTCGGTCGCGGGTTTGCCTGGCTGGATACCGGGACGCACGATTCCTTGCTGGATGCCGGCACCTTTGTGGAAACGATCGAGAAGCGCCAAGGGCTCAAGATCGCCTGTGTGGAAGAAGTGGCCTATCGGATGGGGTATATCACGGAACACCAAATGCGCAAACTGGCGGAGCCGATGCTGAAAAACGGATACGGACAATATCTGATGCAGGTTCTAAAGGGCAATATGTAATGGAAACGGGAATGAACCGCAGAATTCGATTCCGCGTCAATTCATTATTTATCGTTGCCGCCTGCTTCCTTGTTATTTCATCCATTTCGTGCAGCAGCAAAACCGGTAACCGTGCGGGGACCCCTGGCCCTGAAGGCGAGGCAAGGAACGTCATCCTCTTCATCGGTGACGGGATGGGTGCCGGACAGATCAAGGCAGCGGGGATGTATCGGGCGGGAGCGGAAGGCACGCTGTCATTCGAGGCGTTTCCTCATCGGGGATACATATCCACGCGCAACGCGGAAGGAGGAGTGACCGATTCGGCTGCGGCGGCAACCGCCATGGCGACCGGAACCAGGGTCTCAAACGGAGTGCTTGGCGTGGCGATCCCGGGAAACGGCATGCCGCTGGAAACCGTCCTCGAACTCCTGGGGAGGCAGGGAAAGAGAACCGGGTTGGTCACGACGACGTTTATCACTCACGCCACGCCGGCGGCATTTGCCTCCCATGTAGCGAGCCGCGATGACTATGGGAGCATAGCCGCCGCCTATCTGAACAACTCGCGTCCCAATGTCCTCTTTGGGGGCGGAGAGCACATCCGGCAAGCCGATGTGAAGGAGGCCGGTTACACGGTCGTGACGGACCGGGACGGCATGATGAGGTTAAACACGGTGGCGGAAACGCATGTGTTCGGGATCTTTGGCAACGGACATATGCCCTTCGAGTACGATGGCCTCGACGATCTTCCCCATCTTTCCGAGATGACGCAAGTCGCGTTGCGACTCCTCGAGAATGCGCCCGAGGGGTTCTTCCTCATGGTGGAAGGGGGGAGAATCGATCACGCTTGTCACGCCAACGATACGATTCGCGCGGTTCTGGAAACGATCGAGTTCTCCGATGCGGTTGCAAAAGCCCTCGACTGGGCCAGTTCTCATCCGGGGACGTTGATCCTTGTCACTGCCGACCACGAGACGGGTGGAATGAAGGTCGTGAAGAATAACGGTGCGGGTGTCATTCCGACCGTATCGTGGAGCAAATCGGGACACACGGCGGCGAATGTTCCGGTCTACGGTTGGGGAGCTGGCGCAGAACGGGTTTCCGGGATCATGGAAAACACGGATATATTCCAAATCATGATGAAGTCCGGCACTCGGCACGGATCTTCGAGGCGATTGAAAGACCAGGATCGCACTATTCTCGATGGATCCCGTCGACCAGAATACGCTCTCTTGAGGGAGAAGAAATACGGAACCCAAGATGCGCAAGCTGGCGGAACCGATGCGGAAAAACGGTTACGAACAATACTTGATGCAGGTTCTAAAGGACAATATGTAGCTGATAATTAACTATAATACGTGGATTGCCCCGGGTTGCCGCTCTCCCGAACGGCAACCCTTACTATTTCTTGCGGGTCGGGAAAAATATTACAAGAACGAAATGCTGATTTCATAATCGGAATCCCAAGTCGGGGTATTATTGAATAACGGGTTGATAACGTTAGCGTCCTATCGTGGCATGCCTATTGCGATCCTTTCGGTTTCAAGGAGGGTCCCTTTTGTCTACCGGAATCAGAAGGGCCATATTTCTTGCGCTGATCGTCGCACTGGCAACCTTCTCCGGTTGTGGTGGAGGAGGAGGCTCCTCCTCCGAATCCGGAACCCCGCTCCCCTCAAGGGTATTGAGTTGGGAACCTCCGATTTCCTATGTCGATACGACGGCCATGAACCCTGCTACCGACCTGGATCGATTCGAAATCTACGTGAAAGAGACGGGCACCTTCACCGACACGGATGTTCCAATGGCGGCGCTACGCGCCGTCGATGCCCAAACCCACGCCCTCGCCACCTCCTTCGACCTCGCCAACCTCGGTTCTCATCTGACGGTGGGACCTCATTATTTCGTTTCCCTGCGCGCGGTCGCCCTTACGGGACTGAAGTCCGATTTC
>Ga0315278_10007294_pt1 | contig 10097 bp, 8 predicted proteins | sample YL17G06_0_MG_FD_203880 | JGI IMG/M metagenome (GOLD analysis project Ga0315278, IMG submission 203880) | Sediment microbial communities from Yellowstone Lake, YNP, Wyoming, USA - YL17G06_0 | ecosystem: Environmental > Aquatic > Freshwater > Lake > Sediment | place: USA: Wyoming | collected... | reverse complement strand
TGTCTTTAGTGCAGCCGTCGGGCCAATGCGCTCCGTCCAAAAGGTGCTGCTGATGAAAGTGGACTGGGCTGCCTCCATGATCTCCCGTCGACCAATGACGGCGGTGATGCCATAGCCGTTGCCTAGCGCCTTGCCAAACATGGCCATGTCAGGTTCGACACCGTACAGCTTGTGCAGCCCACCAAAGGTCTGGCGAAAGCCGGTGGTACATTCGTCAAAAATCAATATGATGCCGCGCTCAGTCGCAAGCTGGCGCACATTGTGCAGAAAGTTGTCCTTCTGAATCTGTGTGCGCGCTACCTCCATCTTAATCACGCCAATATCGTGGGCATTGACCAAGGCCTCCAACTCGGTAAAGTTGTTGTAGTTGAAGGGGAGTACTGTTCCACGCAGAATTTTCGGCACGCCATTGGGTGCCAACCCAGGTAACAGGTGACCCGCTAGATTCTTGTCGTCGCCCAGGTTGGCCGACAAATACCAATCGTGCCAGCCGTGGTAGCCACAAATCGCCACTTTGTCTTTGCCGGTCGCGGCACGGGCTATGCGAATGCCGATGGCGTTAGCTTCGCCGCCGGATCGGGCAAAGCGCACCATGTCTGCCCAAGGGTGCAGTTCGACGAGCTTTTCGGCCAGATAGACTTCTTCCGGGCAATTAAGGGTGGACATATTGCCGGCCGCAACGGTCTGGCATACTGCCTCATCTACCTCCGGTTGCCCATAACCAAGGATATTTGGGCCTACATAAAAAGCCATATCCGTAAACGCTTGGCCGTCTAGATCCCAGACTTTGCATCCCTTGGCCTTGCTAAAATAAGCAGGCCATTGGTCGGGCAGAAACATTTCGGCACGCTTGGAGAGCAGCATGTTGCCGCCTGGAATAACTCGCTTGGCACGTTCCCAGAGCTTTTGGCCTGTACCCATAGTTGCCCCTTGGCTGCGAATCAGGTGGTGGTTGTTCCAAGAAACGTCTGGCTGCTGGTGTCGCAAGTTGATTACTTCACTTTCGGTAAATTCAGTCGGGGGTGGCCACCGTAAACTACTCGAATTCCTTACAGCGGCCCCGACGTGCGATCTGCCGGAATACCATCGGTTAGTCAGTCAAGAACCGGCATCAAGCCCTTGCCCGGTAAATCGGAGAACGAAGCACGGCTCCGGAAAATTGCAGGCGTCTTCAATTCGTTCTCTGATGCCACATTGATGGATCAATGATCGCTTCGTCGCGTATTGAGTAAGATTCCGGCGCAGGCAAATACGCACCGCGCTTTTCCACTACGCGGAGGATCTCGTCAAATTGTTCTACTGCTTCGCAGCCCACGACAACCTGATCGATGTCCGCCTGATCAATGCAAAATTGCAGGCACGCCTCCAATGGGGTGAGGCCGGCTATGCTGAGCTGATGATGTAGCTCGGCGTGATGGCTTCGGATTGCGCTGAATCGCTCTGGCAACTGTGCTGGTGGAAATAATAGCAGCCCCTGCAAAAAAGTACTGCGCGTATGAATTTCAACTCCCGCCTTTTTCAGCCGAGCCAGCAAACCAGTCTGCATAAAGCGCTGGTCATACAAATTGAATGGCAACTGAACCAAATCAATTGAGTAGCGGTCGAGAATTTTTTCCAATTGGCGCGGGCGATAAACCGATACGCCAATCTTCTCAACGCGGCATTGCGCCTTGAAGTCTTGCAAGACTGCCCATAAACGATCTCCACCGGTCACGAGCAGGTTGTCAGCATGGTGGACCAACAATCCATACACCTGTTCACATTTTAATCGCCGCAGAGATTCCAGGCAAGCCGCAGAGATCAACGCCAAATTCTGTTCACTGATGTTGTTTGAGTCGAGTGGCAAGGTCTTGGTCACCACCCGGAACCCGTTTGACACGACACCTTGCTCGCCCAGAACCTTTTCAGCTTCACCGTAAGAATGCGCCGTATCCAGCAACAGGATACCGTTTAGTTTTGCCGCTTGAAGCAGCTTGCCTACTTCAACCGTTGTGGTTTGCCCCCTGCGATTGGCAATGCCGTAGGCCATACCCCACTGCACCGTACCTAGGCCAAGCTTGAGCGCTCGTTTCACCCAAGCGCCTCAACAAAGCTTGCCACAACGCTATTCTGGTCAGATTCGAATAAGTCACACCATGCTAGTGCACAGGTATCACAGCAGATCATTAGGCTAACTCTTGGGGGGCTGATGGGCGCATGTAGCGGAGTCTCCGTCGTCCGAATTTTGCCGTATCGTTTAAAGGATGCATTGAACATCCTCCTCCTCTTCTCCTCGGGTGAATGAACAGGGCGCCAGTCATTCGAGGCGCGAGCCTTCTGCGAAATGTAGGCCAAATTGCTCGTCATCTAGGTGCGGATAGGCTTCGTAGTCCTCCACCAGAATCCAGCCGTCCACGCATGCTACCGCGAAGCGCTTATCTGGGAAAACTTTGGCAATAAAGCCTGAGCCGTGGGCGGTCGCCCCTTCTGATTTGCAAATGGAGACCCTGTTGATATAAATGCAGCGATTGGCCAAGTAGGTGTAGGCCGGAAGATATGGCTTGGCGTGCACGCGCACAATCCGCTGCACCTGAGCGCAAGTTTGGTGCCAATCAATGTGACAGCGGCGCTCTATTTGATTGTAGTAAGACCCGTGACCCGTCTGAGGCTGCCTGCTCAACTTTCCATCGACCAGATCGTCGAAGCTTTCCATGATGAGATCGGCGGCCAAGTGCATCGCCCTCAGGTAGAGCTCGAAGCCAGTCTCGTCGGGGCGCACCGGCGAGCGCTTCTTCGCGATGATGTCGCCGGAATCTACCCCCGAGTCGATGTAGTGCAGCGTTACAGTAATATCGTTTTCGCCGTTCAGAATAGCCCAAGGAACGGCGAAGGTGCCTCGATAAAAGGGAAGATCGCCGGGATGTACGTTCACGGCCCCCAATCGTGGGATTTCAAGGAGAGCCTTGGGGAAAATTTTCGGGAAATAGGCGGCGACGATCAAATCGGGATGGAGTGCGCGCACCTTTTCAATGAAATCAGTATCAATGCGCCCGGGTGACCAACAAGGGATTCCTTGCCCTTCACAAAACTCTATTGCTGATTCGTAGCGATAGATTTGATCGCGCCGCGTTACCTGTGTCACGACGGTCAATTCAATATCCTTTTTTCCCACGAAAAACTCCGTCAACTTGCGGCTAACGTCTTGGGAGGTGCACAAAAGTATTTTCATGGATCGTGCCTACTCGACGGCGAATCGCAGCATTTCGGTGGAAGCTTCACTGCAATAGTACACAAAGCATCTTCATGGTTCTTGGTTGGACCAGGCACAGGCAAGATTTCGACAGGTCTCCTACGTTTTAATCGCAGCTCGCGTAGCCGATGCCTTCCTTGCCGTAGTCGTTTCCGTTGTAGAACATGTATTTCTTGCCTTTGTGGGAAACGACGAAGCCGTATTCCTGCATGATAGAGTCGAAGCCGTCGGCGGGGACGTCGATGCCGACTTGGTTATCCATCCGTGTCCAGCGCAAGCCGTCCTTCGACTCCGCATAGCCGATGCGGTAATTCGCGCCCTTGTGCGAGTACCACATCTTGTAGATCCCGTTTTCCTTGAGGACGCAGGGGCGAGCCAAGGCGTGCTCGTCGGCGTTCTCATAGTCGATGCAAACCCGGCCTTTCCTCTCCCAGTGGATCGCGTCGCGGGATTCCGCGTATTTCACGTTGTAAACGGGAAAAGTTTCGTTGTCGCGCGCGAACCAGCGGTCGCCGGAGATATACCACATTCGGTAAACGTTTCCTTCCTTGAGGATGCTCAAGGTGGCCGTCAGCAGGGGGTCCTCCCGAACCCGCTCGAGAATAGGTGCCCGCGAGTAGCGCTGAAAGGTTTTGCCGTCGTCCTCGCTGATTGCTAGGCCGACGTAGAGATGCATGCGCACGGTGGCGCCTTTGTTCCACCCGACGTAGTACAAGTACTTCTTGCTGCCGCGATTGAGCACCCAGGTCGGGGTCACGCCATTGTCGTCAAAGGCGCCGAGTTCGCCCAATCCCAAAACCGGTTCCGGAGTCAGATAGAGAATTTTTTCCGGGTTACGGATGTCGAAATCCGCATAGCCGATCTGCGAGCGATTCTGCGAATCTCTAGAGCAAAAATACAACCGGTAGAGATCCCCGCTGAGATTCTCCATGCAAGGTACCGCCACGTGGGATTTCATCCAGTCCCGTGAAGGGTCAGGGCGAAGGATCAGGCCGTGTTGCTTCCAGACGTAAAGGGGGCGCGTGAGCATATTGGTCGCGATTTTCCTATTCATGATTGGCATTCTTTCTTGAAAAGATAGAAGGTGTTTTCGAATAGACCGTAGTCATGGCGGACGAGGAAATGCCTCGAGAATTTCTTAGCTAACATTTTGGCAGCCCAGTCGAGATCGATGTGAAACGCGCCCCGTCTTCTAAAATCCACTTGGTCCGACATGGTATTGAACGCTAGCCCCCTCCTGAAGCAGGGGTAGAGTCTAGCGAGCACCCGCTCAAGAAACTTTCGCATTTCCCGCTCCGTCATGCTTCGTTTCTGGGTGAAGATGCCGTTGATCGTAATGTAGTCGTGGGTACCCAGCGCTTCCGTTGAGGCAAGGATATCGAGGCAAAGATATTTGTTGCCCGGAAATTTCCGCTTGGAGATCTCGATCGACTCGGGAACGATATCAATTCCCATGAAGTCGATCCGCTTCGCTAGGCCGGTTGTCCGCAGAAACTCGAAAAAATGGGACGTCCCGCACCCAAAATCGAGCAGCTTGATGCGCTTTCCGGAAGAAAGAAGATCCTGCTCAAAAAGCGCTGCCATCACGGCAAAGCGCCGCAAGTTGTCCGTCTCCCTCGGCCAATCCATTCCGAGTGAGCGGTCTCCATATTTCTTTAGGCACTCCCGGTAGTGGGCGGCAAGGCTAAGGTAGGTTTTGCTTGATATAGTCAACGACCCTTTCGCCTCCATAGATATCTAGCAGTTGTCGACTCTTGCGAGACATTTCGTTCAGCCGGACGCTTTCGCTAATAAGGCGCGCTAACTCCTCCCTTAGGTGTATGCGGTCCACTTGGTCTGCTCTGCCCAGGAAAACACACCCTGCCAAGGCCGCGAACTCCTTGGATAGCTCTTCCTCCTGGAGATTATTCGCCAATATGAAACTCGGAATGCCGAAGAGAGCCGTTTCGAACTTCGTTTGGCCGCCGGAAGTTATAGCAAAATCGCTGACCATATAGAGATGCCCCAGATGTTCGGGTTCCACAGCGCATTCAACGTTGCCGTACTGCCCAGCAAGCTCCTTTAGCTCTTGCCGCTCAGCTGGCATGAAACCCGGCCCAATTACTACCGTGAAGTGAAGCTTGGGAAAGGCGCCACACAACGCACGGGCGATAGAGGGAGTAGCGCGGAATGGATCGCTTCCGCCTAGAGTTATGAGTACGCTGCGAACTTCCGTCGTTGCGTCCTTGGTCGGCGCAAGACACCGGAGTTCTTCAGGGAAGACAAAGTACTTGAGGTCGCTGAGCCCCTTCTTATGGGTTGTAGTTCCATCAAAAGAGGGACCAATCTGAAGATCAAACTTAAGATCGTCATCGAAAAATGAGTCAAAGCAAATCGTGCGGTAGGCCGGAAATAAGGGTTGTAGTCGAGGCACCAAGGCAGCGTAGGCGCAGCTCTCGAGAAGATCGATGAAAAGGTATTTACCTTCCTTGCGTTCGAGTACGGAAATAAACTCTTCCTCGGTCTCTATTTTCTGAATGAGATTCTCGTGCTTGTTCAGTTTCGCGACGGCGCGGCCCTGGTCACCGTCAAGTCGACGAGAGAAAATGACCGCTCGCATTCCGCTTCGCTCCAGTGCCTCGGCCATGGCGACTGCACGCGAAATATGCCCGAGCCCGAGGCTCTTGGAAACATCTGCTCGTAGATAGGCAATATTCGTATTCATCGCTGCATGAGCTTGAATTTTCTCTTTCCGATTCGAAAAAGGAATGCTTGCACCGACCTTTTTTGGATTCCGGCATCGTTAATGGAAACCATTACTCGGCGAATGCTCCGGAATCCCTAGCCGCCTCGATTGCTTGGTGGGTGATCGGTTTCCCGGGGAACAGCCTAACGAGCTTTCGAGCGATATCCCTACTGACGCCACGCGCGGGGATGACTGAGACAGCAAGTTCGCTGGATTTCATTCAACGTCTTGCCAATTGATCGAGCTTCCCTCATTGAGGTCAGACCTCGCCGTCATCCCGGATACCGATAGGCGATACCGCGCGGCGATGGCAGTGGCTGGCCGCTGGATCAGAAGGTCTTCTGCCGTTACAACTTGACCTTTCTTTATCGGGCGTTTGGAATAGATACCATCACGGCGACCGTAGGCTGCTTCTTCGGGATGCAAGCGCTTTTCAGAGGACCCTAAGCTCTTCTCCACGTTCCGGATCTGTTGCACCATTTCTTTGAGCTCATGCGGCTCAATGGCGTAGGAATGATCCGGCCCCTTCATATTCCGATCCAGCGTGAAATGTTTCTCGATAACCGTGGCGCCGAGAGCCGCGGCCGCTATCGGTAAAGCGATACCCAACGAGTGATCGGAGAAACCAACGGGTTTTTGGAACGCATGACGAAGCGTGTTCATTACGCGCAGATGCGCGTCTTCGTAAGCCGTTGGGTACAGGGAGTAGCAGTGCAGAATTGTGAGAGCTGGGCAGCCATTTGCGTCGAGAATTTCCACGGCCTCCGCAATATCTGCCATGGTGCACATTCCAGTGGAGAGGTAAACGGGTTTGTGCGTTCGCGCTAACTGCACAAGGAGCTTATGGTTGGTCGTCTCGGACGAACCGCATTTGTACGCCTTCACCCCAACGTTCTCTAGGAGGCTGATCGCTTCCTTGTCGAAAGGAGTAGCTAAACAATCGATACTCCGGCTTTTGGAATAATCCATCAGCTCCTCGAGCCATTCCCGCGGCAGCTCATTGGCTTTCACTACGGAGTGGACCGGTTGGTTCTTGTTCGGATATAGAGTATCGGCCCGGAACAATTGAAACTTGACCGCATCTGCCTCAGCTTCGGCGGCGATATCGATTAGCTGTTTCGCTTGAGAAAGCTTCCCATCGTGGTTGGATCCGGCTTCGGCAATGATGTAAGAACTCGCAGTTTTCATGACAACAACATTAGCTCCATTCAAAGTCATCACAAAATCTCGCCATTTCGCCCATGGAAGCGACTCTTCCTGACGAGGTACGCTCTATAAGACTTGCCCAGCATACGGTCCAGTCAAATATTTCTCGGACCAGACTGTACGCCTTGTGAACAAGCGCGAATCAGTCCTCAAATCATTCTTGCGAAGACGTCGCTACTCATGGGTAGTGGTTTATTACTGTTCTGAACGAAAACATTCCCAAACTTAGTAGACTTCGTAATCAGAGTACCTGCTCCAATGAAATTCCTATCGGCTACGGAAATGCCGTGACCGATGGTGGCATGCATTCCAATGAAGCATCCGCTGCCAATCTTCACATCACCACCGATCGCGACTTGGGAAGAAATCCAAACATTATCCCCGATCACGGAACGATCACCGATATGATTGCCCGACCACATCACGACATTGTTGCCTATTTTCACGTCGAGATTGATCGTTTGACTTTCTAGGATAAAGGAATTCTCTCCCACCTGGAAATCTTCCAAGCGGAAGACGTTGGAAGCCACATAGCTTACGAAGGAATACCCCTTGGCTCTCGCCTGCTCGAATTTTAGAATTCGCAGAGCGTTCATGTCGTCAAATCCAAGCAGTATGAACATCTTGAACTGGTCGGGAGAATAGCGATCTTGCACCGATTCAAAATCCACCACGGGCAGTCCGCGATAGGTTTCTCGGTCCCTGCGGTTGGCGTCTACAGTGTAGGCCACGATTTGGTGGGGGCTGTCTTTGGCGAAGTAACGGTACGCCGTATCGGCGCCCCCACCCGTTCCGAATAAAATGACTTTGCTCATACTTTTTCCTTCTGGAGACTGCCCGAAACATACAGCTCGAGAAGTTTCTTCCGGTCTGTTTTCCCGTTCGGGTTTTTCGGCAATCGGTCGATCACGAGAATATTGCTGGGCACCATATATTTCGGAATGAACCGGGCCACGTTGCGCCGCAAGTCCTCTGGCAGCAATGACTGAATAGTAGCCACGACACCGATGATCTTGCTTACGCCTACTTCGTTCACCTGAAAAACCGCCGCTTCTTCCACGCCCGGGATCCTTGCGAAGGCATGCTGGATTTCCTCCAGTTCGATGCGATAGCCCTGATGCTTGACCTGAAAATCCTTTCGACCTACGAACCAAAGTTTGCCATCGGTCGGATCCAGTCGCATTAGGTCGCCGGTCCGGTAAAGACGCTCCTCGAATGCAACGTTCAATGGATTCTGCACGAATACCCCGCGCGTCAGGTCGGGTTGATTGAAATAACCGTGGCCCACGCACGGACCGCCCAGACAAAGCTCCCCCACTTCTCCCGGAACCACCGCGTGATCCCCATCTAGCAGGTAATAGCTGAAAGTGGATATCAGACTGCCGATGGGAGGATAGCCGTCGAGGTTTTCAAAATCGGCAGCGCTAATCGCATAAGTGGAACAGATACAGGTGCACTCCGTCGGCCCATATACATTGATGAGTTCCGTGTGTCCACCCACGCATTCGTAGAGTTCGGCCAGCTTCGTCTTCGGGTAGCCTTCCCCACCGAATATGATTTTTTTCAGCGATCTCATCGACCCCTTCTCGACTGCCTTCGTGGTCTGGAGATAGATCAGCATGGAGGGCACGGAGAAGAATATGTTGCACTTGAGCCGCTCGATCCGCTCCACAACGCCGAACGGATCCTGCAGAAGCGCTGAAGTGAATGGCACGAGAGTGCCGCCAGAAAAGAAAGTGGAGTACATGTCAAACACTGAATTATCGAAATAGATGGGATTCAGGTGAGTATGCAGGTCGTTTGGCGTGAAACCATATTCATTGGCAGCCCAATCCACGAAATAATGAAGGTTAGAATGGGTGATCACCGCGCCTTTGGGTACTCCCGTAGAGCCAGACGTGAACATGATATATGCGGGGTCGGAGAGACTTACAGGATCGGCAAGGTGCAAAGATGATGTATCCAAACTCGAACAAAAATCTGCCGAGCCGTTGCGACAAAAAACAGTCTTCTTCACCCATTTCCCAAGTCTCTCGATCGTTTCCGAAAAAATGAGGGCGGGTGGACACTGCTCGAAGATACTTTCCAGGCGGCTTTCTGGACTTGCGGGATCAGCAGCGAAATAGGTAATTCCCGTCTTAATGCATCCCAACACCACCGAATAAGCCGCGACCGACTTTTCCAAGTGTATGCACACCCGGCTTCCGCGACCCAATCCCCGGCTTATCAGAAAGCGACCTACTTGGTTGGAAAGCTGATCCAGTTGCCGGTAGGAGAATTTATTGGCCTCGTCAAACAGCAACGCGACGCGGTCTGAGTTTTTGTCAACCACTTGAGCAAAGCGGGTTGCCAAACTATTGGTATAAAGACACATGTGTTCGGTAGATATTGAGTTCACTTGGCTGCAATCCAACACTGACGCGGGTTCTGGCGTGATTCCTGATTCCGACGATTTGAGATCGCAAGCGGTTTTTGTCCCGTATTCTTGCCGGTTTTCGTGGCAAACGAGGCAACGCTATGAATCACGGCCAGTCGGTTTTCGCGCAGTTGTTGGGTTTTGTGCCATTCAGTCACTTCGAGCACCTGGTCGAGCGGTTCGCATCGAACGATGGGATCAAGCACTTCTCGGCTTGGAACCATTTCCTGTGTATCGCCTATTCCCAGCTCACCCGACGCGAGGGCCTGCGCGATCTGGTCGCTTGTCTGAATTCTCAGCGCACCAAGCTCTACCACATCGGAATTTGCGGCAAGATATCCCGTTCCACCTTGGCCGATGCCAACGAGCGACGCGACTGGCGCGTGTTCGAGGCACTCGGTCATCGGTTGATTGCCATAGCGGTCGAGTTGCATCAAGGCGAGGACATCGGTCTGGGTTTCAAGGAACCGCTCTATGCGCTGGACTCCACGACCATCGACCTGTGTCTGACACTGTTCCCT
>Ga0315278_10007292_pt1 | contig 10101 bp, 11 predicted proteins | sample YL17G06_0_MG_FD_203880 | JGI IMG/M metagenome (GOLD analysis project Ga0315278, IMG submission 203880) | Sediment microbial communities from Yellowstone Lake, YNP, Wyoming, USA - YL17G06_0 | ecosystem: Environmental > Aquatic > Freshwater > Lake > Sediment | place: USA: Wyoming | collected... | reverse complement strand
CCCGGCCACCTCTTACCGCCCCCCACACCCCAGCCGCAGAAAAAAACACGCTTCCGGCCCGCGCAACACAATATCCTGCCACGAGATGACACAAGGCGGCAGATAACGGGAACACTCGACATCAAAGGAACCGATACGTGATAGTCGCCCCCGACCGGCCCGCCCGCGCCGCAGGGCTAAGCACAGCCTGCTCCAGCAACGCTCGCGCCTGAGGGTGTCCCACAATCGACATCCCTGTCTCGGCTTCAGTTTCCATGTCTCAAGATATCGACACCATTCGCCCGATAACTGGAGCGCAACGGTTACAGTAGAAATAGAGCGACTTGCGCCTCTTCGTGGCGTCGCCGCAATCAGCGATGTCATTCAGTGCGTCTGTCGGGCGGATCGATTCGAGTGCTTCTCCGATGCCGTTGAACAGTCCGCCGACACGTCGCCTCGCGAGCTTTCGCAACACCGTTTTGACCTTGGAGATCGCCATCTCGATCGGGTTGAAGTCGGGCGAGTACGGGGGCAGGCGTAAGACTCGCGCTCCGGTTGAATGGATCAACGCGTCGACCTTGGGCGACTTGTGAGCCGGCAGATGGTCCGGCATCAGCGCCTCGCGGACGAAGGTCACGAACAACCCGGTGTCGGTCGCTCCGTCGAAGCTGCCCGAGGCCAGGACGCCGTTGACACTCATCGCAGCGATCGTGCTGATCATCTTCCCATGTCCGGGCGGCACCTTCGTCACAACACGCTCCCCCGGCGCCGCCCGGCCCTGCGTCCGTTGCATAGCTCTCGTCGCGCCGAACTCGTCGAGGAACACGAGTTGATTCACACGCACGTCCGCGAACCGCTCGAACCACGCGTCGCGTGCCGCCTTCACGTCCGGCCGGTCTGGCTCGGCGGCGTGCGTGGACTTCTCTTTTCACGGCAGATTCAGCCGCGACACGGTGCGGCTGACGGGGCCGGGGTGCACCGCCTTGCCGATGGCCTCGGCCACCTCGGCCAGTGTCGCGTCGGGCTTGTGCTTGATCAGCTCGCGGATCGCCCGCTCGTCGGCGTCGTCGTAGCTGAGCTGGTCGTCGTGACGCGCCGTCGTCAGCGGCTCAAGCGTGCCACGTTCGCGGCCGTTTTGGATCAGCCGCCGCACTCACGACTCGCAGCAGCCGAATGGCTCTGCCACGTCGATCGAGGAACCGCAGCCGTCGTACGCCTGGGCCACCGCGTGTCGAAAGTCCATCGAATACCCCATGCGCCTTCGACCTCCTGTCGAGCACGCGAGCGTAACGCATTATGCTGCCTGGCGCTATGAGGTGGTGCAAGCCGCTCTCGCTCGACTTCCGCCGATGGTGCGGGGCTATCCGACGGCGGCGAGCCGATCCGGCACGAATGTCCTGAATCGGCCGGGGAGTTTTGAAACGACCTCGTCGCCCATGGCCTGGTTCAAAACCGTCTGCGACCACAGCCGCCGTCGAACGGCCGAAGAAGGCGGAGGAGTCCAAGGCCAATGGCCTATGACCCCTTATCTGTCCCTCCACGAATCTCCTGGAAGGTCACCTCCATCGACCAGCGTTCGGTGAAGAGGCTGACCCTCTCGGCGGGCTTGAGGTCCGCCTCGGTGCTGTAGAAGGACTCGTCGCGATGAGGGCCATCCAGATCATCAACCAAGACCCATCGCACCGGCAGCAGCCCGCCGCCGGCCGTTCTGCCCTGGTGCAGGCGGCTGAAGACGCGGGGATAGTTGCTGACGTGGCCGTGCATCAGCCAACGCACTGTCCAGCCGATGGCGGTGCCGGTGCGTCGGCCCATGGCCAAGACGGCGCCAACGGTCCGAAGGATGAACCTTGGGAGAGTGGGATGGTGGCATGCCACCGAGAGGCGAGCGATCGGCGGCTTTGCCGCCTGTGGAAGCACGAGCCTATCGGACTCCTTCCCGATGCCGGGTTAGGTGAAACACCCGCAGGGGCGGGCGTCCGATCATGTGTCAATAGTATGCTTCCGCTCGCGGCGGACCATCGGCGGAAGTCGAGCTAAAGAGAGTTTCGAGATCGATTCTAGATAGAAACACACGCGGCCCGTCTCCAGACCGTCCGAAGAATCCCCTTTTTTTATGGAGCAATCGGCCAGGAACGGTAACAAAGAGGCAGGGACACGCGATGCTGGCTTGGGGGTCTTACTTACAAGTTACTAATCGTTTGTCTAGCCAAGGGAGGATGTCGTGCCCAGTCCGCAATCGAGTCAGCCCGGTGCAGGAGGTGGACCATGAGCGGCTAACAAGGCCGAGATCACTCTGCTGTTTATGCGGAGCCAACTCGAACATGTGCGGACGCCGCCACCTGCAGGAATGCCGCGCGTGAGACGTGTGGCCTTCAGCACCGTTTGCCCACACCGACAAGGTATGCACAGCCAGCGCACCCCGGCGCGGCCTTCGTGCGCCGCGGGGTCCGGATGCGAGTTTCGCTCCCGTGTTGTTACATCGTTTGAACGTGTTTGCGAATTCCATTTCAAGGAGAGCCTGTATGAAGAGGATTTTGCTTCTAGGAGCTGCGTTGTGCCTTGCCGTTGTCGGTTTTGCCAGGTTTGCCATTGCCGTCGATTGCGACGGCGACTGCGAGAGCAACGCGGAAAGCCAGACGTACTGGTGCACAGCATTGTCGTTGTGCACCGAGAAGGTGATTCACGACAGCTACCACTGCGTCACCAGCATCTTCTGGGACGATAACTGCATCGTCGGCGAGACCACCCCCCGAGGTGGGCCCAAGTACACTCCCCAGACCTATCCGGACGGCTTCCAGTCTGCCACGGGCGGATACCACTGCCAAGTCTTGGTCGGCGGTGTGTATGTCTGGAAGTTCATGGCAGCCGCCGGCGGCATAAACTGCCACTGGGACAGCGGGAACGTCTGCGAGTGCGGCGCTGCTACTCAAGGCACCGACGTCGGCAGCGCTACCGACTGCGTCTATTGATCGTCCTTCGAGGTTCGTTTTGTGCAAACAGCTCCGGGCCGCGAGGTGATCGCACACGCTGCGAAGTCTCGCGGCTCGGTTCAAGCGAACATCGGGAGCGGGGCCGAACACCGTCTCGGTGGGAAAGGCGAAGAAACAACATGCGACACAGGACTGCCAAACGATTGATCCGGGGGGCCATGTTGGCTCATGTGTGGGTTGCGTCTCTGGCCCGAGCGGCCGAACTCGACAAGCAGGAACTCTTTAGTCGCCTCCAATATGCCGGCCAGGTGCCCTTCACCGCGGCCGCCATTGTGGCCAAGGAGAAGTATCTCCATAACGAGCTGCGCAACCCCGATCCCAATCCCGACAAAGCCACGGAACAGTACACGCAGAATCTGCAACGCCGCATCGCCAGCGGCAGCCTCGAACTCACCGTCCGACAACGCGACCAGTTGCAGGCCAAATACGGCACAGCCGATTATACGACGTTGCTTGGCAATCCAGAAGTCCGCACCATGGTCGATTTGTACATCCAGCAGGAGGCCACCACATACCGCAGCAGAATCAGCGCCCCCAAAGCCACTCACGAACTCCTTTCCACCAACTTCTGGACCGTGGACTTCACAAAGGGCGCCCGCCTCGAAAAGGCCCTCGACAAGTACCTTGTCTCCGGCAAAGAAGACCCCAGCGCGCCGGGACACACCGATATCGACGTCATCAATGGGGAGACCAGAAAGCACTACGCCGACCGTCTGACCTACGGGCGGATCGAGCACGGCATGACCAAGGACCCGCGAAAGTTCGCCGACATCCTCGGTTACCCGCCTGTTACGGCTGCTGGGCGACCTGCCATCGGTCATTTTCAGATTGGGCACATGACTTCCGCAACGCAAGAGCAGACTCCTGACGGGGATGCCCTAAAGGTGGTCTTCGAGGTCAAGGCAAATGAGGGCGAGCCGCCAGGCACCACGACCATTTTCTGGGTGTTGCCGGACAAAGGCTACATGCTGCACAAAAGCGAGTACTACGTGGGGGGCAAGCTGATCGAGACCCAAAGCCACGGGGACTATCGCGAAATCGAGCCCAGCCTATGGTATCCCATGAAGCAGACTCGCGAGCAGTACCGGTCAGAACTGTCTGCCGAAGTCACCAGGCAACTTGCGTCCGGAGAGCTGCGCGTTGATTCGCCCGGCGCCCGAGCGGCACAACAATCGTTTCTGTACCTGGCCACCTATCGCCAGGTCCAGCGTATGCAGCCGGGTGTGACAGTGCCGGATGAGCTGCTCACCGTGAGCTTTCCCAACGGAACGCTCGTTGACGACCAAACCGTGGGCGGCAATAAGCCGCTACAGTATGTCGTCGGCGGGCCGAAACCTCCCACCAAGCTCGATCAGGTGGCAACAGGCTCAAACAGGAGCGATGTGTCCAAGGTCGAGGGCACGGAGCAGTCAACCAACGCCTCCAATGCGCCGGCGGCCGCCGGGCATGCCGCCGCCTCCAAGGCCCTGGCGGCAACAGAGCACACGACAGGGGCCGCCGGAGTGCTGCGGGCGAAACTCCCGTGGCCAATCAGCCTTACGCACATTGTCCTGGTCGCGCTCGCCGCCGCCACACTCGTTGCATGCCTGGCGTGGCGGCATACGCGTCGCCGGGGGCACAGTCAGTCCTGATATGTCGGAGGTAAGTTCCCATGAAAATCAACATGCGAGTAGCCGCTCTGTCTTGTTGCACTGCAGTCCTGTTGGTTTCGTCGGTCGTTGCATATCTGGCCCTGCAGCCCCGGCACAAGCAAGTGCCGCCGGCTGCATCAGCCAAGCGGGGCGCCGTCCGATTTGCGTCCCTGGACGGCGATCTGGGCACCATCCCCTATCGCGGCCAGAAGGCCAGCTTCACCTACCGCTTCACCAACGACGGTCCCGAACCGGTCAGAATAACGCGGGTCAGCACATCGTGCGGCTGCACGGCCAGCGATTACGTCAAAGACTCGATCGCGCCCGGCGCCGAAGGAATGGTCACGCTGCTCTACGACCCCACCTACTACAACCGCATCGGCGCGGTCACCCAAGGCGCCGTCGTCTCCTTCGCCGGCAACGGCAACCCTCAGGTCCGGATCAACCTGCGGGCACAAGTCGTTGAACTGCTTCCAGTCACGCCCTCTGTGGTCGCATTTGGCGAATTCGACCAAAGACAGCCTCAAACAAGAACCATCTCCATCCTCAACTCCTTGCCGCAGCCCATACGCATCAAGCAAGCCTCGGCAGAGAAGAAGACCGTCAACGTCGAGATCGCCGCCGCCACTGCCCAACCCGGCGACAGCCTCAAAGTGGTCGTGAAGACGCCCCCATCGCTGGCAGTCACCGAATTCACCGACACCATCATTGTCGAGACCGACTGCAAAGAGCTGCCGGTCATTCGTGTTCCCGTTGCCGGCCTGGCGCGAAACGGGCCCGTATCCGTCGAGCCAAAGGTAATCGTCTACGGAATGGTCAACCGTGAAAGGGACCTCCGTAAAATGCTCCGACTGCGAAGCGACGATGGCAGCGACTTCCAGATTCAGGCGATTCAGGCCGAAGGCATTCCCGCCAACAGCCAATTCGATCGCGGGTCCAAACCGTCTCAGGAGCTGTGGCTCACTCCACAACTGAAGGACCTGAATGCCGGTGCGGTCAATGGCCAAGTCCGAATCGACATCGCGCACCGGGACGGAAAGCAAAGCGTTGTTGTGCCAGTGTCCGTTTACGTTCTTTCTCGATGACCGCCCCAGGAGGCAGTATGACTGCCATACCCCACAGTTCGATGGTTTCCGTCGGCCTGTATCGTGCCGCCGAGCGGCTCCAATGTGCTGCCGCGTCATGGTCGGGCATCCTCATTAGTTGCCTTGTCGCCAACATGGCGAGGTTACTCCTGGAGTATCTTGTATACCGCACGAATGTGCCTACTTACAGCAATCTGCTGCATCTTCCGGTCTGGTTTCTGAGCATCGGGGTCCTCGTTGCGTGTCTGCTCTCCGCGCTGGCTCGCATGCCCGTGCTGCAGGCGATGCGCATCGTGCTGGTGATAATGCCGGTCCTGGTCATCCCGCCCGTCTTGGACGCCCTGATCTATGGGCTGCGGCAACGGTCCATCCTCTACCTGCATCCGGACGCAAACGTGCTGTGGCATTTCGTGGACTGCGTGTTCCTCCGCGGCGAGCCCGACCGCGTCAGCATCGGCCAGCTTGTCCTGGCGCATGGATTGGCCATTTCCGCAGGGCTCCTGACCTGGGCTCGTACACGCAGGCACTGGCGCGCAGCGACAATGTGGATTGGCGTCCTGGCAATTACCTATCTCGCCGCCGCGGGTCCCCACATCGCGAAGATGGCCTCGGGTTTCTTCCAGGCATGCATCGGCCGCTGGCTGGGTGCGGACCAGGAGCTTCTGCAACGACTGGCACAGAGCGGCGGCCTGTTCGAGACCCCTGACATGGCCAACACCGCCATATTCATCATCGGCATCCCCGTTCTGGCCGCCCTGACCCTGTGGGTCTTCGACAAACAGCTCTGCCTTGCGGTGCTGCGCAATTGCCGGCTTACACGCCTGTGGCACTACCTCGGCATGGCTGTTCTCGGCATCGTCGTAGGCATCAAACAGCACGGAACACTCGATGTTCTCCTGGGCCCCCAGTGCAACCTGATCGCCCTGCTGCTGCTGCTCGAAGCCATCGCAGCCGCGTTCGTCGGAGCCGTCTGGATCAACGACCTCTACGACCTCGAAATCGACCGCCGCAGCAACGCCGACCGGCCGCTGGCATCGGGCAAACTCGACAGCAATGCCGCCTTCTGGATTGCCGTCGGCAGCTCTGCCTTGGCGATTGTCGCGGCATCGCTGCTCGGCGCTCATATCCTGTTGCTCGTCGTCATGATGACGGGACTGGCGTTCGTGTACTCCGCGCCGCCGCTGCGCCTGCGCACCCACCTGTGGTCGTCCGCGCTGACACTGGGCGTGATCAGCATGCTCGTTGTCCAGACAGGTTACAGCCTGGCATCGGTCAACACAGCCATCAGCGCACTGTCCCCAAGACTCATTATCGCCATCGTCGCGGGCATCGCTCTGCTGTCCACTGCCAAGGATATCAAGGATGCCGAAGGCGATCGGTTCGCACGAGTTCGAACGCTCATGACCATCCTCTCGCCCCAAGCCGGTCGATGCGCGACCGCACTGGCGGTCTTCCTGGGCGCCAATCTCATCGCGTTCGGATTGCTCGCCGGCCGGGCAGCCGCCACCGTCGGACTCGGGTTTGGCGCGGTCGGATTCCTCGCGGTGCTCGCACTGGGCGCCAGCGATGTCGTCCTGTTCGGCATTTACCTGGTCGGGATCGGAATAGCCGTTGGGTTGTATGTTGTGTCCTGAGTGTTCGTCCTATGTGCCTCGGCTTCTGTGAAAGGAGCGATTGCGATGCGTAAGTTCTGGATGATGACGGTTGCGTTGGGTCTTGCCACGATCGGTTTTGCGAGGTTCGCCATTGCCGTCGATTGCGACGGCGACTGCGAGAGCAACGCGGAAAGCCAGACGTACTGGTGCACAGCATTGTCGTTGTGCCCCGAGAAGGTGACCCACGACAGCTACCACTGCGTCACCAGCACCTTCTGGGACGATAACTGCATCGTCGGCCAGACCACCCCCCGAGGTGGGCCCAAGTACACTCCCCAGACCTATCCGGATGGCTTCCAGTCTGCCAACGGCGCATACCACTGCGAGGTGGAGCTGGAATACCAGCATATCTGGAAGTACTTCCCCGATCCTCAGTCCGGCAACTGCCACTGGGACGGGGGGCAGATTTGCGAGTGCGGTGCTGCAACTCAAGGCGCCGGCGTCGGCAGCGCTACCGACTGCGTCTATTGACCGTCGCCTGAGTTTCATCCCGCGCAACCAGATCGGAGCCGCAGGATGAAAGATGAGTACGCCGATAAACCCTCCCGAGGGCCATCGGCCAGTCAGCAAACGGCAACCGCCACAAGCTGCTCTAAACCAGCGGCTTGTGGCGGACCGCGTCCGTGATGTCCACGCGGAACGGCGGCTTCCACAGGATGCCAAGGTCCTTACCGTTGAGCTTCACCTCGGCGATGACCTTTACCCAGCCGAGGTTCAGAAGCGGTGCGGATTGCCGATTGCGGATGGCGGATTCGGGCAGCGTGAAGGTATTCCGGTAGGCGGCGGTGCCGGAGAAATACTTGACGGCGGGATCCTCATGCTCCGGCCAGAAGATCAGGTAAGCGAAGGTGGTCTTCGGCGGCGCGCCCACGGGCGATTGGAATGCTATTACCCACGGACTGGTCAATTCCACGGCTTCGGGCTGTACCGGGACCTCGATGGGATGCCCGCCAGCTGATTAAGCGCGCCGGGATGAATCGATTTGAGCGGATAAACCTCCAGCCGCCGGAACAGGACATCGCCTCCCTCGACGTCGATCTCCAGCGGGCCGCCAGCCTCATTCTCTGGCCGTTGACCCCCAGTTCCTTCCCTGGCCCGTTCCGCGTCACAACCAGTTCCGGACCTTTGAACATCACTCGCGACGCCGTTCCCGGCTCAAACTCCGCCAAGATCTCCATCGGCTTCGACACATCGCCCAGCTCCAGCGGCGCCCCCGCCTTCACCGCCAAATCCTTCTTCTCTTCGCCTTTGTCGCGCAACCCGGCCAACTCAGGTACGAATTCCGCAAAGAGCCGCACCCCTTCCGGCGTTGTCTTCAGGCTGAGCTTCAGCGGAAAAAACGCCATCTGCGTGAACTCCGTGTTATAGTCGCAGACGTGCGCCCAGCCGATCTGGACGATCCGCCCGCCCGGCGCGCTGGCAAACACCTGCGAGGCATTACAGGCTCCGTGATGCGTCCGGTGTTTGCCACCCTCCGCAATAAAGGTCTTCCCATTGAAAGTGCCGATGTAGTACGCCGTATCCGAACGCCACGTCACCCAGCGCCGGTTCGCAGGATTCCCATCGACCAGCAGCTCAAACAGAATCGGGCACTCACACATATCATCCAGCACGCCCGTCTCCTGCCAGCTCTTCAAATCCTTGGACTCAACAAAGTAGAAGCCGTTCCCGCGGCCCGGCGCCTGGCTGTAAACCACCAACACCCACTTCTTCTCCGGCGCATACCAGAGAATCATCGGATCGCGCGTCCGGCTGCCGTGACGGGCATCTTCCTTGGGCAGCGGCTTGATCAGCATGTCCGGGGTCCATAGCACTGACATGCCGCCATCCATGCTCGGGAAGACGCACCGCGTGAAGGCTTTCGGGGCATCGCTGCCATTGTTGGCCGAGAATACCAGCGCCGGCTTCCCGAGGCGGCCCAGCCCCGTGGTGTTTTCCAGGTCCACAGCCGCTCCTCCCGTCCAGAACAAATATTTCCCGCGCACCGGGTTCAGCAACCGTGGCGCTTCTTCTCAATGCAGGAGATCGCGGCTGACCGCGTGGCCCCACGCGTTGTTCGGACCCGCCATCACGTTGGCAAAGCGCGTGCGCGTACAGACGGCTGCGGCACTGTGCGCGTCGGTGAATCGCATCCCCTCGCGCGCCAGCCGGTCGAGGTTGGGGGTCTTGAACTCGGTTTCCGGCCGATACGACGGCGGCTGGCCCCAGCCCATGTCGTCGAAGAGGACGAAGATGATGTCGGGCTTCCGGCAGGTGCGGCCCTCCACTGCCGCACGTAGCCAGCCCGGCAATGCCAGAGCCATCCCGCCGAAGGCCACACTCCTGCAAAAGTCTCGCCGGTTCATGGCGTGCTCCTTGTGCGCCACGTCAAACCGTTGCGGCCTGCTTCATCCCCTTGTCCGCCTGACTTGAAGGTTGTGCCTGAGGTGTGTGTTACGCGAAGAGTGCATGCGACATGAGCCGCAGCACTGCAACGGTACCCAAGAGGGTACTTCGGATGCGCCAGGCCATGAAAACCCCTGTTAATGGGCCTTGTTCTATCTGGACACCGGCGGGGCAATGCTCCGCAACTCGGGCTGCGTTGTTGCGGCTTGGATGGCCTTGATGGCCTCCTCGACGGAGGCGACCCTCATCTTATTGCAGTCTTCGGGAAATCCCCCCGCGTTGCATTCAGCGTTGAACTGAACGATCAACGCTTTCAGCTCCGGCAGCACTCCGCGTGCAGCGGCGCCATAGCTCATTATCTCCTTCATGATCTCCC
>Ga0315278_10007291_pt1 | contig 10101 bp, 4 predicted proteins | sample YL17G06_0_MG_FD_203880 | JGI IMG/M metagenome (GOLD analysis project Ga0315278, IMG submission 203880) | Sediment microbial communities from Yellowstone Lake, YNP, Wyoming, USA - YL17G06_0 | ecosystem: Environmental > Aquatic > Freshwater > Lake > Sediment | place: USA: Wyoming | collected... | reverse complement strand
AGATACAGTCAGAACTTTATTGATATCATCTACGGCTGTGATACTAGTGGATGTTTGTCCTACTACTAGAGTATTACCTACGCTGACTTTGGATAAATCAGGAGAGCCAGTTAGAGTAATAGAAGTGCCAGTAGTAGAACTAGTTACTGCTAGATTACCTTTTGAGATAATGCCGCCATTAACCAGATCCATAGAATAAGCGGCAGAGCCAGCTTCACGTAGAACTACGGAACCAGTGGCGATTGACTGAGTTAGCCCACTAGGATTGGCAATATTAAAGTCAGCGTCCCAGATTAGCTCTCCAGCAGTACCGTTTATTCCGCCAGTCAGAGTAGTGGCAGATAAAGTGAAGTTACTTGCTCCAGTATCCACCTTAGTCAAAGTTAAGGCATTACCAGAAGTACCAGGAACTACTGCTGTCAACGTTATAGTACTACCTAGTACGGAAGCTGTTATCACTCCATCTAGTAACGGATTGTGGCTAGCACTGATAGCGGCTGTGATAGCTGCTGCAGTGGCGGAAGTACTGATTCCTGCGGCCCAGTCTACGTTATAGACAAAGGATACCCCATTCACTACCAGAGCGTCCCCAGCAGCAAAAGTATTATTAATAACAATAGCCGTACCTGATGCAGCCGTTGCCTTCTCCGCAGTGACTACGCCACCACCTAGAAGTCTTAGATTAAACTTAGTTGTAGTTTTATCTTCGCCGTTTGTTAGGGACTCTACTGAGTTACGTAGATCAGCTATTTTAGAACTGTGAACAAATCCGCTGGTAGAGTTCCAGGTTACGTCAGCAACCGGCCAGAACAATTGGCCTAGAGGAGTTCCAGAGATATCGTCAGTTACGTATACGTCTCGTTTTTGTAGACGGTAAGGCTTGCCAACAATAATTAACGGGTCAGTCTGAGTTACTTCTTTGCTGATACGAAGAATAACTTGGTTAGCTACTACGTCATTAAAGATAGCATTAAGCCAGTAGGTCTGACCTTGACTGTCAATAAATTTACCGTTTGAATATTCCTGCTGAGGAGTAGATCCACTAGGGATTAGATTACCAACTGGACTACCAGAATAAGAAGGATTGGAACTAGCTGGGTTATTTTTAATAGTAATTTCTAAACTTCTACCGTCAATTGCAGCAGAAGCAGAAACTACGGTCCTACTAATCTCCGACCCATTTCCACTCAATTGAGGAGTTACATCAATATAATTAACTAGGTTTCCAGCAACTACACTATCTGTATACGGAACTGGAACAGAAGTCTGAACAGTTTTAGGTACAACATTAAGACGGTAGGTTAGTCTTAATTTTTGAGCTGTACTCTCTGGAATGTTTACATTCTTTAGGAATGGATCATCTACGTTAGTAATTACTTGTTCTTTTGCGCTAATTACAATTTGGTAATCAGCTGCTGGGGTAATTCCGGTGGCGCTGAAGGTCAGCAGCTTACCTAAGCCTAGTGGTTCATCTCGAACTACTATACTGGATGCTCCACCACCTGGTACTACCACGATACCGGCTGCTAAAGTAGAACCGGAAACTAGCTGATCTTGTCCGTCTCGCATTGCGAAGGGTAGACCACTAAACCAAGCTTCCCCAGAATTAACTAATAGGGTAGTAGTTGTTTGGATTTGAATAGTATCGCCAATACTAATTCCAGCAGCAGATACTACAGTAACAGTGCCGCCGCCGATGTTAACAGCCGTTACGGAAGTACTCAAAGCATTATTCTTGAATACTTTGTCGCCAATGTGGACTAGATCTAAAACAGAAGCGTCTACAGTTAGAATGTTACCAACTTTATTAGTTACTTTTGTAGTAATGTAATATAGTTCTGCTTTCCAAGAATTCTCAATAGCTACGTCGCCGATAGTCTGGGCAACTACTTTGCGGGCGTGGTCAATTAATTCTAATTCAATATCCGTACCTTCAGAAGCAAGAAGATATTTACCTTCTTGAAACCTAGATCTTAGGTATCGCTGTGAGCGAAAAGAGTTATATTTTAAAATGGGACACCTCCCAGAATTTATGTAAAATCATAAGACTGTTTTGTTAAGTACGGTATATAGTAAGGCATTAATTTATTGAGAATAGAAAGACGATTAGAATTAAGAGGGGAGAGTACTGCGTATTTGTCTCCTGGGTTCTTATTAGTAATTAAACCTTTTACCGTTATGGTCGTGGCTGTGTTACCAACTATCTGATATATGTCGTCTATTTCACTTTGGTTAGACAGCAGAAAATTACCTACCAAACTATTAACTGCGCCGAAGTTAGCTAAATTATCTACCATAGTAGTTAAGTTAGGAGCCGTAGTGAAGTTTTGAGTATAGCCTATAAACAAAGCTACTTCAGGTAGAGTAATTACGAACTCTCTAAAAGAGAAGAATCCCGGAATAATTATTCCTGGTAGTGCTCTGGCAAATCTACCGCCAGAAACTATCGTAGGAGAAGTCTGAGTTAATCTTGTGTTAGTACTACCTAAATTGGCATCAAAGAAGCGTAAGGCAGCAATGTTAGGTAGAGTATCTTGGATAGCGTTGGAATAATCAGCTGTTCCTGCTGTAATGTCCCAGGTAGTAATCATCTTGATAAATAATGCTATACCTTCTTTACTTCCCTTTAAGTGCCAGCAGTAGATAAGGTTTCTAGCTATTCTGCGGAGAGTATCTGCCCCAATAGTTAGTCCTACTGATGGTAAGCCAGTTTGTTCTGATAAAGGCTGTAAGGCTGTTACTAGAACTTTGTCAGCATTCTGTAAATTATAAGTTTTAATTAAGGAATATAGTTCATTAAATTGAAACCCAAATATCTGCATTAGATAATTTAGATCCCCAGTAGAATCCATACCCTTATGAACTTCTGGCCAAAGATTGAAAAGTAGATCACCGAATTTAGTATCTTTAGTGCTTAAGGCGTAAGCCTGGGTAGGCGCTCCACTACCGACGATAGAGAATTCTGCCTGAGCTACGTTAGCTCCTGTAGGCTTAGTGAAGATAGTATAGTAATTAAAGGTATCGTCTTGTAGTCCATTACCTACTCTGGCAGCAGCTTCAGATTCAGTCCTGAGAGTGTCAGAATAGGGTATTGTAGCCCCGTTGGCGAAGTTGCTTAGGGTAGCCATGCCTACGCCTATAACTGGCGTTGCTGTCTCAAAAAAGTATAAGGTATCTAGGGTATTACTTTTTATGAAATACTTATTGCCAGCCCCATCAACAAAGATAGAATTAGCTAGTTCTTCTTCCCCAAATATTTTCTGTAATAATTGTCCATTTGAGGAAACTATTAGGTTTTTAATGAAGCCTGCGCCTACTTCAGTTCGGATATCTATTTCGTAGTTTTCTTGGCTTCTTATTACCGAAGGGAAATCGGCTAATATCACGTACTTACCATTAATAATAGTATGTACGGGGTCAACCGTAATAGTCTTAAGAGTATTGGCTAGGATTCTGTAGACGTTACTATCCGAATCTCTCAGTAACCTACCGATAAGATTGGGATTTAATGGAAAATTGGCTGCTGTGTCCGTTAAGATATTACCAGTAATGGTGATTGTCCCTGGAGTAAATCCTCCAATAACTCCGCCCCTAAATATCTCAATAGGGCGAGAATCTGTAGCCTTGGTAGGGAAGCTAGCGTTATATAACTCTACTGGAAAATAACTATCTGTCTTAGTTACTATTAATTCCGAAGTAGTGTTATTAAAATCTAGCGGCTGGTCCCAGGTCAGAGCTACTTCATTAGGATTACTGGTAGTAGCAACAAAATTTCTTGCTAAAGCCATTATCCAATTCCTCCGAAGATATTGACTACCAGATCACTCAGAGATAACTGAGGAATCTCATTCTTTCTCAAGTTGACTACATCATCTGCATACCTAGAGGTACGGAAGATGAAGTGATCTACTAAGGTATTAGGTATGCCAGAGACTGTTGCTAGAGCTAGGGCATTTACGCCTATTCCAGCAGTAGGTGTACCGTTAGAGATACCTATTGAGAATGTGATCTCGTTGCTATCGTCGTAATAACGACTAGATACGGTACCGCCAGCGCCCAGAACTGGAGTAAGATTACTTTCTACAGTAATGCTCTTAGGTCCTTGAATTGAGAAAGGAGCTACAGTTAAGGAAGGTAGAGGTGAAGGGCCTAGAGTAGAGTTAGACCAAACTGCGCCGTTGTATATTGAAGTCTCACCATCAGAGTAAGAGGGGGAGGTATTATCAATAGACATATAGATACTGTCGTCAGCGTAGATATTACCATTAATGCCAGTAACTAGAGTTAGTCCAGTAGCTACGGTAACAGTATCGTTTGCGTCGTCTACGGATAGTACAGTGAACAATGTTCCATCATTATCCTGAAAGAAATTTCCAGGAGAAACAGTGGACAAGTTGACTGAAGCAGCGTATTGAATTACGCCAGAAATTATATTGTAGGAATAACTTACTGGGCCTGAATTATTGAACACCAACACGTTGCTCTGTTGAGCTGTTTGATAAGCGGAATCAGTAATGATAACTAGATGATACTGAGTGCCCAGAACTAAAGTAGGAGCAGTGGCGAAAGAGAAGGACACCTTACTGTATCCTGAATTAGCTACATCAGTAACGTTTACTAAATTAGATAAGGAGACTAGTTGGCCAAGGTCGGGAAGACCTGTTCCATCGTCTTTAACTATTTTTGCTGATAAATGTCCTACAATATTTCCAACTCTTAGTAGATACGCACTCACTACAGAATACACATCAGTTTGAGTAACTTTGAATCCTTGGGAATAAGATACGCCTAATCCAGAACTTTTAAGAATGACTGAACTATTCTGATTAGAATTAGAGTAAGTAATTTCTGGAAGAGTTCTGTCGTCTATCCCAACTACTGCGAATGATTGACCAGAAGAATCTACAAGTAAGTTATTAGAACTAACTCCAGACAAATTAGGAGAATTATTTAACCGAACTTCCCCTGTTCCAGAATTGTAGGAAATAATATCTACTGGAATTCCTAAGTCACCAATATTGTTTTGAACAGCACTAATTTCAAAGTTATCTCCGATAGTACCAATCTGAGTAAACTCTGCTCCGATAGATACGATAGTGTTGTGACTATTGTACTGGATATTGAAGATGCTGGAATTAAACAGTATCTGTCCTACTAGCTTAGTAACTATCTTATAGTCACCGGGACTAACTAGAGTAATTGCGGCGTCATTAACTGCGGAGACTGCTGTAGTTATGGTGTTGCTATCGTTAGAGACAATAACCCAGATATTACCAGCGCCGTCCACTAAGTAGAAGTTCCCAGTACTATACTGATTAGGTACGAATACTTTAGTGTTATCTATTAACGTTCTAGTAGACAAGCTCGCCGCTGTGCCCGTAGCTACAGACAGATCTAGGGAACTGTCAGTAATACTGTCTACTGATAAGTTAGTAGCATTTGCTGTAGTCTTTTTGAATACTTTGAAAGACTCGTAGCTAGTAGTTCCAGATCTAATTGACCCGCCAGCATTACTTCCAGCAATAGGGTTAACAGGCTGACCTTCTAACAAGTACAAGCTAGAAGTCTTATTGTTTACTGCAAAGATGTAGAAATCAGTATTGTCGCCTACGCCTTTAACAGTAATGGTAGCCGTAAATCCGGAAGTACCCGCCAGCGCAGGATCTATGGAAGCTTTAGAATAAGCTGTTATCGTAATTACGTTTAGAGCTACGGCAGTTGAGAAGCTTGCGCCCTGAATTGTATTTGAGAAAGTGAAAGTTGTTCCGTTAGGGGTAGTAGCGTCGGCAATATCGTCGCTTACTCCAGCAGTAACGTTAGTGATTATGACGGTGTTGGCTGCGCCAGTTGCTGAGAAACTTCCTGGAGCCAGCGTGTTTATTGCTGCCCTGGTTTTGGTAGCGACTGAGTTAGAGGAGTCGTTAGTTACTAAGTTGACTACTAAACCAGTTCTTCCAGGCACGGCTGGGTCTACGCCAGCGCCAGAGACGTTATACCATACGTAATACTTAATCGTATTTAACGCAGAGTTAACTAGGAAGTATTTATTATTTAAATTGCCTGATACATCAGCTACGGTCAAAGCCTGGCGTACTTCAGCAATTCCAGCAGCTATTGCTGTGGAAGTAGCAGAAGCTACTGTATTAGCAGTATCGCCTGAATTGACGGTAGTGATCTTAACTGACCTTGGAGCGCCATGAGAAGGTTCTACAGTAGGTCCGTTATTGAGAGCATACCAGTAAGCTATGTCCCCATTAACATCAGACAGAATAAAATACTTGGCGTCTAAGGTCACGGCGGGTGCGCCTTGAGTCAATACAGTAATAGTAAATCCAGTAGGCAATGCTCCATCAGAAGCATTAGTTTTTACACCTACGGTACTTACAGTTATCGTTACTGCATTAGAAACTACTGTAGCATTAAACTTAACATCTGCATCTACTGCTGTCTTTACGGCAGTGCCTACAGCAGAAGCCGAGTCATTAGGTGCGATAGTCACTGGCAATAGTCTGCCGCCGCCTGGGACTGCTGGAGCAATAGAGCTACCAGTGTCTAGCCAAACTCGAACAGCGCCAACATCGTCGTAAATATCGAAATAAGTTCCACCTAGACTATTAGGAGTCTGTCCTTGAACTGGGGTGGATATGGTAAACCCTGTAGGGATGCCTCCGTCCACTGCGTCAGCTACACTTAGTTTAGTTACAGAAGTGGCTGTTACTACGTTACTTAAAACTGTAGCGTTAAATTCTGCATCAGCATTAAGAGTTGTTTGAACAGCAGTAGCTACGGTAGGAGCTGTATCGTTGGCGGATATATTAACTTGGATGCTACGGTTAGCGCCGGACGAAGGCTGAGTATTAGCTCCACCTACGTTAAACCATACTGCTACTGAACCAGAAATATCATATATTAGAAAGAAGGTACCACCTAAATTAGAACCAACGTCAGCCCTGGTAGTAATAGAAGTAACTTCTTCTACGCCCTGTAGGTCTGCTCTAGTTAGTACTTTAGTAACCTCGTAAGCGCCAGTACCGTCTCCAACAGTCTGCAATTCTGTGACTTCTTGTAGTCCAGGGCCATTGCGGAATTGGGAACCTGGGCTAACGTCTTGTAAATCTACTTGAGAATTATATACTACTGCTCCTGTGGCGCTATCATAAGTAAAGCCAGTACTCAAACTGTTGCTAAACAGTACGTCGCCAGTAGGAGGAATAACAGGGCCGTTGGCTGCTACTAACCATTCTGATTCTGATACGTTAGGGAAAACTTGTACTGTAGTACTCTCGTAAGTATTTACTAAGCTTCTGATTTTGGCGTCAATTCTAGGACGGTAAGTTAGACGTTTAATTTCTAGTCTAGAGATACCACTGATGGCAGAGATTTTATCGTAGATATCTTTTAATAGAATTTCTTCTGCGAAGCCGATACCAGAGCCATTAGTGCCTCCAGTAGTAAGACTGAAGTAGGAACTTAGAATAGTCTGTATAGCTGTCTGTACTGTGGCCTTATTAGTAGTTGAAGTAATGAATACTTCTAGAGTAATTAAAACACTTATTCCAAAGGCATTCAAAACCTGGAACTGTACTGTAACCGTCTTGCGGCGGTCAATAAAGCTATTGATATTAGTATACAGTAAATTGTTGTCTGTAATATTAGTAATAGTGTTCGCATTAGGGACTACGTAGATATTTAAGTCGATACCTGGGTCAGAGGTATTAGATTCCGTGGAGGCTGTGAGTACCTCGGAGAAGTTTGTAGTAATTAGATCGGAGTAGTCAGTTTCGCTAACAGCTCGGTCTAAGGTTCTTAGAGAGGCTGGGATTAATTGACGTAGTTGTTCTATAGTTTGTTGATCAGTACCGCCTGAAAATTTAGCGGAGTTAGTTACTGAAGTTAGGAAGGCCAAAGAGGAACTAGCTGAGATGCTATTAGGCTCTATGTTTCCTACAGTACCTCCACCAGAACGGTAAGTAATACTTATTATTTCGCCAGCAATAAGTTTACGACCGAATATACCGTCGCCAAAAGTAATAAAAGGAGATCCGTTTGCTCTCTCACTAAGAGTAAAGCAACGACCTCCTCCACCGATAATATCGCCTAGTGAGTCAGTAACAACCGGAGTATCACTACCATTGAAGCTTAAGAAGCTGTCAACTAGAGCATAACTATTTCCAGTAACAGTCAACCGAGGACTGATATCTAAAACATTAGTGCTATTGTTGTCTATAATTACGTTAGGGCCAATCAAATCAAATTCTTGACCTTGGCTACCATCTGCTACAAAGGACTGAGTAGTGACTACGCCTTGTAGGAGATTACCAGTATAAGTTCCGGCAGCCCCAGCTACGATAGCCGTAGTTAGGTAGAATGGGGAACCAGAACTTGATTGCAGAGGAAAACCTCTAGGAATGGTTCCTGCTCCAGATAAAACAAACTGAGCTGTTCCAGAAGCAGAAGTAGCAGTAGCGGCGACGTAGCCGAACTGCTTAGCTATGTCTTGAATAGAAGACCGGATTGTGGCTGTCTGTAGGTATGTCTGAGTAGCTTGCTGATCTAGGTAGAAACTTAGTATGTCAGTCGTATAAGCTACTAGCTCTAGCCAGGTGCGGCTATAAGAAGACTTATTGAAATCTGTCCATAACCTATTCGCTTCGGTGCCGGGACCAAAGTTAACTGTAGCGAAAGAAATTAGAGAATCGACAGTACTATTGTAGTCTTTTACGACGTAATCAATATCTTGATTACTTGTAGTAGTTACGATTGTGGTCATTTATTAATTCTCTTATGCTGAGGCTAATTGGGCGGCGCTTCTAAAAGGGAATACTAAGTTTACTGGGGAGTTGGTCGCATTCACAATAAATTTTATAGTAAACATTATTAGATCAGTGTTTCTATTAATTGTGCCAGTAACTAAAGTCAGAGTTACTCTAGGCTCGTAAGTATTTATTGCCGTGGCAATGTTCTTCTTACCAGACGCAAAAGCTTGGTCAATATTTTCCCAGAGTTGGTTTTTTAGCCCACAACCGTAGTTTGGATTATTAACTCTTTCTCCAGGAGTTGTAAGAAGTAATAGCTGAATATCTTGCAGAAGTAGATCTAATCCTGTAATAGTTTGAAAACTACCATTTATAGGAAAGGCTACATCTGTACCGATTCTTTCACTTAGACTTTGAGCAGTCGAGGTTATTTGAGTCATTACGAAATAGTCCCCCCTATTGCTAATCCTAGTGTTAGTGGTCCACCACCAGTAGGTGCGGTACCTTGAACTGTTCCTATAGCGTATGCACATTTAGCATTTTTAGAAATATATGAAACAATATCTTTATATAATTTAGAAGCTAAATCTGGATCACCTAAAGGCGGTATAACGAGTAAGGACCATGTTGTGCCGTCTAGGGCGTCTACTGTACCGTCTTGTCCAGCACCCAAAGTTAATATTCCAGGGTTCAGTGGAGTGTTAGTAGTAATACCTGTTATAGAGTTGGCTTTATAGTTGATTTTAGCGGCTAAGGTAACGTACCCTGTCGAGGCTACGGCTTCTAAGGCTAAGGCTGCAGGATTTGATTTAGGGAATCCTGAGGCCATAACTGGTAGCCAGGTAGCCGGAGTAAAGCCTACTACTAATCCGCCAGTTGCTAGTCCGGCTATTAGAGGGGAACCGGAGGCAGTAATTCCGTTAACAGTACCTACGGAATGAGCAGTAGTGGAAGCATGGAAGGTGTCTATAATAGCTTTAGCGTAAGTCTTCATTTCTGAAGTTATTTCAATAGGTTTGCCAGTACCGGCTTTAACTCCTAAGGAGTCATTAATTATTTTAGCTAAATCATCTACGACTAAAGGCATAATCTACCTATTAATTAGTATATAATATATCAACGTTTACGCCTTTAAAGCTGCTAGCTTAGTAGCTATCTCTAGGTATTTAGCTGCTTGGCCAGCTGGTGCTCCAAAACCGGCAAATGTGTCTGTACTTAGGGTCTGAGCAAACTGTTGCATCAAGTCCACTAATCCGCCAGCAACGCCTTTTAATTCCACTTGGCCAGCAGGATTAATTACCAAACTACCATTAGCATTTTTTAATTCAATATCCCCAAGAGTAGA
>Ga0315278_10007289_pt1 | contig 10101 bp, 7 predicted proteins | sample YL17G06_0_MG_FD_203880 | JGI IMG/M metagenome (GOLD analysis project Ga0315278, IMG submission 203880) | Sediment microbial communities from Yellowstone Lake, YNP, Wyoming, USA - YL17G06_0 | ecosystem: Environmental > Aquatic > Freshwater > Lake > Sediment | place: USA: Wyoming | collected... | reverse complement strand
TCTATGTTCCGAAAGCATATCCAATGAATACTACAAATTTCGGAGCCGGGGTAATCAGTATTATGAGAAGCGGGTTTAATATCACACAAACATCTGGTGAACTTTTTGTCCCATATTCGTTATATATGTCTGGGGCTTCCACAACAGTAACAAGTGGTGCAGCATCGATTGTGTGGGGAATATTCTTCTTCATAATATTTGCCGGGTACTGGATACGTGGGAAGGGGATTCTATTACCAGCAATAATTGCGATAATGTCTGGATCGTTATTGGTTACAAATAGTATCTTGAACTCCCCCTTCATTGTTGCCCCGGTGTTTATGTCTATGGGATTGCCGCTTCTGATGATAGGGTTTGCGGGCGTGGCTTTATCATGGTTTACAAATAGGTAGGTTATAAAATGACAAACACTATTCAGTTTAAAGTGCGTGGGGAAGGAAGGCTTCTTACCTACGACCAGTTGCTTTCACTTGAACGTCAAAGACGTATCAATTCTGTTCGGGTTATCGATACCCGAACCCAGCGCAACTGGACTACTAATTTCAAAACTGTTGTGGAGAAGTTCAAATGACAAAGACTTATTATGTTAAAACACGGATTGGTGATTAGTATGGCTGATGAAGATGATCAATTGAACCGGGACGTGGAAACGTCTGCTGCGCAGGAAGAACACGAGCAAGCATTAGCACTAGAGAAGGCACGCGATGATGCTATGAATGAAGGTGCTATTGAAATGGAGCAGGCACGCAGAGACAATCTTGTTACTAGTGGTAAAGCTTCGTATATTAAAAAACAAGATTACGATGAGTATGTTGAACGCAACGAGCAGCAGAATCTTATACAAGATGATATTCTTCGTAGAGACGAATTGGTATCTTCGGGTCAAGCATCCTATATAATGCCACAAGACAGAACCGCGTATGAAGGTAGACTTGAACAAAAAGCATACGCCGGGTTGGGTGGTGCTATATCAATATCTCCAGAAGGACGAGAACGATATCTTGGTTTTTTGGAAACATCGAAACAAAATCTTGAAACAACACAACGACGGTCTAAAAAAAATAGTGCTTCGTATCAGGTTCGTGCAAAGTATATATCTGATTTGTCATCTGATATTTTAGGTGCTAGAAGCGGGGCGGTTGCTGCAAGTAACCGTAGAACCAACGCGTTGGATGCGTCTGAAATTAATAATGAATGGAATAAATTTGCATCTGCAACAACTGTCGGTAATAATTTTTTTAATTCGTTTGCCCAACCCTTTGGAAACAAAAGTACTGCATTCCGTAGTAAGTTAGAAGAAAAGCATGCGTCAGATATGATGACCCGTGGTGGGGAACAAGTGCGTGATACGATAGCATCTGACAAATTGCGAATTGTAGGCGATGCGTTTTTTAATACTTTTTCTAGAAAATCTAATAAACGCGGTGAAAGAGATGAGCGTGCACATATAAAAAATATTATGAATGTGGGTGCAGCAGAAGTAAAGGCCAAATACGATGCTGACGTTGCGGCTGGAAATTCTTTGTTTAATATGTTTGCAAAGAAACCAAATTCAAAACGAGAACATGCAGACAGGTATGCTGTATTTGATATTATGAATAAGGGAGCGCATGCTATTATAGATAAAACAAACTCTGATAGAGAACAAGCCGCTGGAAACTCATCACGACAATCGCAGGACGATGAGGACGATTATCGAAAGCCATTTGGTCGTGGCAAAATCCCACCGAAGCCCCGTGTATATAATGATGATATGGATGAATTAAATAAAATGTTTGGTCTTAAATTAAAAAGAACAACCGAAGCAGAAAAATTAGATAGAGAAGAAAAAGTAGCAAATTTAATGTTACGTGGACACTGGGCGGTAGAAAAAGAAAAAGAGCGCGTAGCAGCAGAAGAAGCTGCTAAACCGCAGAAAGAACAAACACAACTGGCATCCGATGCGAAGAAGGCTAGAGAGGCTGCAAGAAAACATGGTATAGCACAAACAAAATTATTTAAATCTACGGTGGCATCCGAATTGTTATCCGGGGCGTTAATGGCAGGAGGATATACTGCAAAGGAAAAAACTCGTAATTTAGTACAAAACGAAACGCGTCGTCAAGAGAGAGAAGAAGAAATAAAAAAACAAATGGTGACTAGTGGACTACCGAAAGGAATGAATGTAACACCTGTTGGTATGAAACAACAATTGGCGCATGAAGAGTATGAAAAACAAAAACACCAAAGTATAATGGATACGTTCATTACCGGACTTGGAGTAAATGCAACACCACAACAGATAACCGCGGAAAAAAATAGACAACGCAAAGCAGCAGAAAATCCGCAATGGGATGATCAAATATTATCTAATGCCAAAGCTTACTACAAGTCTGCTACACCAGAACGGTTATTATGGGATAAAATAACTGGAAAAGATAAAGTAAAAATTTATAATCCAGAGTCTTTAAAGTCCAAAGAAGATAATAGCAATTTGACGTTTTGGGGGCAGATGAAAGAAAAAAGTATTAGGGGTATTGATAAATATCACGCCGATTTGATGCAAGGTCGTGCAGACAGGATAGCTCTCGAATCACAGAAACGTAGTTGGTTCTATGGTGCTGGTTTACAGCAAACACAAGGTGGGACGTTTCCTAGAAAATCCGGGAGACCCGCTGCACCAAAACGTAGTCCACTTGGGGGAACGGAACTTGCATTCTTTGGTAAACCATTCGGTGCACCGAAGCGACTTAAACGCAGCAGGCGTGGGCGTATCTTAAAGGGAACACGCGCTGCGGCACGACGGAAGGAAGCACGGAGACCGAAGAATTTCCTTGACAATGTATTTGGAGCGTGGTGATTGTGGCATACATATCTCCAGATGAACAGATGAGGCGAATGCGGCAATCTGGTTCTTCGCCAGAAACCCCTTTTTATCCTCGTACTTATTCGGGCAGGTATCAACAGAGTAATCCAACGTTAGATGCCCTTGTACGAAGGCGGGAGCAGCGTGAGGATTATCGCCGCAGGTTTGGAGGTATACCGTAATGCCAACCCCGGTTGAAGAAGCATACAACAACATGATGGCAGCGGAAGCACGAAGCCGTGCTATGAGTTCTGCCTATGCAACTGGAGCAATTGACCCATGGACGGGTCGCCCGTTAGAGTATAATAACGCAGCATATACGAACGCTGTCGCCCAAGCACAAATTGCGCGTGAAAATTATTATGTGGCATATGCCGGGGTTGGGGTTCCCCGTTCAAGCGAAAGCAGCCCCTCTAGCAGTAGCGGAGGTGGCGGTGGGTCTCCCCCACCCCCACCCTTATCTTCAGACCCTAATGATTCCAAAGCATATACGGGAACGATGAGTGCATCTGCCGGTGGTGGATATGCTGATAGTTATAGTGGAGCGGGGGCATCACCTTCGCAATCTTCTGCGGCTTCAAGAACCGCATTGGCAGCGGGAAATACTGAATTAGCTGCTTCAATCGTGGCACAGCAAACTTCACAACAGCGGTCTACTCCCATTTCTCTTATGCCTTCTAACATGCCAATGGCAGAGGAATACAATACCATGGCTGTAGCTGCAAATGCTTTACGTCAGCAGGGTGCTACACCAGAAAGCGTTCAATCAAGTGTAAACCAATGGGTTGACAGACAGCGGTATACGCCCAATTATAATCCGGTTAATTCCGATGGAACAATAAATCGCGTGTATGTTGGAGAAGGAAGATACATGCAGCAGGAATTAATAAACCCCAAGGTTGGTGCTGCTGGTGGTGGGAATCTCGAAGCAAGTACTGGAGAATATGCAGTATATCGTTTACTGCCAAAAGACCAGTATGGAAATCAACGATATAATCGTGATGTAAATACCGGAGAAATGACTCCGTATATGTTGTTTGGTGGCGGGGGGCGTGCTGCTTTACAAAGTGGAACCGTCGGGTTTGCGGCAGCAACCAAAGCCGTATATGCCGAAGGCAGAGTTGGGCAGGGAGAATTTAAAACTCCTGATGTTATGTCTGTCGGTGCATACGACAGCAAAGTAACCGCTGAACAAATTAAAACAGCAGTAAAGGAAGGAACTGCTGGCAGTCTGTTATCACGTCTTGGAGCTGAAGCATATGGCGGTGTTGTAACTTTACAAGACAACCGTGTTCTTGGAAAGATTACCTACGAGGATGTTTCAAACCGTGCAGCATGGAATCTTGCTTCATATGTAAATCCAACAGATGTAAACAAGTCAAAGGCTGAACTCCCCGGTGTAAATATACCATGGGGTATAACTGCTGACTATCCTGCTTTTTTCCCTATCACTACAGCAGGCGCACAAAAGACGGCTGTTCCTGTAAAATCGTTTGAGGCATATCTTAGTGGGGATATGCGGAATTACCAATCGCCATCTACCTCGCCTCTGGGTGGAGAGATTGCAACAACTACAAAAAACAATGCACAAGTCGCAGCATCGATGGAAGCAATGGGGTATCCGCTTTCTCCCAATCTGGTTGGTGGTGGCAAGGTTGCTAGTACAGCAACCACAGTATCTAATCTTGGGGACATGGGTTTGCCGAAACCGTTTATGAGTGGGGGTGGGATATCTGTAATAGATAAACCATCTGGCGAATTTGATTCAAGTCGCGGTTTCCTACAAGGACTGTTACCACAAATAACTCCAGAACAGGCAAGTGCGTATGCAACTGCAAATAAATCAAATCCCATGGGAGCCGTAATTGACGCAGCGGTGTCTGGAACTAGGTATGGAAAGTCTGCCGCACTTGGTGCTTTCTCTGAAATTACTGGGGGATTGTCAGAAACTATATTCCCAGCAGAAAAATTTGTTTCGCAAAAAGCAGTTCCAGCACAATACACATGGAAAGAAACAACAGAACAAACCGGGGGAAGCGCAGAGCAGGACTCACTGTATGCATATCTGACTAGTACAAAAAATAGTATAGATGTAACAGATATCAAACAGGTTAATAAATACAATGAAGCACGAGATCGTTTCTTATCATTAGAAGCGTCGAACCCAACAAAAATTGTTACAACTCAAACCCCAACACTTGTTCCCGGAACCGGGATTGAAGAAGAAAGAATGAACCAGTGGCAACTCTTTAGTAGAGGTTCTGGAGAAGTTGGTCGTTATCTTACTGGTGAGACTATTGCTAAACAGAATGCATACTACGAAACAATAAAGAATGACTCATCCATGGTTGGAGAAGCAAAGAGAGCAGTTTTTTTTGCAGGAACAACTGCTATAAATAACCCAGCCGCATTAGCTCCAGCCGCAATTCAGGGGGCGGCTTTTGTTTATGGTGGTGGGGCGTTAGGAGCGGGTGTAGGATATCTTGCTACTGGAACTGGAAGAGCTGCTAACGTAGCATCAATGCTTATGACCCCCGGTGGACAGACAGCAGTTAAAACTGTGGTTGCATTAGGATTCGGTGGATTGTATACAAAAGGAATTACAGAAGATTTTACATTGAGACCGGGCTCTGGAAAAATATCAGAGAATGTTTATAAGAGTATACCCACACTTGCTGCGATGTATGCGGGTGGTGGTGGAATAGATTGGGTTGGAGAAACGCGAGTTGTTAATAGAGTAACTCCGTCTGGTGGAACTGTGCGAGGAATTGATATTAACAATCAGTTTTTTGGCGGAGGAACAACTCCTGCTGGGCGACCATACGCTGCTGTAGGAAATATAGAAACCGGATTCTCGTCGTTTGTTTTTGAACGAAGAGTTACCAGTGGAGGAAACAGAGTTGCGGGTGAAGGTACTCGTCAGTATGCAGAACCAGCGTCAGCACCGGGTATGAGTAGTGAAGGAAGAGGATTGGGTGCTGCACCAGAAGGAACAATCTTTGGGGAAACGATAAGAGCAGATTCGACACCATTTAAAACATATGAGCCGGTTGCTGTAAAAAATGTTCCAAGTGCACAAAATATGCAAGTGGAACGAGTTATTAGTGATCGATTTATTGCAACCAAGTCACCTCTTGGTAAGAATACACCACTGGTGTTAGAGCAGGTGTGGCGACCAAGAGATTATACAATTGAGGGTAAGGTTAAACAACAGAGTTCTACTACTATGAGTGGTAGAAGCGAAATTGGAGAAAATGTAATAACACAATCTACCCAACCGATTTACCCGGAGCATATTTTTGGGAACATTGGAGAGGGATATTATACGCAAAAAGCAACTCCGGGTATTTTTACAGATGCAGAACTTGCTTATGTTGAAGGAGTGGTTAGCACAGGACATACTAACAGATATCTTCCGGCAAAACCAGCTCCTAGAGTTGGAGAAACAGATCAATTCGAATTTGTAATTAATAACAAACGTGTTGTGACACAAAGAACTGGTTTGCCGGAAGTACGCGACAAATGGGGGAGAACAGGCGATTCTTATGTTGCACATAGTTTTGTGGTTCCAAGCGGAGTATCCCCATCAGATTTATCATTCGCAAAAGATTTTTCAATGATAACCGGAGCAAAGAAACCTTATGTACAAAATATAGTAATGGAACCCGCAGATATCGTTGCGACCAAAAAACCAATTGCCTCTTGGGAGCAGCGCAATCTAGATATACAAACCGGAAAACGAACAAGCACGCCAACACCGGAAGAGATTGCGTTCTTTAATGCGAAGCATGGTGAAGGGAGTAGCATGATTAAAAGTATCAGAGGCAAACCACGCAAAGGTGCAATGTCTGCTGGAGGAACCAAACGTAACGTTGGAACCGTAGTAAAAACTTCCACAACAGTATCAAACGATTATATGGGAGGATATGGTAAATTTACTTCTGGTATGCGCGAAGGTGGAACTGGTGGCGGCGGAGGAGGCGCAATATCAAGAAGTCGTGCTACTCTGTCTCCAACAACAGTGACCACAGTTGCTACCAAAGTATTTACATCTCCTATATCAAGAACAAAAAGCGTTTATAAATTTGAAGGGCGTGCGAAGTCGGCAGCAGAATATCTTGCAACTGGGGCAAGTAAAGCCAAGTCAAAATCCACACCCTATAATGTCGGAGATTATGACGGAAAATCTTTAGTAGAATCCGAATCGACAGCAGGAGCGGTTGCGGCGGCTAAAAGCAAAGCTTCGGAAAAATCTCTTACAAACTTTAAACCAGCGTATGAAGGGGTGTCTGTATTCAAAGAGGTTTCAAGAGGTGGCGCATTATCTGTTCCTTCTAAAGAATCCAAAGCAATGTCTAGAGCACGATCCGAAACAATGGGAATTGCTAAAGCAAAAGGAGAAAGCCGGGAATTGTCTACCTCTCGTGGAATATCAGATATGGTTTCATTTGTTAAATCGAGTGGATCTATCACACCCAGACCAATGCCAAGGGGGGTATCCGAATTAACAAGACCAACCGGAAAAGCAATAACAGGATATGAAAGACCCCCAGATAAAATAACGTCGTATATAAGACCAACGAAAGGAATTACTACCGTTCCACCCCCAAGGATTACACAACCAGTTGTGAGAGAGAAGCCTCCATATATCCCACCGAAAATAACAGAAGTCCCACCACCGGCAAAATTGCCCCCACCCCCACTTATATTCCCCCCGCTCAAATTTGATTTCGGAGGAGGTTCATCCGGTGGAGCAGGCGGTATGAATCGCGGGGCTGGGGCACGCCGCGAAATCATTGCTATCAGGAGTAGTCTTGATTACTTCTTGCCAAGAAGGAGAAGGTAAATAAATTTTAATACCCTCCCCCCTATATAATACATAATGGCAGACAAACCAAAGATTGCAAAAATAAGTTATGCGTCGAGAGCGGCAATCGGTTCTCTTTTTAAAGCTGTAACACTTTCAACAGACCCGGCACATACGCTTGGGTTCACCGCTTCGCTTATCAACGCTTCGCGTTCTGCACTCATTTACAAAATAGAACAACAGATACCAGACGGAGCCATCCTTCCAAACTTGTTCAGTACCATCTTGTCGTTCATAATAACAAAGTGGCAGGAAGAAGGAACCATCGATGCAGAGTCAAAAACAATTCTGGATGAACGTATTAACAAGTTGTTTAAATCAGAATCGATCATGCGATACGATGTACAGACTTACAGGGACATCATTTACTGCGATGACTTGCATTCGCGGTGGAAAGATGCAAACACAACATATCTGATGAATCCAATGGCTTGGTCGCATTCGAATGAGCAGTTGGCAGATATCAATAAACAACTTATGGAAATTATAACAAGGCACGATCTCATGGACTTCCCGAAAGGAGAAAGTTTCAACCTTGACGAACAGGGAACCGCTGTGGGCGCAATAGCTTCTCTACTTGCCATACAGCATAACAACGATCAGGCAACAGCGCGGCAGGAAGGAGTTAGGTTCTAATGTCGTCGTCTCATCGATATAAAAACTTTGGAACAAAAGGGGCGGAGGTTCGAGGCTTTGAAGCCCTCTCACAATGGAGAGGGAAACAAATCTGGGATGAAATACTAATCCACGATGATGGACAGCTTGGTTATGGAGGAACACGTACTTTCGGTATTGGCGGTCAGGGTTCTGGTAAGACCACACTAAATACAAAGTTCGCCCGCATGTCCTATTACATTGACACCATGAATAAAAAAGATTTCATGAACGGTGTAAAAGACATGGAAGATACCGACGACTGGTTAGATGAATACGGTTGTCATGTCCACCCAGAAACAGTATTATGGAGAGGGCGAGAATACGATTCGTGGAACGTTCTTGTCCCGGATATTTACAAAGAATGTTACCCGGATGAATTTCCAAAACCATTACGGGTTCATATCTACAAAGATAGTAACCTAGAATTTTTTGAGCAGAACTTTCTAACCGATGAGATTACCCCCATTAAAAATTTAGATGTTAGAGAGTATATCAACATCAAAGAGATATACGATAACATCGTGGAGGGCGGAAACAATATCATTTATCCTCCAACAAAACATTTCATGTCTGCACGTTTGAAAGACAGCATCAATACAAAACGAAACCTGTCTGTGCGGGATAGAAAGTACATGCATCCCGATGGTGAATATCTCGTCGAGCGTGATGTATTTCTTTTTGAAATTTTTGAATATCTCTACCGTGTTAATGTTACTGGAAAAAAACGCAGATGGTTTACTTCAATCATCGATGAAAGCCACGACTTGTTCCGGGCAAGTGCTCCTGATATGTACTTCTGGATTATCGAATGTATGGTTGATGTTCTTATCGATACGCGTAAACACAATCTTTCTCTGGCATGCATGACACACGCCCTCAACCTTATCGACTATCGTATTCTCGAACGGTCAAGTAACTTCTTATGGCTTAAAGGAGCAAAGCCAACCGCAACCTATTCGACGGTAGATGCCCGGCTCATTGCAAAACTATTAACGGGGCAAGGGGTGGTTGAATCGAGAATGAATGGGATGATTGGAGGATTCACTTTCAACCGAATCCCAAACAGCGTTTCAAGACTGCTAGTGAAAGGTATGAATACTATTGAAGATATACAAGAAGTTCCTAATGATGAATTTGTATCTGCTACAACCGGGAGCGATGTCGAAAGCGATTTGGTGGGGGAAACATGATAACTAACGACGCAATGGTTGTGTTCTGTTTTAAGATAGTCAAGTCTATAATTGACTTTATACTTGGAGGTAAAAACTAATGGCAATTGGCAAAGCGATGATGGTAATGATGTGCTTCATGATTGCAGTTGTAGCAATGATCGCTATGTTCTCAATAGCACAAACGGATAAGGCAACCGATGCAGTTTATACAAACGCGACAAATACTATAAACGCTACAAGTCAGTTGGCACAGAGTATAACGTCGAGTGGAACTGGGTTCATGCAAGCGATGATTCTTATTACAGCCATTCTATTCTTCGGTGCGGTTATAATGATATTCAGAAAAAAGTAATTATCTTTTTACGGGTTTCATCTGATGGAGAAAGTCGTGCATCATACCGCGCGGATTTATCGGTGCCCTCGTTTTCCGTGGTATTGGGATGTGCTGGTGTCGTGGTTCCCGTATACGCATTGCACGTTTCTTCGTCTTTGCTAAAGTATCACGGCGGATTTGTTCTTCGCGCAATACAAGAATTTCCTCTGGTGTTAAAGCTCTGCCA
>Ga0315278_10007288_pt1 | contig 10102 bp, 17 predicted proteins | sample YL17G06_0_MG_FD_203880 | JGI IMG/M metagenome (GOLD analysis project Ga0315278, IMG submission 203880) | Sediment microbial communities from Yellowstone Lake, YNP, Wyoming, USA - YL17G06_0 | ecosystem: Environmental > Aquatic > Freshwater > Lake > Sediment | place: USA: Wyoming | collected... | reverse complement strand
TTTCTGCTCAAACTCTTTTTGCCTGTTTTTATCCAGAAGAAATGCGGTGTTAAGCACCATCTTGTCATCCATAAGATCGTGTGCCTTGAGATTTTGAGTTATTTCGCCTAAGGCGGTCTGTATTTGGTTAGCAAGTATTTCTTTTTTCTTATCCAAATGGTTCTTAACCAACACACCGACCTTCATCTGATCATCTATGGTAACGCCGCCTTCTTTGTTTAATAGCGACTGCTTAAGTTGCGTTATCTCATCTTCCTGGGAAACCTCCTGTAGAAAGGATTTGAAATCACATAATGTAGCCACAACGTCAATCTCAACACTGTCTTTTGTTTTTTCGAGAATGTCTTTAATGGTCCTGTATCCCGTGGATAAAATCATACTTACTTCTTCATCACTACTGGCAAAAGTTCCCAGCCTCATAGGGATAATGGTATGTTTGGTCATCACCTTCTCAATCAATTGCTGATGACTGACAAGCAGCCTGGCCAGACTGTCTTTAGGCATATGATTATAATCAACTATCTCTGAATCGCTTACTACCGCGGCTATACCCTCAAAGCAAATGGTATATGCCGCAACCTCGCCCATATCAAAACACTCTTCGGCGCTGGAATTTATAACCCCGTAAATGTACTTCCCTGTTTTATTCATAGCAATCCTTTTTATTTATTTACCATTTTGTTCTTTCAGCATTTTAATTGCCCGCTCAAAATGTTGTTTTGAAACTTTGAGTTCCCCATCCGCACTTATTTTCTCTTTTGCTGAATTGTGCTCGATATATTCTCTTACTGCAAACATCGAGGCCTTTCGACAAACAAACTCGATATCAGAGCCGCTTCTGCCGTTGCTTTCCTTAGCTAATTCTTTTAAGTCAACATCTTTGCCAAGCGGCTTATTTTTTGTGTGTATTGCAAAAATCTGTTCTCTGGTTTTTTCATCCGGCAAGGGCAGCTCGAATATAATGTCAAATCTGCCGCTTCGCAGTATCGCAGGATCAATTAAGTCCAATCTATTGGTTGCACCCAAAACCACAACTCCCTTAAGCTCTTCGATTCCGTCCATTTCGGTCAGAAACTGACTTATCACTCTTTCGGTTACATGTGCATCGGCGGAGCTTGAGCCTCTTCTGGGAACAATACTGTCTATTTCGTCAAAAAACAGTATCGCCGGTGCGGCTTGCTTTGCCTTTCTGAAGATTTCCCTTATCCCACGTTCCGATTCTCCGACATACCGGCTTATAAGCTGCGGGCCTTTGATGGAGATAAAATTGACACCACTTTCATTAGCCACCGCTTTGGCTAAAAGCGTCTTTCCCGTTCCGGGACTGCCGTAGAGCAAAATTCCTTTAGGGGGATTTGTATTTGCCTTCTTGAAAACATCGGGATACTTGAGAGGCCATTCTATGGCTTCCTTGAGTTCCTGCTTAATGTTATCAAGGCCGCCCACATCCGACCATTTTACGTCAGGCACTTCAACAAAAACTTCCCGTATTGCAGATGGCTCAATTTCCTTAAGAGCCTCGAGAAAATTATCCATCGTTATTTCCAATTCGAGCAGGGCTTCATAAGGAATCTCCGACAATTCAAAATCAATATTGGGCAGAATTTTGCGCAGGGCCGACATAGCTGCTTCTCTGGCCAATGCCTCTAAATCCGCACCAACAAAACCGTGGGTAATTGCGGCTAATTTTTCAACGTCAACATCTTTAGCCAAAGGCATACCTCTTGTATGAATCTCTAATATCTCTAATCTCCCGTTTTTATCAGGTATAGGGATAGAAATCTCTCTATCAAATCGGCCTGGTCGCCTTAGAGCAGGGTCTATGGTATTGGGAATATTCGTCGCACCTATAACAATAACATGGCCTCGGGATTCTATTCCATCCAACAAGGACAGAAGCTGAGCGACAACACGCCTTTCAACCTGTTTTTCACCACCCATATCCTCTCTCTTTGGTGCTATTGCATCAATCTCATCGATAAAAATTATGGCAGGGGCATGTTTCTGGGCATCTTCAAAAACACTGCGAAGCCGTGCTTCAGATTCGCCATAAAATTTCCCCATAATTTCAGGACCGCTTATACTGATAAAATATGCGTCTGTTTCATTAGCCACAGCGCGAGCAGTCAATGTCTTTCCTGTGCCGGGCGGGCCATACATAAAAACCCCCTTGGGCGCTTCGATGCCAAGCCTCTCAAAAACTTCAGGATATTTGAGAGGCAGCTCAATCATCTCCCGTATTCGCTGAACCTGAGTGCCAAGCCCCCCAATATCTTCATAAGATATTTTGGCTTTCTCAAGTTTACCTTCTTTTGATTTTACTTTTATTAACGTAGTCGGGCATACTGACACCACACCATCAGGGATTGTATCTTCCACCAAAAAATCACAGGTCTTAGTGCCAAATAATCTCGCCCTTATTTTATCGCCGCTTGTTAAGGGCAAACCCTCTATAAGAGAGGCGATATACTTAGTATCTTTATCCTTTTGAAGCGCCCCTCCATTCGTCAAAGGGGCAAGCGTGATTTTCTTGGCAGGTCTGCTTTCGCCTCTTTCGATGGTTACCTTTTCATCAAGACCAACTTTGGCGTTCTCTCTTGTAATGCCGTCTATCTGAATAATCTTTTTACCTCTGTCCTCAGCATAGCATGGCATTGCCTTGGCGGCGGTTTTCCTTTTACCTTCTATCTCTATTATTTGGCCTACCTCCAGCCCTAAATTTTTCATGTCTTCAGGGTCGATCCTGGCGATAGCCCTTCCTACGTCTTTAGGCAAAGCCTCCTTTACTTTAAATTGCTTCATACCATCTGGCCTTTCTTTCATTTCTAATTGAACAGTTGGTTTTTAAAATCCGCCAATGTCGTTAGTCCTTTGATTTCGTGGGGAGACGAGGAGACAATCGTCGTTTTTAACCCATTAAATTTTCCTTTTATGAGATTTATATATCTATCCTGTTCTTTTCTTTTTTCTCTGCAAAACTTACAGCCATCTGACTCCAAAACACTATTTATCACCAACTGTCTGACCTTAATGCCATATTTGTCCAGACTATTGATCAGTCTCTGCGTTTCTAAAATCGCCATATCCTCCGGAATAGTAACTGCTATAAATTCACACCTGTTTTGATCTCGCAGCAAGTCTTCTATTCTTTTCACAGTTTTTTTCATAGATAAAAGAAAATCGTCGCCTTTATCTGGTTCATACTTACCCGCAAATCTCTCAATCATATATCTGTACTTCCATCTCATCTTTGCCATCACTTTAACCCAGTCATCCAGCAACTTCGGTGATGTTAAAAGCCTTAAAGCATGGCCTGTAGGTGCAGTATCTACTATGTATTTATCAAACTCTGCCTCATCTATCAGGTCAATCATTGTCTTAAAACCCATCACCTCATCCATACCTGGGATAGGCAAGGCAAGGACAGAATCGATGTCTTCTGCATCCAGGTTAGTGCCGGTTTCGACGATTTTCTTAATTTCGTTCTGGTGTTCAGTCTTGAATTTCCAAAGAGCCTTTTCTGCGTTCACTTCAAGAGCACTTAAATTTTTAACTCCCTTCACCTCTCTTGGCTTGTCGTCGAGCTTCTGCTCCAAACTATCGGCAAGCGAATGGGCAGGGTCGGTTGAAAAAATCATCGTCTTAAAATCTTCTGCCAGATATATCGCCGCAGCGGAAGCACAGGTTGTCTTTCCTACGCCGCCTTTGCCTCCGAATAAAATCATTTTTAGAGAAGGTTCTTTTAGCCCTTTTAACGCCATTTACTTTTTCACCTTGATCTCTAAAATCCCGTTGTTGTAAGATGAGGTCATTGTGTCTGCTTGAACCCTGGAAGGCAGCAAAACTTCCTTATGATATTTCCTGTCTCCTGTTTGTGCTGAAATATCGAGGATATCTTCTTTCAAGTCTAACTTTATATCAGCTTCGTTAACGCCTGGCATCTCGGCATAGATTCGAATCTCTTTGTCCTCATTAAAGACATCGGTGATAGGTTCTCTTTCTTCCTCGACTTTAGGCCCTTCGGGGGTCTTTTTGACATTTCCGAATGACTCAACAACCGGTTTGCCTCCCACCGCTGTCTTTATAGAAATCCCAAATACACCTTTCATGCCTTCTTTAAGGTTGCTTAGGTCAATCTTGCCTTCTTTATTGATTTCACCACCCGCATCTTGCAATTTAGCAGCCAAATCAACTAAGTTTCCAATACCATCCAATAGTCCCCCCAGACCAAGACCCAATTTACCCATTCCAAAGTCGATATTCAGCCCTTCGTTTTCTTTATCTTTTTTCTTTTCATCTTTAGCCATTGACGAATCTCCTTTTCTTAGCTTACCATACTTTTACCTTTTGCTGTTATCCTGCAGGATGAGTGCGTTAAGAACCCGACGCAGTCCTGTTTCTCTAACGACTTACATAACATATAAGTATAACCTATTTCAAATCCTGCTTTACTGCTTAGTTCCTTCATCGACATCGAACTATTTTTCTGCCTTATAATCTTTAACACCTCTAATTCGGTGGTCATTATACTCATGGGCAACCTAATAGTTTATAGTTTCGGCGTTATCTAATATTATTTTCTTGTTATCTTCTTTGCTTTTGCGAATATTTTCCTTTTCTCTTTTCAGGTCAAAAAGCCATTTTTTCTTTATGGCCTCTCCACCCTTTTCCGTCAGACTGCATATTCCTCTAAAGGTATCAAAATCAACGTGGTCACTTCTTTCCAAGCCTTTACAAATCACATAAGCGTAGTGGTCGCTTATCCTTAATTCCTGGGCTATCAGACAATAATGGAGCCTGCCTTCATTTTTGGCAATAACATCCAGGGTTTCCTGTTCCGTGCCGGTCATTGTTTACTCCGAGATTATCTTTGCAAGCCGTCTGGCCGCCGAGGCGGTTTAGCGTGTACTCAAAATGCTCTTTTCCGAAGGGCATTGTCCGGCCTTCGCAACAGTAGCCGACTTGAGTTCGCCTTCTTCGGTCTTGATATTAAGAACTGCTTTACAAATAACACATTTGATCTGGCCGTCATAGTCGCCATAAGCATTGTCCATATCAATCGTAAAACCACATGATAAACAATTAATTCTCATTGTTTGTTCCCTTTCTGGTTCTAAATATTATCTTCAAAAAGTTTTCCATTTAGCACGGTCTTCTAAATACCTTTTTAAACTATCTGGTCGCTTGGCATCTTTGCCTAACGCTGTCCAACCGTTGTTAGCAATCCTGACCTTGCCTGTTCTAAAAACATCTATAACATCGCTTTCACCCATAGAGCGGAGGATTACCCTGACATAACTCGTCTGCAGACGCATTTTGGCAGCAATTTTCCCTATAGTGCATTCGCCGCCTTCGGCCTCAATTATCTTAAGGATTTTGCTTTCATCTGGTGTGGGCATTTTTTATTTTACCTCCGCCTTTAGCCGCTCTAATTTGCTCTTCAACATTTTATTTTCTTTCTCTAACCTTGCCTCTTTTGCGTCTGAGAGGGCATAAGAAGCCTCTGACGAAAGATAGGGGTCCTGCTGCCACCAGTTTATTCCCATTTCCATTGCTTTATCCACTGAGGCAATCAAAAGCCTTATTTTGATATTGAGAAGGTCAACGTCTGCAATTGAGATTTTTATATCACCGGCAATTACAATACCTTTATCCAATACCCTCTCTAATATATCAGCAAGGTTGGTAGCGTTGGTGGCATGCATCATTTTTTGTTCAGCCATTTTTTAATGCCTCTTTCTTATTCTGCTGTTGCGACTTCCTGTTTTCGGACATAAGAAGTTACTTCCAGGGTATCGGGGTCAAGTTTAATCTCATAAGTATTTCTATCCTGAACTCTGCTGGGTAACCCTAAAGATTTAATAAATGAACTCTCTTCAAAAATCTCGGCTTCGCCTATCCAGCCGTCCTCGGATTTCGTTATTTCTATTACTTTCGCGTCCGTACCAAGAGTCTTTTTAAAAAAGCTCCTGATTGCTTCACTTACCTGGTCTATTTTCATAATACCGCTCCTGTTATCTGTTTCGTAACTACACCCTTGCCTCGACATATTAAGCAAGGCAGCTTATTACCCGGCTCGGCGCCGGTTCCTTTGCAATGAGCACATACCTCTATAGGTTCTATAATACTCACCAATCCCTTTCCTTTGCAGACGGTACAGGTAATATTCGTTCTGGGCGGATACTCTCCTCTGCCCTTGCAATATGCACATACTACGGCTGGTCCGGTTAAAGAAATCATACCCGCGCCCCTGCATACGGGGCATTTTATTCCTTTGCTTCTGGGTAATATCCCCTTGCCCGAACACAACGAGCATCCAAAATTATCTCCTTCTAAAATCTCGCCTGTTTTTCGGCCTAACTTTGTTCTTCCGCTTTTGAAGTCCACTGTGTTCCACATAACGGCAACCTTTCTTGCTTAATAAGTTAGAGCCATCGTCTTAAACTCTTTTTTCGCCCCGTATGTTTGAGCGAACGCGCGTCCTGAAGAATTTGTGCTTTTGGCGGCTTTCGTGATAGATTCCGCCTCTTGCATTCTGCTCGTCTCGTGCTCTATTTCCTCGAGACGCCTTTTGATATCGTCCTTTCTCATGGACAGTTTCCTGTCTTCCTTCAAGAGTCTTTCTTTTTCCTTGTTTAGTATATACAAATCTAAATACGTCGAGCTTTGAACCCTGGGGATAGAGCGTTTCTTTCTGCTCTGCATAGTCCCCACTCCATGGATTCCCTTGAGGCTATTAACATCCTTCATTTTTAACTCCTGTCCGTAAGAAACTTATAGCTCTATCTTGTAGAACTTCTTGCTGATATCAAAACGTTCTTCTTTCTGCTTGCTCCCGTAATCTTCAATTCAACTAATTGGCCTTCCTTAAGCTCTGCCGCTCGCTGAATGTTGCCGGGAAGCTGAATCTTCCCATCTTTATCCACCTTGGAAAATGCTCGCATAAGTGTCATTTGACTATCCTTTCACATGTTTTCTTTGTCAACTGGATACCCCAGCCAGACTTTCCATTTCTTCCTGACTTAGAACAACATCCTCTTTTTTCTTGCTATCAACCGTCTTAATAGCAACTGCACTCTTGGCGGCCTTCTTTCCGACATCAGTTGTCTTTCCTATTCCAAGCTCTTTGGCGACAATCTCCCTTACAATTTGCTTAACCTTATCCTGATTTGTCTTCGAGCCGACCCTGCTTGTCTCAGAAGATAAGATATCCTGGCACATCTTTAGGAACCCCTCGGAATGAGAAGGAGTCGTATTCTGAACCTTAAGTGTCTTGGCAATCATAATACAGCCGCGAACAGTGGGAGAAAATTCGCATTTTCCAGACTCTCTCAGGCCTCGGACAATATTGACTATTATCTCTGCGTGTGGTTTAGAGAGTTTGGATTTTGCCTGGGTGATAGCCAGTTCAGTATCATAGTCAAAGTGGTCTAAGTCCATTGTTATCATTCTGTCCCTCAAGGCGTCCTGACTGCGATGCACCCCCGCGTATTCTTCCGGATTGGATGTAAAAATAGCGGTGAAATTTGGGTCAACCCTTAAATACGGCTCCTCGCCGCCGCGACCAACCGGCAAATCCATCATCTTCTCCTGCAGGATAGAGAGAAGAATATTGTTTGCCTCCGGCCGGGAGCGTGTGAACTCATCATAAATCATGGTAAATCCATATTTGCAGGCGACAGTCAAACGATTATCCACCCAGCGTTTGACCATATCCTCTTCTGTTTTCAGAACCCTGGAGATAAAACGGTCCACCACTTTTCTGATTCTATAGCCATGCTCGCCGCCGACCAGGTCAGACGTAGTGAACTCCTCATCTCCATGAATCATTATAACAGGCCTTTCAATCTTGCTCGCCAGATGCATTGCCAGTGTCGTTTTGCCGGTGCCGGAAGGCCCTCTAAAGTGAACTGGAAAGCCCGCCTTAATGTAGGAAAGCGCTCTCTGGGTAATATCCTTTATGTACTTTGTCTCCACAAAGTCTGACATTGGAGCCGGTTCTAATACTGTCGTCATTTCGTCAATCATTTTGATAGAACTCCTTTTCTGTTAGAAATTTTCTTTTTATGGCAGCGACTGCCACCATCTGAATTTTTCGCCTAATTTTTCCCAAATTTTGCGTGCCTTTTCCAAATCTGCCCTTGTTTTCTTTTCCCTGTTTTCAAAGTTTTCTTTGAAAGACTTAAATTTAGTCATGGCTTCAGTCCTCTTTTTGGTAAAGTCTTCTCTGGCCGAGCAGGCTCCCCCGTAGGGAGGCAAATTTAGTCTGGCTGCGTCTTTCACTTTGAAACAAGCCCTTTGCCTCTGCACTTAAGACAGGGCATTGCACTATAAATCGTCGTACCAGTACCTTCACATTCAGAGCACCATTCAGTTGGGCTTTCAGGAGCCGTAATCATACCTTTGCCGTTACAAACTGTGCAGGTAAGTCTGGTATTATGATAAACACCGCTGCCATTGCAAAAGATACACTTCATTACCGGCTCTAAAACCTCAACTTTACCTGTGCCGCCGCAGACCTGGCAGGTAGCCTGTTCACTCAACAAGCCGAAAGGGTCTTTGCCCATACCCTTACAGAACCCACACGTCATTTGTGCCATAGCAGATGTTATCTGGCTCATAATTTAATACCTCCATGAATTTTGTATTTACAGTTTCCTAAACCTGCGGTAAAACCGCAGGCTAAATATTTAGCCCCACGCCTGTCCCGCCAAAGCGGGGTTTTACGTGGGGTTTCCTGGCTGACAAACGCTTAGACACCAACAGCAACTTTTTGTCTGCTGCTTTTGCTCTTTGTTGAGGTCTTCTTTTTACCCTGGGCCTTGCGTGCTGCCTGACTGACTGTGGTTACCTTTTCTCCGGCATTAATCTCCGGCATCGGGAAGCCGGCTTTTCTTGCCTTGGCCATCGTAGCAGACATGCCTTGCCATGCTTTCCTTGCCTCTGCCATATCAGAGCCGCACTCCTTTAAGAACTTTCCGACTTCCTTAACAATACCTTCCACATACTTAGCCAGGTCTTTTTTGAGTTCTTCACTCATATCAGCGTGGGCATCATCGAATTCCTTGAGTTTGTTCGCAACGAAAGTCTCGATTTCCTTTATACCCTTCTGGATGTCAGACATCATTTTCTGGAAATCCTTAAGCCTTTCTGTTTCTCCCTGCTCAAGGCCGGCTTCTAATTCACCCGCCATAGCTTTATGGTCCTTTTGAAAACCTTTTATCATGTTGCTTACGTTCTTAGTCAAATCTGCCAGGGTTTTTTCGATATCACTCATCATCGCCTTAAAATCTTTGAGCCTACCCTGTTCTCCTTTTGCAAGCTCCGCCCTGAGCGCAGCAGACATCTCCTTATGCTCAGTGTGAAATCCCTTGAGCATTTTGTGGGTATCCTTTACCAACCCGCCTACCGCCTTTATGCGCATGTCATAAGAGGCGACAATTTCCTCGCCAAGATTTTTCAAGTCAGTTGCAATTGCCATTACCATTTTGATACTCCTTTTTAAATTTCTAAACTTTTTGGAAACAATTTGAGTCTACGTTAGACGTTTTCGCTTTTTTAAATTCCAGCAACGGAATATTTTCAGTCTTCGTAATTTCTCTGAGGGGCGTTATTGTGCCCTCAATTTGGGTTATTTCACCCATGTCGTCAAAAACAGGTTCACCCTTATCATTGACATATCGCACGGAACCATCTCTATGGACAATTCGGTATCCTATGTTGAAGGGCATTCCTTCATTTTTACATCTGGCAAAAGCTGCAAAAACTCGCTCACAATCATCGGGATGAATTATTTTCCCAAAAAGCTGTTTATCTGCCAGGATATCGTCGGCATCATACCCGCATAGTTTTTTGACTTTTGCACAGAAACATATAATATCCGGCTTTTCTGAGGGCAAGGCGACATAAGGTATTTCGCCGAGGGTATCAATAAATCGACGAAGCTCCTTATTTAACTGTTCCAGAACATATTGGATTCTCGACTCTTGCATCTTGTTATCCCTTTAAATGCACCATAAATTCTGACCTTTTTTCATCACTCTTAACCGGTTTTTTTCTCGAGCGGCTAAATAGATTCCCCAGTTGATCGGCAAAACTGCCG
>Ga0315278_10007286_pt1 | contig 10102 bp, 15 predicted proteins | sample YL17G06_0_MG_FD_203880 | JGI IMG/M metagenome (GOLD analysis project Ga0315278, IMG submission 203880) | Sediment microbial communities from Yellowstone Lake, YNP, Wyoming, USA - YL17G06_0 | ecosystem: Environmental > Aquatic > Freshwater > Lake > Sediment | place: USA: Wyoming | collected... | reverse complement strand
CTCGGGTGGCCCTCGCCCCGCACAGCGGGGCACCCGGCGGAGGCCCTGAGCCGACCCCGGCTAAGTAGGCAGAACCCCTAGCCAAAACGGTTGGTCCGCCCTTGGGTCTGTGCTAATATGACGCGGCGTTAGATATCGAGAGCACAGCGAGGGCGCATGGCGACCGAGCAGGATCCCGAAGAATTCATAGAAGAGGACGAGCAGGACGAAATAGCCCGGCGCAGTATTTTCTCCGCGGGCTGGTTTCGCGCACTGCTGGTCCTGACGGTGCTGGCCATCGTCGTTGTGGTGTCTCTGCCGTACCTGCTGAATTGGCTCGAGCCGACCCCGGCTCCCCCGGCCAAGCCTCAGGCCAAGGTGACCGAGCCCGCGACGCCGGCCCCCACTCCCGCGCCATCCCCCACGCCATCCGAAATCAAGCCACCGGCCATGGTGCCCGCTCCCACGTCTCCGCCCCTGCCTTCCAAGGGGGAGACGCCGCAATCATTCCCGTCGAAGACGGACGCGCCAAAAACCGCCCGGGCGCCCACGGCTCCGGGTCTAGCAGACCGTCCGGTGGGCACTGCGCCACTGCCCGCTGTTCCCGCTCCCACGACACCACCGACCAAGGCTGCTCCCGCCACAAAGCCAGAGGCGCCGAGGGCAGCGACCGCAACCAAGATGGGGGCGCCGGCCGAGGGCGGGTCACAGGGCGGCTACTGGGTCCAGGTCGGCGCATTTGTCGAGGAGCGCAATGCGGAATCGCTCGCCAAGCAGCTCAAAGGGGCGAACTACCCGGTGACGATTTCACGCGTGTCCCGCGGCGGTGGCGGCGGTCCACCCGCGCCGGCTCCGGCTCTGGCGAAACCGGCTGCCGGCGGCCAGAACCAGCTGTTCATAACGGGATCTACTCCTGATGCCGTCAACGCGGCGCTCAAAGGTAAGGGGACAGCGCAGGCGGTCAAGGGAGGGGTCGTCGTGAGCCCGCCGTACGACCTCGAAACGGCTATGTCCTTGTCTTCCTCGCTCAAGAAAGAGGGCTTCAAGGTCGTCATCCGGCGCGCGAAGACCGCGCCGGCCGCGGCACCGAGCGGCAGCGGTGGCGGGACGACCTTTCACGTCGTGCGCATCGGGGGCTATCCTGACCGGGCAAAGGCCCAGCAGGTCCGCGGTGAGCTGGAGGCCAAGGGGCACCGAGGCTTTCTCATGCAGGGGGCGGCCCGCTGATGAGCGACAAGCAGCCGCTGGTCGTGCTCGCGCGAGCCGACACCAAGGGCGCCTCCGGCTACACGCAGTGGGTCCGGGAGTCCATCCCGATTGAGGGGAGGTGACAGCACTGACGAAGAACGATCTCATCAACGCGGTGGCCGCCCACGGGCTGTCGAAACGGCAGTCCGCCTCGGTGGTGGAATCGCTGTTCGACATCATTTTCCGCTGCTTCGAAAAGAGCGAGGACGTGAAGATCGTCGGCTTCGGTCACTTCCGTATCCGGCGGAAGGCTTCGCGGCGCGGCCGCAATCCCCAGACCGGGGACAGCATCGAGATCACCGCGCGCAAGGTGCTGACGTTCAAACCGAGCAAGGGCCTCAAGCAGCGGATCAACCAGCAGTCGTGAGGCTTCGGGCGTGAGCGGCAGCGGTCCGGCGGAGAGCGGAGAGGAGCAAGGTCGGGTGGCGATCCCGGACAAGCTCTACTACCGGATCGGCGAGGTGGAGGCCCTCACCGACGTGCCTGCCTACGTTCTCCGCTACTGGGAGTCAGAATTCCGGCTGCTCCGTCCAAAGAAAAACCCGGCGGGCCAGCGACTCTACCGCAGGCGTGACCTTGATCTGGTCCTTCGCATCAAGACCTTGCTCTACGAGGAGAGGCTCACGCTCGAGGGCGCCAAGAAGCGGCTTCTCATCGAGAGCCGCGGCCCCGCGCAGCTCGACCTTGGTGTCCGCAGTACGGCCCTAGAGGCCGCGCTCCGCCGCATGCGCGACCAGCTTCGCGCGCTCCGCGACCGCCTCAGTCCTCCGAAGAGTTGACGGCGTCCTTGTCTTTCCCGGCATCACTCCGTACAATGGCGACTTGGGTCGGGGCGTGGCGCAGCCCGGTAGCGCACTTGACTGGGGGTCAAGGGGTCGCTGGTTCAAATCCAGTCGCCCCGACCAATTTCACAGTGGGCAACTATGGCAGATTCTCGGATCTGCCATCTTTTTTGCTCGCAGAACGGTGAGCGGCGATGCCTGCAGTGATCCTGGTCACCAACGATGACGGGGTGCATGCCGCGGGACTTCACGCGCTGGCCGCGGCACTGGACGACCTGGGCGATGTCTACGTGGTCGCGCCCGATCGAGAACAGAACGCGGTCGGGCACGCGCTGACGCTGCACCGCCCGCTGCGGGTGACCCAAGTGGGCGAGCGCCGGTTCTCAGTCAACGGCACCCCGTCGGACTGCGTCAACCTCGCGGTGCTAGGTCTCCTGCCGGAGCGGCCCGTGCTCGTAGCCTCGGGCATCAACCACGGCTCGAACCTCGGAGACGACGTCACCTACTCGGGCACGGTGTCGGCGGCGATGGAGGGCACCCTCCTTGGCGTGCCGTCCATCGCCATCTCGCGGGGCGGGGCCGCGGACGCGGGCTTCGAGGGTGCCGGGACCGTGGCGCGGCTCGTCGCGAGCCGGGTGCTGGTGGAAGGGTTGCCGGCCAAGACCCTGCTGAACGTCAATGTGCCGGCCGGGCCGGCGAGCGGCATACGGATGACGCGCCTCGGGCATCGCGTGTACCGTGAGAAGGTCGTGCAGAAGGTCGACCCGCGCGGCCTGCCGTACTACTGGATCGGAGCGGGACCGCCAGAGTGGAACGAGGACGAAGGCTCGGATATCGCGGCCGTGAATCGCGGGCTCTCGAGCGTGACGCCGCTCCACCTCGACCTGACGCATTACGGCGCGCTGGGTCGCATGACGGATTGGGAATCGGGCCTCAACTCGCTCCTCCCGAAGCGGCCGCGGTGATCGGCCGGCGGCGCGAGCCGGGAGCCGTGGCGACGGGCGAGCAGCGCTACGGGCGAGAGCGGGAGCGCATGGTCGCCGAGCAGTTGATCAAGCGGGGCATCGCCGACCCGGGAGTGCTGGAGGCGATGCGGACCGTGCCGCGGCATCTTTTCGTCGACGAGGCGCTGCGGGACAGGGCATACGGAGATCACCCGCTCCCGATCGGCGAGGGCCAGACGATCTCGCAGCCCTTCATGGTGGCCCGCATGACGGAGCTATTGCGCCTCACCGGACGGGACAAGGTGCTGGAGATCGGGACGGGCAGCGGCTACCAGGCCGCGGTCCTGTCGCGCGTCGCGGAGCGTGTCTGCACGGTGGAGCGGATTGCAAAGCTCGCGGCCCGCGCGCGAGAGACGCTCGAGACGCTCGGGATGAGCAATGTATGGGTGCGCACGGCGGATGGTACCGTGGGTTGGGCCGACGAAGCGCCGTTCGACCGCATCCTGGTCGCGGCCGGCGGGCCGTCGGTGCCGCCCCCGCTCCTGGAGCAGCTGGCCGAAGGCGGCCGGCTCATCATGCCGGTTGGGCCCGAGGAGGCCCAGCGACTGCGAGTGGTGGACAAGGTCGCCGGGCAGGCGCGGGTGAGCGAGGGCTCCAGCTGCGTCTTCGTGAAGTTGATCGGGAAGTATGCCTGGGAAGCGTAAAATGGTTGTCAGGGACGGGGCGTAGCGCAGCTTGGTAGCGCGCCTGCTTCGGGAGCAGGAGGTCGCTGGTTCAAATCCAGTCGCCCCGACCATTTTCTTTCACCTGTGCCACATGCCATGAGCACGGCCCGGCCGCAGAGCGCAGCGGAGATCATCGTCGGGGGAGACGTGCAGGGTGTGGGGTACCGCAACTTTGCGCAGCGGAAGGCCGCGCAGTTGGGGCTGCGTGGCTACGTCATGAACCTGAAGGACGGGAGGGTTCGCGTGCGAGTCGAGGGCGGCCGCGAGGTCATCGAAGAGCTCGCACGCGATCTCCATAAGGGACCGCCGCTGGCTCTCATCCAGTCCTTGACCGTGGCCTGGCGCCCACCCACCGGGCGCTTCACGTCCTTCGAGGTGCGCTACGCGGAGTTCGACTCGTGAGACCCCCGCGCTGCCGGCGCGCCATCGGCGTGGGTCTGCTACTGCCCGGGCTTCTCCTGGCTCACCTTGGGGCCGCCGATGCCAAGGCGCACCAGGCCGCGCCGGCGCCCAAGAAGGCGTCGCCGAAAGCCCACCCGCCGGCCGAGCGGAAGGCGCGCGTGGAGGTCAAGACCGCGGCGGTGGGCCAAACCGTGCACGTGGTTCGCTCAGGTGACACCGTGAGCCGGGTCGCCGCACGCTACGGAATCGCGCGCAGGGCCCTGATCGACGCCAACAAGCTCGCGCGCCCGGAGCAGCTGCGTGTCGGACAACGCCTCCTGGTGCCCCGCGCGCGCGTTGCGGCTGGGGAACAGCCCGTAAGGCTCATCGACGCCGTGCTCGCCAACGGCGACGTGCTGCTGGTGCGAGCGGGGCCGCGCCGCGTGCCGACGCGGTTCTACATGGCCGAGCCCGGCTTCGACGGCCAGGACATCGGTTTCGCCTGGCCGATCGAAGGCCAGGTCCTCTCACCCTTCGGGCGGCGGCGCATGGGATGGCACGCGGGACTGGACATCAAGGCCGAGATCGGAGCGCCCATCCTGGCCGCGGCGGCGGGCACCGTCATTTCAAGCGGTCAGGAGCGTGCCTACGGCCGCGTGATCCGCATCGAGCACGACGGCGGCTTCGTCACCTTGTACGCGCATAACCTGGAGAACCTCGTCGAGGTCGGAGACCGGATCCCTGCCGGCACCATCATTGGCACCGTCGGCCGCTCCGGCCGCGCGACCGGGCCGCACTTGCACTTTGAAATCCGCCACGAGGGCATGGTCTACAACCCGCTCCACCTGCTGCCCGCCCGCGAGATCGTCGAGGTCCGGGCGGACGAGGCGCCGGACATGTCGACCGAGTCGGCACGCGCGCAGGTGGACGGCGAAGAAGATGAGTGACCGGCACACCGATACGCTGGACATCGAGGACAGCGACGAGCCGCTCGAGACCCTGCTCGAGCGGGCCCCCGCGGAGCTGGCAGGGGACAGGGACCGGCCCGGCGCGGCGGCGCGCGGCCGAGAGCTCCTTGGACTCTACCTCAGCGACATCGCCAAGGTGTCGCTCCTCGCGCCCGAAGAAGAGCAGGAGCTGGCCAAGCAGGTGCAGGCGGGCGACACCGAGGCCGAGCGGCGGCTGACGGAGGCCAACCTCAGGCTCGTCGTGCGCGTGGCCCGTCGCTATTTGAACCGCGGATTGTCCCTGCTGGACCTCATCGAGGAAGGCAACCTCGGCCTGCTGCGGGCCGTGAAGAAATTCCAACCAGGTCGTGGCACTCGGTTCTCGACCTATGCGGTCTGGTGGATCCGACAGGCCGTGGCCCGGGCGCTCGCCAACCAGGCGCGGACCATCCGCCTGCCGGTGCACATCGAGCTGCTGCTCGGCCGCCACGCCAAGGCGAAAGCGGCCTTGACCCAGGAGCTCGGCCGCGCCCCGACCACGGAAGAGATCGCGAGGGCGCTCAACCACCCGGTCGAGGAGATCGAGCACATTGAGCGCATGAGCCAGCGTCCCGTGTCGCTTGACGCGCCGCCAATGCCGGGGGGCGTCGGGACGCTGGAGGACCTCGTCAAGGACTCCGAACCCTTGCCCGGCGCGAGGCTGGGTGCAGCGCTCAAGGCGCGGGAAGACCTTGCGGACGTGCTCCGCGATCTCCCGGACACGGAGCGCGACGTCTTGAGATTCCGGTTCGGCCTCTCGGGCGAGGACCCGATGACGCTCGAAGCCATCGGGCGCAAGCTCGGCGTGACCCGAGAGCGGGTGCGCCAGATCGAGGCGGCCGCCCTCGAGCGATTGCGGCGGCTCATGGCCGGCCGGGGCATGGAGGCGCAGGACCTCTTTTGAGCGGTGCTAGAATGATGTCGGCCGGCTGGGTTGTAGACGCCCCCGTAGCTCAGGTGGATAGAGCAACAGTTTCCTAAACTGTGGGCCGGGTGTTCGAGTCACCCCGGGGGCACCAGCTACTTCATGATCCTGCCTGGCCCACCTGTCTTCGCTGGCTGGAGACAGGCCGAGTCCCGGAAACCGTAGCTCAGTCTGCCACCGCCGACAGGACGAACGATCTCTTCACTCCTGAAACCATCGCTCCCTCTCCGCGTCACCGTTCTCAAAGCGGTAGATCGGGATCACGATGCCCTCGAGCTCCTTGTGGCCGCCGTTCTGGTGGTGGTACGGGCGCTCCCAGTCTGCGGGGTCCGGGTACCGTTGAGATCCCACGGGCCCGGTGGCGTCGAAGACTTCGATGAGCAAGCGAGGGAGCATCGGAACGATGTGCAGCTCGGCATTCGGTCTCTCTGCCCGCGGGGGCAGAGCATCGAGACTGCCGGAGAGGATCATCTCGATGCCGATGTCCCCAGGCCGGTCGACCACTATATCGCCGGGGCGCACTTGATCCAGACTGACCGCCTCGCGGGCATCCACATGGTGGGTCACCACGTGGGCCAGCAGAATGGATGTCTCGCCGGCGTATCCGGCCAGCGGACGCCGTCTGGCCCTGAACCGCTCGCCCAGTGAATGGTCGAAGCAGACTCCGCTTTCATGGTAGGTGAGGTGTTGTCCCGCTCCAGCCTTTCCCGACATGCCCACGACATACAGGCCATTCGAGGTCCGCGCGATCCGGTAGAGGCTGACCACGCCACCATTGGGGAGGGCTAGGTAGATTTTTCGTCTCATTCTGTGTGTTCCCGATCCCGCCGTCGGTCGACACCGACAGAGTAAATCGAGCAACTACCGTGCCGGAGTCTGAAGGCAATATCGGCATGCACTTACGTTGCGGCATGTGATCGTGGGGTGACGAAAACTATCAAACGCGCGAGCCGGGGCAGGCCGCTTCTGTGGGCAGGGCAGGGTCCGGGTGCTCATCCTCTTGCCGCCGAGGCCCCAAAGGCGTGTGTGATATCCTTGAAACGTCACATTTCGAGCCGTCCGCTGGGCAGGAACGTCCGTGGATAGACGCTCGGGCGCGCAATCCAAGCGCTGTCGTGGAGCAACCGGAGAGGGAGTTAAGGGGGAGGACCCGGGGCGGTGAAGCGGTTCGCGTCGCGCTACGTCCCCCTGCTCTGGCTCCTCGCGGCATTGAGCCTCGTGGGTTGGTTCATCTGGAACGGGGACCTTGCCGGCTGGATTCTCCTCGGTCTCGTGGTCGGTCTCATGGCCTGGCAACTGACCGCGCGTGACAAGCGAGCGCGAGAGTCCGAGAGCCGCACGGAGAGCGCGAACGGGCGCGGTGTCCGCGACGAGTCGGCGCCCTGAGCCGCCGAGCGCTGCTCCTGTCTGTATTGTCGGCGCTATGGCTTGGCTCGGCGACGGCCGGGCCCCTGAGCGCAGCCGACACAGTGTCTCCGGCGCACTGCTCCAGTTACACGGTCGGAGCCGACACCCATACCGATTGCTCTCCGTCCCCCTCGGCTCCTCCCGGAACGGCGATCAGGTGCCAGAACTACACCGTCGGCGCTGACACCCACACGGAGTGCAGCCCGGTGCCCTCGACACACCTGGCACCGCCGCGGGGGAGGACGGCCGGTCCGCCGCCCGCCACCGCGCCCCGCTGCTACACGTATCAGATCGGCTCGTCCACCTACACAGAGTGCCGCTGAATCGCGCGCGGCGCCGATGCCACTGGGCTCGCGGCGGGCCAGACATCGCGTACCACGACCACGAGTGGGGCGTCCCCGTCCGCGCGGACCGACGACTCTTCGAGTTGCTGCTGCTCGAGGGCGCCCAGGCGGGGCTCAGCTGGGCCACCGTCCTCGCCAGACGCAGCGGCTATCGCGCCGCGTTCGCCGCATTCGACCCCGCTCGCGTCGCGCGCTTCACGAAAGCGCGAGTGGAGCGCCTGCTGCGCGATCCCGGCATCATCCGGCACCGTGGCAAGATCGAGAGCGCCATCACCAATGCCGGCGCGTTCCTCGCCGTGCAGCGGGAGCACGGGAGCTTCGCCGCCTACCTCTGGAGCTACGTCGACGGGCGCCCGGTCCAGAATCGCTGGCGCCTGCCGCGCCACGTACCGGCCCAGACCTCGGTCTCCCACACGCTGAGCCGGGACCTCAAGCGTCGTGGCTTCACCTTCGTGGGCCCGACCATCTGCTACGCCTTCATGCAGGCCGCGGGGCTCGTGAACGACCACCTGACCTCGTGCTTCCGTCACACTGAGGTGATGGGCCTCGCAGCGCCGAAGGGCAGGGAACCCGCGGGCAAAGGCAGAAGCTCCTTGAGATCAGGCCGTCGGCGGACGTAAACTAGCGACGTGGCATCTCCTGAGCGGGCTGGCGGCATCGGCGGAGTCTGGCGGTTTCTGGGACTTGCAAGCTCTCCTGAGGAAACCCTGACGCGTCCCGCAGTCATTCCCACGCAGAGCGGTCCGGCCGATCCCGGCCGCGCCGTGCTCGGCGGCGGGTTGGCGCTCAGAGGTGAGATCAGTGGCGAGGGCGACTTCCACATCTACGGCCGCTTCGAGGGTGAGATCGACGTGTCGGGTCGCGTGATCGTCGCCGAGGCGGCCCAGGTCGATGCCAATATCAATGCCGCGGCCATCGTGATCGCCGGCAAGGTCCGCGGCAATCTCTCGGCGACGACTCACCTCGACATTCTCCCCAGCGGCGTGCTCACCGGCACGCTCAAGGCGGGCAGCTTCTCGGCCGCTGAGGGCTCCTCCGTCAAGGGCGAGATCTGGCTGGAGCGCGCCGAACCCGCCCGCATCGCCGAGGCAGGCTCAGGCGACGACGAGGAGCGCCGGTGAGTCTCTTCGACAGGGTCCGCGGCCACCGGCCGGTGATGTGGGGCGCCGGTGTGGTCGCGGCGCTGCTCGTCATCGGCATTGTCTGGGGCGGCTGGGCCCTATGGAAAGGTCGCTACGAGGCCCAAGGCGCCATCGCTCTGACCCAGGCCAGAGCCTTGGCCGCGCAGTCCCAGGCTCCAGGCGCCCCTGCGGACACCCGTCAGCGGGCCGAGAAGGCGCTACAGGACGTCATTTCGGAATATCCGCGGCTGTCTTCGGTGGACCAGGCCGCGTACCTCCTGGGGAGCCTGCGCTTCGCCAATGGTCAGTACGCCGCGGCCCGCTCGAGCTTCGAACTGGTACGCGCCAAGGCCGGCTCGCCAACCTTGGCCTCGCTGGCCGCTCTCGACGTCGGGTACTGCTGGGAGGCGGAAAAGAACTACTCTGAGGCGGAAAAATCCTATCAATCAGCGATTAGTGGAGCGGAGCCTAAGAATTTCCTTTATGAAGAAGCCATGATCGATATCGCGCGCGTTCAGGATCTTGGAGGCAAGCGGGCCGCAGCCATCGAGACCTACCAGCGCCTTCTGAAAGACCTGCCTGATAGCCGTCGAGCCGAGGAGTTCCGCTCCCGGATGGCGAGCCTTCAGGTTCCAGCCAAACCCTGATTCTGCCGATCTGACCTCCTGAATGCCGCTCCCTGCTATTTCGCGTATGTCTGATAAGAGGTATTATGTCAACCAGAGCCAGCCGCCACGCGATGCGCTACACAATGAACCTGCGCCACCAGCGTGCCGGCCTCGGTCGTAACTGTCACTTGGTAGAACCCGGCCCGCCTGCCCTGTTTCACCTCGCGGGCTTCAGCCAGGAGACGCGACCCCGCGGTAACGGCGGTCATGAAGCTGATCGTCATGCTCAGGGCGACGGCAGGCTCGCCGTGGGAATTGCAGGCGGTGCCGAAGGCGATGTCAGCGATCGAAAAGATGACGCCGCCATGGGGAAAGCCCTGGAAGTTGACCATGTGAGGCTGGAGCGTCAAACCGAGGCGGCAGAAGCCGAGCCTGATCTCCAGGTACTCGATCCCCAGTGTCCGCGCCCAGGGGTCGTCCTGCATCCGAGCCGCGATCTCTCCGGGTATCGGCTCTCCGGCAGGTCGGATCACTGGATGGTGGCGGTGAGGATGAAGCTCGACTCGCTCGTGGACTGCTGCTCCCGGTAGCCCAAGATCTGGCGCGTGACCTGGTTGACGCCGCGCGTGCCGCCGCCTATACGCATCGCGCG
>Ga0315278_10007284_pt1 | contig 10104 bp, 8 predicted proteins | sample YL17G06_0_MG_FD_203880 | JGI IMG/M metagenome (GOLD analysis project Ga0315278, IMG submission 203880) | Sediment microbial communities from Yellowstone Lake, YNP, Wyoming, USA - YL17G06_0 | ecosystem: Environmental > Aquatic > Freshwater > Lake > Sediment | place: USA: Wyoming | collected... | reverse complement strand
AATAACGCATATTTGCATACACGCCTTCCGGAAGTTGGCCGTCTTCGTTCCGAAAGGTTATCCGCCACAGATCTGACAATCCATGGGAAAGACATGTAAACGTGTCCGTCGCCGGGTCTGCCGCCACCTCCCCGAGGTCTGGCTTCAACACGTTGAAGCTCTCAATCGTATCGGTCACCATGAAGGCAATGAAAAACACAGCGAATGTCAGCTCGCTGCCAGCGCCGCTCGCTGGAAACTCCCAGTTGTAGACGTTGTTCCATAACTCCTCGAAATCCTCTACCGTTTCCGAGGTGCCCGCCGAGTCAAAAACCGCAACCGTTAGATCGGAAGGCTCAAACGCCCCATGGAACAAGGTCCCAGCAGGCCAGCCCTCGTCAAAATCCTCGACCGGCTCCGATCCAGAGGCCTCCGTCACGTCGACGGCGAAAAACTCACCGACGATGTGGTCGAAATAGAAGACCCCCTGCGCCCCCAAGCTCCACAGGGTCTCAAAATTCTCGTACCGGGAAGGAGCACCAGCCGTGGAATTGAACGCCACAGGATCCAAATCGCTGTAGTAGCCCACAAAACCGTGCACAAGCCCCGTGCTGTAGCCTGGCGGCCACTCCCCCTCGAACTCCTCACACGCCCCTGTCAAAGTCCCAGCACCAAGAATCGAGACCACAAACTCAGCGTAGTCGAGCGCGGTCGACGTCTCCGTGACGCTCCAGCCGTTTGCGTTCCCAGGCTGAATACCCGTCGCTTGATCCTCGAAGCTTCCGTTCAAGATTGCCACTTACAGCGCGCTCCCCGTCGAGCCGTTGAGCAACACGACGTTTCCGAGAGTTGGAAATTGCTGTACCCCAATCGAGACGTCGCTACGTTCCCCGTTTAGCAACAAAGCCCCGAGGGTGTCCCCAATCTTCCGAACGCCGGTCGTGTCGCGAATTACGTTGAACACGTCCGACCAGGCGATCTCGTTTATTGGGTCGCCATTCTCGTCCTGCATGTAGTAGCCAAAGTTTACGGTCGTGTTCGGGCTCCCGTCGTACGTCTCGATCGCAAAAAATGACGTCAAATTCGCAAGAATTCGAGCAGAAACGACACTCGCTGTCTGACCCGCCGACAAAAACACGGTCGCCTGCACGTCGACTGGCAGATATTCAGGATCCTCCACGCTCACAAGGAACGTCAACGTGTTTGGGTAGGTCTCTGTAACCGACGTGAGTACAGCATCCTTGAGTAGCTGCGTCGGGAGACCACCCCCAGTTGGGATCACATGGAGCATGCCCTGGTTTTCTAGAATCCCAGGACGCTCATTCGAGGTGAGCATCAAGGCGCGGCTGACACCCGACACGCGCCGGGCGTTGATCTCATAGTCCTCACGACTGACCGTCCTCGTCAGCGTGCGCAAACTCTCAGGCCCGTAAATCCGAATCTGCTCGAGCCCATCTCGATTGAACCCGTTGCTCGCTGCGGCCGGATTCGTAACGGACATCACCACAGCATTCCCAAACTCGTCTTTGTATGGAACGTCCACCCTTACTATGGAGTTGCTCTCCACGTTCCCGTTCACACCCCCACCTGTCTTGTAAAGCACCGAAATGTTTCCGACAGGAATGCTACCGGAAATCCCGTTTCCAAATCGAATTGTAGCTCTGTCGTTCTCGTCAACTGTCACGGTAAAGTGGGCGCTCGTAGATAGCGAATCAAGAAAGTTGTCAACCTGGGTGTACACTCCGTCTGCGGATACCCTCGCTGAGCTGTCGAGATACGGGTAATCGTTCAGAATATATTCCTGATTCGGCAGCCCAGTCGATACGAAAACCTGTAGGCTGAACGCGCTATTCTCGACAATGATGGTCGCTACGGGCGGATTGGTTCCAGCGGGAATCGTTGTCGCAAGCAAGGTCTGAAAAATAACTGGTGTCGTAATCTGTTCCGTGCGAAATGTCGACCGGGCCGGAATGAGAACGTCACCGACTGGCACGGCTGCAAGGGTGACGGTCAGATTTGCAGTCGCCGCAGCCGATCCCCTCGGCAAGTACCCAATAAGCTTTGTCAGGGCCAGCATATTCTTCCGAAGTTGCGCGGTGCTGATTCTCGATTCGCGGGCTTGGTTGTCCTGGTAGAACAACAGCACGTCCCCAACGAACGCAAACAACTCAAGAAGAAGGTTGCCAAAATTCGCGACGTTGAAATCAGTCCACTCGGGAAACGCTGACCGCGCCAGGTTTATGAGACGCACACGAAGACTATCGAAATCTTTCTCGGAATACGTGAGGTTGGACCCGAGCAATGACGTCATGGGGGCATCCTATCCCAAAGACCTTCAATTATCCAAGAGGGATCGTCGCCTCAATGCCCGGCATCAACACAGCGTTGCTGGCGCTGTTCCTCGAGATGATGTCAAATTGAGCGCGGACGCCAATGGCTACCTCTCCCAAGCCCTCGACGTCCTCCGCGATGATCTCCACGTTCGTCACCTGAACCCTAGGCTCCCAGCGTGTAAGCGCCTCAACGACACCGATCCTAGCCAATTCCCTCGTGGTATCGTCGTTCGCTCGATGGCGTACCATGTACAACGACGATCCAAACTCATCCCTCCAGGGAAGCTCCCCTTGAAATCGTCCGGCTGCCGAACGCGTACCAAGCACCTGCCCTACGCACGAGGCAACCAAGCGCACCCCATTGGCCGACGCAAAATCAAGCTTGCGGTCCCGGCGGAATGGACGGGTAAGGCCGCTTCCAAGAAAATCTCCGCCTCCAATGAGTGCCGGCCCCTCGCTCACCTGCGGCAAAACGGGGACGCCAACCGTCGGAGGAGTTGGTTCCGCAGGAATTGGTGGAGTGCTCCATGTCGAATCCATGCTCATGTATTTCTCCTATGCGCCTTCAATATTTCCAGCGGAATCAACTGCCCAAACGCGTACTCGAATTTGTGTCCCAGTGGGCCACCCATGGCGCCTTCGCACCACGTATTCAAACCCATTCTCAATAGCAGTTCTTGACGATCCCAATCGGTACATGGATGTAAACGATAGCCCATCATGAACCAATTCCTGAATACCCGTTGGTATAATCTCCACAGCCGCAAGTATACGATTCAAGTTTCCAGTCGAGTCTACTACAGAAAAAATGATCGGGTCGGCCACTCGTAACGTGTCTAGTTCTCCAGGATAAATATAGGTGACAACTGGACTGATGACGTCAGCAGATGCAAGCGGAGCTACCCACTCGATGGCCTCTGGTACAAGCTCACCTGTCCCAGAATTCGGTGGTGGAAGGTCCATGTAGCTCACAACCAAGGGAGCCGAATCGGCACTTGGCGAGGGAAGAGTAGGGGGAAGGCTCACGTAGCTCACAACCAAGGGAGCCGAATCGGCACTTGGCGAGGGAAGAGTAGGGGGAAGGCTCACGTAGCTTACGTTCAAAGGTGTCCACGAAAGAGCCATTATGGAGCCACCGGCCTTCCGTGCCACGCGATACACACGCCATTCGCCGCATGCAGCCATTCTCGGCTAGCGCCAAACGGTGTCCACTTCGCGAGGTTGGCTCGGCAATGCCCAAAGTCTTGATTGGTAGATTCAATGACACCAAACCTACCAAGTACACCGTCCCAATCGGTAAACAGCATGAACGGGCGAATGGATTCTTTTCCACTCCAGGGATTTGGTTTCGCGTTCGTCATGGTCTCTGTGACAAGTGCCGCTGTACCATACCCCGCGGACGCGAGACAAGACAGAGAGGCCAATCCGTTAGGTGCGAATGTTGCGCAAAAAGCACACCAACTATCTTGGCTCAAAGTGAATATCAAACTGTTATGCCTATTAGTAGGGTTTAGTCCAGAAGCTGGGATATAGTTCGGACCTTGTTGTATATGGGTGTAAGTATCCTCAAAAGGCAAATAGTTATCCCCAAGAAAACCCATGAAAAATGCCGATCCTGCGCCACCATCCAACATATTGTGCAAGCCTAAAAAATACGTCTCTCCGTCTGTTACAGCGTAAAATCTTGTGTATGCGCCTAGTGAACCAAGCCCCCGATGGTTTTGCGAAACATGGAGTTGATCCGCTGTCCAGTTAGTCTCACTTTCAGGAAAAAGTATTTTTGTTGTGGAACGCTGCTTGAAATGAAATCTGAAGTTATCAACATTCAACTCACAAGATTCTGGCGCAGATGTGTAACTTCCACCTACATAATAGTCCCCCCCGCTACCTGTGCGATACCAGCAAAATCTACACTTCCAACGCCATTTTGTTGCGTGTGGTGATTCCAAACAAAAACCAGCAGCGCCGGCGCTACCCACCCATGTATTAGGAATATCAGCTTTGTCTAGAACACGAAAAGACAACCCCGTTGCTGCCACAAGAAATGATGTAAGATCGTCTTGTAGTCTCAACACAGCCTTTGTGCCGTCTAGACTGTCTATTTCGTAAACACCGCTGTTACCTTCATTCACTAAATCTACAAAGCACACCACACGTTTCGCTGTAAGGTCAGCCACAGAAAACGCATAACTCCCGGAGGAAAACTTGTTGTTTCCTGTTTCAACCACTCCGTCCGTTCCTTGACCGCGAACCTTTTGCTCGAACCAACTCCTTGTCGTGTAGATACTGTCAACGTACACCTGACCAGCCGATACCGTTCCAGCTTCGTCCACCAGCTTGAATCGGCAGGCTGTTACTGTTGTGTGAGAAGTCCATGTCCATCGATGTCTCGTCCATACACCACTGTTATCCGCCACGGCTCCTAGCAATACCCAAGAGCCATTACCCGTATCAATGTAGGCGTTCAGCGAATGACCACTGTTGTTCCAGCACCACATCGAGAACGAATACAATTGAGAGGCATCCATGGACAAGAACGAGGCGCTCTGTATTCCATCCCCGGATGCCGCTGTTGTGAATGTCAGACTTTGATAGCCATCATGAAGCTGGAGAACACTTTTACTACGAGTCGCTGTACCTACAGCACTCCAACTCGTGACGTTCAAGGCCTCCATTGCACCATCCGGAATGTGGTTGCACGTATCGTTGGTGGTGTCACACTCGGCGACGAGATCCCAGCCGAGCAAACGCAAAAAGTGGAATAGATACCACTCACCATGATGTGGACCGGCGCTATGTCCTCCGACTGATAAGTAACACGGAACCCCAGAAATCCAATGCTTCATTAGACTCTCCTAAACAAACACAGTCAAAGGCGCATAATTGTCACAACCAAGAATTCCCGCACTAGGTAAAAGAATCTCACCCGGAGAGAACCTAGAACTTCCACCAGTATCTGCTGTTCTCCAGTCTTCCCAATTCAAATTGACAAGACTCCAAGGCAATCTTCCACGTCGGTATCCTCCAGCGACAACATCCGCCATGACGACCCACGGGTTCGCGAGTAGCACCTTCTGATGGCACCACTTCCAAAGGTTTGACATTGGGTACCCCCCACAAAACAAACCCCAAGCATCGGTAGCTGTGGCGTCAGAAAATGCCTTCCTCTGTTCTACATAAGCTGCTATCTGAGTATCCGTATAACTCAACATGTTCAACTGAGTACAAAAACCTCTTGAGTAGTCAGCGTTCCACCCCGTCGCATATGGATTGTAGCACTCAGTAATGAACCTTGGATACAAGTCTGTGGGGGCAATCTCAGACACATCCAAAGAACCACCAGCCATCCCGTACCAGCTACCGTTATTCGCCCCGGCTGAAGTGAATGGTGTATGCCACAACATGAATAGTTCGCCGTCGATGTCAGCGTTGAGTCTCAAAGCGCGAAAATTCGCTGCTTGATCTTGATTGAAAGCTGCTGTATACGTCTTCGCGCCCGTGTAGTCACCCTTTGGAAGACAGTCAAACGTAACTCGGTTTGCTGTGGAAGAACACGTTATCCTGACCTGGAAAGGTGGGCTTCCAACAGGAGCCTCCATGACTGTCCAGGCTCCGGCAGTCAACAAAGACGTCTGGCCGGTCAGGTGAATCCTCCCCGTGAGATTTGAAGCCGTAACCCAAGGCTTCGCAAGGTTCCAACCATCTAGCCACAACGTCGTCGAATCTATGACAGACCGAATGTTGGCGATAACACAGTTTGCGTCATTCGTTGGGTCGATGAGCGTAAGCGTTCGTCCAGCGTGAGCGGATACGTTTCCTCCTGCTGTCTTCACAATACCGGGGCTGGCTGGGTTGACGTACATGTCCGTAAGCGTCGTAATCACGTTTCCTGCCCAGGCGGCATCCGCGTTATTCGCTCTCTCTGTCCAGCGAGCACACAGTAGAGCCTCACGCCAGATCCATGGGATAAACCTGTACAGACAACTATCAGACCCATATATCGGAGTAGCGCAATTTCGTATGTGAATCATTGAATTACCTCACACTGACCCTGGAGCTATTTCTGTATTTCCTCCAGCGTCAACAGCCCACACGCGCATACTAACTCGCGTCCCAAGTGGCCAACCAGCGTTCCTTCGCACGGTATACTCAAATCCCTGTGCAATCTCAACCCTGGAAGACAAACTGGAATAATTCTGAGCAAACGATACGCCGTCATGAACTATTTCATGCACTCCCGTTGCGCGCAGAATCGCAGCCACAACTATTTGATTCAGGTTTCCAGTAAGATCGGTTACGGTAAAAATAATCGGATCCTCCGAAAGGAGCGTAGCCATGGCCTCGGGAGACAAATACTCAACTATAGGTCCTTCTGCATCTGAAATCGTGAATAAATCTGACCACTCGATATTCTCAGCCACTAACTCCGAGGGACCGTAGTCAGGAGGAAGATCCAGGAAGCTCAAAGCCAGCGTTGGATACTCTACAGCCGCCTCAGACATCGGAGGAGGAAGATCCAGGAAGCTCAAAGCCAGCGTTGGATACTCTACAGCCGCCTCAGACATCGGAGGAGGAAGATCCAGGAAGCTCAAAGCCAGCGTGTCCCAGGTTGTAGCCATTAGGGCTGCACTCCTCGTCCATGCCAGGCGATACAGAGTCCAGACTTCGCGTGGAACCACTCCTTGTCAGCCCCGAATGGGTTCCACAAAGTCAGGTTCGACCGACAATGCCCGAAGTCGTGGTTCGTTGACTCCAGTGCCGCGAATTCTCCGACAATCCCGTCAATATCTAGCAGAGCCATGAGGGGACGAACAGACTCCTTACTAGACCATGGATTCGCTTTGGCGTTCGTCATGTACTCAGTGACTGCTGTACTCGTACCGAATCCCGCGCTAGCGAGACAGGCTCTCACAGCCAGACCGCGAAGCCCGAATCCGCACCCATTGTACGTCCACGCTTTGTATTCATTCCGGAAATGTAGCGTATCAGCCCCTAAGGCATCGGTTCCGTAGTCTTGCATGAGCACGAATGTGTCAGACAGTGACCGATAGTTGTCACCAAGAAAGCCCATAAGACATGCCGTATGATTACCGGAGCGATGAATACTCATCACATACGTCTCACCATCTGTCACCGCGTAGAATCTACTAGGAGATGGGGCACCTTTTCCAGCACAGAGCCCGTGAGCGTCTTGTGATGTACCGTTGAGTGCCAGCGTATCAGGAGCCATGTTTCTAGCAGTAGACCGATGTTTCTTGTAGAACTGAAAGGTATCCACATTCAGCTCACAAGCCTCCGGAGAAGCTACCCAGCGACCTGTCCCAACAATCGGGCCAGAAGAAATCAGATAGCAATGGCGGTACTTCCAGCGCCATCTGGTACTGTGTGGCGATTCAAGGCAGAAACCAGACCCCAACCCCATGGAGGGTATATCGGTCCTGTCAAGAACCCTAAAGGCTAGTGAAGTTGCCGCAGCAAGAAAGTTTGTCCCATCGTCACGAATATCAAGTGCGGCCTTCGCGCCATCACGGCCTATGACCTTGTAAACTCCGCTATTGCCCTCCGTCACGAGATCCACAAAACAGACTTCTCGGCCGGCAAAAATATCAGAATCTGTGAAGTTGTAGCTTGCGCTCGAAAACTTGTTGTTTCCTGCCTCTACAACCCCATCTGTTCCAGACCCTCGAATCCTCGCATCGAACCAGCTCCGTGCAGTATACGCCGAATCCAGGTAGACCTGACCAGCGCCAACAGTTCCAGCTTCGTCAACTACCTTGAACTTGCAAGCCGTTACCGTAGAGTGTGAAGTGTAAGAAAACTGGTATTTAGTCCACACGCCTGCGTTATCCGGGATGTACCCAACAGAGACAAACGAGCCATTCCCGTTATCGACGTAAACTCGTAGCTGGTGGCCGCAGTTGTTCCAGGCGCAAATGGAAAACACGTACACCTGTGAAACTTCCATAGACGTAAATGATGCGCTCTGAACACCATCTCCTGTCGCGACAGTAGTAAACGTCAAGCTGCGGTAACCCGCGTAGACTTGAGACTCACTCTTCTCTCTCGTAGCGGTTCCAACGACCGACCAGTTGGTAACCCCCACGGCATCCATACAGCCGTCTGGAACGTGACTACAAACCGTGATACTTGTGTTGTCACACTCCGCAATTATCTTCCAGCCAAGCAGCCGAAGGAAATGGAAAATATACCAGGCACCTTTTGGCATACCGCCCGAATCGGGAGCGCCGTACTCATTATATAGGCTAACATCAGTTATCCAGTGTCTCATAATGCTCCTTCAAAGTATTATCAGTGGAGAAAACTTGTCACAGCCCAATAGCCCTGCGTGTGGGAGTAGAATCTCACCCTGAGAAGCGCGTAGTGTAGCTGCTACATCGAGCTTCCTCCAGTCCTCCCATGTGACATTCACAAGTCTCCAAGGGAGCTTGCCTCTTCTGTATCCACCAGCGACAACGTCTCCCATCACAACGGTAGGATACGCAGCTCCTATCTTGAAGTTGTTCCAAATCTGTAGGGTACCTGTGAAAATCCCTGAAGCGTCATTCCCAACAGAATCCGACCAGGTCTTTCGACTTTCGACGTAGGCAGTTATCTGTGTGTCTGTAAACCCCAACATATTGAGCTGAGAGCAAAACGCCCTCGTGTAACAAGTAAGCCAAGCATAAGCGTGACCGATGAGGCACTCTGTTATGAAGCGTGGGTATAGGTCTGTAGCGGCAGCTCCAGTCAAAGACCCGCCAGCCATGCCATACCAAACTGCGCTATTCACACCAGTAGATCCGAAAGGTGTATGCCACAGCATGAAGTTCTCGCCATCTATGTCAGCGTTGAGTCTTAGCGCCCTTAGCGTACTGGTATGGTCATGATTGAAGGCTGCCGTATAGGTCTTGGCCCCCGTATAATCGCCCTTCGGGAGACAATCAAACGTGACGCGGTTTGCCGTAGATGAACATGTTATCCTGACCTGGAAAGGCGGGCTTCCTACGGGAGCCTCCATGACTGTCCAGGCACCCGCTGTGAGTAGCGTTGTCTGACCTGTCAGATGAATTCGTCCAGTGAGACCAGAAGCTGTGACCCAAGGTTTCGGCAGATTCCAATCGTCTAGCAATAGCGTTGTCGAATCCACAACAGCCTTGATGTTGGCAATAACGCAGTTCGCGTCATTCGTTGGGTCGATGAGCGTAAGCGTTCGCCCAGCGTGAGCTGAAACATTGCCACCTGCGGTCCTCACGATACCAGGGCTGGCCGGATTGACGTACATGTCCGTAAGCGTCGCAATTACGTTTCCTGCCCAGGCGGCATCCGCATTATTCGCTCTCTCCGTCCAGCGAGCACACAGTAGAGCCTCACGCCAGATCCAGGGGATGAACCTGTACAGACAACTGTCAGACCCATATATCGGAGTAGCGCAATTTCGTATGTGAATCACGAAAACCTCCTTAGAAAATCATCAGTGGGGGATAAATATCACAGCCTGTGATTCCTGCGCTATCAACGAGCAACTTCCCAGGGGCTGTGCGATGTTCTCCTTGTGCATCAGCAATCAACCAATCTCCCCACTGTTCGTGAACAGTACGCCAAGGAAACCTACCCCTTTTATAACCACCATTTTGTACATCATCGACAACCACAAATGGATACTGCCGAGCTGTACGTCCATAAGAGTTGAACCACCGGTCTATGTGCCAAATCCCAGAAGTGTACGTGAGATCACTCATGTACTTAGGCCCTTCGATGTAAGCTGCAACAGGCTTTGAAAAGTGATCAAGCA